>Ga0066388_100000439_pt1 | contig 19234 bp, 2 predicted proteins | sample PanSoiMetaGPlot6_FD_64539 | JGI IMG/M metagenome (GOLD analysis project Ga0066388, IMG submission 64539) | Tropical forest soil microbial communities from Panama analyzed to predict greenhouse gas emissions - Panama Soil - Plot 6 (Hybrid Assembly) | ecosystem: Environmental > Terrestrial > Soil... | reverse complement strand
CCGGCTGAGCAACGCCTGGAACGCCGCAAGCAGCGTCATGAACAACGTGGCGCCTTCGCTCTGCCCCAGCGACTTGAGTCTCGCAACTACTGTTGACGGTATCGTAAAGGCCTGCGTTGCTGCAGCACGGGTCGATACAGCCGTCCGACGTCGATCCCGGGGTAACTCCAGCCGCGACACGCCAGTCAGTTGCTGTCTCCAGTAGGCCAACTGCTCAGCGAAGCGTGCTGCCTGACTCTGCTGCCGCTGCCGGACGCTAAAATCCGGATACTGAACCGCGAGAGGCGGTAGTGTGGGCGCTTGCCCTGAATTGAACGCAGTATAGAGCTGACCCAATTCGCTCATCAGGACTTCCATAGACCGGGCATCAGACACAAGGTGATGCATGACCAATATGGCGACGTGCACCTTTTCCTCGAGCCGTATCAATCGCACGCGCAGCAGCGGCGCCTGCTCTAAATCAAACCGCTGGTGCGCATCCCCATCCAGGTGACGCCGAACCAGTGCTTCTTGTTCTTCGGCGGGAAGATGCCGCAGGTCCAGTGGCAAGATCGACAGAGTCAGCTCCGGTGCGATATCGACAAACGGCTGCCCGTCCACTGCTTTGAAACTACTCCGCAATACTTCATGGCGTCTTATGATTTGCTGGAAGCTGGCTTCCAGGGCTGCCACGTTCAGAGGGCCAGAAAGGCGGGCGGCCGCGCTGATGTTGTAGGCCGTACTGTCAGGTTCAATCTGATGCAGAATCCACAGCCGCTGCTGGGCGTATGAGAGGACCGCACGTCCTGGCTCTCGAGAGGCAGGAATCGGGAGCGCAGTAGCGGACGCGATACCTTCATTCGCCAGCACGTGCTCGATGAGGTCCAGATCGTCGGCTGCCGGCGTTGCTCTTTCCCCGTTCATGTTGATTCACGCCTGGAGGCAAGCGGTGGGATGGCCGCCCATACAGTCTTCTCCCTGTGTCTGGCAATCTCGGCCAATTCCGCGACGGTCGGAGCGCGGAAAACATCAATCAGTTCGAGATGAATCTTAAGAGTCCGTTGAATTCTGGAGCTCACCCTGGCGGCCGTGAGACTGTGGCCGCCAAGCTCGAAGAAGTTCTCATGGACACCAATAGATTGCCTATTGAGGATCTCCTGCCAGATTCCGGTAATGATTTGCTCGACGTCATCCCGGGGCGCCACAAAAGCCTGATCGCGCCCGTCCTTTGCAGGTTCATTGTCGAGAAGGGCTGCACGGTCCAATTTCCCGTTTACATTGAGGGGCAAGGCATCGACCATGACGAATGCCGAGGGAACCATGTAGTCCGGCAACTTCTCTTTCAAAGATCGCCGCAAGTCGGTGAGCGAGATGCTATGTTCGGCATCAAGAACAACAAATGATATCAGGCGTGTATCTGCGGCATCCTTCGCCGTCCCGAGGACCACGGCTGCACGGACTCCCGGATGACTTAATATCACCGCCTCGACTTCACCGAGCTCAACGCGGAAGCCGCGAATCTTTACTTGATCATCGCAACGCCCCTGAAACTCGAGGTCTCCGTTAGAGCGGCGGCGGGCCAGATCGCCGGACTTGTAGAGACGCTCTCCGGGTTCGCCTCCGAAAGGGTTCGGCACAAATCGCTCGGCCGTAAGTTCCGGTCGATGCAGGTAGCCTTGAGCCAAGCCAGCGCCACTCACATAGATTTCGCCGGTGACGCCCGTCGGAACAGGCTGTAGAGATTGATCGAGAATGTAAATCCGGAGGTCCTGAATGGCAGACCCAATCACGCTGGCGGGGCGCGCAAAATCATCTCTCGATAAAGGCCTGTAAGTCGCGTGTACTGTGGTTTCCGTGATGCCATACATGTTCACCAGTGCGGGAAGCCGATCGCCGCGCCTGTCCCACCATGGCTTGAGGCAGTGCAGGTCAAGCGCTTCTCCACCAAAGATGACCAGCCGCAAACTCAGATCGGCAGGCGGCCGCACGGCGTCATCGGCTTCACTCAACTGACGAAATGCCGATGGTGTCTGGTTCAGGACAGTGATCTTCTCGGATACCAGCAGAGAAAGAAAGCGTTCCGGCGATCGTGAAATCCAGTGTGGAACCACGACTAGACGGCCACCGTAAAGCAGCGCTCCCCAGATTTCCCACACTGAGAAATCGAAAGCGGGAGAATGAAACAGGGTCCAGACATCTTCTTGCTGGAAATGAAATAATTCCTGAACGGCAGCAAACAAACGCGCCACGTTGTTATGGGTTACCGGGACGCCTTTGGGCTGACCAGTCGAGCCTGAAGTGTATATGACATAAGCAGGGTCTCCCGGATCCACTTTGCTTGCGGGGTTCTGGTCCGCTTCACGCGCGATGTCTTCCCAATCCTCGTCAAGCCGGACCAACCTGAGTCCGGCGACTTCCGCGGCCGATTGGCCGCCGGTAAGGATCAGACCGATGCCGGCGTCTTTTAACATGAACCTTAGACGTTCGTGAGGGCAGCCGGTGTCGAAGGGCACATAAGCGCCTCCCGCCTTGAGAACACCTATGATTCCTACAAGAAGGTCCAGCGAACGTTCCACGCAAATACCCACTAAGCTAGCCTTGGAAACACCAAGAGAGATCAGAAAGTGAGCCAGTTGATTGGACCTGTTGTTCAGTTCCCGATACGTCAGGCTCAGTTCACCAAAAGTAACCGCCGGTTTATCCGGAGTCCTTTTCACTTGCGCTTCAAACAAGTGAACCAATGTGCCTTCAGGAAAGTCTTGCCTTGATCCCCCTGCCAGGTCTTTCCATTCCGCGTCTGTCAGGATGTTCAGCCGGCCTAGTGACTCTTTGGGGTTCGCGAGTATGCTGGCTAATAGTTGCTGAAAGTGCTGACCCGTCCTTCTAATTCGCTCCTCCGCAAACAATTCGGTGTCGTATTCAATAGCGAGCAGGAGACGATCAGGCAGTTCTTTAAATGCAAACGTGAGGTCGACTTTGCTGGTTCCGGGATGCTCAAAAAATGCATTGGCTTCACCGCTTTCCAAGATGATGCCGCGTTCATTCTGGAGAACTACGATAACGTCAAATAACGGAGACCGGCTTCGGTCAACCCGCAGATCCTCAACAAGCCGATCAAAAGGGTAAATCTGATGATCGTAGGCTTCAGTAGCGGTTTGCTTCACCTGCTGGAGATAACTCTCAAAGGGAGTGTCGCGCTCCGTCTTATCCCGCAGCACGAGCATGTTAAGAAAGAGCCCAACCTGATCTTCCAGATCAGCGTCAGTTCTCCCGCTAATTGGGCTGCCGACTGTGACTACATCCTGGCCGGTGTATCGGTGCAACAGCACTTTCACCGCCGCCAGTAGTACAATAAATAAGCTAACTCTCTGCTTGCGACTGAATTCGAGCAGCGCGTGGAGCGGCTCAGCGTCTATGCTGAAGTAGAGTTCCCGTCCTTTGAAAGTCCTTACCGCTGGACGAGGCAAATCTGTTGGCAGATTTAGAGCTGCGTTCCCTTGGGAGAGCTTTTCCAACCAGTAATTTCTGTCGACTTCAACAGAGGAGCTTTTCAGAAAGCGATTCTGCCAGGCAACAAAGTCGCGATATTGAAACCGTAGCGGAAGCAGCGGATCGGGTTCGCCTTTCCTGAAGGCGCCATACACTTGTGCGAACTCTCGCCTGAGTATGTTCACGCTCAACCCATCGGCGATGATGTGATGGATCGTGAAGAGCATCACATATCTCTGTTCAGGCAACCTTACAAGAGATGTCCGAAAGAGCGGTCCCTTTTCCAGGTCGAAAGGTTTTCTACTCTCTTCCAGTCCGAGGGCACGCACATCGTCTTCAGCTCCAGCACAATTACTGAGGTCCACGTACTGAACAATAGTGTCGATCCTGGGATGAATACACTGTCGAGGCTCTCCGTCAACTGTGACGAATGTTGTTCGAAGGGATTCATGACGCTGCACCAGACGGTTGAGAGCCGCTACTACGGAGGCCTCGTCGACCGGCCCCTTCAACAACTGATACAGTGGAACATTGTAGGCGATTGATCCCTCCGGAGTCTGTGATGCAAACCACAAACGCTTCTGCGCATGCGAAAGTTCGTAGTAGCTCTGATCCGGTATCGGTTGAATTGCAGAACTGCCGGAAGGATCCAGGAACGCGAGGATTTCGGGCTTTCGTGCTTGGAGTTCCGCGGCCAAGGCCGGGGTAATCGCTCCTTTTGGCGCACGATACCGTAGATTGCCTCCATCGACCCAAAGCTTAATGTTGAGCGATTGTAAACGCGATACGAAGTCCTGGGTCGCAGTCATTAGACGACACCTTCCTCTTCCTCATCGCTCCCTCCGGAACCTGGTCGCGCTTGCAGTTTACGAGCGAAGGCCAAGCTCTCGTGAACTCGATCCGCAAGAGACGCGACGGTTGGTGAATCGAAAAGACTGCTAAGAGGAAGTCTCGTCTGAAACTCTTTGTTCACCCGCGAAACCACTTGCGCCGCGAGGAGTGAATCTCCCTGAAGATCAAAGAAGTCGTCATGGATGCTGATATGAGGAGTGCCTAACAATTCCTGCCAGATCGCGAGAATCGTTGCCTCGATGTCATTATCTAATCGGCCTGTAACATCGACAACAGATCCCTGGTGATCCGGTCTGCTTGGATTGAGTCCGATTTTGGCGCCGGTGTCGGCCATCGAAATCACAATCTTGCCGATATGCTTCGCCTGGGCCATATGCTCAAAGGCATCGCCAACTCTGGCTGCCGGGAACGTTCGAAAAGGAAGAGGACGGAAGTCACCGGTGTTGCAGCGTTCCGTCACGTCGCGCCACACCTTGTCGAAGTCGGGCATCTCGGGGCCAACATCGATTGCCGAAAATGACTGATGTTTCTCGAACAAGCCCAGGCCGATTTGCGTGTCGTTGGAAATATTACGCTTCCCGATTTCGAGGAAACGACCGTACGGCGCCAGTGTTGACAGCCCTGTGGAAATGAACTCTCCACCTAATGAGTTCAGCAGAACATTTACGCCGCGACCACCAGTTAGTTGCATTACATCGTGCGCAAAGTCGAGAGATCTCGAGTCGAAAACATGCTGGATTCCCAGAGATCGGAGATACTCTCGCTTATCGTGTGTTCCCGCAGTGGCGTAAATTTCCGCGCCCACCCATTGTGCGATGTTGACAGCGGCTAACCCTACACCCCCCGCAGCCGCGTGAATCAACACCCGCTCGCCGCGACGAAGCCTGCCGGTGTTGATTAGCGCATGGTGGGCCACCACAAACGCTGCAGGGATCGTCGCCGCTTCCTCGGTCGTGAGATGAACGGGTTTACGAGCCACACATGCGGCAGGCGTTGTCGTGAACAAGCCCATGCAGCCCGCCGTGAAGGCTATCACTTCTTCTCCTGCGCGAAAGTTGCGAACACCCTCTCCGATAGAAGCTATCCTCCCGCAGCAACCCAGGCCAAACCTTACTTGAAACTCTGTCGGCTTCGGAAGCATGCCCAATGCATAGAGGACGTCGGTGAAGTTGAGCCCTGCGACGGCAACTTCAATCTCGACCTCTCCCGCATCGGGGGGTCGGCGGGAGGCGGGCAGGAATCGTAAAGTCTGTAAGTTTCCTGGAGACGAGATATCGAGCCGGAAATTCAAGCCTCGATACACGGTGACGTCATCAGCCCGTGGGCTCGAGGCTTCGCGCGCCGCAGAACGTATCGTGTATTCTTCGATGTCGATCAACTCCGTTCCGTCCTGATCAGTAATAGTTACATCGAATTTCAGCGTGCCTGCCTGTTGTTTGGCAGAGTATCGGGCGAAGCTGTACAGTTTCGCCGGAAGGACCCCCACAATAGTGAGCTTCTTATAGGAAAAAGGTAGGCTGTCTTTCAGTTGATTTCTCAAACATAGGAAACCGGTTGCCATATCTAGCAATGCGGGGTGCAGACGATAGGACTGCAGGTCGCCGACGAATGTTTCAGGAAGCTCCAAGAGAGCGATGCCTCGATCCGCCGCCAAGGTTGCCCGCTGCAGATTGTTCCACCTAGGTCCGAACTCTGTGAATGGCTTGTTGAGGGTTTGCTCCGTGATGACCAGGTTATGTTCGCGTATGCTCGCTGCAATCGCATCAAGTGCATGGCTCCTGAGCGGCTTGTTCGTGAGCGGGTGTATTTGCCCTCGAGCGTGTTCCTGCCACAGCTCCTCATCCGATCTCACTCGACTTGCGATGACAAATTCGAAACGCTGGGCGGCCTCCATTCTCAGGACTGTCCGTAACTCTCTTTCTTCGCCTTCTTCGCAGGTCAATGGCCTCAGGAAATAAATCTCCTCCATCACCAGGTTCTCGATTCCGGTGTAATCCACAAAAGCAGCCCGAGCGATTTCCAGGTAGGCGGTGCCAGGGAGGATCGACCTGCCTGCAACGCGGTGCTCATCTAATACCCAGTGGTTCCGCGGACTCAGGTGGGAGATATAGAAGACTTCTTCTGGACTCTGTACGGTGCGCTTCTCGAACAGAGGATGAAGGGCACTCTGCTTCGGGGAGGCGCCGCTGCTGTGGGAGGCACTGCGAAAGTCTGTAGGCGAAACCATGACGAGGGGCGAGATCGAGTGAGACAATACAGATTCCAGGACATCGACGCCGGCAGTTGTTAAGCCCTTGTCCCGAATCTCTGCCAGAATTTCATCGCCCGCCGCAAGAGACCGCGTCGCCTTCTTCATCATGCCGAGTTCTTGCCAAAACCCCCAGCCGATGGAAGTCGTGAAGGTCTGTCGATCCTGCGACCTGGCTATGGCATAGGCATCGAGAAAAGCGTTTGCGGAGCAGTAGTCGATCTGCCCAAGCACGGGCACAACTGAACTCAAGGAGGAGCAGAGAACGAAGAAGTCCAGCTGGTCATTCCGGAGTGCATCGGCGAGTACGCAAGTCCCAGTTAATTTGGACGCAAAGACTTCCTCTGCCTCCTCTTTGGATTTTCCGTGAATCAGGCCTTGCCCCAGCACTCCCGCGCAATGAATGACACCATCTATCCTGCCAAAGCGCTCCCGCGCCTGATCGATTACGGCCTTCATTTGAGTTGCGTCAGCAACGTTCGCTTGGCACACCAGGACTTCGGAGCCTTTGTCTTGGATGCGTTTCAATCTCAGTAGGAGTTCGCTTTGCCATCTCGTTTGATCTTTTATGGACGGAGCCCGCTTCTGGGCTATGATCAAGCCGCAATCAGAGCGCCGGCGCTGTTCTGCATCCTGCGGGTAAGTGATGACACGCGCGTCATGCTGTACGCCGCTTAGAACTTCCTCCCATTTTTCTAAAGGCAGCAAAGGCGACTGACTTCGCAAGTTAGAATCCTGGAAGTACCACCATCCGTCGGCTAATCCCCAGATGAGATCCAACCAACGCCGAGACTTGACCGTTTCGACGAGACACAGCAGACCGCCTGACGCCAGTAACTTCATCAAATGCGCACAGCTCTGCTCGATTACCGGTGTGGCATGCACGACGTTGTAACCCAGGACAATGTCAAAGCTCCCGGCGGAATAGCCTTGCTCTTCCGGATCTTTCGAGATATCGAGAATCCCGAATTGAATAAAATCCATCCCGCTGGCGGACGCCTCCCGTTCTGCAGCCAGGACGAAGGCCTTGCTGATATCGGTGAAGTGGTATGCGATATTCCGGTCCTTTAGAGCGGTCACTACCGATCGCGTCAGACCGCCGGAACCACCACCGACTTCCAGGATTCGGAGTGTTTGTCCGCCGCTTCCTTTCGCGATAGCCTCCAGCGCCTCCGCGAGAACGGTTATATAGAGCCGATCGTTTACGAACTCTGCCCCCTGATTGACGCTTTCGTCCAGGAACTCGGACGTTCCATCGGGATACAGAACGCTGATCGCTTCCATTCCACCACTCAACGCAAGCGGATAATGTCCGGCGCAGTGATCAAGGAGTTCAACCAACTCTCGAAATCCGGGGAACTTGAGAACTATCTCTCTCTGAATCGAGTCCGAAGACGCGTCTGCGGCGGCTTGGCTGAAGCTCGCCTGTCCGCCGTCCAGAGTTGCGAGTTCATCTTCAATGAGGAAGCGAAGCAGCGAGTCAAAGAATTTGTCGAATTTCGGAAGGATTCCTAGGACGGCCTTCAGCTCTGGCAGGCGATAACTCGTCCGTCCGCTTATATCGACGCCTTTAAGCGAAAGATACCGGCATATGAGACTGGAGCAATACTTGTTGAGAAGTTGCTCCAATCCCGCATAAGTCTCGATTCCTTTGATATCAAGACGGCTGCTTACTGATCTCTCAAGCTCGGTGAATACCTCCCATTCCGTCTCGGGAGACAACCCCGAGCGCCCCACAAGAACGAGCTTGGCTTGCGCCTGATCCGCCAGATGCTCCGCGAACGTCAGGCCCATAGATCCAAGGCCTCCGGTGATCAGGTACACCCCTTTGGGTTTCACGCGAGCGGCGAGGCTGGTCTCCTGTTTCGCCTCAATGCGGTCAAACGATTGCACCCATCGCGAATTGCCTCGATAGGCGACGATCGAATCCGTAGATTCCCGTGCAAATTCGTCCAACAAGACAGTGACGAGCTTCGCCTCGTTGAAACTGGAATCTCCACAGCACAGATCGATACTGCGGCACTTTATCTGTGGGTACTCCTGAGGGATTACTTTGACAGGTCCGATCAGAACAGCCTTTTCTGGACGCAGTTCCTCCTCGCCTGTTACGCGCTGCAAGCCGTTGGAGACAACAAACAGTTGAAGGTCCTCTACCAGGTTCGCCACGACTTTCTGTGTCAGAAACAGAAGACTGAAAAATCCCAGATCCTTGGACTTCTCCAGTCGGTCGATTGCCTCTACTGCATCATTCGTGGTGTAGTTCCAGAGATGGACGATCGATCGAGGCTGCTTCGCATCGGATCGAAGCTGCTCAAACAGTCTTTCGTAATGGTCGGGTTGCGCTGGACACAGTGAGTATTCCGACTCACCGACACGCATGTATGCGGAACCGGTCTTTACGCATACGACGTCTTGTCCGCATCGCTTCAATCGATCCGCGATTTCCGAGCCCAGCCCGCATTCGTCGATAAACAAGAGCCAGCACGACTCTTCACTGAGTCTGTCGGACTGGCTGGCAGGCAGGGGATTATATTTCCAGGACGGAACGTAGAACCATTGTGAGATATCTCCCTTCGGGCTTCGCGCCGCGTCTCGCTGACCTGAAGTGGAAGGTTCAATCCAGTAGCGCCTGCGTTCGAAGGGATAAGTAGGCAGTCGAACGCGATGACGCCGCTGAGCGGCAAAGAAGCGCGACCAATCTACGTTGGCGCCTCCGAGCCACAATCGGGCGAGAGTCGTCAGAATCGAAAGTTCGCCGGGATGGCCGATCTCGAGGAAGGTTGGTTGCAGTTCTTTCGAAGCTAGTTCTACGCCTTCACGGAATCGGTCTGTCTGACCCAGCGGCCTGAACCAATAAGTGTGATCGAGCGCCTCGCCTTCCGACATCCAGGACCCCGTTGAATTTGAAATCAGGGGAATCCCGGGTTTGTTGAGTTTCAGCGGTTCCGCCATTGGTACTTGGGAATGCGCGCTTAGCAGCAGGGCAGTCTCCAGAGCAAACACACCAGCCAGGCACGCCGCGACGTACTCGCCGACACCTGCGCCCATCAGGGCGCGAGGGCGGATGCCCCAACTCAACCACAATTGAGCCTCGGCGTATGCGAGCGCAAAAAGCTCGGGCCCCGTGAGCGTCCTTTGCGTTCGTGTCACAACTTCAGCGTCCAGTTCAAGCCCGCCCCGTGATCTGAGGATTTCAGAACAGCGATCGAACTCGCGACGAAACACCTTCTCTGATTCATAGAAACTAGGGCTCGCGGTGGAGTTCGTTGTTGCCGGAAACAGAAAAACGACAGAGCGTTCCTCCTCTGACACGCTCAGAGTGAGCACGCGTTGCAAGTCTTGTGTTTCAATCGCGCTGGTCGCTTGCTGGACGCTATCGCAAAGTACGACGCTTCGATAGCGAAAGGCCTTTCGTCCCACAGCCAGCGTGTACGCGACGTCCGCAAGTTCAAGGTGCGGGTTGTCTCGCAGATGGGTCGCGAGGTTAGCCGTTGCGGTTTGAAATGCGGTCCTTGTTTTGGCGGATACCAAAAGCAATTGATGTTTCCTGGATGGGCCTGAGCGCTCGGGGGCAGGAGCTTCTTCGAGAATGGCGTGTGCGTTAGTCCCACCTATACCGAACGAACTGACTCCGGCTCTCAGGGGCGTTCCATTTCTCTCCCAGTCACGGAGAGCGGCATTGACATAGAACGGGCTATTCGAGAAATCCGCCTTCGGGTTCGGATTTTGAAAGTGGAGACTCGATGGGATCTTTCGGCGTTCAAGCGCCAATACGGTCTTGATCAGGCCCGCTACGCCGGCCGCTTCATCGAGATGTCCAAAGTTCGTCTTTATCGACCCGATCGCGCAGAACCCCTTCTTCAGCGTCTTCGCTCGAAATGCTTGCGTGAGCGCAGCGATTTCGATCGGATCGCCGAGCACAGTTCCGGTCCCGTGCGCCTCAATATACGTGACGGTTTCGGGATCGATTCCGGCATTCGCCTGTGCCTCAACGATCACTTCAGTTTGACCGTTTACACTGGGCGCAGTGAAACCGACCTTGTCGGAACCGTCGTTGTTCACAGCCGAACCCCGAATCACTGCGTGGATGCAATCACCATCGGCAAGCGCATCAGCCAGTCTCTTAAGCACCACAACACCGGCGCCGTTACCGCTTACAGTCCCTTTGGCTGATGCATCGAAAGCACGGCAATGACCGTCCGGAGAGCCGATGCCGCCCTCCATATACAAGTACCCTTCGTTTTGCGGAACTTGTATTCCGACACCACCTGCCAAGGCCATGTCGCAGTGGTAATCGAGAAGGCTCTGACACGCCAGATGAACAGCAACCAGCGACGTGGAGCAAGCGGTGTTGACGTTAACGCTCGGCCCCTTGAGATTCAGCTTGTAAGAAACACGGCTTGTAATGTAGTCCTTGTTGTTTCCGATTGAGAGCTGGATAGGTGTCACCGCATCCAGCACTCGACGGTTTGCCAGCACGTTCCTGAGAAGATATGTGCTCATACCCGCGCCGGCATAGACGCCAATTCGAGAGCTTGATGAATCCGCAACGTGTCCGGCGCTTTCCAGCGCTTCCCAGGCACATTCCAGAAAGATGCGATGCTGAGGATCTGTAATTTCCGCTTCGCGCGGAGTAAGTCCGAAAAAGTCTGCATCAAACATCTCGATGCCGTCCAGAACCGCATTCGCTCGTACGTAGTCAGGATTTTGGAGTAGCGTTTGATCGACACCTTCGGCCAACAACTCTTCCTGGCTGAAAAACCTGACACTTTCAGTTCCGTTGCAAAGGTTCTCCCACAGTTCATCGATGTTCGACGCGCCAGGGAAACGCAGAGACATCCCAACAATAGCAATGTGATCTAGAGTTGCGGATTCGTCGGGATGATTCATTGCCCTTGCTTCCTTACTTTTCTGCGCAGTTTCCTAGCTTCAGATTGCTGCTTCGCGCGGTCCTCAAGCGCATCAAATGTCTGCGACTGGGTGTGGCCCTTGTTGGTCAGGTGCTCCGCCAAAGCGCGGACCGTTGGATTCTGAAACAATTCGACTACAGTGAGGGGCAAGTCAAACTTACTGAGTAGATGCTTATGCACTTGAATGATGGCGAGCGAATCTCCCCCCACATCGAAGAAATTGTTATGAACGTCAAGCCGGTCGAGTTTGAGCACTTCCAGCCAAACGGCTGCAATGTTCCTTTCCAGTTCGTTCTCGAACCCCATCGTGACCGTCTGTACCGCTGGCGATGCGGGCGCCGGCAGTGCGCGACGATCGATCTTGCCGTTGGGTGTCAAAGGAAGAGGTTGTTCCAGGATCACAAAGGCCGATGGAACCATGTACTCCGGCAACTTATTTCTAACCAAATTGCGAAGTTCATGCGCTTCTATGCTCTGTCCATTGTTCGGAACCACATAGGCCGCCAGAGTTCTGCCCCGGCGGGAGTCATTTCGTATCATGACCAGGCTCTGTCTAACTTCCGGATGACTGCAGAGAACACTCTCGATCTCACCCGGCTCGATTCGGAAACCGCGGATCTTGACTTGTTCATCCGCGCGGCCGAGATATTCGATATCACCGTTCGAACGGTACCGGGCGAGGTCGCCGGACTTGTAGAGTCGTTCACCGGCACGAGAAGCGAAGGGATTGGGAATAAATCGCTCGGCCGTCAAAGAGGAACGGTTTAGATACCCTAAGGCAACACCCGCCCCGCCGACATGAATTTCTCCAAGAATGCCGACTGGCGCCGGCTGCAACTGGCGGTCAAGAATGTATACCTGCAAATCGGGAATGGGGCGGCCAATCACGCTCGTGGAGTGGTCGAGATCTCTTAGCGAGAGCGGCCGATACGTCACATGCACGGTGGTTTCAGTAATACCGTACATATTAATAAGGCGCGGGACCTGATCACCATGTCTCAGCCACCATGGCTTCAAAGACTGCACGTCCAGCGCTTCGCCACCGAAGATAATAAAACGCAGACTCAATTCCCGAGGCGCCTCAGAGGCCTCCTCCGCATCGATCAATTGACGGAACGCAGAGGGTGTTTGATTGAGAACCGTTACTCTTTCCGAAGCCAGCAAAGAGTAGAAGGCATCGGGAGAACGGCTGACCCACTGAGGGACGACAACGAGACGGCCTCCATAGAGAAGCGCACCCCATATCTCCCAAACGGAAAAGTCGAAGGCATACGAGTGAAACAGTGTCCATACATCGTGCTCGCTGAACTGGAACCACTCCTCCGTAGCAGCGAACAGCCGCAAGACATTTGAATGCGTCACGACAACACCCTTCGGCTCTCCAGTGGATCCGGATGTGTAGATAACGTACGCAGGGTTACCGGATTTGACATGTCGTTCCGAATTCGTGTCGCTCCTCGTTGCTATCTGTTGCCAGTCCCGGTCAAGGCAGACAACTTGCGCAAAGCTACCAACGAAAGTGCTCACATGCATAGCATCGGTGAGCAGCAATGGGACTCGAGCGTCACGCAGCATGAACTCGATACGTTCTTCAGGGCAGGCGAGGTCGACGGGAACGTAGGCTCCACCGGCCTTCAGAATGCCGAGTAATCCAATGATCATCTCGCACGAGCGTTCAACACAGAGAGCAACTAGCGTGTCCGGAGTAACTCCCAGGTTCAACAAATAGGCGGCAAGTTGGTTGGCTCGCCGGTTCAACTCACGGTAGGTCAGTCGCTGGTTTTCATAGACGAGCGCGATATTGTCAGGTGTTTTCTCAACCTGTGCTTCAAACAGGTGCACAAGAGTGGTGTCCTTCCGGAAATCGGAGACGCTCTCGTTGAACTCACGCAGAATGAGCGCACGCTCCTTCTCCGGAAGGAGATTCAGCCTCCCAACGGAGCCCCTGGCATCCGTCAGAACACTGTCCAGGATTTCGGTGAAATGCGTCCCCATGCGCTGGATGCGTTCATCAAGAAACAGATCGGTGTTATAGACGATGGCCGTCTCGATATCTTCCTGCTTCTCCTCAAACGTGAACCCTAAATCAAACTTGCTCGTTCCATACTCATGGACAAACGCGCTGATCCGGGTATCGGGGATGGGTTCGGCAGGGCGCGCCGCATTTTGCAGAACGACCATCACGTCGAATAGAGGAGAACGGCTGGTATCTCGCGCGACATGCAATTCGTCCACGAGGCGATCGAAAGGATATATCTCGTGTTCGTACGCCTCAAGGGAGGTCTTCCTCACCTGTTGAAGTAGCGCCTCGAAGGGAACGGAGCTTTGCACGCGATCGCGCAAAACCAGAGTGTTGATGAAGAATCCGATCTGATCCTCCAACTCCGGTCGATTCCTGCCCGCGATCGCGCAACCAACAACGATATCTTCCTGGTTCGTATACCTGTGGATTAACGCTTTTACCAATGCGATCAAAGTCATGAACAAAGTGACGTCATGTCTGCGGCAAAACGCAAGCAGAGCGCTTCTTCGTTCGCGGCCCAGGTTGAAAACGATGGCGCCGCCAGCGTGGGTCTTGACCGGAGGGCGAGGGAAGTCTGTGGGTAGATCAAGCACAGGGAGCTCACCCGAAAGCTTTCGATGCCAATATTCGCGGTGAGCAGCAGCTGCATCGCTGTTCAGCAGCCTTCTCTGCCAATGAGCGAAGTCGCGATACTGGATGCTTAGCGCAGGAAGCGCATCCGGAGTCTGCAGATGAAGAGATCGGTAAATGCGGGTGAACTCCCGCGTCAGAATACCAATGCTCCAGTCATCACAGACTATGTGGTGCATGTTGAAAAGCAGCACATGCCGGCCTTCAGAAAGCCTGAGCAGGGACATTCTGATAAGCGGCCCTTTCTCCAGGTCGAAAGGAGCAGCGGCATCCTCGAAAGCCAGTGACCGCGCGCGAGTCTCGGCGTCTGCATAGCGGCTGAGATCGACGTACGTCAACTCGCTCGGCGGTTCCTTGTGGACAATCTGTCGGGGAACTCTATCGATTGTCGTGAACGTTGTGCGCAATGACTCATGCCGTCGTACCAGTTCACTGAACGCGCCGGCAACTGCCTCCTGGTAGATCTCGCCTTCCCACAAGAGAGCCGCCGGCATATTGTAAGCAGCTGAGTACCTGTCCATTTGGTAAAGAACCCATAGCCGCTGCTGCGCATTGGAGAGCTCATAATGTTCCGCGTCCCGGATCTTCTCGATGACTTCATAGAAACGAGATGATTTCTTGCTCACCACCTCCGCCAGCCCTTCGATAGTTGGGTGGCTAAACATCTCCCTGAGGGCGATTTCAACACTAAGGTCCCTGTGAATTCGGCTCACTACCTGCGTCGCCTTCAGACTGTGGCCGCCCAGTTCAAAGAAGTTGTCTCGGATGCCGAGTCGCTCCAGACCCAGGACGGCGGTCCAGATATCACACAGCGTTTTCTGAGTCGAAGTCAGCGTAGCTTCATCGTGCACCGCCGACGTCTTCAATACAACTTGTGGCGCAGGCAGAGCTGCGCGATCAATCTTGCCGCTGGGTGTCATGGGGAAACTCGGAAGAAAGACCCAGTCTGACGGGACCATATAGCCCGGCAATCGGCTTGCGACAAAATCTCTTAGCTGCCGCGTCAACGCCTGGGAGAGTTTTTCCTGCAGCGGATTGTTGGAGTAATCACGCCATGACCGAGCCGCATCTCCGGGCCGTGAAATGTTTACCGGCGAGAAAGCAGCGGCTGCAGCGCCTGTGCGCCGGAACACGACATCGAAGCAACCCACTCTCTCAGACGAGGTCAAATCGACGTCGAAAGGCACGTCGGCGGCGAGATCCCAAATGTCCTCAGGGTCCAAAGCGCAACGCGTGGACACCAGCAGCCCCTGTTTCAGTTCAGCGACAGTTGCATTCGCATCGGCGCGATTCAGCCATTCCAGTGTTTTACATTCGTCGCGGACACGGGTATCGGAGACGTTTCGCCAGCCGATAATATCGTCAGCACTGTTCACGACGATCTGACGGATCTCGTTCACGGAGGGCCGATTTTCCTGCCAATCCATCCATACGATTTCCGATGGACCACTACCTCGGGTACCGATCTGGAGAATAACGTCGTATCGGAATCGTGTCAGCTCGTTGTGATGGCGTCCACGCTTGGGCAAAATCCGAACATTCCCCACTTGAGAGAGATGTTGTTGGAGGGCGAGGAAAAAACCCGGATCCACTGCGAGTTCCTGCTCCTGAGCCATTTGCCTGTCGATCCGGTGCTGCAGCTGAAGCCTCGATGCGACTTCAGAGGACTTGTACAATTGAACGGAAGCGTGATAGGCCTTCAGCAAAGGCAGAGATCGCACGTCGCCGATAAAGACCGTCCCGCCGGGATTTAGCAGATTCACGCAGCCTTCGATGACGTGCAGCAGATACTCGATCCCTGGAAAATACTGAATGACTGAATTCATGACGACTGTATCGATTGAACCCGCTTCGAAGTCACTCAGATCGGCTGCGCGTTTGTGCAAAATGGCGACGTTGCCGAGTGTCTCCGTCAATCGCTTCAAGCGATTGACAGCAACGTGAGACAAGTCGGTCGCCCAATACTGGTCGCATCGGGGAGCAACTCGAAATAACAGCAGCCCAGTTCCACAACCGATCTCCAGCACTCGTTTCGGTTGCGTCGAGAGGATCCGCTCAACCGTTCTATCCACATACTCGCGCATTTCCTCTTCGGAAAGCGGCAGGCCCGTATAGGTGCTGTCCCATCCCGTCGTATTAAAGCGAGTATCCGTGTTGGGCTCGGGCTGACTGTAGTCGCTATCGTGCAGGGCCTCCCATAAAGACACCTGTTCTGATTCCAGGCTCCTAGTGTCCATCAGCGAATGTGTTACCACGTAAGCGACGAGGCGTTTATCGTCCGGCTGGTCTTCTCGGACAATTACCGCGGTTTCACCGATTGCGGCGTGTTGCGCCAGGACTGCCTCGATTTCACCCAGTTCAATGCGAAAACCGCGAAGCTTCACCTGCTGGTCCAACCGACCGATCATCTCCAGCGTTCCGTCATTCCGCCATCTGCCAAGGTCGCCGGTTCGATAAAGAAAATGGCCTCTCCCCATGCTGTAGAACGGATTCGGTACGAAGTTCGCCAGCGTCTTCTCTGGCTGGCCCCAGTAACCGGCGCCTACTCCGACACCCGAAATGCAGATCTCACCCGGTGTCCCGACCGGCAGTAGTTTCATCCTTGGATCGAGAACATAGAGATTCAGATTGGCAAGGGGTCTGCCTATCGGGACGTTCCATTCTTCGGCCGGAAGAGGCTCTCGAAGAACATGCTGGCAGACGTCATCCGCGGCTTCAGTCGGACCATAAGCATTCACCAGCGGAATCTCTGGATAGGTATGGAACCACTGATTGACCAGTGGGACGGGAGCAGTCTCGCCAGTAACCATCGCGCATTCCAGCGCTGGCAACACGCGTTCTTGCGGCGACAGTGAATTCACGTAGTCGAGCAGGTGCTTCAAGACGATCGGCACCAGTTCAATCAGAGTGACGCACTGGGAATGAATGCATGCGAAGAGTTGCGCAGGGTCACAGACGGTTTCGAAATCGACGATCACAGTTCGTCCACCCATCAACAACGGAGCAAGAAACTGCCAGACGGAGATATCGGAGGAAGAGGGCGCGCTCTGCAGAAATGCCGTCCCGGGATGAAATGTCAGTTCTTCAAACTGGGCGTAAATATGATTCACTGCGCCGTCGTGCCGGATCATGGCGCCTTTCGGCAAGCCAGTGGATCCTGACGTATAGAGCACGTATGCCAGATCTCGGCTGTCAATCGAAACGTCGGGTATGGATGCCTCTTCCCTTCTCAGGTCTTCATTGTCGTAAAATCCCAGCCCGGACTTCTGCTGCTGGGGCTTGCCGTCGAGGCACAACACATCGCGGAGATTGTGTTCTCCAGTCGAGTCAAGTATCGGCGAGAGCCACTCGGATCGAGTCACCAGGGTTCGAATCCGGCTGTCCCGCACCATATATCGCAGCCGTTCCTCTGGATAATCCGGGTCCAACGGTACGAAGGCCGCTCCTGCCCTGAGCACGCCGAGAACAGACACCAGATAGTCGATTCCGCGTCGGTCCAGGATACCGACCAAAGCATTACGGTCAATACCGATCCGGTCCAGCCACCGCGCCATCCGATTCGCCTTCTCTTGAAGGGCCCGATACGTTATCGCGGTTGTTCCATGCACCGCTGCGATACGATCCGGACTGATGGCAACCTGCTCGTCGAATAGCTCCGCGAGGTTTTTGTGAAGCGGAAATTCCTGGCGGCGGGGGCCGCGCCCCAGCTCCAGCACCTGCTTCTGTTCTGTTGCGGTGAGAAGTGGTAGATCCGAAATTCGCTGGCGTGGATTCGCAACAATTCCGGCCATTAGAGTTCTGAATTGATCCGCGATTCGGCCAATCGTCACTGAATCGAATAAGTCGATGTTGTACTGCAGAACGCAAGTGAGCTTCTCGCCGGTCTCCCAAACATCGATAACAACATCAAACAGCGCTACGCCGCCATCAACATCGATTGGTGTCACTGACAGCGTGGAAAGCTGCAGCGCAGGCATCGGCGCATTCTGCAGCGCCAGCATGACTTGAAACAGAGGATTTTGACTCAGGTCTCGTTCAAGTTGCAGTTCCTCCACGAGCCTTTCGAACGGCAGGTCTTGTTGCGCATATGCATCCAAGTCGAGCTGCCGAACTCTCTCGACAAGTTCTTCGAAGCGGGGATTCCCCGAAACGTCCGTTCTAAGCGCGAGCGTATTTACGAAGAATCCAATCAGCCCTTCAATCTCCGCCCGGTTGCGATTGGCGATAGGCGAGCCGATGACGATGTCGTCCTGATCGCATATACGGAACAACAGAGTTGCGAGGGCAGCATGCAAGGTCATAAACAGACTGGACCCAAGCCGTCGGCTGATGCTTCGCAGACCCGCTGTGACCGTTTCATCGATTTCGAACCGGCGCGAACTCCCCCGAAAGCTCTGGACAGCCGGACGTGGACGATCCGCGGGAAGCTTCAATATCGGCGGCGCGCCGGCCAGCCGCCGTGTCCAATAACTTAGTTGGTTCCGCAGAACCTCGCCGGTTAGCAACTGCCGTTGCCAGAAAGCATAGTCCGAATATTGAATGGGGAGTTCGGGCAGGCTCGTCTGCCTTCCTGCTGTGAAATCTTCATACGCGCTGGACATCTCTTTAATGAGGATCCCCAGAGACCAGCCATCGGACACGATGTGATGCATCGTCAGAAGAAGAACGTGTTCTTCCGGATCGAGCCGCAGCAGGGTTGCTCGCAGAAGAGGGCCCATGGTGAGGTCAAATGGTCGACGAGCCTCTCTGATCGCCATCTGCTGGACTTCGGACTGCTGTTCGGTTTCGCGCAGTAGCTGAAGGTCTACGACTGTCACGGGAATGTGCGACGAGCTCGCGATCGCTTGCGCGGGCTGACCATCCACCGCTGTAAACATTGCCCGCAACGTCTGATGGCGTCGAACGATTTCGTTGAGACTATGTTCCAATGCTTCGACGTCCAGGCGACCAGCGAGCCGCAATGCCGAGGGCGTGTTATAGAACGGATTGTCCGGTTCCAGCTGATTCAAAAACCATAGCCGTTCTATAACACGCCCTCGGCATTGCGGCTCGCTGGTCGCCTGGACGTCGAAGCATTGGAACATAGTCTCAACGAAATCGTTC
>Ga0066388_100000437_pt1 | contig 19313 bp, 26 predicted proteins | sample PanSoiMetaGPlot6_FD_64539 | JGI IMG/M metagenome (GOLD analysis project Ga0066388, IMG submission 64539) | Tropical forest soil microbial communities from Panama analyzed to predict greenhouse gas emissions - Panama Soil - Plot 6 (Hybrid Assembly) | ecosystem: Environmental > Terrestrial >... | reverse complement strand
TTTTCGATCGCAGGTTCTGTGGACGGCCTGAAAATTGAGCCTGAAACTGGCCTCGTTTGGGCGTTGCAGAATCAAGACGGCAATTCGACATTGACGTTAATCAATCCAAAAACGGAAACGGCCAGTGCTCCGCTCCACTATCAAGTAACGTCAAGCACGCGTGGTTATGATGATGTGGTCTTCCGCGAGGGACAAGTCTTCCTGAGCTACACCAATCCCAGCGCTCCGACCGATCCAACAATTCAGCGTCTGGTGAACAGAGCAAGTCCGTTGATCGTTACTCCCGTACTTACGATGGATGCGACCGGCTTCAATTTGGCAACCGACAAGCCGAATCAACCCACCTCACAGAGTGATCCGGATTCGCTCAAGCTGACACCCGGCGGCGGACTCATGCTGACTAGCGGAGATGACGGTCAACTCATTTTCGTACTGGATCCAGAAGTTCAGCATCCGAGAGTTGCGTTTCTCTCACTCTTGGACTCCAAGCAGGCGCCGGTCTCTGGTCTGGATGACGCCATCTTTGCGACTGCCGAAGCGGGAACGTTTTATCTCACCGATACCGGCAATAACCGCGTCCTTAAGATCGAGGTGGAGGGCATTGCTTTCGGTACGCTTTACGCCTGCGTGGGTAGCATCAATCAGTTTGGCAAAGTCAACCTGGAGACGGGCGTTGTCACCTCGGTGGTGAACACCGTGAAGGCGCCTCACGGCTTGGCATTTGTACCCAAGAGCGACGACGAAAACGAGCACGAAGATCACCACTGACAGCACGAATAGCCGGCCAGCCTGTTCGCATTGCGCGGGAGCTGTCCTCGACTGGGCCCGCTCCCGTTACAATGTGGCATGTCAAATTCGCGACGGCAGTTTCTGAACCGCGCATCCGCGGCTCTCATGGCGGCCCTCAGTGCGTGCCGCAAGCCAACGCCGGATTCGTCGGCACTTCCACCAGGAGCTCCACCCGCCTTCGGTACAGCACCAGATGCAGGACCACCAGTCTCCACTTCGACGTTCGCGGAAGCCGAAAAGCTGGTGCAGTTCGAGCTGACTCCGGCGGAACGCCAAGCTGCGGCTGGCAATTGGCGCAAGGCGATGGCGCCGGTCTACGAGCGCCGCACCGGACCGCGTAAGTTTTCGCCACCGCCGTCCATCGCGCCAGCCACGCGCTGGGATCCGAAGTTGCCGGGCCAGCAGGTTGGCCCTGATCGAGATCGCTTCATCCGCACAGCGAGTGGGCCTGGCACCTTGCCCTCCAACGACGAAGAGATCGCCTTCGCGCCGCTTTCGAGCCTTTCCCGATGGATCGAAGCGCGCCAACTCACCTCCGAGAGGCTCACACGCCTGTATCTGGATAGGCTAGACCGCTTCAATCCCAAACTGCGCTGCGTCATTACGCTTACCGCGGAGCTTGCCGTTGAGCAAGCTAAGAAAGCGGATCAGGAGATCGCGGCCGGTCATTACCGTGGTCCCTTGCAGGGCATCCCCTGGGGTGCAAAAGACCTTCTGGACACGGCGGGCATTCCGACTACATACGGGGCCGAGCCATTCCGCAATCGCGTCCCGACTCGAGATGCTGTTGTGGTGAAGCGCCTGAATGATGCGGGTGCTGTGTTGGTGGCAAAGCTCAGTCTCGGTGCGCTGGCACTAAACGACGTTTGGTTCGGTGGACAAACAATGAACCCGTGGCTACTGGAAGAGGGATCATCGGGGTCCAGCGCCGGCCCAGGTGCAGCGACGGCAGCAGGACTGGTGGGGTTTGCCCTCGGGAGCGAAACCGGCGGAAGCATCGTGGGCCCTGCCATGCGCTGTGGAGTAACTGGACTGCGTCCAACCTTTGGTCGTGTTGCACGCACCGGCGCCATGACGCTTTGCTGGTCACTTGATAAATTGGGTCCGATGGCTCGCGGCGTCGAAGACACGATGCTGGTGCTGAAGGCGATCTCCGGTCCCGATCCAGGCGACGTCTCAAGTGTGCCAAGTAAGCTCGAGTTCAATGCCGGTGAAACTGTGCAGGGGCTCCGGGTGGGCTACTTCCCCGAGTGGATGAAGAAGAGCCCCGCCACTGACGTCGACCGTGCAGCCTTGGAAGCAGTCAAGAAAGTGGGTATGGTTCCTTTGGAAGTGTCTATTCCTGACTGGCCATACGATTCCCTCCAGCTGATCTTGTTCGCCGAAGCTGCAGCAGCATTCGAGGAACTTACGCTCAGCGGCAAGTTACACGATCTCACCATGCAGGTGCCCGATGCATGGCCCAATACGTTGCGCCAGTCAAGGTTTCTCTCAGCGGTCGACTTCGTTCAGGCGGACCGGCTCCGGCGTAAGGTAGCGATCGAGATGGCTCGAGTGTTTTCTCAAGTCGACCTGTTGTTAGTACCATCCCTGCGCGACGAGATGCTTACAATTACCAATTTCACTGGGCACCCGTCGATGACCTTCCGAGCGGGCTTTGTCGAGGTGTCGGAGGCACGCAGCGACTGGGCACCAGATCCTGCGCATCCTCTCCCCAGATTCTCGCCGCCACGACGAGTGCCTCACGGCATTACGTTGATTGGCCAATTGTTTGACGAGGGTACTTTGGGGCGCGCTGGACAGGCATTAGAGAGAACATTCGGAGTTTTCGATGCAAGACCACCCGGGTTCTGATCCGGCGTCGGGTGTGCGGGCCACGTCGTAATACAACGAGAAGAGTCTTTCACAGGGTACCTACGTTTGATTTGCAGGATCAATTACGGAATGGATAGGGCTGAAACGTCGGGTTTTACTCAAGGTGCCACGAGGTGCGGGTTATGCATCTGCTGGTCGCAGCTGGCGGGACGGGATGGTTCGAAGCAGGCGAGCTCTCGACACCTGTCGAAGACTAGATGAAATGGGCCAGAGCCAGAACTGGCGCAGCACAGTCGGGGACAGGGGTGAGGGGTTCAGTTGCAGCTGGGGATGAGGCATTTCGTAAGGCCATGGTGCAGCACTTTTTAGTGCGATTCGGCAAAAACCGCTTAGTCTCGCTGTGATTTTCTAAGCAGCAGCTTTCTCCACAGGAAGCCCTGCTTCCATCCATCCTTGTTTGCCTTCTGGATAGTGCGCTACGTTGTTGTAGCCCATCGCCGCCAATGCACGGGCGGCGTATTCGCTAGCGTGTCAATGCGTGTTTGCACAGTAAGTGATGATCTCGGCGTCTTTGTTTGGCAACAACTGCGGTGCGAGTTCCTTAATACGTTCAGGCGGAATGTTCAAGGCTCCTGGAATATGTGCCTCGCGGTAGTGTTCGGGCGCGAGGGTCTCGACTAGAGTAATATTTTCTTTGCGGTCTCGTTTGCTGGTAAGCTCCGTGGTCGAAACTGTGCGTTCCATTGCGATCTCCTCAAACGTTGGGTCACTTAGGCGGGTCGGGAAAGCGTCGCCCGATAATCAGCCGCGAATTTTTCGATGCCCTTGCGCGTAAGTTCGTGTTGTATATCAAACGATTCCCACGGTTGCTTCAAGTCAAGCTCCTCGTATGGGATTGGTTTGCCGGAAGCCTTGTACTGAAACTGTTTGTCCGGAATCGGCAAATTCTTGCTGGCCCACAGTTCCAAGATTTTCGCGGGCACGGTTGCAAGCTCGGTCTGGAGGACGAAGCAGTAGAACAGGTGTTCAAGGGTGCGGATGCTCGCCGCCAGAACCAGGACGTGACCGTCGCCCTTCGAGAACATCCGTTTTATGTTCTTTACAACATCCATCCCGTTCTGACCGATGTCGTCTAAACGCCCCACAAAAGGCGAAACGTAGGCAGGCTCCCTTGTCCCTTTCGTTGCGGCGTACACTGCGGCTGCTTGTTGCTGTGAAAAGCAGAGGGTCAGGTTGACCCTTATGCCCTGCTTCACCGACATCTGTGCCGCTCGGAGCCCTTCGGCCGTGCACGGATACTTGACGTACGCATTTGGAATCCACGAATACATTTCCTGTCCTTGGCTGAACATCTCTTGTGCCGACGTATTCTCATCGGAGAATACTTCGATAGAAACTCCCGCTTCGCCAACTAAGGGAGAGATTGTCTGCACGATCCTCTTGTATTCGTCCATTTCCTCTCGACCGGAAAGGTTGTGCCCTGACGCGATCAGTTCCTTGATGTGAGGGTTTTTGGCAATCAATGAAGGGTTGGTTGTCTGTCCATCGACAAATCCCAGCAACTCCTTTGTCCGTCGAGTCTCCTGCGGGTCGCCGCCATCCACCAATATCTTTGTTTTGGGTCGAGTCATTGAAATCCTCCCTATGTTCTGATGGAGAAGAGACCGCGTATATTCGATGCTAAACGGACTCAGCAGGATGTCGAAATTGGCTGAGTTTATGTGAGATGGATGCCAGCAATGTCGAAAGCATTCAAGATCGGTGACCACGTGCAATGGAATTCCGAGGCTGGCCGGGTCAGCGGAGTCATCATCAAGAAGATCACCTCGGACACAAAGTTCAAGGGCTACTTGCATCACGCTTCACGGGAAGTCCCCCAATACCTGATTAAGAGTGATAAAACTGAGCATGTAGCAATCCACAAAGGCACTGCCCTACGGCTGACGCCAACACGTCCAAGGAAATCCAGCAAAGTCACAAGAACCAAGAAGAAGGGCAGGCGATGACCGGTGATGAACGCATGCAGCCAGAGTCCAACCTGATCGCGACAATTAGAGGCTAGCTTCCTGAGTTTGCGAAAGCTTGCGTAGAAGACTCGGAACTGGTGTTACTGCACCAAGACGCGTTTGCTGCCGACTATCAAGAGGACGAATACACGCTCCTGAATGGCGATCGAATATGCCCGTGTTTCCATCAATTCGGCTTTCCTTGTGCCGACAGGTGGGGCACCCCATACTGTGCGGATAGTTCCAAGGACCAATCCCACCCAAACCAACAGCATGCGTTTTGCGCGACGTGGTGCGAGGCGTACCATTGAGCATGCCTAGACTATGTCCAGAATATCTCGATGCAGACCCTTATGATCGCTTGACCATTGCAACTATCCTCTTTCGACAAGAACCAGACGAGGACGAAGACGAAGAGGAAGACAAGAAAGACGACGATGATAGGGAGGAAGAGGATGACGACGAAGATGGCGGCTATTCAGTGTAAGCGTGTCATCATTTCCCGGCAGGGTGGAGGATGAAACGCGAAGAATTCGTCAAGGTTGCAGAACAGGCCTTGGATTCGCTGCCGGCAGAATTCCGTAGCCGTATCCAGAACGTCGCGATTCTGGTCGAGGATTTCCCGCCGAACCAGTCACCATCCCGACTCGGACAGCAAGCACGATTGCTTCTGGGCATCTTTCACGGCGTGCCAGCGACAAAGAAAAGCATTTTTGATGTTCCGATGGGTCCTGCCCACATCGTGCTTTATCAGAAGAACATCGAAGCCGTCTGTGCGACCGAGGCAGAAGTCCGCGAACAAATCCGCATGACGCTCATACACGAACTGGGGCACTACTTCGGCATGACTGAGGAGCAGCTCAGGGATGTGTGGGGCTAGGGATGATTCTTGTTGGCGTTTGCAAACGACCGATTATAGAACCGCACGCACCTTGCCGACTGAAGAGGGTAGCGAGCAAGCAGAGTCACGACCCGGACGCGGGCTGTTTGAGGTCTCCTCCCCAAGAATGAAGCTGTGTAAACTAAATTGACGAACGAAAATCCATGGGACGCAGCGGCGCGGGCGTGGGTGAGTAACCCAACGGACGGAATGTTCTGCTCGTTGGAACAGGGCAATGACCGATGTGCTGCTCTTTGCCGCGGCACTCACGCTGGATTCAGTGGTACTGGACTTGGCTGCGGATCGGGAGATCCGGACCTAACCAGTGCTGAGCGTGCCATTTGGGGAAGAATCATTGCGCAGGATAGCTCCCTTTGCTGGTCAGTTGCTTGCGAGCACACACGCTCGGCGGCTCGGCCCGAGTAAAGATGTTAGTCGAGTGCGCGGAGTGTTGCAGGGTAGCTTAAGTTCACAGGAAGTAACCGCGGCGCCTTGCGCAACCCTTCCATTCAGCCGCACGATAGAGGTTAGCCGATTGCAGGAGCGAGAGATTTGAGCAGCAAACGACAACATGTCTCGACGGGGTCGCCTTTCGAGCCGAAGGTTGGCATTTCGCGAGCGGTGCGAAGCGGACAACTCATTGCGGTCACCGGCACAGCCCCACTCGGCAAGGATGGCAAGACCGTCGCCAAAGGCGATGCGGCAGGTCAGGCGCGAAGGTGTTTGGAAATTATTCAATCCGCCGTTGAGGGATTGGACGGCAAGCTTTCGGATGTGACCCGCACCAGAATTTTGCTAACCCGTATAGAGGATTGGGAACAAGTCGCGGCAGTTCACGGCGAGTTCTTTGGCAGCATCCGTCCCGCCAACACCATCATGCAGGTTGTGCGTTTTATCGATCCGGATTGGCTGGTTGAGATCGAGGCGGATGCCGTCGTGGAGGGCTAGCGAGCATGCCGCCGCAGGCATTCTTGTTGATGCGGTTCTGCAGACGGTGGGGTGGCAAAGTTCAACCATGACAGCCTTCTCCAACACGTTGCCTATCCGATGAATCCAACATGGCTAGTTTGAAGGCTGCAGGGCAATAATGCCGCACCCCAAACTGTAATCGCCTCAGACTACATTGCAGAATCCCCGATAGTACCCAGCATGACCAAAGCCGAAGAAAACAGGTCGGGTCGCGATCTTCTTGGTCTCCGAGAAACCGGCGTTCCGCATCAGCGTGAGTATTCGTTCTTCCGAGTTGTCTCGCAATCTCTCACTTGAATGGAACATGCGAAAAAGACCGTGCCCTGAACCAGTCTCCGACACTTCGAAGTCCAGCAAGTAAAAAGCGCCCACAGGCTTGAGGACACGACGAACTTCGCGCAAGGTCTTTTCCCTATCCTTGCCTTCAAGATGGTGGAACATGAAGGAGGAGAAAACCACATCAAAGCTGCTCGATTCATAGGGAAGGTCGTCTGCAAATCCCTGATCGAATTGGATCGACACTCCGGCCTGATCTGACTTTTGTTTCGCTCGTGCGAGAGCCTTTTGGTCTGGGTCGAGTCCAATGACTTCGAGCTTCGGAAAACGCTTCTTCACCAGCGTGGCAAACGTGCCTGTTCCGCAGCCGATGTCCAGTACACGCTGCGCAGAGCGAAGCTGAGGTTGATCGAGCAAGTTCTGTCGGGCTTGATCGGCTCCCAAGACTCTCGCCATGAGGTCATAGAGAGGCAGAAACAGGTCATGACCCGCAGCAGGGAGATACGTCCTTTGCGATTTATTCACGCCAAACATGGCAGTCATCGAGTCCTCAATTACGAACGCCCATTCGCTAATGGACATATGTTCGATTTACAATGTGCGGCTTAGGTCGCATCGGTCGCGAGAACAAGTGACGCCATCCCGTTCGGTTCTGAACAATTTGCCTGTTTTTGTCCGGCTACAAGGCGGAAGCAAGCATGGAAAAACCAGATCGGCGCATTCGCCGCACACAGAGATCGCTTCACGATGCGCTGATCTCGCTCGTGCTGGAGAAGAATTACGACTCAATTACTGTCCAAGAGATTCTTGATCGGGCGGACGTGGGAAGAGCCACCTTTTATTCGCATTACAAGGGCAAGGACGAATTGCTTATTTCGGGTGCCCATGAGTTGCGCGATACCCTGAACTTCGCAGTGCAGGGGGAGCGATCATCCTCAGATTCGCATGAGGTCGTCATTGGCTTTAGCCGGGCGATGTTTGAGCACGCAAACGAATACCGCGAGGTCTATCATGCACTACTGCATACCCCGGGTTGGCTTGTTGTTCGGCAGCATTTGGAGGAAATATTGGACGAAATCATAAGGCGAGAATGCAAAGCCGAAATCCAAAAGCTGAGGAAAACAAACTCGGATGTACCCGTTGACCTGTTCATCCTGTATCTCCGGGCGGCTTTCTTCTCAGTTTTGTCATGGTGGCTAGATCGGCGAAGCCGATTAACGCCAGCACAAATCAACAACGTTTTTCGCTCCTTGGTATTGCCTACAGTACATGCAGTTCTGGGATAAAGCTGCGCTATCTACATTCGAAGGTTCGCAGAGTAGGTGAACTTCGAACAGCCGCTAGCGTAGTATGTAGGGACTGCAAATATGAGAGATAGGAGGCGACAATGCGTCAAGAAGGGGCGCTCAAGATTGTGCTTGTATCTGTGGGATTGCTTTTTTGCGCTGGCGTTTATCCCTTGGTGCTGATGGTGAAGCAAGACCCTGCGTTGGCAATGATGCTTAGCCTTTACGTTACGCTCGGCGTGTTTTTGTTGCTCGCTTCTCGCAACCCCGCCGCGCATCGCAGCCTGATCGCCTTCACGGCGTGGTCGAGCTTTGCGCACGCCACTGTCATGGGAGTGCAGGCATTCCTGAGTTTCATCGCTCGCCGCGAATTGTTGGGAGTAGCTACCTTCATTGTGATCGGCGTGGCACTGATCGTGCTGGCTCCGGCAAAGCGCCCTGCCGAGCGCCTATCGGCAGCACTCGGAGCATAGACCTGGCGCTACAGATCAGTTTGCAATTCTCTTTATTGGCATCATTCCTGGCTCCGGTGCGACCTCCTGGCTAGTGCTCGGAAATCTCAAATTTTAGAAAATGGTGTGTTGAAGTTTCCTTCCGAAAACATCGCCGCGCAGGAAAGGAAAAGGGCCTACAGGGTTGGGTAACCAATCTGGCCACCACGCAGCACCCCACGCGCTTGCGAGACGTCGAACACCGGATCGTCTCAGCTCCGTCTGGTCTGTCGCGACTGCGGTTGTGAATATGAAATCGCGATTTGTGATGCGCAAAGCTCAGGTCCGGCGAAAATCGGATTGATGCTCAGAGTTTTATTCTCCGCCGTGGGGATCATTTCTTGAACCGTAGTTAAATCCAGCATTTTCCACAGGCCGCAAACGTTAGTCATCAAAAATTCATTTTCTTTTCATTCAGACGCAACACATTCGAGGCAACTTCGACCGAGGATTCGGTCTGATTTTTCAACCTGTGGAGGTTCTCGTGAGACAAGTGCAGAGAGTCTTGATATCTAGCGTAACCCCTCTGTTATTGCTTGCCGTGATGCCAGTGATTGCAAGCGCACAAATGAGCAAGGTAAAGACCGTCTGGGTCATCCTCATGGAAAATCACAACTGGACGGGAAACAACGCCGGCGCCGCCTTTGGTGATCCGGATATCAAAGGTAATCGGTTGGCGCCATATGCCAACGGAAAGCTGCTCGATACATCGGCGCACGCAGAGCAATATTTTAATCCGCCGAATAACCACCCGAGCCAGCCTAACTATTTGTGGCTAGAGGCAGGCACCAATTTTGGTGTCCTAGCGGATACCCAACCTGGCCAACCTCAACTGAACACGCACCTGCACTTGACAAGGCTCCTTGAAGATGCGGGAATCTCCTGGACGGCCTATGCCGAGCCCGACTTCGGTAGCCCTGTATTCGACGTCTGCCCCTTGAATTTTAATTTCCTCGACGTTGAACATCTCCCGTTTGTCTATTTCAACGATGTCAATCGCGGGCTGAATTTTAAATCAGCGGAATGTATCGCACACGTCAGACCGTATTACCAGCTGGCAACGGATCTGGCCAACCAGACTTCAGCGCGGTACAACTTCATTACGCCGAATGTGTGCCATGATGGCCACGAGGGAGTTTCTCCCTGTGATGCTCTCGAAGAAAGGAACAATACGTTGCGCGCCGATACCTGGCTTAGGCAGAATGTGCCTCTTATTCTGAATGCTGCCGAGTACAAGTCAGGAGGTGCGTTGTTCATCATCTGGGATGAAGGCGAAGACAGCGGTGAGTTCAGTGATGGCCCGATTGGCTTTTTCTTGCTTTCGCCGTTTGCCAAGGGCGGAGGTAGGACAGCCTACAGCAACAGCATTCACTACGACCACAGCTCCACACTGAAAACGTTGCAGGAAATTTTTCAAGTCGGGCCATTCCTTGGGGCTGCCGCGGATTCTCAAACCAATGATTTGAGCGACTTTTTCAAATGAAAAGGTTAAACGAGGCGGATAGGTGGTTTGTGTCGACATGTGGGATCAGCGAGAGGCGAAACTCGGCACGAATGTCAGTTGAACGTAATCAGATGGAACGAGAGGCCTGTCGCCAACTCGATGCCGTAGGTTCTCATTTATCGACGTGCTCGAATTAGAAGAGCTACTGGGCTTTGCCTTGGAAATCCCGCATCCAGAAGCGAAAGTTGTATCACTGGATCTGGCACAGCACAAAAGGGAAAATTCGTTGACCGCCGGTCGTGGAAACCGAAATCTCACGATCGAATATAAAGAAGCGAGCTGTAGAATTCCTACGGTCGGGAGCTCGCGATCATTCGTGAGAAATGCCGTGCAGCGGCCGCCATCTCGTAGAGAGCCACATATCGAATGCTGTCGGAGGGTTGTCTAAGAATGTCTTCCGCTAGTGCAGCCTCCTTTTGTGCCCTCACGCACCTCAAGATTTTGGATGCAGCAGAATCTTGCATCCGTTCTTGAGTTGGGTCCTGGCACAGTCGTCATGAATCGCACCGCGACGCTTCTTTCTGGCTAAGTCAAAGCTCAACGGATATTCAGCGATGCTGGCCAAAAGAAAGGCTCCGGCAGATGCCGAGAAAACTGACGCATTCAGAGCGGACTTCATGCCGGTGCCAGCTGTCATTCCAATGGCAAAGGCAAGAAGTAGCCATCCACTTATTTGGGAGGCTCTGCGAGTCTCAAAACCCAAAAGCAATGCTGCTCCCAGTAGCGTCTCAAGGCCGGTAACAAGCCACGCCACGGCAGGTATGACCGTTTTCGGGAACCAAGGATTGAGCTTGGTCGCATAAGTCATGAAATGAGTCATATCCCCCAGGCTACGTTCGGGGCTCCATATAAGCCCCAAGCGGCGAAGCGGTCTGTGACAGCGCCGAGGAAAGCAGTGGCTAGCGAACGCGAAGATACAAGGTCGCGTATGCGCACAGTCTTGAAATCTTATCTTCTTGGTTCGCAGTTGGCATCTTTTTCGAGGAACCCTGTCCAGTCGCGGTCCTACACCAAAACTTTTGCAACCCAACGAGGGCTCCGGTTGATCGGGCAGACTGAATTACCCGCTGGGCCAACCTGGGTGATGATCAAGCATCGCTCGAAAGTTTACGGCCTTCCACTTGCTTCCCGAGCAACGTGTCAAGTCCCGCGAGGTCCCCTAAGACCCACACTTCAGTGATTAAGGGAGTCTTTGAATCGAAACAATGCTGCACCCAGCCATTCCACGATCTGGCCGGTAGGTTGATAACCTCTGAAGGCTGCGACATGACGGCCTGAGAAGCGCATTTTTTGCAAAGGCTTGGTCCCCTTCGGCCACGCAGCTAAGGATCTCGCAATTATACCCGGCAAGCACTTCGCGGACCGAACATACGTAACCTTGGAATTCTGCCAGGCCCTTCATCTCCTTGCCGAGCGAGGCGCGGAATAAAAAGTCTGAGGCGAGTAGCTCGGTCGCGTCAGCAACATCCCCCTTATTCCAAATACGTTCATAAAAAGCCCGAACAAGCTTGGGAGTACTCATAAAATGGAAGCCCCGGTGGTGGCGAAAGAATCAGAAACATGAACTTTACGCCGTGTTAGCCGAGTTCGCGCGTGGTTCGTTCTTGTCGTGCGGCTTTCGTATCTTGGTCTCGTGGCTGTTTCCTTATCCCCGAATCGGTCGAGAATGGCTCGTAAGATCGCATCGGCATCGGCGCGCCGGGCGGGCCAAAACGGACATTTTATCAGGTGAAAAATGGACTTCGGCTAACCTGCTCTGGACGGGCGCCGAGAATGACAAAAATTTCATCTAGATGATTTGTCTACGTATGTTTCCCGACTTGGGCCAACTTGGCGTGCTTTAGAGAACTCTAATCAGCTGATATTATGTGAGAAGAAGTGCAAGCGCGGCCCTTAAGACATGGATCGCAGTTTCGAACCCTGTCGCGCCCACCGCGCTGTTGGCCTGTCCTGTCAGCGTCGCCGGGAAGGCAAGGGGATTCCATTCGAGTGGGGCGGATGGAACTGGGTTCGAAAATTTGCGCAATCACCCCGAAATAGAATTCGCTACGCTTACGGACATCGGCTGCCAGCGGCAGCGCAACGAGGACTCTTCCGCCTATTGGCTACCCGACGCTTTCGATGAACTAGAGTGTAAAGGAAGTCTGGCCATTATCGCCGATGGCATGGGCGGATATGAGGGTGGGCAGGAAGCCAGCCATATCGCTGTTCAAACGGTCTGCGACACCTTCGCTAAGGATGCCGGAACCCCTCAGAGCTTACTGGTGAGTGGGATGAAGGCCGCGCACGAGCGTATTCGCGAGTACGCTCGCCAGCACCCGAAATTATTCGGCATGGGAACAACTTGCACAGCAGTCTGTGTGGCGCAAGCCTATCTTTACTTTGCGCACATTGGGGACAGCCGCTTATATCTGGTGCGTAGAGGCAACATTTCTCGCCTCACTCGTGATCATTCTTATGTGGCGCGGCTGATTGAGTCTGGCCTACTCAGCACCAGCGAAGCGGAAGCCCATCCGCAACGTCACATTTTGACGGCAGCCCTGGGTGTGGGCGACGACCCTAATCCTGATACGCCTCTACAACCTTTGCCCCTGCAAAACGGTGACACCCTGCTGCTGTGTACCGACGGTCTTTGGGGTCTGGTGAGCGACGAGGAGTTGCTAAAATCAGTGAGAGGCCATCTTCCCGCAGACGCCTGTCATGAACTGGTCCATTTAGCCAAACACCGTGGGGCGCCTGACAACGTTACCCTGCAACTGTTACGTTTCAGGGGTAACGGCGCTGCCGCTACCGGCGAGGCATCCACCGCTTTCTAAAACTACCCTCGGCTTGGAGCATTCTCCTCCACCCAGTTCTACCTAGTTGCAAGGAAATGCACAGGGCACTGGCACTGACCTCCCCCCATCTCGGCAGGGCCAATAAATTCAAAGCATTGCAGATGCTTGACCCTGCGCTTGAATGGCAGCCAACGTGCTAATCCCCTCTGTGTAAATAAAGTCTATTGACTAAATAGACTTAATCGGAGAAGCTGAACGGCATGAGAGTCTCTCAGAAAGGACTTTACGCTCTGCAGGCACTGATGATGTTGGCGCGGCGCCACCATCAGGGCGCCATCAAGATCCGCGAAATCGCTTACGAAGAGGATCTGCCCGAGAAGTTTCTGGAGCTCATTCTTCTGGAGTTGAAGAACGCCCGCATCGTAGAGAGCGTTCGCGGAGCCAAGGGCGGCTATCAACTGCGCCGGCCACCGTCGGAAATTTTCTTGAGCGAAATCATTCGCCTGATTGACGGCCCGCTGGCTCCTTTTGGCGATGCTGATTCGTTGCGTGACTTGATCGACCGCGATCTACCCCACCGCTCGCTGTATATGGTTTTCCTCCAGGTGCGGGACGCAGCCGCAAAAATCCTGGACAGCACCAGCCTGGCCGATCTTTTGGCCAATTCCGGATCGCACAGCTCAGGCGCGAAGAGGCGTACACGTAGGAAAAAAGAAGCCACTGTGCTTCCGATGGTGGTGCATGGGAGCAAAGGCGCCAATGAAAACTAGGTTCTTGCTATTCAGTCTGATATTGGTAACTGCGTCCGCTGCCTTTGCTCAGCAAACCGCGATCCGGGTTGGCGCCTTCCCCAACATTACGCACCCTCAGGCAATGGTGGGAAAAGCGAATGGCTGGTTTCAGACGGCCATGGGACATGAGGTCAAGATTGAGTGGAAGACATTTAACGCGGGACCTTCAGCGATAGAGGCCATGTTCGCCGGTGCGCTGGATATGACCTACATCGGGCCCAATCCGGCGATCAACGGTTATGTGCGCTCCGACGGCGCGGCGGTGCGGACAATCGCCGGGGCCACCAGCGGTGGAGCAGCGCTGGTAGTCCGCCGGGATGCTGGAATTTCTACCCTCGAAGATTTTCACGGTAAACGAATCGCATCACCGCAGATGGGCAACACGCAGGATGTCGCGCTGCGCGCGTGGCTAAAAGCACACGGCCTGAAGACAAGCGATAAAGGCGGAGATGTGCAGGTTATTCCCGTCGCTAATCCGGATCAACTCACGTTGTTTGTCAAGAAACAACTCGACGGCGCGTGGGCGCCCGAGCCTTGGGCTTCCCGCCTGATTCACGAAGCCAATGGACGCATATTCCTCGACGAACGCCAGCTATGGCCGGGGGGGCAGTTCGTGACTGCGCAACTCTTGGTCAGGACCAGCTTTCTCAATGAGCATCCGGACCTGGTGAAGGCGTGGTTGCGGGCGCATGTGGCGTTGACCGATTGGATTAACGGTCACCTTCCCGAGGCGAAAGCGATTCTCAACTCACAAATTCAAAAAGAAACAGGAAAGGCGCTGCCCAGTGATGTTCTTGACGAGGCCTTTAGCCGTCTCGCGGTCACCTACGATCCGCTGCGCGAGGCGCTGCTGAAAGCGGCTCAGTCCGCCTTCGAAGCCGGTTTTCTGGGACGCCAGATGCCTGATCTTTCCCATATGTACGAGCTCAAGCTGCTGAATGAGGTCCTGGCGGAAAAGGGGAAGAAATTAATCCAATGACTCCGACTCCGAATAGTCGTACCGCGACTCCTGAGGCCGGCAGCGAACATCGTTTGGCTCGTACTGCGTTGTTGCATCCGTGCGAAGGAAATGATTTCAGGGTATTCCCCGCGCGTACTCCGGCTTCGACTCCGAAGGTTGCGCTGAACGATATTTGCCTGGCCTACAGCGTAAATGCCAAGGGCAAGTTGATTGCTTTGGACCACATTAACCTGCAGGTTCAGCGCGGAGAGTTTCTCTGCGTTGTGGGGCCTTCCGGCTGCGGAAAATCGACCTTGCTGCATCTGGTCGCGGGCCTGCAACGCCAAACCTCCGGGGAAGTGCTCATCGACGGCAGAGCGGTCGTGGGAACCGGCACCGACCGAATTCTTATTTTTCAGGAGCTGGGATTGTTTCCTTGGTTGACGGTGGCGCAGAACGTTGAGTTTGGGATGCGGATGAAGGCTGCTCCCATGCTAGAGCGCGCAGCCAAAGTAGATCGGTACCTCCGCCTGGTTCATCTCCGTCAGTTCAAGGACAGTTACATCCATCAACTCTCAGGTGGCATGCGACAGCGAGTTGCGTTGGCTCGAGCGTTGGCGACCGAGCCGGACGTACTTCTCATGGACGAACCGTTTGCCGCGCTGGATGCTCAGACCCGCGACTTGTTGCATGACGAACTGGAACGTATCTGGGCAGAGACAGGCCGCACCATAATTTTTGTAACCCACAACGTGCGCGAGGCAGTACGCCTGGGCGATCGCGTGGTGCTACTAACGTTCCGGCCAGGAAAGGTGAAGAGCGAATATTGCATCGAATTAGCCCGGCCTCGGCACTTGGAGGATCTGGAAGTGGCCAGCACCGCGCGAGACATCCTTAACGACTTGCGTGAAGAGATAAACAAATCCCTGGAAGCCGAGTACGACCATGAAGCGAACCGTTAGCTACGTGTTGTTCTATTCGGTCCCGATTGCTCTTTGGGTGATCCTGGCCAAACTGAGAGTTTGGCCGCCCTACATTTTTCCCACGCCCTGGGGCGTGGTTGAGGCGCTGTGGGCCGGTTTCGCCGATCACAGTTTCTGGATCGCTATTGCAGTCAGCATGCGACGCATGCTAGTCGGATACGGAGTCTCGGTGGTTTTCGGGATGATTCTGGGCTTGGGCATCGCCAGCAGCAAATTCCTCGAGGAAACGGTTGGGGGCCTTCTAGTGAGCCTGCAGAGCTTGCCAAGCATCTGCTGGCTGCCGATAGCAGTGCTTTGGTTTGGATTAACGGAGAAAGCCATTCTCTTTGTGGTGGTCATGGGATCGCTCTTGTCGGTAACCATCAGCATGGAAACAGGGCGAAGGCAATTGCCCAAGATTTACTCGATGGCTGGGCGCAATTTGGGCGCCAAGGGATTACAGCTGTTCCTGTATGTCACCTTGCCCGCCAGCTTGCCGTATATCGTAACCGGGCTCAAGCAGGGCTGGGCATTCGCCTGGCGCTCCTTGATCTCGGGAGAAATGATTTTCGTCAGTTTGGGTCTTGGCCAATTGTTGATGATGGGTCGCGACCTCAACGACATGAGCCAAGTGATTGCCGTAATGGTTCTGATTATTGCCCTCGGGTACCTGGTCGACGGCCTGGTATTCAAAACCCTAGAGAGACGGCTCGAGGAGAGGTGGGGATTAGTACCGGCAGCGACGGCATAATTTGCCACAACATTCGCGTACGGTATTTTCCCCCGTGGTTCCATATACCGGATAAGGCACTGATAAAGCCCGGTCTATCCGGTTTTCAAGAGGATCACAACAGTGGTACACGGATTGCGGAGATTAAGTCTAGTTAGTAAATAGAGATTATTCTGATTAATGTCGCTCCCGCTGCCGGGCGTTGTTTCGGCGGCGAAATCGAAGCGGAAAAAACAAGCGGTATCCCAGGAGAACATGTATGAGTAAATCTTTGTTGCTTCTAGCGGTTCTGCTGTTTGTAACTGCGCTGGTGCACGCTCAGGCGATGTCGGACTCCAGCAGCGATGATTCGGCTGCCGTGGAACCGGTGGTCGCGACACCTAAGGCTACGTCTCCTGTCTCTTTCGGTTCGAATGGGTTGGTCCTCTCCACGGAAGACCAAGGATATCGGCTGCAGGTGCATGGCTACGTGCAGGCTGATAACCGAATGTTTTCCAATAATGTCAAGGGAGAAGGATTGGACCAGTTCCTGTTCCGTCGCATACGTCCCCTGTTCGAGGGCACGCTATTCAATGCCGTGGATTTTCGCTTCATGCCTGATTTTGGCCAGAACAACCCACAAATCCAGGAAGCTTATCTGGAATTGAAATCGTTGCCTTTCGCCAAACTGCGAGTGGGCAAGTTCAAAGAGCCAATTGGATTGGAGGTTTTGCGGTCGGATCGGGAATTGACCTTTGCCGAGCGCTCGCTGGCGTCTGACTTGGTCCCCTTGCGTTACATGGGAGCGCAAATTAGCGGAGGTCTCCTTTCCAATTCGATCGGCTATCAAGTCGGCTATTTCAATGGAGCCAATGACGGAGCGAACGGGAACTTTCAGTGGATCCAGGCCAATGAGGTTGCCGCCCGAGTGTTTTTTCAGCCGTTTGAAACGACGAAGATAAATGCCATCCGTCAGTTCGGGATCGGCTTGGGGGGCTCCGCCGGAGATCAGCACGGTACCATCGCCGGGTTGAAAACAGTCGGGCAAAGCACATTTTTCAAATACTCGTCCGGCGCCTTGGCGAACGGTCAGCACAACCGAGTCGTGCCCCAAGCGTATTACTACTATGGGCCGGTTGGCCTGATGGGCGAGTATGCCATCTCCTCTCAGGAAGTTCTGAACAAGCAACTTGATCAACGCCTGCGCAACGAGGCCTGGCAGGTGGCGGCCTCAGTTGTTCTCACCGGAGAAAAGAACAGCTATGGCGGTGTTCGCCCGCGCTATTCCTTCGAACCCAACAGGAGTTTTCGCCACTGGGGCGCCGTGGAATTGGCGTTGCGAACCAGTCAGCTACGGATCGACAAAGACGCGTTTCCACTATTTGCCAATCCGAAAACCTCTGCCCAGGAAGCGCATGAGTACGGAGTGGGCATCAACTGGTACCTGAACCGTTTTGTCAAACTGGTGACCAACTACGAGCACACGAATTTCCGGATGGCACAAAGTACGGTGACTCCTCTGCACAGCGAGAACGTGTTAATGAGCCGCATCCAACTCGCATTCTGATCGTGTAGGCGTATTTGTTTGCGTCCTCACACGAAAAGCGCGAACGGCGCCGAGCAGTCCAGTCGGCGCGTAATTGTCGACGTGCTACGGCAGGCGGAGTCGTAAGATGAATTTTGCGCGATTTGACGTTCTGATTGTCGGAGGCGACTTCAGTGGGACGATACTTGCTATCCAACTGCTATACCGTGCTCCTGCTCTAAAAATTGCCTTACTGGATAAAGGATCTTTACCCGGGCGCGGTGTGGCCTATGGCGCCAACTACAAGCGTCACTTTCTGACCTTGCCCGCCGATATGATGAGTGCCTTTTCCGAAGAGCCGAACATTTCCTTGTCTGAGCTCGGGCTAATTACCGGCCTTCCTTCAAGCGCAGCAGTTTTCTGCCGCGAGCCGTCTACGGACGGTATATGGAATCGCTGCTCCAGCATGCGTTCGCAGCTGCGCCCGAAGGAAACTTTACGTGGGTTGAGGATGAGGCTCTTTCGTTAATGCGCCGCCATGGCTTATTCAAGCTGCAAAGGCAGAAGGGACCTGATCTGTTAGCCCAATCCCCTATGATTGCCGGGGGCACTATCCGCCATCAGATCCAAAGGTTCCGGGCGTGTGCGGGTCCAGCCGCCATTACGTCTCATGCCCTGGTCAGAAGATGCATTGGATGACTTGCCGGCAGAGGGCAGTGTCCTGCTGTTGGGTTCGGGCCTCACCAGCATGGATTTGACGGCGACGTTGAAAGCGAAAGGATTCACAGAACAAATCCTCATTCTGTCGCGACACGGCTTGGTTTCCCCAATCCCATCGAGCCACGAATGCCTGGCCTGAGTTTTGGGCACAACCATGAAGATTTGGCCGAGGTGGTATTTTGCAGGCGCAAGACGCATGCCCTGGAAACTCTTCGGGTCAATCGCGTCATCAACGGCACGGGGTCGGAAACCGATTGCCGCCGTATTGAGGATTCGCTGATCAGCAGCCTATGTCTACAAGGCCTTGCCCGGCCGGATCCGCTGTTCATGGCGTGGATGTGTGGGAAAACGGTGGGTTGCTGGATGCTCATGGCCGACTATCCCACTCGCTGTTCGCGATTGGTCCGCCGCGCAAGGGCTGTTTGTGGGAAACCACGGCCGTTCCAGAAATTCGCACTCGGGCAGCGTAGCTCGCTGAGCATCTTCTGTGCATCTGGCTAAGGCGGCCGTACGCACGACGCCTCTCATCCGTACTTGGCGGATCGAGATCATCGATGTCAAAACCGGGTTCCATTTGACCTGAGCCGACATGCCGCATACATTAGAACGGTTTTCGATACCTGCCATGCACTCACGACGCGAATTTCTCAAAGGCGTTTCCCTGACTCTAGTGGCTGCATGCTCGGCCAATCCCTCGGGCTGCTGGACGGCTGATGCTGCAGACGCGCCGCCAATACCGGGGAAGGAGGGGATGATTGTTCGCTCCTTCCGTTTCCTGGACCTGGAAATGCCTCCCGAATACGCCGACTCGTTCATCACGCCCATACCCCATTTCTTTGTACGCAACCACATGCACGAACCCGCCACGCTCGA
>Ga0066388_100000436_pt1 | contig 19322 bp, 18 predicted proteins | sample PanSoiMetaGPlot6_FD_64539 | JGI IMG/M metagenome (GOLD analysis project Ga0066388, IMG submission 64539) | Tropical forest soil microbial communities from Panama analyzed to predict greenhouse gas emissions - Panama Soil - Plot 6 (Hybrid Assembly) | ecosystem: Environmental > Terrestrial >... | reverse complement strand
ACCGGCACCAGCCTGCACATCGGCATGGAGCAGATCGCTAAGGCGACCGGCGCGAAGTGGACGCACGTGCCCTTCAAGGGCGGCGCCGAGCTCAACGCGGCAACGCTGGGCGGCCACATCGACGCGCATGCCGATTCCACCAGCTGGGCAGCATTGGTGAACTCCGGCGACTTCCGCCTGCTGGTCACCTGGAGCCCGATGCGCACCAAGAACTGGCCCACCGTGCCGACGCTGCAGGAGGAGGGCATCAATCTCATCCTGAACTCGCCCTACGGCGTGGCCGGGCCCAAGGGTATCGACCCCAAGGTCGTCAAGGTGCTGGCCGACGCCTTCGCCAAGGGCGTGCAGGAGCCCTCCTATGCCGAGGCGCTGAAGAAGTTCGACCAGGAGCTGGCCTTTCTCGACACGGCCGCCTACGAGAAGCACGTGGCGGAGCAGATCGAGGAGAACAGGGTCCTGGTGGAGGAGCTGGGCCTGAAGAAGAAGTAGGCCCATGCGCATCGGCGAGATCCTCGCTGCCGGCTTCTGGCTGGCGGTCGCGCTCGGTATCACCTGGGCCGGGTGGGAGCTGGGCCTCGGCACGCTCAACGATCCGGGCCCCGGGGGCATGATCTTCTGGGTCGGGGCGGCCATGATCGGGCTGTCCCTGGCCACGCTGGTGGCCACCCTGAGGCCGGCGCCTGCAAGCGGCCCCGGCCTCTGGCACGGCACGCGCTGGTGGCTGGTGCCCTATGTCGTGGTGCTGCTCGCGCTCTATGGGTGGCTGCTGCCGACGCTCGGATTCGTCACGACCACCGCATCGCTGCTGCTCATCCTGTTCCTGACGATCGACCGCCAGGGCTGGATCGGGCCGCCGGTCAACGCCGTCCTCGCCACCGCGGCGGCCTACATCGTGTTCCACCGCTGGCTCGGCACCCAGCTGCCGGCGGGTGAGGCGGAGCGCTGGCTCACCACCTACCTGCCGATCATCTTTGGGCGGAGCTAGCGCCATGGCACCCAGGCATTCCGTGTCATGCCGGGGCTTGTCCCCGGCATCCAGCCAACAGCCAACGCCGACGCTCGCTTCCAGCTGGATCCCGGCAACTGGTGCCGGGATGACAGGTGAGATCGATTTGTCGGGATTGCGACTCTAACGCCATGGACCTCCTTACCAACCTGGCACTCGGGTTCGGCGTCGCGCTGCAGCCGATCAACCTGCTCTACTGCTTCCTCGGCGTGCTGATCGGCACCCTGGTCGGCGTGCTGCCCGGCATCGGCCCGGTGGCTGCCATGTCGCTGCTGCTGCCGGTGACGTTCACCGCCCCGCCGGAGGCCGGCATCATCATGCTGGCCGGCATCTACTACGGCTCCATGTACGGCGGCTCGACCACCGCCATCCTGGTCAACATCCCGGGCGAGGCGGCCTCGGTGGTCACCACGCTCGACGGCCATCAGATGGCGCGCCAGGGCCGGGCGGGACCGGCGCTCGGCATTGCCGCCATCGGCTCGTTCATCGCCGGCACGTTTGCGGTGGTAGGCCTGATGCTGGTGGCCCCCTCGCTTGCCCGCTTCGCCGTGCGCTTCGGCCCCGCCGAATATTTCAGCCTGATGGTGCTGGGCCTCTCCATCCTCACCTATCTCTCGCAGGGCTCGCTGCTGAAGGCCCTGGTCATGGCGTGCTTCGGCCTGGTGCTGGGCCTCGTCGGCCTCGATTCGATCAGCGCCGTGCCGCGGCTCACCTTCGACCGCATGGAACTGGTCGACGGCGTCGGCCTGGTGCCGATCGTCATGGGCCTGTTCGGCATCGCCGAGATCCTCGTCAACATCGAGCAGCAGCTGACGCGCGCGATCTTTACCGATCGCATCAAGGGGCTGTTGCCGTCGCGCCAGGACTGGGCCGAGAGCGCCGGCCCGATGACGCGTGGCTCGCTCCTCGGCTTCGTCCTGGGTATCCTGCCCGGCGGCGGCGCGGTGATCGCCTCGTTCCTGTCCTACGCTCTGGAGAAGCGCGTCTCCAGGACCCCGGAGAAGTTCGGCAAGGGGGCGATCGCCGGCGTGGCGGGGCCGGAAGCGGCAAACAACGCCGCGGCCGGAAGCGGCTTCATCCCGCTGCTCACGCTTGGCATCCCGCCCAACGTGGTGGTGGCCCTGCTGCTGGGCGCCTTCATCGTGCACAACGTGCAGCCGGGCCCCCTGCTGATGGTCCAGAACCCCGGCCTGTTCTGGGGCATCGTTGCCAGCATGTACATCGGCAACGCCATGCTTCTGGTGCTCAACCTGCCGCTGATCGGGCTGTGGGTTCAGGTGCTTAAGGTGCCCTACCGCGTCCTGTTTCCGCTGATCATGCTGTTCTGCCTGATCGGGGTCTACAGCATCTCCAACGCCATCTTCGACATCTATCTGATGATCGGGTTCGGCGTGCTCGGCTACCTGATGCGCAAGTTCGGCTACGAGCCGGCCCCTCTGGTGCTGGCCTTCGTGCTCGGCCCGCTGATGGAGAACAACCTGAGGAAGGCGCTGATCCTCTCCGACGGCAGCTTCTGGATCTTCCTTCAGCGGGGCATCTCGCTCACCTGCCTCCTGCTCGCCCTCGCTTTGCTCGGCTCCGCCGTCCTGCCAGCGCTGCGCTCGCGCCGCGATCGCATCGCCGTGGAGACGAATTGATGCCGCACCGGGCTTCCTCTGCATTGTTTCTATCACAGGAAGTACGTGAACGCTTCTTCGCGCGATGCTAGGCTGACGCCTCCTGACAACGGCGACCGGGGTCGCGCACGTGTCGCGCCCGGCTCGGGCCACACAAGGGAGGGGAGCTTTGGCCTTGCCTCAAGGCGCTGTTGCGATTGCCGCCGTCGCGCTGGCCGCATGGTTCGCGGCTGCAGGACCCGCTGCCGCACAGAAATCAGGCGGCATACTGCGGTCCTACAACAGCACCAACCCGCCCAGCGCGTCCATCTTGGAGGAGGGGACCATCGCCACGTCGGTGTCCTTCTCCGCCGTCTTCAACAACCTCCTCATCTTCGACCAGTCCAAGCCACGCAACGGGCTCGACACCATCGTGCCGGAGCTGGCCGAGAGCTGGGCGTGGGACGCCTCCCGGACCAGGCTGACCGTGACGCTCCGGCGGGGCGTGAAGTGGCACGACGGCAAGGATTTCACCGCCGCAGACGTGCAGTGCACCTGGTACAAATACCTCGGCAGGCACCCCGATGAGCTGCGCAGCAACCCGCGCGCGATCTGGTGGACCAACCTGAAGGACGTGACCGTCAACGGCAATTTCGAGGCGACATTCGTGCTCGCGCGGCCGCAGGCCTCGTTCCCTGCCCTGCTCGCGTCCAACCTCTCCCCGGTCTATCCCTGCCACGCGCCGGCCAAGGAGATGCGCCGCAGACCGATCGGCACAGGTCCCTTCAAGTTCGCATCCTTCGACGTGAACCGCTCCATCAAGCTCGTCAAGAATACCGACTACTGGAAGCCGGGCCTTCCCTATCTCGATGGCATCGAGTTCAGCATCATCGGCAATCGCTCCACACGCGTGCTCGCGTTCATTGCCAAGGAGTTCGATCTGACGTTCGTTGCCGACATCACGGTGCCGCTGATGGCCGACATCGAAGCCCGTTCACCCGGCGCGATCTGCCGGTTCGTGCCGACCGGTGCGAGCACCCACCTGCTTGTCAACCGGGAACGGCCCCCCTTCAACGACGCCGGGCTGCGCAAGGCCATGGCATTGGCGCTCGACCGGCAAGGCACGATCGACATTTTGACCTTCGGCAAGGCCAACATCGCCGGCGCCATGATGGCGCCGCCCGAAGGCCAGTGGGGCATGCCCAAGGAGATGGTGATGGCGCTGCCGTACTACGGCGGCGATGTGGCCGAGCGGCGCGCCGAGGCCCGCAGCATCATGCAGAGCCTGGGCTACGGGCCCAACAAGCGCTTGAAGGTGAAGGTGTCGACCCGCGACTTCCAGACCTACAAGGACCCCGCCGTCCTGCTGGTTGACCAGCTCAACCAGATCTATTTCGACGCCGAGCTCGAGGTCATCGAATCGTCCGTCTGGTATGGCCGCGCAGCGCGCCGGGACTACGCTGTCGCCCTCAACATTGCCAGCTCGGGTCTCGACGATCCCGATGTCACCATGGCCGAGGGCTATGCCTGCAAGTCAGACCGTAACTTCGGGGAGTACTGCAACCCCCAGGTTGACAAGCTGCTGGAGGACCAGTCGCGGGAAGCCGACACCGCCAGGCGCAGGCAGATCGTCTGGCGGATCGAGAAGATCCTGGCCGAGGACGTGGCCCAGCCGATCATCATGCACAACCACGGCGCGACCTGCTGGCAGCCGTACGTCAAAGGGCACGTGCAGCACGAGAACTCGCTGCACAACAACTGGCGCTTCGAGAGCGTCTGGCTGGACAAATAGCGCGCCAAGGCCGCGACGCGCGAGTGCGCCGAGCTGACCTGGCTAGCGCCGGGTGAACTCGCCTTGCGGACCGGTCGTGCAGCACGGGTCGGTGCGCAGCCTGCCATAGGCGACCATCAGCTGCCGGCCAAGCTCTCCTGCCCTGTCCATGTAATTGTCAATGACGCCGGCGCTGCAGGCCCTCCACTCCGCCACATCGTTAGGTGTGAGGTCGCGGACCGTCATGCCCTTGTCGCGTGCGAATGCGTACGCCTTGGCCTCGATGTCGGCCATCTTCCGGCGCAGGTCTTGCTCAGCCTTCTTGGCGGCCGCGGTGATGACGGCCCTATGGTCCTCGCCGAGGGACTGCCACACCTTGTCATTGATGAAGACGAGGAATTCCTGGGCTGCATGCTCGGTGCGCGTGATGGTGTCCGTCACCTTCCACAGCTCGCGCGCCGTGACGCCCGTGACCCCGGTGACCGCCATGTCGACGGTGCCATCCCTGATCGCTTCAGTATAGTTGACGGCCGCGATTACGGAGGGAATGCCTCCGCAGGATTTGGTAACGCTCGCCATATTGTCGCCGACCACGCGAATCTTTTGCCCGCGGATGCCGTCAGGAGTTCGCACGTCCCGGCCCTTGGAGAAGAACACGCTCTGGCCGAACGATTGCCACCACAGCACGCGCACTCCGGTGGCCTCGCGTATGGCCTTGTCGAGCAGCTCCCTCATTTCGCCATCGGGACTGGTTGCCGCGAGCACCAGAGCCTCGAAATTGAACAGGAACGGCTGCCCGAACAAATCTATGGCCGGCACCTTGTCGCTGAACCGCGAGAGCCCCACGTTGCCGATCTCGATCGCGCCCGACGCCACGGCGGCCACCACCTGGGCCTCCTTGTACAGACGGGAGTTGTCGAAAACCTCGAAGGAGATCGCCTGCCCGGTCTTCTCCTCGACCTCCGTCCTGAACTGCGTGAAGTTCACGCCGAGGTGGTTGGCTAGGGGCAGCTGCAGCGTGACCCTCAGGTTTTTTTGCTGCGCGCTGACGCCTGGCGGCGCAAGAACTAGACACGCCAGCAGCAAACAACAACACAGTCCTCTGATCACACGACGCCCCCTCGCGATCCCGCGAAGTCAGATTAGCAGCGTGGAGACGATGCGCAAGACGCACCGCACGCGCACGGGTTACAGGGTTCTGCCACTGCACGCGAGCGGCGGCCGCCAGCGGCGGGCTTGTGGCGCCCGGAACGGCGGTATCGGAACTGCCGACCGTATCGCCGGTTGTCGGCCGTAACGCCGCGGGGCGCGGGTCCGAGGTTAGTGGCGGATCTCCGGCTTGGCCGATTTGCCGTGCACGGGCCGATCCGCTACGTCCACATCCCCTCCGGGCCTGGTAGCGGCATAAAGGACCAAACCGAGCGCTGCGATCGTCACTGAGAGGAATAGCCAGCCGAGCAACGGTTCAACTTTACGTCTGATACGTGACGCCATCCGAATGCAACCTCCGTGCTGCAGACAGTTGCGCAGATGCCACGTCCGACATAGCGTCGCCGCATGCCTGTTTCAAGGTTGGACGTATGACAACGCCATGTCGCGATGAACTGCGCATTTCAGACAAAGGCTGCGGTGATTGGGGACCATTGGCGCCCTCGATCGGATTGGCGCGGCGCTACGCCGGCGCCGGTCGCTGCGCGCCGCGCGGGCGCGGGTGCAAGGTCGCACTGGCCGCTGCCCTCCTTCTCGCCTCGTGCGCCTACGCGCTCGCAGCCGGCCCCGCTTCGCCTGAGCCTCTCTATCTCATCGGCATTCCCGTAGACTTCATCCTGTTCGGCGCGACTCTCCTGGGCGTCGCCCTCTTCCACCGCCACACGCTGCCGGTGGCGCTGGCGGGCCTCGCCGCCATCGTCGGCTACAAGCTCGCCTTCACCGGCTTCAGGTTCGGCCCCGGCCTCGGCGGCCTGGCGCTGCACATGCAGCACGAGTGGGTGATCCTCGCCAACCTGTTCCTGCTGCTGATGGGCTTCGCCCTGCTCTCGCGCCATTTCGAGGAAAGCAAGCTGCCCGACATCATGCCGGCCCTTCTCCCCGACGACTGGAGGGGCGCCTTTCTCCTCCTGATCGTCGTCGCCGTGCTGTCGAGCTTCCTCGACAACATCGCGGCCGCCCTGATCGGCGGGGTGATGGCGCGCGAGGTGTTCCGGGGCAAGGTGCACATCGGCTACCTGGCGGCGATCGTCGCGGCCGCCAATGCCGGCGGCGCCGGCAGCGTGGTGGGCGACACGACCACCACCATGATGTGGATCGCCGGCGTCAGCCCGCTCGCGGTGGTCGAGGCCTATGTGGCTGTCGCGGTGGCGATCTTCATCTTCGGCATCCCGGCTGCGATCCGGCAGCAGAGGTACTCGCCGATCGCAAAGGACATGGCCGCGGACGTGCGGGTCGAGTGGCCGCGCGTCGCCATCGTGTTCGCAATCCTCGTGGCGGCCATCCTGGCCAATGTCATCGCCAACCTTCGCTTCCCTCAGGTCCTCGATCTCGTGCCGGTGATCGGGCTCGCCGTGTGGACGGTGATCCTCCTGAGCGCAGCCTGGAGAGGGCCCGACTGGAAGGTGATGCCGGAGACATTCAAGGGCACGATGTTCCTGCTGGCGCTGGTGACCTGCGCCTCCCTCATGCCGGTCGAAACGCTGCCGGCCGCCTCCTGGCAGACGGCCTTGGGGCTGGGCTTCGTCTCGGCCGTGTTCGACAATATCCCGCTGACGGCGCTGGCCCTGAAGCAGGGCGGCTACGACTGGGGCTTCCTGGCCTACGCCGTGGGCTTCGGCGGCTCCATGATCTGGTTCGGCTCCTCGGCAGGCGTGGCGCTCTCCAACATGTACCCCGAGGCCAAGTCGGTCGGCAGCTGGCTGCGGCACGGCTGGTACATTGCCGTCGCCTACGTCGTCGGCTTCTTCTTCATGCGCGCGGTGATCGGCTGGCATGCCGACGCGCCGCTCTGATGCAGCACGGCCACTCCGGTTGGATCGGCACGCGAGGTCGCGTCAGCCGGACACGTCTATGCATGATGGCGGCTGACCTATGTCGGATCGTCCCACCGTCCCATTTCGGGAAGCGCGCGTAGGGCGCCTGGCGAGGCCCAGGAGGGCAGGCTCGGCTTGCGGGCCCTACCCCTTGCCAGTTGGCGGAGGCCACGGCAGCGCCATCTACGGCCCGGGAAACGGTATCCTGGAAGCCGCTCTCCGCCTGTGCCCTTCGCAGACGCCGGTTGCTCCTGCACCCGCGCTACTGGACGGTGGGATCGGTGTAGCAGCGGCGCATGGCCTCGCACCGGTGCGACCCGGAGAAGTGCATGCTGTCGCCCTTGGCGGGGGCGATGAATCGGCACACCTCCTCCAGCCCTTCGGGGGTGAGCCAGCCCTGGCGGCGGCCGCGCTGCACGGCGAAGCAATCGGCGGTCTCCTCGTCGGGGCCGCGGTACTGGTGGCCGCATTCGTGCGCGTGAATCCACAGCTTCACGGGAGTCGACACCTTGGCGAGCAGCTTGGGGTTCAGGATCAGAAAGCCCGGATAGGCCGCGCCATAGTCGTCCAGCTTCTCGTCGAGCACGGTCGGCCGCCGCCCGCAGATCACCTTGCGCTCGTCGATCTTGAGGTCACCCGGCGATACGAGCGTCGCACCGGCCCCGGCCTTGGCCAGATATTCCTCCGGGGTCGGTCCTGCAACAGCGGCCCCTGCAAGGAACATCACCGCCAGCACGGCAATCCCTGCCGCCGCACCCAGCCTGCCACTCCCCAGAGACACGCCCGTGCGGATCGTCCCCATGGCCCTTCCCTCGTGAAATTTCCGTCACCTTTGCCCGGCGTCGTCCGGTTTGCAACACATTGTTCCGAGGAATTCGTTAGGGTTTGGATAACTGTGGCGCGCAGGTTGGGGGGAGCTCGCCCGCAGGTTGGGTCTGCTCCCGGCTTTTCGGCCGCTCGACCCAGCCCACGCGCAAATCAGTCACCAGCCGTTGCCTCGATGTGCTCCATGTCGGCGTCGGAAAGGCCGAAGTGGTGGCCGATCTCGTGCACCAGGACGTGGGTGATGAGGTGCCCCAGCGTCTCCTCGTGCTCGGCCCAATAGTCGAGCATGGGGCGGCGGTAGAGGTACACCATGTTGGGCATACCCGAGGGGTCCATGACGCTTCTCTTGTCCAGGCTCACGCCGTGGAACAGGCCCATCAGGTCGAAGGGGCTGTCGAGGCCCAAATCGTCCAGCACCTCGTCGGTGGGAAAATCCTCGACACGGATCAGGACGTCGTCGCACAGCTCGCGGAACTGACGCGGCAGCCGTTGCCAGGCGAGGGCGGCCAGCGCCTCGAAGTCGGCGAGGCTCGGCGCCTGCTTGCCTGCCCAGTCCGTTGCCCTCGCCATGATCCGATCGTTCGTGACATCGTGAAGTCGTGAGATCGTGAAATCGACGTCACGACTTGGCGAATTCACGATTTCACGACGTTAAGTCTGCCCCCGGCTTTCGCCGGGGTCGGCCCAACCTACCCCGAGACGCGTTCCGGCTCCACCACCGCCTTGACCTGGCGCACGCCCACCACGGCCCTGAGCGCGCGCCCGACCAGATCGGCGGTGCGCGGCGTAACCCCGGCAAGCCGCAGGTCGACGATAAGCTCGCTGCCGTCACCGGACTCGCGAGAGGCATGCACGCGGGAAGGGACGGCGCCAAGCTTGGCCACCGGCTCGATCAGGCGCGGCAGCAGGCCGGGATCGGCCGGGGCGGAGACAAAGAAATAGGCACGCACGGTGCCGGTCTCGGCGCTCTCGGCGCCGGAGACGGCAGCAGCAGGCGATGTCATGGAGGATGGTCCTTGCACGTGATCGCGAAAAAGATGGAAATGGCAACAGCCCGGTGCCCTTAGGCAGCCGGGGCCATAATTCGCGCAATCACGATGCCAAGGTACCGGTGCATGCTGCCTGTCTAGCAGGGACAGGCGGAAAGTTCAATCGGCTTGCCGTCTCTGCGCCGCGGATGGTGGCGGGTGAAGGTGACGCACGATGAGCCAGGAATCCCTCCGGCCGCATGAATGCGCGCCGTCCACGGTGCCGAGACCGGGTTCTCCTCAGCACCTCGATCTGGCACTTTTGGCGTGCAGTGCTCGTCCGTGAGCGTCAGAGAGACAGGGAGAGCTGCAGCGCCATGATGTTCTTTATCACCGGTGCCAGCGGTGCCGGCAAGAGCGCAAGCCTGCCGGGGTTGCGGGCGGCGCTGCCGGACATGGAGTGGCGCGACTTCGATGAATTTGGCGTGCCCTCACCGTGGCCGCCGTGCTGGCGACCGCTCACGACGGAGCGCTGGATCGAGCTCGGGCTCGCAAACCAGCAGCGCGGCAAGGACACCGGCGTGGTCGGCGGCGCCATCATGGGAGAAATCCTGGCGTGCCCGTCGGCACCCCTTATCGATGCCATCCACGTCGCCCTTCTCGACTGCCACGACGTGGTCCGTCTGGACCGCCTGCGGCGGCGGGGCACGCACGGCGCCACCCAGGACATGCTCTCGTCGGCTGCCTGGCAGCGCGTCCACGCCGCCGACCCCCAGTGGCGGCAGGACGTGATCTGCGGCGTTGAGCTCGACCAGATGCGATGGGAGCGCTGGACCGGCTGGGAACGCGGCGACCCGCGCTGGCGCGTGCCTGTCATCGACACCACCGAGCTCGCGGTCGAGCAAGTCGTGGAGCGGCTGGTGGCCTGGGTGCGGGCGCGGCGCGAATGACGGTCTGGTTGGAAGTACGGGGCGGGTTGCAAGTCAGCCGCCGGGCTTGATGCCGCCTGGCGCATCCGGTCCGAGCTGCCCGCGGTAGCGCACGATGAGACCGCCGGTCAGAGGCGCGTAGAGGCCGACGTCGAAGTGAAATGCGCCGTTCACGGCGAACTCCTTGCTGCAGCTTCCCGGGAGCAGCAGGGACGGGAGGGGGATGCCGAGAAACCACCCGCGCCGCACCGGAAAATGCAAGGCCGCGTTTTCGACCGGCAGCTCCAGCTCATAGGTGAAGGGTCCAAACCGCTCGCGACAGTGCTCTGGCCGGTCTGAGAGCGTTACGAAGGAGCGGAGCCGCCGCCCCGCGAAGTTGCGCTCCCAGCTCTCGCCGGCCGGCAGCCTCCGCTTGGTGACGGTGAGCGGCACGTCCTCTCCCGCTTTCGGGAACCCCATGAGCCAAGCCGCGAGCACCGCAACGAGCCCGCGGCCGCGCGTGACGCTGGCCCGCCCCGAGAAGCTCTCCACGTCCCGAACAGAGTGCAGACGCTGGATGCAGGGCGGCAGCTCGTGCCACGCGTTCCCCAGCGCAGTCTGGAACAGCGTCGGCGCCGGCATTGCATCGGAAGCAGTTGTGGGGGTGCTCCTGTCCGGCATTTGAGGTCGCCAAAAAATCGAACCGGCTATCGGCCTTGGCCGTATCGCGCCAAGCGCTCCGACAGCGTCCCCGTGTGCAGCTCGAAGAGGTGGTTGTCGTGGTCGTAGAAGTAGATCGACCGGCCCTCGCCCTCGATGCGCGAGCGGCCTTCCCTCAGCTCCAGGCCGAGAGAGCGGATACGCGCGAGGCAATCGTCGTAGTCGGCATCGGCGATCTTGAAAGCAACGTGGTTGTAGGACCGCATCGGCAGCGGTTCGCCTTCCATGACGGCGATCCATAACTCCCCCACCAGGTAGAAGCGCTCCCTGGAGAGAGAGAACGTCGCAGAGCCGCTGTCGTAGACCCGGCGCGCGCCGAGAACCGTGGTCAGAACGCCATCCATCCGATCCAGATCGCGAACGATGAAGGTGATGTGGCTGAGCCCTTCAATCGCGCCCATGCACGCCTCCAATCGGGTTCCCGGGGCTTGGAAGGCTGTGACCCCACCGCGGCGTCGCGCGCCTGGCACAATTGTGGCGCCTTAACCGGGCTTGCTCGCGATCAGGATCGCCTCGTCGAGAGTGAACCATAGCGCACCCTCTTCGAGCCGCGGCTTGAGGAACGCCTTGAGCGCCGGAGTGCCCTCCTCCAGCATCGCGCGCAGGCGCGCCACCGTGGCGCCGTCAACGGCCATGCGCTCGATCCAGGGATCGAATGCCATGTCCTTGGGCAGGCGCTCCCTGTGCGTCAGGTCGAAGCCGGCGGCGCCGATGATCCCGCCCCATTCGGTGAGGCCGAGGCAGCGGCCGTGACTCGGATCGCGCACCTTCTCGAAGATGTTGTAGGCGAGGGCGGCGGCGCGCAGCTCGGCCTCCGGGAAGCCGGGCGTCGAGAGCGGATCGGGGGAGATGTTGTCGACCAGCGCGAACGTACCGCCACCCTTCAGCACGCGCTTCACCTCGCGCACGAACTGCGGCACGTGGGGAAAGTGGTGCGCGGCGATGCGACAGGTGACGAGGTCGAAGCGCTCATCCTCGAAGGGCAGCGCCTCCGCATCGGCGCTGGCAACCTCCATGTTGGCAAGCCCCTTTGCGGCAGCGAGCTTGCGCGCCTCCTCGACCATCTCGCTGGTGATGTCGCTGGCGATCACACGCGCCACATGGGGCGCGAAGGCGGCCGCGGTGTGCCCGGCGCCGGTAGCGATATCCAGCACCTTCCAGTGGGACTGCGGCTTCACAAGCTCGACGAGGCGGCCGAGGCTCGCGCCCTTGGCATGAACCGGCGAGTCGGCATAGGCCCCGGCATGCGCGCCGAACTGCTGCTGCACCAGTGTCTTGCTCATGCTCTTCCCCGCTGGTCCACCAATTCGCCCCTGATCGCCTTGGCGATCAGCTCGCGCGTCTGCTCCACGCCGTAGAGCTCGATGAAGCCGCCGAAGCGCGGGCCCTGGGTCTGCCCGAGCAGCACCTCGTAGAGCGCCCCGAACCAGGCGCGCAGCGGCTCGAAGGCGTGCGCCTTGCCCACGGCGTAGACGATATTCTGCAGGTCCTCGGCGCCGGCCCCGGGCTTGGCCTTGGCCAGCTCGTCCGAGAGCGCCTGCAGCGCCTTCGTCTCGGCCGCGCTGGGCAACCGGTAGATCTTCTGCGGCTGCACGAAGTCTCGGTAGTAGCTGAGCGCGTAGCCGACCAGCTGGTCGAGCAGCGGATACTTGGCCGACGTCGCTCCGGCTGCGTACTTGCGGATGAAGCCCCACAGGGTCGCCTTGTCCTCCGCATTGGAGACGGACACCAGGTTGAGCAGCAGCGCGAAGCTGATCGGTAGCTCGGCGCGCGGCGGCACCCCGGCGTGGATGTGCCAGACCGGGTTCTCCAGCTTCGCCTTCTGCTCGTCCTCGGGGTAGGACGCGAGGTGCGCAAGGTACTCGTCGACGGCCTTGGGGATCACGTCGAAGTAGAGCCGCTTGGCGGCGCGCGGCTTCTGGAACATGAACAGCGACAGGCTTTCCGGCGAGGCATAGGTGAGCCACGCGTCCACGGCGAGGCCGTTGCCCTTGGACTTGGAGATCTTGCCCCCGGTCTCGTCGAGAAACAGCTCATAGATGAAGGTCTCGGGCGGCGTGCCGCCGAGCACCCGGCAGATCTTGGAGGAGAGCGTGACCGAGTCGATCAGGTCCTTGCCGCACATCTCGTAGTCGACGCCGAGTGCGGTCCAGCGCAAGGCCCAGTCCGCCTTCCACTGCGCCTTGACGCGCCCGCCCGTCACCGGGGTCTCGACCTTCTTGTTGGTCTCGGGGTCGATGTAGACCACCGTGCCCTTCTTGGGACGGCGCTCGACCATCGCCACCTGCAGCACCTTGCCGGTGGTGGGCGAGATCGGCAGGAACGGCGAGTAGCTGGCGCGCCGCTCCGGCCCCAGCGTCGGCAGGATGATGTCCATCACCTCATCGTAGACCTTGAGCATCCTGACGAGCGTTTCGTCGAATTGGCCCGAGCGATAGCACTCGGTCGCCGACAGGAACTCGTAGTCGAAGCGGAAGCGGTCGAGGAAGCGGCGCAGGCGCGCGTTGTTGTGTGCCGCAAAGCTCGGATACTCGTTGCTGAACGGATCCGGGATGGCGGAGAGCGGCTTGTGGAGATGGGCCCGCAGCATGTCCTTGTTGGGGACGTTGTCGGGGACCTTCCTGAGCGCGTCCATATCGTCGGAAAAGCACACGAGGCGCGTCTTTACCCGGCCCTCGGTCAGCACCTCGAAGGCGTGCCGGACCATGGCAGTGCGCGCCACCTCGCCGAAGGTGCCGATGTGCGGCAGCCCGGACGGCCCATAGCCGGTCTCGAAGATCACCGTCCTTTTCGCTGCCGCGGGGCCCGTCTCCTTCGCGGCTTCCAGACGGCGCAGAACCTTGCGGGCCTCTTCGAACGGCCACGCGCGGGCATCCATCGCGGCGGCGGCGACAGCAGGCGTTAACGGCTCCATGGCCCGGCCATCTTCTTTCTGAGGCACGCCAGGTACGCGTGCTTGCACGGTTTGCGCCGGACCCTATGGGCGTCGCCGTTGTGCGTCAACCTGCCGGAGGCGCGATGTGGTTCGATCCGGCCGCCGCTGCCTCTTGCTCACGGGCAATTACGTTGCTTTGACCGCCGCCCCCATCAACTGGTCGATGGACGCAACGCCGGCCGCTGGCCGCCATCTATCGCCGCGCACGCCGAAATCTCTCAGCATTGATCAAGATGGAGCAAGAGCAAATGCGCATGTCCGTTCTACTGCCGGTTGCCGCAGCGTTGACCGTTGTCGCCGTCGGATCGTCCAGCGAGGTCTTCGCCAATTCCCGAGGGCCAGCCCCGGTGGTCCGCGACCATCGCACGCCGACCACCCCCGTCGTCCGCGACCATCGCACGCCGACTAATGCCATTGGGCTGATACCCGGCGCTTTCCGCCGAAACCGATGCGATGGCCCTGACGCGAGACGTCATCTCGTTGGGAGCATATGTTATCCTCTTGCTGCTCGACGAACACCGCCAGCGGCGGCGAGCCGGTGATTCCCGCCGTTGCAGCAACACGCCGACGAGGAAGAGGAAGCCCCATGAAGACCCGCGCAGCCGTCGCATTGGAGAAGGCCAAGCCGCTCTCGATCATGGACGTGGAGCTTGAGGGTCCCAAGGCCGGCGAGGTGCTCATCGAGATCAAGGCCACCGGCATCTGCCACACCGACGAGTTCACGCTGTCCGGGGCCGATCCTGAAGGGCTGTTCCCGGCGATCCTCGGCCACGAAGGCGCCGGCATCGTCGTCGACGTGGGACCCGGCGTGATCAGCGTGAAGAAGGGCGACCACGTGATCCCGCTCTACACGCCCGAATGCCGTCAGTGTCCCTCCTGCCTGTCGCGGAAGACCAATCTGTGCACGGCGATCCGCGCTACTCAGGGCCAGGGCGTGATGCCCGACGGAACGTCGCGCTTCTCGACGAGCGGGAAGCGGCTCTTCCACTACATGGGCACCTCGACGTTCTCCAACTTCACGGTGCTGCCGGAGATCGCGGTGGCCAAGATCCGCGAGGACGCCCCCTTCGACAAGGTTTGCTACATCGGCTGCGGCGTGACGACCGGCATCGGCGCGGTGCTGAACACCGCCCAGGTGGAGCCGGGCGCCAAGGCGATCGTGTTCGGGCTGGGCGGCATCGGCCTCAACGTCATCCAGGGGCTCAGGCTCGCCGGCGCCGACATGATCATCGGCGTCGACCTCAACAACGACAAGAAGGCGTGGGGCGAGCGCTTCGGCATGACGCATTTCGTCAACCCGAAGGAGGCGGGAGCCGATCTCGTCGCGCACCTCGTCAACATGACCAAGAAGGGCGCCGACCAGATCGGCGGCGCCGACTACACCTTCGACTGCACCGGCAGCGTTCAGGTGATGCGCCAGGCCCTGGAAGCCTGCCATCGCGGCTGGGGGGTGAGCGTCATCATCGGCGTGGCGCCTGCCGGCGCCGAGATCTCGACCCGGCCGTTCCAGCTGGTCACGGGGCGCGTGTGGAAGGGCACGGCGTTCGGCGGCGCAAGAGGCCGCACGGACGTGCCCAGGATTGTCGACTGGTACATGGAGAAGAAAATCCAGATCGACCCGATGATCACCCACACGATGCCGCTCGCCGACATCAACAAGGGGTTCGACCTCATGCACGCCGGGAAGAGCATCCGCAGCGTTGTGGTGTACTGATTGAGGTTTCAGGTTTCAGGAAGTCCGTGTCCTGAACCCTAGAACCTGAAACCTGAATCCTACTTCTTCTTGCCGTCTGGGCCGAACTGCTTGAGGTAGGCGAGGAGGTCGTCGATGTCCTGCTCGTCGCTCAGGCCCACGAACACCATCTTGGTGTTGGGGATCTTGGCCTTCGGGTTCTTGATGTACTCGCGGAACGTCGCGTCGTCCCAGACGAGTCCCGAGTTCTTGTTGCCCTCCGAGTAGGTGAACCCCTCCACCGTGCCGGCCTTGCGTCCGATCAGGGCGTTGAGGACGGGGCCGATCTTGTTCTTGGCGCCCTCGCCGATGTCATGACAGGCCCGGCACTTGCTCCACACTGCCTTGCCGTTCTCCAGGTCCTCCGCGGCCGCCACCGCCGCCACGGTGGTGATCAGCGCCGCGGCAAAAGCAACTCTGCGCATGTTCCTACGCTCCCTCGCCCCTGTGGTCCGGTATCGGAATATCAGGCTGCATGGATGCAGACGCCGCCGGCCGGTGCCGTGGGCATAGCCGCGTCATGGGTCCTGCCGCGGGCCTTGTCATGGGGTTTCCGCCGCGGCCTTGCCGACGCCCCCCGCGCGAGGTGACTGGGCCCTGCGCGGGCGCCGGTAGACGAACGGCGGAGGGGGCTCGGCGGCCTCGCGCTCCGCGATCGCGACGAGCGCCGCGTGCCGCGAGGACTTGCTGCACGCCGGATCGGCCGCCGCGGCGTCGCCGGCGACGGCGAAGGCCTGGCAGCGGCAACCACCGAAGTCGATCTCGCGCCGCTCGCAGCTGCGGCACGGCTCGACCATCCAGTCCGTGCCGCGGAACTTCTCGAATGCCTGGCCGCGCAGCCAGATCTGCGCCAGCGGCGTCTCGCGCACGTTGTCGAAAACAAGCCCCGGGATCGTCTCCGCGGCATGACAGGGCAGCACCTTGCCGGAGGGCGTGACGTTGATGATGCCGCGTCCCCAACCGCCCATGCACGGTTTCGGCCAGGCGGCGTAGTAGTCGGGCACGACGAAGTCGATGACGAGCACGCCCTTGAGACGCTCGCGTGCTTCACGAACGATCTCGGCGCTGCGCTTCACCTGCGCCCGTGTCGGCATCAGCGCCGCGCGGTTCGCAAGCGCCCAGCCGTAGTATTGGATGTGCGCAACCTCGAGCCGGTCGGCCCCGGCCTCGACGGCAAACTCGATGATGTCCTCGAGCCGGTCGAGGTTCTGGCGGTGCACCGGCGCGTTGATGGTGAGGGCCAGACCGATCTCGCGCACCCAGCGGGCAACCTCGCACTTCTTGCGATGCCCTCCCTCGTAGTGGGCGATGCGGTCGGCATTGCCCGGCTCCACGTCCTGGATCGAGAGCTGCACGTGATCGAGGCCGCGCACGGCAAGCTCATCAAGCCGGGCGCGGTCCAGAAGAACGCCTGCGGTGATCAGATTCGTGTAAAGCCCGGCATCGGCCGCGGTAGCGACGATGTCCTCCAGGTCGCGCCGGATCGTCGGCTCACCGCCGGAGAGATGCAGTTGCAGGACGCCGAGCCGCGCCGCCTGGCGCATCACGTCCTGCCATGCCGCGGTGTCAAGCTCGCTGCTTGCGCCCTCGAGCTGCAGCGGATTGGAGCAATAGGGGCATTGCAGAGGGCAGCGATGCGTCAGCTCGGCGAGCAGGCCCCGCGGGGCGCGCCGGCAAACCGTGAGGTCCGGCGCTTTCGACGGTGTCGGCTCTAGTTCGCTCACGGCGTCATATCGGCTTGTTTCATCCCGCACGCGCGATTGACGGGCAACTGAAGCAACGCTTGCGGTGTCGCCTTATGAGGCCACGCGCCGCGCATCCGGCCAATCGCGCGCCCTACCTGTGCATGACTCGTCCTCAATAGAAGAGATAATGACCATATGCTGTATTTCCACGTGAGCAAATCGTTTCGGCGCGAGAATAGCAACACTGCGTCTCACCGAGGCGGCCCCTTTCAGGGGCCGAGACGGTTCAGGGCCTCCTGCGCATCCTCGTGATCCGGGTCGATCTCGATTGCCCGGGTGAAGTCGGCCCTGGCAGCCCTCACCTCGCCCAGGACCTCGTAGGCCGCCCCGCGGGCCACATAAATGTCGGGGTCGTCCGGCGCGAGCTTCATCGCCAGGCCGAAGTCGACGATCGCGCGCCGATAGTCTCCCTTGCTGGCATAGGAGTGCCCGCGATTGAAGAGCGGCTGTGCATTGCTGCCGTCGAGGCGGATCGCCTCGGTATAGTCGGCGATGGCGAGGTCGTACTGGCCCTTAGCGTCATGCGCCCGGCCGCGGTTGTTGAAGAAGTCGGGCTCCTTGGGATCGAGCTTGATCGCCTGCGTGTAGTCGGCGACGGCAAGGTCGAGCTGGCCAAGCTGGGTGTAGGCGTTGCCGCGGTCGAAGTGGGCCAGGGGGTTGGCCGGACGCAGCGCGATGGCCGCAGTGTAGTCCTCGACCGCGGCTTTGCCCCTACTGCCCAACTCGTGGAGGATGCCGCGCTGCAGGTGTCCTTCGGCGCGCACGCCCTCGTCATTCGTGGCTGCAATGAGGCGCGTGCAGGCGTCGATGCGCTGCGCTGCGGCGAGTGCCTCATTGCGACAGCTCTCCAGCAACTCCTCCGCCGTTTGTGCAACGGCGCCACCGGCGTGGCCCATGATGCACAGCACAATTGCCAGCAGCAATGTCCGGGCCGCCATGGAACCCGGGCCGGACCGCCTGCCACTCACTCCACCTGCATCTCCCTCAAGTGCCAGCGTGGCGCGTCCCATGCCTTGGCTCCCATGTGAACGAGCCGACTTTGGCACCGACCGCTGCACAACGGAAGGGGCAGGGCACGTGTTGCTCAACGCACCCACCCGGTCGCACCCGCAACAACCAAGACCGAAAATTCCACGACAGTTGCCACAAATGCGGCGTATAGAGGCAAGTGCAGGGGAAGAACCCGCCCGCGAAGGGGCTGGGATGTGCAGATGGAGGAAAGTGATGCGTCTCGTTGTCGTTGTGTTTGGCGCGCTCGCGCTCGCCGGCTTGGCCGTCTCGGGGCCCGCCTCGGCTGCCAAGACCAAGATGGGCTGCGAGCGCGGCAAGCAGGTCTGGAACGCGACCAGCGGTCAATGCGTCGCCGGCAAGAGCAAGTATGCCGCAATGTCGCGCAGCAAGTCCGCCGCCAAGAAGCCGGCCCCGAAGGCCGAGACCAAGAAATAGCAACTGTTAGCGGCGCCATCTGCCGTGTCGCAGAAGGGCGCCGCCACATCCACGGCCGAGCGGGCGGTACCAGGCTCATCACAGCCAGCGGATGCTGCCGGCGGTCACCAGCAGCACCTTGTCCTGCGGCACCTCCAGGTGCGGAATATCCGCACTTGCAAGCTGCAGGACAAGGCCGCGCAGTGCTTTGCTGACGCCGCCGTGCGAAGCCACCACGGTGTCGCGCGCAACCTCCGCAAGCCAGCCTGCGACGCGATCAGATAGCATGCGGTAGCTCTCGCCGCCGATCGGCTGCCAGCCCCAGGTGTCGGCCTTGCGGGCGGCAAATCCTTCCGGATCCACTTTCGGCAGCTCGGTCCACAGCCGACCCTCCCAGTGGCCGTAGTCGATCTCGGAGAGCCGCTCGTCCGTGCGGTATCCCTTGGGGTCGAGCCCCAGCCCGGCGCGCATGATCTCCATGGTCTCGCGGGCGCGCATCAGCGGGCTTGCGACATAGTCGATGGATGCCGTCCGGCTGCCGATGAGCTCGGCGAGCACCTGGCCGTTGCGCCTGGCCTGGGCGCGTCCGGTGGCGTTGAGGGGAATGTCGCGCCGCCCCTGGTAGCGCTGGGCCACGTTCCAGTCGGTCTCGCCGTGCCTCACGAAGTA
>Ga0066388_100000435_pt1 | contig 19348 bp, 19 predicted proteins | sample PanSoiMetaGPlot6_FD_64539 | JGI IMG/M metagenome (GOLD analysis project Ga0066388, IMG submission 64539) | Tropical forest soil microbial communities from Panama analyzed to predict greenhouse gas emissions - Panama Soil - Plot 6 (Hybrid Assembly) | ecosystem: Environmental > Terrestrial >... | reverse complement strand
AGGTGGCTGCCGTTCGGGCAGTCGAGGTAGCGCCCGTGTTGGACCAGACCCGCCATCTTCTTCATGAGCGCGGGATCCATGGTGTCGTACTTGGCGCCGATCATGAGCGTCGGAACGGAGATCTTCGGCAGGTCCGCCATCCGGTCCCACTTCGCGAGCTTCCCGCTCGCGCCCAATTCGCTCGGCCCCTGCATCGGCACGTAGACCTTGGGATTCATGTGCTTGAACGCGCGTTGCAAGGGATCGGGCCATTCGGCCGCGGGGATCCGACACACGTGCTTCTCGTAGTGGTTCGGGATCAAGAGACCCATGTAGCGGGGGTTTTCCGTTTGGCCCGTGGCTTCGAGCTTCTTGATCTCCGCCAGGACGGATGGATTCATCTGCGGGAAGATCACCTTCGTCGCGTACTCGTTGTAGAGCGGGATGCTCGCCACCATGTTCGAGATGATGAGCCCCTTCAAGTTCTGCTGGTACTTGAGCGCGTACTCGGTCGCGAGCAGGCCTCCCCACGAGTGGCCGAAGAGATAGAAGTTGTCGCGCCCGAGACCGAGCGCCTTGCGAACCGTCTCCACTTCCTCGACGAACCGCGGGAGCTCCCAGAGATCCGGGTCATCCGGCTGGTCGCTGAAGAACGAGCCCAGCTGGTCGTAGTAGTAGTACTCGATCCCCGCGTTCGGAAAGTAGCTGTCGAACGCTTCGAGGTATTCGTGGCTGAAGCCGGGACCACCGTGGAGGAGCAGGACCTTGATTCTCGGATTGTTGCCAATGCGCTTCGTCCAGACATGGAAGGTCCCCTTGCTGGTCTCAACGGGGACCATCGTCACACCGCCCGAGAGGACATCGGCGCGTCCTGAGTTATCGAAGTAGCGGGACGGAACCGGGCTTCTTGCAGTGCACGCAGGTACGACGGGGAGAGCAAGTGCCACGAGCGTCGCGACGAGCTTCCGTGAACCTGGGTGGGAACGTTTCACGCTCACTCCTTCGATATAGGTGGCCTCTGAGTCCGTCAAATCGACAGTCCAACGTCGCCTTCGACCACCGACGTCTTCATCTGCGGGCGCTCCCCGCTCTTCCACAGGGCGGCCGTGTGTAGGACCCGATACCGGATGGGCCCCCCGTCCGGGGCTTCGCTGCGCGTGATGGGGCGCGGGATGCAGACGAACTCGGTGCGCATCTCATCGGCCGACAATCGGACCTTCGCGTAGCCGTGTCCTCCAAGATCGATGAACTCGAGGTGCGGCGCTAGATCCGGGTTGGACAGCGACCGTGCGCGCTCGAGGTCGAAGCTCTTTGCGTATTCGAGGCACGAACGGACGCCGTGCTTCAGCAGCATGTTGTAGGTCCAGTCCGGCGGTCCCGCCGGCTTGTCGGCAAGAAACAGCGCTCGTAGCGGAAGATTCTTGGGAAGACTGTGCTCGAAGGCCCCCATGGTGCCGGGGCTGGCGAGTGAAGCGCCAACGAAGCTCAAGCCGACCGGCTCGAACGTACCGGGCGGAAGATCCGCGGTCGCATAGCCGGCCCAGAAGCTGTGGCGGTCGCCCGAGACGATGGCGAAGCCAGTCACCTTCGCGTCGCGCACGAGCTGGTAGATCTCGGCGCGCTCCGCGTAGGCAGTGCCGTAGTCACCCGTACCCAGGTTTGCATAACCACCGTTCGCGGGCCAGGCCTCCTTGGTGAGGTCCCGGGGCAGGTTCTGCGGGTCGGCGCGATAGTCGAGCGCGCCCTGGGAATTGGCCCAGATCTTCCACGCCGCCGTCGAGCTCCGGAGCTTGTCCTTGAACCAGGCCTTCTGCTCCGCCCCGAGAATCGTCTGCGGCGGCGCGTTCCGTTGCGGGTTGGGAACCTTCGCGTCGTTGAATTGGATTTCCGGAGGGGGATTTCCGCCGTTGAAGCCACGGCCGCCGTCGAGAGCCCGCATCTGATCCTCGGGAAACATGTTCGTGAATTCCTCGCCGCCCAGCTTTCCCAGGGACGGGTCGCTGAAGGGATCCGCGCTCCGATAGCTGTGCTGGTCGGTGATGATCATGTCCAGGTGCTGGCCGTACCGCAGCGTCCGGTAGGCCTTGAGGCTGTTGATCGCCGTCAGATTGTTCGGTTCGACCCCCAGCCCATTGTTGTCGAATTCTGTGATCGGAACATCCTTCACAGCGGGTGGACCGAAGCGCTCGAGCGACCCGCTCGGCGGCGCGACACGCGCGGGAAGATATTCGAACCAGGCTTGATTCGCCGCGATCTTGACGCTCGGACTCGCCTGCTCGAACGGTCCCGCCTTGACGATGCTTTGCCACCCTTGCCACGAGAATTCGTGGTTGTCCCAGATGCAGACGAACGGCCAGCGAGCGCGAGCGTCCTGAAGGTCGGGATCGGCGAGATAGCCTTTGTAGATGGCCCTGTAGCCGTCGACGGTCAGCGGGATGTGGAAGTGGCCGACCGTGTGGCCGTCCTGGATGCGCGCCACCTCATAGATGGTGCGACCGAGGCGTGTCTTCACCTCGTCGGGATACTCGACCACCTCATAGATGAAATCGCCGAGGTGCAGAACGAAGCCGAGCTGTTGGGCGGCGGGAGCGCGCTCATCCTCGTAGATCATTCGGCGATAGGCGTTGAGCTTGCCCTCATTGACATCCTGACAGCTCACGAACGCGAAATTCACGGTGCGCGGATCGTTTGCCAACGGCGCTGTGATCGTGCGGCCGACCCGGCTGCCGTTCCCATCGCCGTCGGTAAACCGATACCAGTACGTGCTCGCCGGCTCGAGGCCGCCGACGAGAACGCGCGCGGTCCAGTCCGCGGCGCTCGAGACCGGTGCCTGCGCGTGGCCAATGACTCGGCGGAATGCCTCATCCTCGGCTACCTCGACGGTCAGGAGCTGGCGTGTCCCCTGGGCGAACGGACGCCTCGTCCATAGGATGACGCTGTGGGGATCGGGATCGCCCGAGGCGACCCCCTGGGGATAGAGATCACGCCGCTCGTGCCAGTGGACACGCGAAACTCGAGCCGGTCCAACCCATACGAGCCAAGCACCGATGGCTGCTGCAGTCTTGAGAAAGGATCGGCGGGTCATGTCCATCGTCTCACTCCAGTCCCGGCTGTCGTGGGCGTCATCAGGGTGCCGACGCGAATGCCCGATTGGACAGGTACTCTACCCCGGAACTGCGAAACCTAGGAGCAGGTTGCGAACGTAGGAACACACATCATCCGAGCGCGCCTTCGCCCATCGCTCTACCCGGAGGGTTTCATGGTGTACGTGCTGTGGTTCTTGACCGTCGTCTTCAGCGTCACCTGGGGGCTCTGTCTCTTGCTACGAGGGCCGGCGGCGACCGGTGGCCTGACGATGATGTTCGCGTGGCTCCTGCCGACGGTGTGGTCGCCGACCGTTGCCGCGCTGTTGCTCACGTGGTGGTCCGAGCGTGCCGCGGGGGTCCGACGTGAGCTTCGGCGGGTCGGTTACTCGCGCGGCTCTGGTCCGTGGCTGGTGCTCGCCGTTCTCGTTCCCGGCGCAGTCGTCGGGGGTGCCGTCTTCGCAGCTCGCGCGGCAGGAACCGCTGCGCCGTTCACACCAGCCGCCGCAGTCCCGATGATGGTCGTCCTGCAGCTCGCCACGGGAGCCGTCGGTGAGGAGCTGGGCTGGCGGGGTTTCCTGCTACCGCGCCTTCGATCCACGCTCGGCACGATCGCGAGCTGGTGGGTGATGGCGATCCTATGGAGCCTATGGCACGTGGCAGGCATCTTTTTCCCTGGGACACCGCTCCAAGTCGTACCGCCGCTCTTCTTCCTTCCGACCATCGTCTTTTTCGGCGTCTTTCTAGCCTTCCTCTTCGAGCGGACAGGTGGATCCGTGCTGCCCACGATCCTGGCACACCTGTCGCTCAACGTCGCTCTTGGGCTCCGAGGTGCGACGTTTGCCTCGCGTCCGTTCTGGTGGACGATGGTATCGATCTTTGGATTGGTGGCGCTGATCGTAACGGTAGCGGGACCCAAGCGGCGTGTGGAGCTGAGTCAACCCGTGTAGCGTCCCTACTCCAGATCCGCGAGCCACACATGTCCCGGCTCGGCCACGGCCAGGCTCGCGCGCAACCACTGACGACGTTCCGCGCCCAAAGCGTCCCGCGCGTTCGAGAAATCCAGATGCTCTTTCGGCTCGACCGCGCGCTTCGCCTTGTACAGGAGCACGATCTCGGGCGCCAAGATCGGAATCCCGCTCTTCGACTGCAGGAATGCGTCTTCGAGCGGAGCGACGATACGGGCATCACGCCGGAACGCGAACGCCTCGCCCTGACGCTCGTTGAGCAGCACTTCCAGACGCCGCACGGGCCCGCTCGGAGCTCGGCACCAAATCTCGTGGCTCGGTGAGCGAAGGCCTTCACCGATCGGCCACGGACACAGCTTTCCCTCACGAAGGTACTCCAACGACCAACCGCGGGACGAAAGGTACTCCTGGAGGATCCGCTGATCGTCTCGGAGCATTGCGACCTCGATGTCCTGGTGCTTCCTCGTCACCCGGTCCAGGAACAAATCGAGAGCCCAGCCACCCGCGACGCCCCAGCGACACTGAAGATTCTGTAGGAGGCGGCCACCTCCTGAGGCTCGATGAAATCATGCGTACTCATCATCGCCATTCGAAACGATCGCTACCTCGCGAGCCCCTGACGCTTCACATCCCCCCGCGCCTCCGCCGACTTCCCTTTCGGGATGGAGAGCGAGCTCCACGTTTCCCCAGAGAAGTGGCGTGCGAGATAGACGATCTGCCCGACATGATACGCCGTATGCGTGATCGATCGGTTGAGCGCTTCGATCACGACATAGGATTCCTGTCGAATCGTGACGGTTCGCTCCAGATCTTCCGGGCGAAGCGCCTCGATCGAACCGAGGGCGGCCGACCATCCTCGGTCCCAGGCGCGAAGAAGCTCCTCACGAGACGGTCGGTCGCCGCTCTCGAATTCAGCATCGCGATTCCGATCGGGCTTCTCGCCGTCCGTCGTGAGGAAATCCTCGAAGCGCGAGCGCAGGTTCCCCGCGACGTGCTTCAGGATCACCGCCACGCTGTTCGAGCTCTCGTCGAGCTCCGTGTGGAGATGCGCGTCGGGCATCTGGGCCAGAGCCCTCTCAGCGAGCGACTTGTAGTTCCGGTAGGTCCGGAGGATGTCGCGGAGGTACACCTCGCGGGGGTCTGGCACGCGTCCCCCTAGTCCTCCGCCGATCGCGCCCACGGCGAGGTCTTCTGCGCGTAGGCGCGGTTGCCGGTGACGACATGGTAGACGTACGAGCCGAGGCAGAAGCGCCCGACCACGAGCGCGAGCACGGCCGCCGCCAGAAAACCCTCGAGGACCCACGCGAGCATCGTCGCTCCCCGCATCAGCGAGACCGCGATCGCGAGCGCGAACGAAGCCGCCATGCCCTGAGCGAACCGGCGCGGAGGCGGAGCCGGACCGATCGCGGGGAGACCGCGGGGGCCCGCGATCGAGACATGGTACAGCGCGTCGAACGGGCTCAGCCGAGGCACGAGCGCGCTCCAGGCGAGCACCAACGCCAGCGCGAAGAAGAGCGGTGCCCACTGCGTCGCGATCCCGATCGCGAGAAGCACCGCGACCAGGCGCGGCTGAAACATCAGCCCCGAGTACTGCACGCCACACGAGGAAGCGGCCGCGTCGGCGAAACCCTGCTGCTGGACGAAGCGGAGCTTGCTCACATGCGGGAGTGTGGCATATCCACGAACCCGCGCCAAACCCGTATACTCCACGCGTGCAGCGATCCGATCTCGAGCCGAACCCGAATCGAAAGACCGCGGACGTCCTTCCGCTGCCCTACGCGCGCTCGCACGAGGCGGCCTCCGCGCTGGCGGATGCCTTCCACGACTACCCCGTCATGCGGTTCATCCTGGCGGACGCCGGAGACGTCTACGACGAGCGTCTCGACGCGCTCATCGGTTCTTACGTCCGGGCCAAAGTCCTTCGACGGCATCCGATCCTCGGTCTCGAGGAGCAGGGGCTCGTGGTGGGCGTCGCGACGCTCTCCCCTCCGGGAGAGCTCGAAGCGATGCCGGAGATCCTCTCGGAGCGCGAAGCGCTCTGGGAGCTCCTCGGACCCGGGGGCCGCGCCCGGCAGGAGAAGCTGATCGAAGTCTGGGGGCGGCTCGAGCCTTCGGGGCCGCACTACACGCTCAACATGCTCGGCGTCCGCCGCGCGTACGCCGGTACGGGATACGGCCGGCGTCTGCTGGACGCGGTGCACGACATCTCGAGCCGCGACCCCGCGTCGGAGGGAGTCATCCTGAGCACCGAGGATCCCAAGAACGTCCTGCTCTACGAGCACTTCGGATACGAGGTGCGGAGCCACGAGCGGGTCGCCGAGGACCTCGAGACCTGGATCCTCTTCCGGAAGAACGACTGATCGGCCTCGGTGCACCGAATCGGAGAACGACCGTTGATCCAAACCGCGACATCCCGTGACGGTGTGACGATCCGATTCGAGACGCACGGGACCGACGCGCCGGCGCTCGTCTTCGTCCACGGCTGGTCCTGCGACCGGTCCTACTGGGAGAGCCAGGTTCCCTTCTTCTCCCCGCGGTATCAGGTCGTCACCATCGATCTCGGGGGCCACGGCGAATCGGGCACAGGACGTTCGACCTGGACGATGCCTTCGTTCGGCGAGGACGTCGCGGCCGTGGTGAACCGGCTCGGCCCCGGACCGGCGGTGCTGATCGGCCACTCGATGGGCGGGGACGTGATCGTCGAGGCCGCCGTACGCCTCCCGGGGCGGATCGCGGGGCTCGTCTGGGTGGACACGTACCGGTCGCTGGGCAAAGGGCGCTCCCCCGAGGAAGTCGAGCGGTTTGCCGCGCCGTTCCGAAGCGACTTCCCGTCGAGCACCCGGGAATTCGTGCGCACGATGTTTCCCGCGAGCGCGGACCCGGGATTGGTAGACCGCGTGGTCGAGGACATGGCCTCCGCACCCCCCGAGGTCGCCCTCAGCGCGCTCGAGCACGCGATCTCCTTCAAGCCCGAGATCGTGAGCTCCCTGCCATCGCTCCGGCTGCCGTTCGTCGCGATCAATCCCGACGACGGCGGGCCGACCGACGTCGAGGGCCTGGAGCGGTACGGCATCGAGACGGTCCTCCTCCCCGGCGTCGGCCACTTCCTCATGATGGAAGACCCCGACGCCTTCAATCGCGCCCTCGCCGGAGTGGTGGAGCGGTTCGCCTCCTGAGCGACCCGAGCGTCGAATGACCGGGCACGTCGAAACGGTCGTGATCGGAGCCGGGCAGGCCGGCCTCTCCGCGAGCTACGCCCTCCGCGCGCGCGGGATCGAGCACGTGGTGCTCGAGCGCGGCCGCGTCGCGGAGACGTGGCGCTCCGAGCGGTGGGACAGCTTCTACCTGAACACGCCGAACTGGACCCTCCAGCTGCCCGGATTCGAGTACCGTGGCCCCGATCCGGATGCATTCGCGCCGCTCGCCGACATGATCTCCTACCTCGAGGACTACGCGCGGAGCTTCGAAGCGCCGGTTCGGGAAGGGGTCGCCGTCGAGCGCGTCCGGCGCGCCGGCGGCCGCTTCCGGCTCGAGACGTCGGCCGGCCCGATCGAGGCCGACCGGGTCGTCGTGGCCGCCGGCGCCTACCAGAGGCCCACGCCGGCACCGTGGGCGGCCGCGCTTCCGGGCGACCTCCTGAGGCTCCACACGAGCGAGTATCGCCGGCCCTCGCAGCTTCGGGACGGCGCGGTCGTGATGGTCGGGAGCGGTCAGTCCGGCTGTCAGATCGCCGAGGAGCTGCTCGAAGCGGGGCGCACGGTCTACCTCTCCGTCGGGCGATGTCCGTGGCTGCCGCGGCGCTACCGCGGGCGCGAGCTGATGCATTGGATGATCGATCTCGGGCTCACGGATGCGACGGTCGACACCCTCCCCTCGCCGGCAATGCGTCTCTTTTGCAACGTACCGGTCTCGGGAAACGACGGCGGCCACGACTGCAACGCGCGATCCCTGGCGCGGAGGGGCGCCGTCCTCGTGGGACGGGTGGAGGGTGTCGAGGGAAACCGCCTTCGGATCGGCCCGGGGCTCCTCGAGAGCCTCGCGCTCGGCGACGCGTTCGAGGCGGACTTCAAGAAGCGGGCGGAGGATCACGTGCGCTCCGCCGGGCTCGACCTTCCCGATCCCGAGCCCGAGGAGCCGGCGGCGCCCTGCCGCGAGATCGCGGAGCTGGACCTACGCCGCGCCGGTGTCGGGACCGTGATCTCGGCGAACGGCTTTCGCCCCGATTACGGATGGATCGAGGGGCTCGAGATCGACGGGCAGGGCTGGCCGGTCCAGACCCGAGGAATCAGCGCCCTACCGGGTCTATATTTCGTAGGCCTGCACTGGCTCCACAAGAGGAAGTCGGCGCTCCTCCTCGGGGTGGGAGAGGATGCCGCGTACGTCGCCGAGCGGATCGCCTCCCACGTTCGCTACTGATCTCCCCGATTAGAAAATTCTTCCCCATGTCGATTCCGCCGGGTCCCGTTCGTCGCTACAGTAGAGAGCAGCCCGTTGGGGCCCGTCGCAACCCGAACTCAGAGGAGAGACGACGATGCGTTTCATGGTGATCGTGAAGGCCGACAAGAACTCGGAAGCGGGCGTAATGCCCGATCGGAAGATTCTCAGCGACATGACCAAGTTCAACGAAGAGCTGGTGAAGGCGGGCGTGATGCTCGCGGGTGAAGGGCTCCATCCGAGCTCGAAAGGTGCGCGGATCCGGTTCGAGGGGGATCGGCGCACCGTGATCGACGGACCGTTCGCCGAGACGAAGGAGCTGGTCGCGGGATTCTGGCTGTGGCAGGTCAAGTCGAAGGAAGAGGCGATCGAGTGGCTCAAGCGGGCGCCGTTCGGCGGCGGGACCGAGGTCGAGATCCGGCAGGTGTTCGAGTCGGAGGATTTCGGCGACGAGTTCACGCCGGAGCTCCGGGAAAAGGAAGAGCGCCTGCGCGAGCAGATCGCGTCGCGGAAATAGTCCGCTTCGATGACCGAAGCGCACATGAAAGGAGGCGGCGGTCCCGAGACCGCCGCCTCGAGCGCCGTCCACCGCACCGTCGGCGCGATCTGGCGGATCGAGTCGCCGAAGCTCATCGCGCGCCTCACGCGGATGGTGCGGGACGTCGGGCTCGCGGAGGATTTCGCGCAAGACGCCCTCGTCCAAGCGCTGACCCGGTGGCCCGCGTCGGGGGTTCCCGAGAATCCGGGCGCCTGGCTCATGACCGTCGCGAGGAACCGCGCCCTCGATCATTTGCGACGCGTGAAGCGACAGGACGAAACGCACGTGGAGCTCGGCCGCGAGCTCGACCAGCGCCAGGAGAGCCGCATGGACGATCTCGACGACAGGATGGACCAACCCGTGGAGGACGACCTCCTCCGGCTGGTGTTCACCGCCTGCCATCCCGTCCTCTCGATGGAGGCGCGCGTGGCGCTCACGCTGCGGCTTCTCGGCGGGCTCACCACCGAGGAGATCGCCCGCGCGTTTCTCGTGTCCGAAGCGACGGTCGCCCAACGGATCGTGCGCGCGAAGCGAACGCTCTCCGAGGCGCGCGTGCCCTTCGAGGTCCCCCGCGGCGAGGAGCTCGAGAGGCGTCTCGCCTCGGTCCTCCAGGTGATCTACCTCATCTTCAACGAAGGCTACGCGGCGACCCGCGGCGAGGACTGGCTGCGCCCCGCGCTCTGCGAGGACGCGCTCCGCCTCGGGCGCGTCCTGGCCGAGCTCGCCTCGCGGGAGCCTGAGGTTCACGGACTGGTCGCGCTGATGGAGATCCAGGCCTCCCGCTCCGCAGCACGGGTCGGCCGGTCGGGGGAGCCGATCCTGCTCCTCGACCAGGATCGCGCCCGGTGGGACTACCTGCTCATCGGCCGCGGCCTCAAGGCGCTCGAGCGGGCCGAACGGCTCGGAGGCGCGCGGGGGCCGTACGCGCTCCAGGCCGCGATCGCCGCCTGCCATGCGCGGGCGCGGACGGCGGAGGAAACCGACTGGGGGCGGATCGTCGCGCTGTATGATGCGCTCGCGGCGCTCGCCCCTTCCCCCATCGTGGAGCTGAATCGAGCCGTCGCAGTCGGGATGGCCTTCGGGCCCGAGGAAGCGCTGAAGCTCGTGGACGGCTTGGCGATGGAGCCCTCGCTCCGGACTTATCATCTCCTGCCGAGCGTGCGGGGGGATCTTCTGCTCAAGCTGGGGCGCGGCGAGGAGGCCCGGACGGAGTTCGAGCGGGCCGCGGCGCTCACGCGCAACACCCGGGAGCGCGATCTCCTGCTCGAGCGGGCGGCCGCTTGCGCGGACCGACCCGGTCCCGGGTGGAACTGATCTCAAACGAAGGAGGGCCGATGCATCGGATCGCGGGCGTGACCCACTCGTTGTTGCGGATCGTCGCGGGCCTGCTCTTCATCATGCCGGGCGGCATGAAGCTCCTGGGCTGGTTCGGCGGACTTCCGGGAATGCCTCCCGGCACGCCACTGCCTCCGCTCATGCTGGTCGCGGGCATCATCGAGCTCGTCGGAGGGCTCCTCATCCTCGTCGGACTCTTCACCCGCCCCGTCGCCTTCCTCGCGTCGGGAGAGATGGCGTTCGCCTACTTCATCGGGCATTTCCCGCACGGCTTCTGGCCGATCCAGAACCACGGCGAGCCGGCGGTCCTCTTCTGCTTCATCTATCTCTTCCTGTGGGGAAACGGCGCTGGGCCGATCAGCTTGGACCACGCGATCGCGAGCCGCAGGAGGCGGGCCGCCCCACAGCCCTGAGCGCTCGTTCCCGGGCTACAGGAGTGTTCCTCGCCGGCCGATAACTTCCGCGGGTCGCGCGCGCCGTGGTCGTTTTCGGCCGCGGATCCGTTCGCCCCCACGATCGGTCGAGGAACGCTCCGTGAGAAAGCGCCGCGCGCGCCAGACGTCCAAACGGTCACTCCCGTACCGCGTCGGAAGGCTGATCCTCAAGAGCCACCTTCTGACGCTCCTCTTCGGGCTGTGCATCATGGGGTACATCGTGGGCCGCCAGGCCCCGAGCGACCCCGTGGCCATGCCATTCGAGGAGCTGTTCCAGGAGATGAGGGTGACCTCCTACCGCGACTCTCCCTCCGACTCCACCGCCCGGTTCGTGGTGGAGCTGGCCTCCCACGACCGCGTGTTCCGGGAATACGATGTCGATTCGCGCCGCTTAACGGCCCCCGAGCAGGGGAGGACCTACCGGCGCGCGATCAGCGGCACCCGGTACGCGCCCTTGCTGGTGCGCGGCCACGTGACCCGCGGATTCTGGCTCGAGATCCCCGACGCCTCGGCGCCGTCGCTGCTCCCCGAGCAGTACGACGAGCTGTACCGGACCACGCTCGGGTACGTGAAGCCGGTCAGCGTCCTGACCTCGTGGCTCGGAATCCTCTCGGGATACTCGATCGGATACCGGATCGCGACGTGGGACCACTCGCTCGCGAACCCCGCCGTCCAGAAGCGCGTCCTCGAGCGCCCCGGACTCGGCCGGATGATCGCCCGCGAGGCGTGGCGTCGCGTCCTGCTCGAGCCGGTGGTGATGGGGCGCGAGGCGGACGCCGCGCGCTTCGCCGCGCTCCGAGGAACGCAGCGCGTCTACACGAACTTCTTTCGGCTCGCCCTGGCCGACTCGAACGGGTTCATTCCGGAGGAGAGCGCGCGTCTGGATTCGACCGGCTGCCGCCACGAGTCCCGCGCCATGCTCGCGTTCGCCCGCGCGGTGCAGCGCGCCGCGCAGGATACGTGCGATCTCACGAGCGCCGACTTCGGCGCGGTCGAGGAGTGGGCCAGCCTCCTCGAGCGGGACGGCCGATGGCCCTACGGCGCGGTCCCCGCGCTCGGCGAGGATCGGACGCGCTACTTCGGAGCGCTCTCCTGGTACGGCCTGACCCCCTCGGTCGCCGAGGATCGCCGGATCTGGGTCGGTCCCCGGATGCTGGTCCGGAGCGGCGACACGGAAGGGTTCGTCGCGGACGAGATCTGCGCGAACCGCGTCGGGTGCCCCCTGGCCTGGCAGGAGTGGATGAGAAACGGATCGAGCCTGAGCGCGAATCCCTGGACGGCGCAGTTCATGGGAGAGGCGCGTCAGTTCGCGCCCTTCATCGAGCTCGGACAGCGGATCGTTGGGAGCTTTCGGGGAGGATCGTAGAAGCTACCGTCCCAATCGATTACGTCGCAACCTTGAAGAGAAGTCCGAGGACATAGGTCGCCCCGCCCACGATCACCCCCGCGATCGTCATCTCCGTGCCCGACGCCCACCAGCTTCGCAGCGTGAAGAGCGACTTCGCGGCCCCCACGAGGAAGTGCGCCACGAGCGAGATCACCGCCGCCCAGATCACTGCGGGGGTTCCGCTCAGCCAGAAGAACGGAAGCACCGGGAGCATGGCGCCGATCCCGGTGCTGATCCCCGCCGCGAGGGCCGCTTGCGCGGGGTTGCCCTCCGTGCTCGCGCCCCCCAGCTCTTCGCTCGTCAGGGCGCGCAGCATCGCGTCCGGGTTCTCGGCCAGCCGCTCGGCCAGACCATCCGCCTGGGCGCGGTCCATCCCCTTGAGCTGGTAGAAGAGCGAGAGCTCCTCCTTCTCCTCGTCGGGGTTCTCGAGGATCTCCCGCCGCTCCCCTTCGATGTTCGCGGCCGCCACCTCCAGCGTCGAGCGCTCCGCGAGATACGCGCCCGTCGCCATGGAGAGCGCGGAGGCGATCGCCCCCGCGAGGCCGGCCGTGAGGACGAAGCTCGAGCCCCCGGTGGCGCCTGAGACTCCCGCCACGATCCCGAAGACCGCGGCGAGGCCGTCGTTCGCGCCGTACACCGCTCCGGAGATCCAGGATGATCCGCTGAGGTGCCAGGTCTCGCGGGAGAGGATCCGCTTGAGGCGGCCCTCGGGGCGCTCCCCCGCCACGCCGTCCCCCGAGCCGCCCGATTGGAGATCGCGGACCGCGAGCGAATGCGACCGCTCGTCCTTGCGGATCTCGGAGAAGAGCGCGTCGGTCGCGGAATCCCCGGTCGGGTCGCGGTAGATCCCCTCCGTTTCCCGGTCCTCGAGGCGCTCGCGCCACGCGAGCACCTTCTCCATCGGGGCGAAGCGGATCTGTAGCTGGGTCCAGAGGGAGAGCCGGATCCGGCTCGGGTCGGGGAGGGGAACGCCCATCGCGCGGAGCCGCTCTTCGATGCGCCTGCGATGGCCCGCCTCCGCTTGGGACATCCGGCGCAGCACGGCCGCGCGCTGGGGATCGGGCTCACGCTCGGCGAGCGCCGCGTAGACCGCGCCCGCCTCGATCTCCCCTTCCCACGCCCTCAACAGGCGCCGCCGAGCTTCGTCGCTCATGGCAGCGCAATCTACATCACGTGCCGGAGACGGTGAACTCCTTCGTGCTCACGACCTGCCCGTCCACGACGATCTCCAGCTTGTACGTCCCGGGCGCCAGGCCCTCCGGCTTCACCACCTGGAATTGGGTGACCGCCTCGGCGTCGCTCGGCGTCACGGTCTGGGTCGTCTCGCTGACCACGGCGCCGTCGGGCGCGGTCCATCGCGCGGTCACGTCCGCCGCCGGCGACGGCGGGGCGAGAACCACGGCCGCGTACACCGTGTCGTGCGGCGCGAAGGCTCCCTCGGTCGTGATCACCCTGCGGTCGGAAGTGAGACCGCTGCCGAGGTCGATGCGGCTCACCGTGACCCGCTGGGTGGTCGTGGTGCTCGATTGCGTGCTGGTCTGCGTGTCCGGGGTCTGCGACCGCGAGCACGAGAGAACGGCCGCGATCAGGAGCGGAACGAAGAGCCCGTGGGTCCAGCGGTTCATGCCTACCTCCCGGTTCATGGGTTCATGCTAGCGCCGCGGAGGCGCGTTGAGCGCCGCGTACAGCGGCCGATCGAGGTCGTAGATGTCCTTCGCGAAGCGCACCTCGCCGGAGGCTCCGACGGAAACCGTCCAGTACACGATGACGACCGGGAACGGGTGCGCCAGATTGACGTCCTGCGTCTCCGTCGTCGCGAGCGCCTGCTCGATCCGGCTCCGGCCCCAACCCTGATCGCGGAGCAGGATCTCCGCGAGCTGGAGCGCGTTCTCGATCCGGATGCACCCGTGGCTGAACGTCCGCTTCTCGGTGTCGAACAGATGCTGGCTCGGAGTGTCGTGCAGGTAGATGGCGTATTTGTTCGGGAACAGGAACTTCACCCGCCCGAGCGGATTGTCCTTCCCCGGGGGCTGCCGCAGCGTGTAGTTGAAGTGATCCGGATCGGCCGTGTCCCAGTCGACGCTCGACGGATCGACCTCTTCGTCCTTCGCGTTGAAGACGTGGAGCTTCTTCTCTGCGAGCGCGTTCACGCCCCGCTGCATCGGCTCGAGCACCTCTTCGGCCACGATGCTGTTCGGCACCGTCCAATCCGGATTGAAGACCACCGTCCGCATCTTCGCCGTGAACGAAGGTGTCTGCTTCGCCTCGTCCCCGATCTGGGTCCGCGCCTCCCAGACGTTGCGCCCCCCGCGGATCAGGTACGCCTTGAAGGCGGGCAGGTTCACCAGGAGGAAGTTGCTGCCGAGCCCCCCCAGAACCCACCGTGCCCGCTCGAGGTTGACGCGGATCTGCGAGGCGCGCTGTCCCGCCGTCACGTTCATCGCGTCGATGGTGCCCTTGCCCAAGATGCCGTCCTCGTCCAGCCGGTGGCGCGCCTGGAAGAGAGCGACCGCCCGCTTGAGCTCCGCGTCGTAGAGGTTCGACTCGCTCGAGCCGGGATACTCGCCGCTCGCGTGGAGGCGCGCGCGCACGGCCGCGATCCGCGGGTCCGACATCCCCGGACGCAGCGCTCTCCCCGAGGGGACGGCGGGCCAGCCGCCCTTCGCGTCGATCGCTTCGAGCTGGGCCAGCGCGCGCACGAGGCCGCGATAGATGAAATGGTGGGGCTTCTGCGCCTCGATCGCATCGCGCGGCGACCCCGCGCTCGCGATCCTCGCGACCGTCTGCTCGAGCGGCGGGGCGCCTTCACGCGGATCCATGTTCCAGGCCGGATTGAGGGCGTAGGGATGGACGCGTCCGTAGCGCGCGTGGTCGACGATCGCTGCGACCGCGTCGGTGAGCAGAAGGTCGAGATCGGCGGCCGGCTTCGCCTCGGCGGGCTCCGCTTTCAAGAACCGCTCGATCGCTGCGAGGTGGTAATCGGCCGGATCGAGTCCGTCGGCTTTCACGCCGCGGATCGCCTCGACGATCTGCTCCGCCTTGCGCCGGTCCCACGCGGGCCGGTTTCCCCGCACGCGGTAGAACCGGCTCATAGCGGTCGGCTCGAGCAGCGATTGATCGCGCACGGCGACGCTTCCCCGGTCGAGCGTGTCCAGGCGTGCGTCCATCGCGTGGGCGACCGCCGTGGACGATGGTCCGCGGGGGCCGCAGCCCGTGCCGAGGGCGAAGAGGATGGAAAATGTGACAAAGCGACGACGAATTGACATTGGGGATCCCTGACTTCGAGGACTGATTTCGATTGTCGCGAGGCGTTTCCCGGCCATGCAGGATTACGAAGCAACCCCCGGGCCACGTCGGCCGACCGGCGTCCTACAAGGGGAAATGTAGTCGAACGCGAACGGGGGCCCCTTCGGGGCCCCCGCGATGGAGTTCGAGTCCGTGAAGGTCGGCGCTCTAGTAGGTCGCCGTCCCCGTGGTGAGCGGCCAATCATAGCGGTGACGCTCGACGGGAATCGTGCGCACTTCGCGCGGCACGATGCCGGTCTTCACGCGAACGAAGGGACCGTGCCACGAATCGCTCCGGGCCCAGCCTCCGCCCTCCTCGACCGTGTACCACGAGCCGTTCATCTGATAGAGATCGCGACCGCCGACTTCCATGATCCCGACGCCGGAGGTGGCTTCGGCGTGCACCATGGGCGTGCTCACCGCGTAGGAGTTGCGGGCGGGAGCACGATACCGCGCGGACGCCATCGTCGTGTGATGGCGGTGCCGGCGGTGGTTCATCGAGGTCGAGTAGTTGCGGTAATGATGGCGATGGGTGCGCGTCGCGGTGGCATACCGCGCGCTCCGGGAAGCGTAATTCTCGCGCGAGTAGAATTCATGCCCCGCGGGAGCCGTGGACATCTGCTCGGTGGTGGTCGACTGAACCATGCGCGGCGTCGTCAGGCAGCGCACGGGGCGATCTCCCGCAGCGACGGCCAGCCAGTTCTGCCGATACTCGGCGGGGACGGCGATGACTTCATGGGGGACCGTACCCATACGAACAAAGGCGGCCGGAGCGTTCCCGGAAGTGGCGTGGAACTCGGGGCCGCCTCCGATCAGGTACACGGTCTCGCGTGTGCCCGAGAGGTCGTACTGCGGGTCGTCGACGATGCGGTAGACGCCGCCCGATGGGATGACCTGCACGCCGCTGCCCGACGCGGGAACCCATGTACTCGCCGGTGAATAGCCGACTTCACCATAGGTTTCATGGGCGTTCACGTTCGCGCTCGGCACGAGCACCACGGTCAGAAGCGCCCCGACGATCAAGACAAGGAATCCTTTCATAGGACATGCACCTCCTTCCGCGGCCCGGCCAGGGCCGCGCGATTCTTGCACGTTGCATGTCGAGTGCCGGTCGCGGCGAAATGTGCGCGGGGGTCGAAGCTAGGGGGTGGGGGCCCAGTCGGGGTCGGTGTCGTTGGCCGCGTTCTGCGTGAGGTTCCGGAGATCCGAGCCGTCGAGCCGCTCGGAGTAGATTTCCTCGTTCCCGTCGAACGAGTCGGTCACGAAGACGATTCGCTGCCCGTCGGCGGAGAACCGGCCGTCGCGCCCCCCGGAGGGGGAGGTGAGCCCCGTTCCGTCGGCGTGGATGAGATAGAGCGTCTGCCCCGCCGTATAGAGCAGGAGCGTTCCGTCCGGAGACCAGGCGAGCGATTTCTTCTGGACACCGTCGTTGGTGATGCGAAGCGGATGCGCTCCGTTCGGATCGATGAGATAGATCTCGTCCGTCTGCTGTCCCGCGAGCCCCGACGAGATGTACGCGATGCGCGTCCCGTCCGGCGACCACGCGGCGCTCGTGGCGCCGACGCCGAGCGATCGCCTCCCGGTCGCGTCCGAGTTCATCACGCAGAGGCTGTCCGTCACGAGCGCGAGCTTGGCGCCGTCGGGTGACCATGCGGCCATCGTTCCCGGTGCGAGCCCCACCTGTCCGGTGCCGTCGGTGCGCATGACGAAGACCGAGGCCGGATTGAGCTCGCGGCGGAACGTGAGGTGGGTGCCGTCGGGCGAAAAGATCGGAGCCGCATCCTGGACGGCGTTGGTCGTGAGGCGGTGGGCGCCCGAGCCGTCCGCCTGCATGATGTAGATCTCGCCGTGCGCTTCGTCTCGCGTGCTGGCGAACGCGACGTACTGCGGAGCCGGAATGATCGACTCCGGATCCGGCTCGAAGCCGCGCCGCGTGCCGCAGCCGCCGAGCGCGTAGACGCACAGCGCGAGCGCGAGCGCTCCGCGCGCAAAGGATCTTCGTTTCACGTGGAAGATCTCCCCCGAAGGAGGCCCCGGAAGCGTCCGGACGGCGTTCCCCCTTTGGTTATCGGCAGATCGTCGGGATCGGTTGAGCCCATTCGGAGGGCCCAAAAAAGGTGGGATTTCGTGACTTGGGTCACGGACCCCGGAGCCGGATTCCGGGATCATGGTGGCTGGTCATCTATCGGCGGTGCTCGGCGTCGCCGTTTCTGGCCCGGCCCTTCACCTACGGATCAACCAACGTCGCTTCCGGGTCGTGCCAGCACTCCTCGGCACGCCGCAGTACCGCCGGTCTTCTGGACTACTCCGGCTCCGCCAGCTCGCGGAGGACGTCCGCGCTCCGGAGCAGGATCCGCCCCCGCGAGAGACCGATCGCCCCCAGGCGCTCGAATTCCTTCAAGAGACGGCTCACCACTTCGCGGGCGGTGCCCAAGTCGGCCGCGAGATCGGCGTGCGTGGTCTCGACGGAGGCCTGCGGCCCCGCGTCGATCAGGAGATCGCACAGGCGGCGTGCCAGGCGGTGGTCCATGCGCCGGAACGCGACCTCCTCCACGAGCGACATCACCTCCGCGAGCCGCGTCGAGAACATCTGGAAGACGAAGGCGCGCAGCCATTCGTGTTCCGCGATCCAGCGGCGGAACATCTCCGCGGGGATCACGAGGGCGTCCGTGTCCTCCTCGACGCGCGCCATCGCCGGCACGGGACGGTCGGAGAGAATGCACGCGACATTGAGCGGACAGGCCTCCCCCGCTCCGACGTGGTACAGGGTGATCTCGTGTCCGTTCTCGCCGAGCTTGAACACGCGCATGCGCCCGGACGCCACGATCGCGAAGCTCGCGCAGGAATCTCCCTCGCGCAGGAAGTACTCGCCGGGCTCGAGGTGTACGACCGTTCCCGATTCCGAGATCGCCCTCTGCAGATCGGCCGGGGCTTCCGTGAACCAGGTCAGCTTCGAAAGGACGTCGCGCTTATCGGCGGGAGCGCGGCCGCTCGCGATGATGCTCGCCATCTCGGGGACCTCCTTCTACGCGTCCCGCCGGAGGCGTGGGGATCGCCCCGCGGGCGAGCGCATCCCCTGAAACTAGACCAGCCACCCCACTCGATTCAAGGGAGACCCCCCTCCATGGTCCGGGAGGGGTATCCTGGCCGTGGGGAGCGCCCGAAAGAAGCTTGAATCTCAGGAGGTTCCGGCCGATAAGAGGGGGGTCGACGACCACCCCGACGCGAGGTCCCTGTGAGCTACCTGGAGCAGTCCCTCATCGACGGCGAGCGCGCGCTCTACCGGGCGCATCTCCACTGGATCGTCCTTCTCCGCGAGATTTTGATCGGTGGGATCGCCGGCGCGGCAGGGATCGGAGCGTTGATCGCGGGCCTCGTCCGCGCCCAGCGGCACGAAGGGTCACCTGCGTTCCTCGTGATCCTCGGGCTCCTCCTCTTGGTCTCCGGCGGGCTCTTTCTCGCGGGCGGCATCGTCCGCCGCCGCGCGACCGAGATCGTCCTGACGACGCATCGCGTGCTCATCAAGACCGGCATCCTCAGGCGCCAGACGACCGAGCTCCTGCTCTCGAAGCTCGAGAGCGTCGGGGTGAACGAGAGCGTCACCGGACGGATGCTCGGGTACGGCACCGTCGTGCTCCGCGGAACCGGCGGCACGCCCGAGACGTTCGACCGCATCTCCCGTCCACTCGAGTTCCGGCGCCGGATCCAGAGCCAGATCGCCGAGAGCGCTCCCCAGCCGCTCTCGATCTCCCGCTGGTGACACACCACCCGCCGCTCGGGAGCGCCGCCGGGCATGCGTGAGAACCCGGAGCGGATCCCCGTCGTCGTCGCGGATTCGTACGAGCAGGCGGCGGTTCGGATCGCACATCGGATCTCCGAGATCATCCGCGAGCGCGGCGCGTCCG
>Ga0066388_100000433_pt1 | contig 19386 bp, 3 predicted proteins | sample PanSoiMetaGPlot6_FD_64539 | JGI IMG/M metagenome (GOLD analysis project Ga0066388, IMG submission 64539) | Tropical forest soil microbial communities from Panama analyzed to predict greenhouse gas emissions - Panama Soil - Plot 6 (Hybrid Assembly) | ecosystem: Environmental > Terrestrial > Soil... | reverse complement strand
ACTGTACCAATCTCACGTGTTCTGATTTAGAGCTAGACACTACAATACGGGCCCCTCGGCCCAGGAGACATTCAAGTGACATACCCTAACGCTGATACAGCAGACCTTAACACTGTAGGAGTCGCAGGATTACTGCGACAATCGCATAACAGCGCCGCATTGCAAAAGCCGCGTTCACTGCAAAAATTTGCGAACGCCGCATTGAAATCGGCAGCCGGATTTTGGTTTATAGTGGCCGCCATCGGCCAATTGGTGTTCGCTTTATATATAGTGGTTTTCTATGGTCGTACGGCTATGCATGGAAATTGGAAGGCGTTGAATAAAGCCATGCCGCATGCGTATGTCCCTGGCGATACCCTAGGCAATGTCGTCTCCGCCATCCATCTTCTCTTGGCCGTCGTTATAATCGTCGGCGGATTGATTCAACTTATTCCGCAAACCCGGGAACGCGCGCCGTCCTTCCATCGCTGGAATGGGCGTGTATACATACTGACTGCTTTTGCGATCAGCATTGTCGGTCCTTACGCGCTTTGGTCCCGCGGAACGGTCGGCGACCTTTCTCAACACATAGCTAGCAGCCTTAACGCCGTCCTGATCGTGCTCTGCGCGGTCATGGCCTTGCGCTATGCCATTGCCCGCAAATTTAGCATTCATCGCCGCTGGGCGCTTCGCCTGTTCTTGGTGGTGAGCGGAGTCTGGTTCTTCCGGGTAGGATTAATGCTCTGGATTGCACTCAATAAGGGCCCTGTCGGATTCAATATGAAGACCTTTACAGGCCCGGTTCTCACTATCTGGGCTTTCGGCAAATACCTGCTCCCCCTTGCCGTTCTTGAATTATATCTGCGCGCGCGGGACCGGGCCGGCGCGCCAGCCCGTATCGCTATGGCGGTCGCTCTTGTGGTATTGACCCTCGGGATGGGCGTTGGAATTGCTGTGTTTTCCATAGTGTGGTGGTTGCCTCACATGAAATGAGATAAGGATTCGCTTTGGATAAACAGTTTAACAATAACGAATTCGATGCGATCGTAGTCGGTTCCGGTCCCGGCGGCGCGACTGTCGCGAGAGAATTAAGTAAAAGAAACAAAAGGGTGCTGATTCTCGAACGAGGCGGCGACGCGTCGATAAAAGAGGGTTCCCTGGCGACCGGTTCCATTCTTAGCGCTGTTTCGGTTGGCGACAACCTCGCTACGGCCAGAGCGTTCACGACAGGAGGCACGACGGCCGTCTATTTTGCAGTGGTCGATTTTCCCCCATTGGAGAGCTTTCTATCGCTGGGAATCGACCTCTCCCGCGAGCTTGAAGAGGCGAAACGGGAATTGCCGCTGACGGTGTTGCCCAATGAACTTTTGGGAGCTCAGGCCCTAAGGGTGAGAGACAGCGCGCTGGAGCTGGGGTACGTGTGGAAAAAGAAAACGATGTTGGTTGATCTGTCCAAATGCGTATCCGGCTACTCTTCCGAGGCAAAATGGAATGCGAAACGCTATGTGCAAGAGGCCGTCGCGGATGGGGCTACATTAATCACACGAGCCAGAGTTCTCAAGGCGATCGTTGAAAAGAAACAGGCTGTCGGTGTGGAGTACAAAATTCGAAGAGGAAAAAAGGATTTTGAGATCCGCCAGGCCTTTGGGGCCAAGATTATTCTCTCCGCAGGCGCGACGGCTTCGCCGATCATTCTTCGAAATAGCGGGATACAAAATGTCGTAAACTGCGGTTTCTATTGCCATCCCTCTTTTGGGGTGTTTGGCGTCGTGCCCGGGATGAAGGCCGGGGAGAATTATGTGGCAAGTATGGGGGGGGAATTTCAGGACGACATTGGTTTGGGCGACGGGAATCTCACTCGCGCCTCCTACCGGATGTTGATGCTAAGTTACCGTAGATTCATCCGCGCGTTTTTTCACTCGAGAAGCATAGGCGTTGGAGTGATGGTCAGTGAGGGGTTGGGCGGGGGGCTTCAGGAGGACGGCCGTTACCACAAGCAATTGAAGAAAGAAGACTTCGGGAAGCTGGAAAAAGGCGAACAGATGGCTCGGCGAATTATAAAGAACGCCGGCGGCAAGCATATTTTCAAATCACCTCTCAGCGCGGCGCATGTGGGCGGAACAATCAGAATCAAAGAGCATCTGGATGAACGCCTGCAAACAGAATACAGTAACCTGTACGTATGCGACGGATCGTTGATTCCTGAAAACGCCAATATATCTCCGACGCTGACGCTAATTTGCTTAGGCAAATATTTAGCCAATCATTTATCCCTCTATTTTTAAAGATACTCCGTCAAATTCAGACTAAATCGAGCCACGCAAGGTCGGTACCGCTACCGCGCGCGTAAGCAAGCGGCCGACCAATGAGTCTACCGCTTGCTTGCGCGCGCGGTAGCGGTACCGGCGCCCCAATGTTACCTGGTCTGATTTAGGCGGATACTCAATCCTTCAAATTCATTGCCGGACACATCTTGATTTCATGCTTCGTTATTCGACCGGGCAGGTCGAGTCGCTAAACAATTACTCAATTCTGGAGGACGAAATGAAAAATGGGTTATCAGTAGCTCACTTGGAGCAAAGTGTGGAAGAAGTACCCTCGGTAGGCGCTGGAGAAATACCCTCGGTAGCCAAACCCAAAACGCGGGTCAAAAGGCTATTAAATGTACTGTTGATTGTGAGCGTATCTCTCGTGACGCTATTTTTTGTCGCACAGTTGATCTGGAGGTTTTCCGGCTCCAATCAATGGGAACTCGTCCGGGATGAGGACGGCGTGAAAATCTACACCCTGAAAGCGCCGGGTTCTGGTTTGACAAAAATCAAGGGGGTGGTGCGGGTTCGCTCGACGCTGTCCGGCCTGTTGTTTTTCATGACGGATCCCGCCACTTGTGACTATTATGGTTGTAAAGACTCATATATCGTAGAGCGGGTCGACGATCAGCTTTTTTATAGTAATTTTCGAGTCAATTTTCCTTACCTTTTCCAACCGAGACAGTTTGTGACCAGGTCGCAGATTCATCAAAACGCGCAGACCAAGGAAGTTCTGCTGGTGAATTCTGCGGCTCCGGATAAACTTCCTCCAAATGACTGTTGTTTCCGTGTGACGGAAATGTACAACACGTTGCGATTTACTCCGCTGGGAAATGGGCAGGTCGATATCGAGTACGTCTTGAATACGAATGAGGGTGGATACCTGCCGGAGCTGTTGCTCAATACAATGCGGCCCAAGGTAGTGTACAGAGTACTCCATGGCTTTCAGAAATTTTTGGATAAAGAGAAGTTTCGAAACGCGAAGCTCAATTTCATACAAGAAAAATAGGAACCTGAAGCGAGCGCCGTGGGAGCGCGCCGGAGCTGAATCAGCCGCCCGTGGCATGGGCCCTCGCGGCCAAAGCGAGCATCGAATTTGACGGAGGCGCTCACTGTCTCTGCAAAGCCGTTATTTCGGAGAAACGCAAATGAGAGATGTACGTTCTGGCGACATAGCTGTAATTGGAATGGCTTGCCGTTTTCCAGGAGCGCAGGACCCCGATCAATACTGGGAAAATTTGGTGGCGGGACGCGTCAGCATCAAGGAGGTTCCCGCCGCGCGATGGCGGTGGCGGGACTACCACGACGATTCTCAATCCCAGGAAAGCAGCCACTATTGCAGGTGGGGCGGTCTGATTGATGATGTTGACGCTTTCGATGCGCCCTTTTTCAGTCTCCCGCCTCGGGAAGCCGAATCGATGGACCCTCAGCAGCGGCTGGGTCTGGAGCTGGCCTGGGCGTGCTTCGAAGATGCCGGTATACGGCCCTCTCAACTTTCAGATGGTCAAGTCGGCGTATTTATTGGGTTCACAAACCTTGACTACAAGGAGATCATAGAGCTGTCGCCCATTGGGACCTACTACGCGACCGGTACCCTGTCTTCGGTCATTCCGAACCGCATCTCCCATCACTTCAACCTGCGCGGCCCCAGTGTAGCGGTTGACACGGCCTGTTCCAGTTCTTTGCACGCCCTTCATTTGGCCTGTTGCGCGCTCCGAGACGGCGAGTGTGAAGTGGCGCTGGCTGGGGGCATCAGCCTACTGCTTACGCCGAAGCGCTTCGTCTGGTACGGCAAGGCGGGAATACTTTCACCCACCGGCAGTCTGAGAGCTTTTGATGAACACGCGGATGGCACCGTGAGGGGCGAAGGCGCAGGGTTCATATTGTTGAAGCCGTTGGCTCAAGCAATCGCTGACGGCAACAGGATCATCGGGATTATCAAAGGAACGGCGGTCAACCATGGCGGCAAAAGTTATACACTGACCTATCCAAGCGCCGCCGCCCAGGCCGAGGTCATTGTGAATGCGCTCAGAGCCGCCGGCGTCACACCATCAGACGTTACATACGTGGAAGCGCATGGTACTGGGACCTTCAAGGGTGATCCCGTCGAAGTGAAAGGTCTCGTGAAAGCCTTTCAGGCTGATCATATGCGGTTGCAAAGCCGTCCTGACGCCCGGCCATGGTGCGGTCTTGGCACTGTAAAACCCAATATCGGTCATCTGGAAGGAGCGGCGGGCATCGCCGGCGTCATTAAAGTCCTGCTGGCGTTACGACATCAGACGCTCCCTCCGCTGGTAAACCTCACCAAAGTAAACCCCAGAATCTCCCTCGGCGGCGCATTTTACTTTGTTGAGGGGTTGCAACCTTGGGAGCCTGTCATCAGCGATGGATTGCGACTGCCGCGTGTGGCAGGAGTTAGCGCCTTCGGGTTCGCCGGCACCAATGCTCATGTCATCCTGGCGGAAGCTCCAAACACAGGGCAGAAAGTGACGCCCACTCTTTGCGCTCCGCAGGGCCCGGTGGCAGTGGTATTGTCGGCCAAGGACTCAGAACGATTGAAGGAGCGAGCTGGGCAACTGGGGCAAGCCATCTCGCAGCAAGGGTTGAGCGACAGCGATTTGATCAACATTGCATACACGTTGCAGGTGGGGCGCGAGCCCATGGAGGAGCGTCTGGGACTACTCGTGAGATCGATCGGAGAGTTGAAACAGAGTCTCCAGGTCTTCCTCGACAGCGACGGAGGCCCGGGACTCTACCGGGGGCGGGCTCGAACGAGTGGGGAGATCTCGACCATCCCGGCCGCAGACGAGGCGTTCCAAGGCGACATCGACAACTGGATCGAGCATAGACGCCTGGATATGCTGCTGGAGCTGTGGGTGACGGGCCTGAATCCGGATTGGAGCAAGCTGTACGGCGAGACCAAGCCTCAGCTTATGAGCTTGCCCACGTATCCGTTTGCCAAGGAGCGCTATTGGGTTGATACGGTAGCGAACAAGCAGGACGCAATCGGCGGCGGGACAGCCGTCCTTCACCCCCTGCTGCACAGCAACACCTCCAACCTGAGCGAACAACGCTACAGCTCGACATTTACGGGAGAAGAGTTCTTCTTGGCCGGGCACCGGATCGGCGGCCGACCGTGGCTGCCGGCGGTAGCGTACTTGGAGATGGCGCGGGAGGCGGTCGCGCGCGCTGTGAGGAATTTAGATGATGACCCAGAGCGGGAGGCGCGGACCATCGGCGTGAGGAACCTCGTCTGGCTGCGGCCGCTCGAGATAGGACAGGAACCCGTCGAGGCGCACATTGGCCTGTTCCCCGAAGAGGCCGGTCGGGTCCGCTTCGAGGTTTATAGCGGTTCACCCGGATCTGTGGCGTACATCGTCCACGCGCGAGGCCTCGCAATGGAGGGCGCCGCGGTGGAAGCTCCGCGGCTGGATGTCGAGGCGCTTGCGAGGCGGTACCAGCAGGACATCTACTCGGCGGAGACGTGTTACGCCGCTTTCGCCGAAATGGGAATCGAGTACGGAGTGGGGCACCGCGGCATCGAAGGACTGCATGTAGAAGGTGATGAAGTGGTGGCCCGGCTCTGCTTGCCTGCCTCGATATCGGCCGATTCCTATGTCCTGCATCCCAGCATAATGGATTCGGCGCTGCAGGCGACCGTGGGGTTCGCTCTGGACTCGGGCGCCACGATTGGCAGAACGAGTCCATCGGTGCCTTTCGAGCTGCGGAACACGGAGATCTACAGCCCCTGCGCGCGGAGGATGTGGGCGGTGGTCCGGCGCGTCGCGCCGGCCGGCGGCGGGGGCGTCGAGCGCTACGACATCGACCTCTGTGGTGAGGCGGGGAGCGTCTGTGTCCGGTTGAGCGGCTTGAGCCTGCGATTGGTGGAAGGCAGCGGAGGAAAGGGGCTCGGAGTGATGACGGCGCCGGAGGAGCCGGCTATTGGCGCCGAGGACTTACTACGACAGGTGCAATCGGCCCTGGCGCAGATCGTTCCGGAACTGGTGAAGGTCAAAGCTGACGACATCAACCTGGATAGGGAGCTGGGTGAAATGGGGCTCGACTCGATTGCGTTAACAGAGTTCGTCCTTGAGCTCAACGAGAACTACGGGGTTGATGTAGAGCCAACGGTGTTCTTCGAGTACCCGACGCTAGCGAAGTTCTCGCGGTATCTGGTGGAGACGCATCTGGAACCACTGTCCAGGCATTTTGCGCGCCCGAGTCAGGCGGCGCTGGCGCGCGCGGCGGGAGAGACGGCTTCTGAGAGGCCGCTGCGGTCGCGGTTCTCTTCGGCGACGACGACGGGCGAGGCGGCGGCGCGGACGGAGTCGACCGAGCCGATCGCGATCATCGGAATGAGCGGGCGATTTCCCATGGCGAAGGACGTGGACGAGCTGTGGGAGAACCTGCTGAACGGCCGGGATTGCATCGGCGAGGTTCCGCCTGAGAGGTGGGACTGGCGGGCGGTATACGGCGATCCCGGGCAGGAGAACAAGACGAATATCAAGTGGGGCGGCTTCATCGAGGGGGTGGACGAGTTCGACCCGCAGTTTTTCAACATTTCTCCGCGGGAAGCGGCGCTAATGGACCCCCAGCAGCGGCTTCTGATGATGTACGTGTGGAAGGCGATCGAGGACGCCGGATATTCGGCGTCGCGATTGTCGGGCAGCAACACGGGGATCTTCTTTGGGACAGGGGTTTCGGATTACGGGCGGGTGATTGCGCGATCGAAGGCGGGGATCGACGCTTATATGACGACGGGGACGGTGGCGTCGGTGGGCCCGAACCGCATGAGTTACTACCTGGACCTGCACGGGCCGAGCGACCCGATCGAGACGGCGTGTTCGAGCTCTCTGGTGGCGATCCACCGCGCTGTGGGGGCGATTCGAAGCGGTCAGTGCGAGATGGCCATCGTGGGAGGAGTGAACACAATACTGACGCCCGATCTGCACATCAGCTTCACCAAGGCGGGGATGCTGAGTGGTGAGGGACGTTGCAAGCCGTTTTCAGACCGTGCGGACGGGTATGTGCGGAGCGAGGGGGTGGGGGCGCTGTTTCTGAAGAAGCTGAGCTCGGCGGAGGAGGCAGGAGATCACATTTACGCGGTGATCCTCGGGAGCGCAGAGAACCACGGCGGGCGCGCGAACTCGCTGACGGCGCCGAATCCGCAGGCGCAGGCGGAGCTGCTGAAGCTAGCTTACACGGAGTCGGGCGTGGATCCTGGGAGCGTGAGTTACATCGAGGCGCACGGGACGGGCACGGCGCTCGGGGACCCTGTCGAGATCGAGGGACTCAAGGCGGCGTTTGCGGATCTGTACCGGAGACGAGGCGCCGAGGCGGTGGCCGGACAGTGTGGTTTGGGGTCGGTGAAATCGAACATTGGACATCTGGAGCTGGCGGCCGGGGTGGCGGGAGTGATCAAGGTCCTGCTTCAGATGAAGCACAAGACGCTGGCGCCAACCCTACATTGCGAGACGATCAATCCCTACATTCACCTTGAAGGGAGCCCGTTCTACATCGTCCGGGAGACGACGGAGTGGGCTCCTCGGCGGGACGAGAGAGGGTACGAGGCGCCACGGCGCGCCGGCGTGAGCTCGTTCGGCTTCGGAGGGGCCAACGCGCATGTGGTCTTGGAGGAGTACGTCCCGCGCGCGGGAAGCCGCAGAGGGACGTCGTCGTCGCCCTCGCGGCGTGCGGTGGCGCTCTCGGCGCGAAACCCGGAGCGGTTGCGTGAGCAGGTGGAGCAGTTGCTGTCCGCATTACGCCGGGGACGGTTTGCGGAGAGCGACCTGGTAGATATTGCCTACACGCTGCAGGTAGGCCGCGAACACATGGAGGAGCGTCTCGGGACAATCGTGAGCTCGCTCGGAGAGCTGGAGCAGAAGCTCCAGGACTTCCTCAGCGGCGTAGGGGGAGCCGGGCTCAACTGCTGGCGGGCTCGAAAGAGCGAGGCGGCCTTGATGACCCTGGCCGCGGACGAGGCGTTCCGTGGCGCCGTCGACAAATGGATCGAGCAGGGGCGCCTCGAGATGCTGCTGGAGCTTTGGGTCAAGGGCCTGGAGCTGGATTGGGACAAGCTGTATGGCGATGCCAAACCGCAGCGCATCAGCCTGCCCACGTACCCCTTTGCCAAAGAGCGATGTTGGATCGATACGACGAGGAGCCGTCCCGCGTCCGCCGAAGGCGGGGCGCCCTCGGTCCTTCATCCCTTGCTGCACAGCAATACGTCCGATCTGAGGGAGCAGCGCTATCGCTCGACGTTCACGGGCGACGAGTTTTTCCTGGCCGATCATCTGGTACGCATGGATGGCGCCGCCGAGCAAAAGTCGCTGCCGGGCGTTGCGTGTCTGGAAATGGCGCGGGCGGCGGTCGAGCAAGCATTGCCGGGGCGGCCCGAAACGACGGTCTGGGAGCTGCGCAATACCGTCTGGCTGTATCCGATCGTCGTCACGCAGCGCATGCAAGTCAGCATTGCGTTGTCGGCGAACGACAACGACCAGATCGATTACGAGATCTACAGCGAGGGCCGCGAACAAGAGTTCGTCCATTGCCAAGGTCAGGCGGTCTGGAGTCGCCAACAGGCGCCGGTCAGACTCGATCTCGAGCAGCTCGCGCGACGGATGGGGCAGGGGAAGGTAGAGCCGGAGGGTGTGTACGAGACGTTTGTGCGGATGGGTATCGTCCATGGCCCATCTTTTCAAGCGATCACCGCCATTCATCGGGGGAGCGGCGAATCCCTGGCGCGCCTGCGGCTACCGACGGGCGCGGAGGATACGTTGGGAGACTACGTTCTCCATCCGAGTATGATGGATGCCGCCCTGCAGAGTTGTCTTGTGTTGATCGACGGCTGGTCCGAATTCAATCACCAGGCCGGCCAGCCACGATTGCCGTTTGCGCTGGAAAGTTTGCGAATCGTCTCGCCGTTCGCTCGTGGGATGGTGGCCTGGGCGCGTTTCGCGCCGGGCAGTCGGGCGACCGACACCGTCGTCAAACTGGATGTCGATCTGTGCGATGAGCATGGGAACATCTGTGCGCAAATGCGCGGCGTCAGCTTGCGGGAGGCGTCGCTCGACATCGTCGAACCCATGGTTGAAGCCGCCGCGCCGGAGCGCCAAGAAATCGTCTTACAAACGCCGGCCGTGCCAGTCGAGCGGAAGAAGCCGGCGGCTATTTCCCTGGCGCCGCCGAGTACGCCTGTCTCGGCGGCGGCAGTCTCAGGAAGGGCGCCGATTAGACTCTCAGAGGCGACGGACATATCTACATTATCACCTGCGAAGGAACCAGTCTCAGGAAGGGCGCCGATTAGACTCTCAGAGGCGACCGTCGGCGCGCCATGGCAGGGCAGCGCGGCGCCGGCCGAGCCTCCCGTCCGGTTGTACGACGAGGGTCACGGCATATTCTCAATCGAGATCGCGGCGTCCGTTCCAAGCGACGTGATTGTCCACTTGCGGCAGGCTCTGGAGAGGGTACAACAGGAGCCGTCGATCAAGGCGCTCATACTCGGCGGCCTCGAATGCGGTTTCGGGCGCGGAGGAAGGGAAGAGTACAACCAGGCGGTCGAGCGACAGCTCTACAGGGCGATTGTGTCGTTTCCCTACCCTCTCATCGCCGTCCTGCGTGGCGATGCGATCGGGGCCGGCTTCATGGCCGCCGCCTTGTGCGACCTCATGGTGTGCAACGAAGACGCGTCCTATGGATACACGGACGCGCACGCGCATTTCTATCCCACAAGCGCCGAGGCGATGCTGTTTAGCGAACGATTCGGCCACGTCCGGGCGCAGGACCTCCTGTACCTCTCGCCGACATCGACCGGCAGGCAGCTGAGAACGAAAGGATGGACGTGTCCCGTACTGCCCGAGGCGCAGGTCGAGGCGCACGCGCGAAAGCTGGCTTCGACGTTGGCGACGAAACCCCAAGACGCGTTACGTCTTCTGAAACAGCATTTGACGCGGCGCCTCGGGGCGCTGGTCGAAACGTTGACGCAAGTCGAAGCCGCCGCGCCGGAGACGGTCGGCCCGTCCGACGCGAAAGAGATCGCTTCGCCAGGAACGCAGATCCATCTGCATACTCCCATTGAAAACGCGCTGGTCATCAAGTTCGGCGATATGGGCGTGAGGGAACTGGTCGCGGATCTTGGCGATGTCTTTGCCAAGGCGCATCAGGCCGGCTACTACAAAGCCGTCATACTCGTCAGCGGGGATCCCGATTTTCTTCCGGGAGCGGTTCCTGAGGATGTCGTACTGGAATTTCAACGCCTGCTTGTCGAGTCAGATCTCCCGGTCGTGGCCGCGTTGGATGGAAATGCGACGGGCCACGCGTGGCTCATCAGCCAGTTTTGCGATGCGTGTGTGTACAGTCGAACGGGCGCGTATTCTTCCGCAGGCATCGCGCACAGCCCGGCGTTGGCGCAAACGGCCGCCGCGCTCTTTGCGCATCGATTCGGCGCGGATGCCGGCAAGGAGATCCTGCTCAGCGGCGCCGACTATCGGGGGGATGATCTCCAGCAACGCGTAGGCGCGTTGATCGCGGCGGAGAGCGATCACGTTCTGCCGACCGCCGTACAAGTAGCCGGGTTCTGGGCCGAGATGCCACGGGCCACATTGGCTTCCTGGAAAAAACAGGCCGCGACGACCCTACAGGAGAAGATTCGCCGCCTGCCGGCGGTTGAGTGGGAACAGGAGGACGAAACGCCTCCGGGGCGCCCCGCGGCGCCGACACCCATTGCCCTTCAATCGAAGGTGGTCACGGCAACCGCTCATCCGGAAGGCATCGTCGTTGTGAAGATGGAAGATCGGCAAGCAAAAAACATGTTTTCCGATGCCCTCATGGAGGGGCTCAGCGAGGCTTTCGCCCATATTGAGCAAACGCCGGCGTACAAAGTTGTGATCCTCACCGGCTACGACGGCTATTTTGCGTCCGGCGGCACCAAAGAAGCTTTGTTGGCCATTCAAGAGGGCAAGGTCAAATTTACCGATTATAACGTCTATCAGTTGCCGCTGGACTGCAAACTGCCGGTGATCGCGGCGATGCAGGGACATGGCGTCGGCGCCGGCTGGACACTGGGCATGTTCGCCGACTTTGTCCTGCAGAGCGAAGAAAGCCGGTATGTGAGTCCGTACATGGACTATGGATTTGCGCCGGGCGCCGCCACTTGGGTATTTCCGGACAAGATCGGGCATGACCTGGCCACAGAAAGCTTTCTGACCGCGCAGCACTACGCCGGCCGGGAATTGAAAGAGCGTGGACTGAGGTTTCCTATATTGCCGAAGGCCGAACTGTATCCGGCGGCTATGGCCTTAGCCAGGCAAATCGCGCAAGGCTCCCGCTCTCGCTTGATCGGCCTCAAACGGCAGATGACGGCCTACGTGCGCGAGATGTTGGAAGAGACCTATCAACTCGAGCTGGTCATGCATGAAAAGACCATTGTGGGCCAGTCCGACACTTTGGCGCGAATTCAGAACAAGTTCTACGAGGCGGTCGAAGCGTTCTCCGCTGGCGCGCCGCCGATACCGGTCGAAGCCGATTCGCCGGCGTTTCCGGCCGCCGCCGCCGGCGACTCCTTCGACCGCGATGTGTTTGCGGAGGTCACGGCGGGCCTTAAAAAGCTCCTGGCGAACGAGCTGCAGACGCGAGAAAGCGATATTGATGAGAACATCCCGTTCGTCGCGCTAGGCCTCGATTCGATCCTCGGCGTGACGTTGATACGCAAGATCAACGAGAAGTATCAGACCTCGATCGAAGCCACGAAGGTCTACAGCCACCCTACGCTGGCCCAGCTAAGCGGCTATGTCAAAGAGGAGGCGGAAAAGCGCGGCTCGCTGTCGGCCCCGGGGGTAGGGGCGACAGTCGACATGCCGGCGGCGCCGGGGAAGAGCTGTTCGTCGCCGAACGAGATCGGGTCCAAACCGCCGGCCGGGAAGCCGTCCCGGCGCAGCCGGGGCGCGTCGAGATTCATCGCCGACGCCCCGGCGCCAGCTCCACCGCCGGCCATTGCCGTGATTGGCGTTGCGGGGCAATTTCCGCAGGCCGGAAACGTGGAGGAGTTTTGGCAGAACATTGCGCAAGGAAAGAACTGCATCACGCAGGTACCCTCCCAACGCTGGGATGTGAATGCCTACTATCAGCCGGGCGCCGCTGCGGCCGGCAAGACCATCAGCCAGTGGGTGGGCGCCCTGGAAGAATACGATCGGTTCGACCCGCGATTCTTCAACATCTCGCCAGTGGAAGCGGAGAGCATGGATCCGCAGCAGCGCCTATTCCTGCAAGCGTGTTGGCACAGTATCGAAAACGCCGGATACAACGCGCGACGTTTGTCCGGAAGCAAATGTGGAGTCTTCGTCGGTTGTATCTTCGGCGACTATCAATTGTTATCGCGGGAGCAACAATTAAGCGCCGAGAGCTGGATTGGCGACGCCACGTCGATATTGGCGGCGCGGGTGTCCTACTTTCTCGACCTACATGGCCCCTGCCTCTCCATCGATACCTCCTGTTCTTCGTCGTTGGTAGCCGTCGCCCAGGCCTGTGACAGTTTGATTTCTGGCGTCAGCGATCTGGCCCTTGCGGGGGGCGTGCACGTGATGGCTGGGCCGGAGGCGCATATCCGGTCGACGCAAGCCGGCATGCTCTCGCCCGATGGGAAGTGCTTCACCTTCGATCAAAGAGCGAACGGCTTTGTTCCAGCGGAAGGCGTGGGGGTCGTGCTGTTGAAACGGCTGGCTGACGCCCAGAGAGATCACGACATTATTCATGCAGTGATCCAAGGGTGGGGCGTCAATCAGGACGGAAAGACCAATGGCATTACCGCCCCCAATGCGGACTCGCAGGCGGACCTGGAGCAGGAGGTGTACGACAAATACCGGATCGATCCGGGGACGATTCAACTGATCGAGGCCCATGGCACGGGCACGAAACTGGGTGACCCGATCGAGGTGGAAGCTCTGAAGAAGGCCTTTAAGAAGTATACCCGGAACACCGAGTACTGCGCTTTGGGTTCGGTGAAGAGCAATATCGGTCATTGCGGGGCGGCGGCGGGAATCGCCGGGCTTCTCAAGGTCATCATGGCGCTGAAACACAAGCAACTGCCGCCCACCATCAACTTTGAGCGGCTGAACGAGCATATTAACTTGAGCGACAGTCCGTTTTACGTCAACCGCCGATTGCAGGAGTGGGGGCGGAGAGACGCGCCGCAGCGCAGGTCGGCGATCAGCTCTTTCGGCTTCAGCGGCACCAATGCCCATGTGGTGATCGGCGAATATTTGCCGCCGGCCGAAGTCAAGCCGCCGGCGACGGTCGTTACGCTGGACGGGAAGGTGATCGTCCCACTGTCGGCCAGAAGGCCGGAACAGCTCAAACAAACGGCCCGTGATCTATTGCGCTTCATTCGCCGGGAGGGGCCATCGGTCGATCTGATCGAGCTGGCTTACACGCTGCAGGTGGGGCGGGAAGCGATGGAAGAACGTGTAGGCTTCCTGGTCGGTTCGATCGGGCAATTGGCGGAAAGACTCGAGGCTTATGTCGAGGGCAAACAGGAGATCGAAGACTTCTATGAAGCGACGGTTAAACGCAACAAGGAGAACCTAAGCTTCATCAGTCAAGATGACGAGGTGAGAGAAACCATCCTGGGCAGATGGATCGCGCAAAAGAAACTGTCCAAACTGCTGGATTGGTGGGTCAAGGGCCTGGAGCTGGATTGGAACAAGCTGTATGGCGAGGCCAAGCCGCAGCGCGTCAGCCTGCCCACCTATCCCTTTGCCAAAGAGCGCTATTGGATCGAGACTGCGCCCTCTGCGGGGATGGACGGGCACGTGGCCGCCAAGGGGGCCGCCGCCGCGGTCCTTCATCCCTTACTGCACGCCAACACGTCCGATCTGAGCGAACAACGCTATAGCTCGACTTTCACGGGCGACGAATTCTTCCTGGTAGATCATCAGGTACGCATGGATGGCAGCGCGTTGCAAAAGGTCCTGCCGGGCGTCACATGTCTGGAAATGGCGCGGGCGGCGATCGAGCACGCGTCGCCCGATCGGCCCGAATCGACGGTCCTGGAACTGCGCAATACCGTCTGGGCGCAGCCAATCGTCGTTAACCAAAAGCGGCGAATCAGCATCGCGTTAGCGGCGAACGGCAACGACGAGATCCACTACATGGTTTACAGCCGGGACAATGGACAAGAGGTTGTCCATTGCCAAGGTCGGGGGGGCTGGAGTCGTCAACCGGCGCCGGACAGACTCGATATCGAGCATCTCAAGGCGCAAATGCGGCAAGGCAAGGTAGAGCCTGGCAGTGTATACGAGGCGTTTGTCCGGACGGGTGGTGTGTATGGGCCGTCTTTTCAGGGAATAACCGCTATTTATCAGGGGAGCGACCAATCTTTGGCTTACCTGCGGCTGCCGAGGGCCGTAGAGGACACGTTGGGAGACTATGTCCTCCATCCGAGTCTGATGGACAGCGCGCTGCAGGGTTATCTCGGGTTGGTCGGCGATTGGTTCGTAGGTTCCAACCAGCCGCGAATGCCCTTTGCGCTGGAATCCTTGCGCATCCTGTCGCCGTGCGCCTCGGAGATGGTTGCCTGGGTGCGTTACTCGCCGGGCAGTCATCCCGGCGATGCCGTAGTCAAGCTGGATATCGATCTCTGCGATGAGCAGGGGCGAGTGTGTGTGCGCATGGCAGGTTTTTCGCCCCGTGAACTGAGAGGGGAGTTGGGTGAGGGAAGGAGGAGAAGGTTGGAGGAAGAAGGGGAGCCTCTCCCGGAGAAGGAGTGGGACATGCCGGTGGGGCTGGTGACGCTGGCGCCGGTATGGGCGCCGGCGCCGGCGCCAGCGGGCGAGGCGCCGCCTCGATCCGGTGAGCGAGTGGTGGTGATCGGCGGGGCGGAGGAACAGCGCCGCGCACTGTGGCAGGAGTGTTCGAAGGCGGAAGAACTGAAGATTGATAGGCAGGCGACGGCGGAGGAGATAGCAGAGAAGCTGAGGGGAGGAGAGAGGATCGACCATGTGGTGTGGATCCTGCCGCGAGCGAAACAGCGCGGAGGCGCTGGTGAAGGGTTCATCGAAGATCAGGAAGAGGGAGTGTTGCTCGGTTTCCGGTTGATCAAGGCGTTGCTGAGAGAGGGGTACGGCGCAGGCGAGCTTGGGTGGACGGTGATCACGAATGAGACTCAGAGGATAGGAGGAAAGCGCGAGCAGAACGTCGATGCGGCGCACAGCAGCGTCCACGGTTTGGTGGGCTCGATGGCGAAGGAGTACCGGAACTGGAAGGCGCGGCTGGTCGATGTGGGGGACGGAGCGTGGCCTTGGAAAGAGATCATGCGACTCCCCTGGGATGACCGCGGAGAGGCGTGGGGATACCGGGAAGGGCAGTGGTACCGGCGGCGGTTAGTGGAATGCGAGTTGGGGGAGAGCGCGGGCAAGAAGGGACAGAGGCAGGAGCGTGGATACGCGCGTGGAGGCGTGTATGTGGTGATCGGAGGAGCAGGTGGCGTGGGAGAAGTGGTGAGCGAGTACCTGATCAGAAGATATGACGCGCGCGTGGTGTGGATCGGGCGGCGGGAGAAGGATGAGGTGATCGAGAAGAAACAGGAGCGGTTGGCGGCAGGAGGTGGAGAACGGCCTTTATACATAGCGGCGGATGCGCGGGAGCGAGATGAGTTGGAGCGCGCATGTGGAGAGATCAAGGAACGTTATGGACGGATCAACGGCGTGATCCATTCGGCCATCGTGCTAGCGGACAAAAGCCTGGCCAACATGGAAGAAGAGCAGTTCCGGGCGGCGCTATCAGCCAAGGTGAACACGGCGGCGCAGATGGCGCAGGTGTTCGGCCGGGAGTCGCTGGACTTCATTCTCTATTTTTCATCGGCGCAGAGCTTCTTGAAGGCGCCGGGACAGAGCAACTACGCAGCCGGATGCGCGTTTGCGGACGCGTTCGCGGAGTGGCAGTCCGTGAACGCAGAGTATCCGGTGAAGGTGATGAACTGGGGCTATTGGGGAAGTGTAGGGGTAGTGTCTGGGGCGGATTACCAGGAGCGGGTTGCGCAGTTGGGATGGGGATCGATCGAGGCTGAGGAGGGAATGGCGGGGCTTGAGCGGCTGTTGGGGGGGGGGCTGGAGCAGGTGGCGATGATACGAACGACAGGGGTGGAAGCCGCTCGGGCGCTCGGGGTCGCAGCCGGTGAGGTAGTGTGCGCGGCGCGTGAGAAGGCGCCATCGTTGTGCGAACGGTTGGCGAGAGGGGAGTCGGCTGCGTCGCGAGAAGAGTCGGCGCGTGAACTGAGGAGTTGGGAAGAGCAGCGACGTGAATTTGATGAAGCGCTGGCGAAGATGCTATGGGGGCAAATGCGGAGGATAGGGTGGAATGGCGAAGAACAGGGAGAGGGGAATGAGGAGGAGTGGAGGAAGCGGGCAGGAGTGATCGGAGAGTACGATCGCTGGTTGAAGGAGAGTCTGCGGATTCTGGCCAGGCATGGCCATCTCGAAGAGGGGGCGATACAAAAAGCCGAAAATGACAAAGGGAAGGAGGAAGAAGAGCGACTGTGGAAGGAGTGGGACAAGCGGAAGAGCCGCTGGGAGGAGCAAGGCAGCGGAATGAGGACGCAAGTGAAGCTGGTGGACGCGACGCTGCGGAGTCTGAGCGAGATCCTGCGAGGAGCCAAGCGCGCAACTGACGTGATCTTTCCGAACTCGTCGCTGGAGTTGGTGGAAGGCGTGTACAAGAACAACCCGGTGGCGGACTACTTCAACGGAGTAATGGCGGATGTGGCGCGTCTGTATGTGGAGGAGAGGACGAGAGAGGAGGGGAAGAAGCGCCAGGGAGGGATGAAACTGCGGCTGCTGGAGCTGGGAGCGGGGACGGGAGGGAGCAGTCAAGGTATTTTACAGAAGCTGGATGCGTACGGGGAGGACGTGGAGGAGTACTGCTACAGTGACATCTCGAAGATGTTTCTGCTGCACGGGGAGCAGGCGTACGGAGGAGGAAGGGAGTATTTGAAGTACGCAGTGGTGGACGTGGAGATGGCGCTGGAGGAACAGGGGGTGGAGCGCGGGGCGTACGACGTGGTGATCGCGGCCAATGTGCTGCATGCGACGCGGCGGCTGCGCGAGACGGTGAGGAATGCGAAAGCGGCGTTGAAGGAGAACGGGGTCCTGGCGCTGAACGAGATCGTAGCGAAGAGTGTGTATGCGCATCTCACGTTCGGCCTGCTACCGGGGTGGTGGGCGTACGAAGACGAAGAATTGCGGATGGAGGGCAATCCCGGGCTGACAGCGGAGGCATGGAAGCAGGTACTGGAGGAGGAAGGGTTCCGGAGGGTTTGGTTTCCAGCGCGGCAGGCGCATGAATTGGGGCAGCAGATCATCATTGCCGAAAGCGACGGCGTCATCCGGCGCCAGCGCGCCGTCACAACGAAACCACGACGAAGGCTTTCAGGGGTCGTTCCACCTCCGGCGCTACCGGCCGGCGCATATGTGGCGACCGAAGAAAGCGGAGATTTGGGGTTGCTGGAGAAAGTGGAACGCTGGCTGGTGGAAGCGGTTGGCGTTTTGCTGAAGGTGAAGCGGGAGGACGTCGATCTTGATGCGGAGCTGATCGAATTTGGATTTGATTCGATCAGCCTGACCGGCTTCGCCAACTATGTGAATCAGGCCTATAACCTGGGGTTGATGCCGACGATCTTTTTCGAGCATCCGACGGTGAGGCGCCTGGCCAGATATTTGGTGGAGGAGCATGGGGGGCGGCTGGCGGAAAAATACAGGCCGGAGGCGCGAGTCGCGCCGGCGGTCATAGCGGCGAGGGAATTGGAGAAGGAGCGTTCGGAGAGCGAGCCGAAGCAGGCAAGGGCGCGCTCGGCTGGGAAGGTCGCGTGTCGATTCAGAGCAGAGGGGGCAGTAGCGAAGGAGAGCGGAGCAGAGGCGATCGCCATCATCGGGATGAGCGGACGGTTTCCCGAGGCGGAAGACCTGGATGGATTTTGGGAGAACCTGAAGGCAGGCAAAGACAGTATTGTGGAGATTCCACCGGAGCGTTGGGATTGGCGGGCCTTGTACGGGGATGAGAAGGAGGATGGAAACAGGACCAGCGCGAAATGGGGATCGTTCATTGAAGGTGTGGATGAGTTTGACCCGCTGTTTTTCGGCATTTCACCGCGGGAAGCGAGGCTGATGGACCCGCAGCATCGGCTGATAATGATGTACGGATGGAAGGCGATTGAGGATGCAGGGTACGCGCCGAAGCAGTTGTGGGGGAGCCGGACGGGAATTTTCGTAGGGACGACAACCACGGGTTACGCTGAACTGCTGTTGACGCGGGCCGGGATCGAGGGACATAGCGCGACCGGTTGGCCACCGTCGGTGGGCCCCAACCGCCTCAGCTATTTGTTGAACTTGCATGGGCCGAGTGAGCCGATCGAGACGGCTTGCTCCAGTTCTCTGGTAGCAGTGCACAGAGCGGCGCAGGCGATCCTGAGTGGGGAATGCGAGATGGCGCTGGCGGGAGGAGTGAGCACGCTAATAAGCCCGGGCGCGCATATCGCCTTCAGCAAGGCGGGGATGCTGAGCCGAGATGGGAGGTGCAAGACATTTTCCAGCCGGGCCGATGGCATTGTACGGGGCGAAGGGGTAGGAATGGTCGTGTTAAAGAGGCTGAGTACAGCCGAGCGGGATGGAGATCACATTTACGCGGTGATGCGCGGGAGTGCGGAGAATCACGGAGGACGCGCGCAATCCTTGACGGCGCCCAATCCACAGGCGCAGGCGGAATTGATCAAAGACGCGTTCCGGCGCGCAGGAGTGAGCCCCAGGAGCGTGAGTTACATCGAGGCGCATGGAACCGGGACGGCATTGGGGGACCCGGTCGAGATCAACGGTCTGAAGAGCGCTTTTCAAAGTTTATGTGAAGAGATGGGGGAGAAGGCGGATGCGGGCTATTGCGGATTGGGCTCGGTGAAAAGCAACATCGGGCATCTCGAGTTGGCGGCGGGGATCGCGGGATTGATCAAAATATTGCTGCAAATGAAACACAGGACGCTCGTCAGGAGCCTGCATTGCGAGGAGATAAACCCTTACATACGGCTGGAGGAGAGTCCTTTTTATATTGTCAGAGAGAATCG
>Ga0066388_100000432_pt1 | contig 19398 bp, 18 predicted proteins | sample PanSoiMetaGPlot6_FD_64539 | JGI IMG/M metagenome (GOLD analysis project Ga0066388, IMG submission 64539) | Tropical forest soil microbial communities from Panama analyzed to predict greenhouse gas emissions - Panama Soil - Plot 6 (Hybrid Assembly) | ecosystem: Environmental > Terrestrial >... | reverse complement strand
AGCAAGGGGCGAATAAACCTCATCATGCGCGGGAGAATTACTGCGAACATCGCTCACAACTAGGGTTCACTTTTGGCTTGATGACAGCGATGGTCTTTTCATTCCGGCAAGTTGCGCCTTCGCTGGTCCGCGTTTATCGGCATATTCTTGGCCATCGATCGGCGCAACATGCGGCGGATCTTTATCGAGATACGGACGGCCGATCCCAAGCTCTTTTTCGTGCGCATCGATCCACTTCCAAAGGATTTCACTCCATGTGTATCTCTCAGCACGTGTCTCGCCCTTCACACTCACGAGATCGGCTGCAAGCCCATGGCCATAGCCCCCACGGCGGCTCCCACCATGGTATGAGCTGTCCGACGCAGCCTTGTTGCCGCTCGCGAGGTCTTGCCGATAATTATCGCGGAATCCGCTGGTAATGCCAGGCGAAAATCCGGCTTCGTCCATCGCGCGAAGCGCACCATACAGCTTCCGTTTGAAGTTCCGGTCCATGCCCCCGATTACGTAGTCCTGCAACGATATGCCGGCTTTCTGGGCGGCTTTCGGATCCTTCCACGAGAAGTCCTCGGTGATGTACTTCGTCAGAATTTTGACAACAGTCCGCATCTTGCCCTTGTTTTTGACCTTTGACTTGATCCGCTCCTCCACTTTTACGGTGTCGACCTTCGGAGTTCGCTCGTACAGCGACCAGAGGTATTGGTCGATACAAACGTCCGAGTTGGAGCACGCATCGATAGCTTCAGAGCTTGCCGGGCTCGCGCTATTCTGCACCGGATCAGTCGGACTCACCGCCACGAACAGCACTGGCGGCGCCGCGGGCCGCGACATCGGACGAGGGTCGGGCAAAGCGGCGGTGCTGCCCATGTCGGCGGTTTCGACCGAGCCGGCCGCCTCCTTGCCCGCGTTTCGCACCGGATCAGGCGCACTCAATGTCTCGATTCGCAGAGGTTGCGTGGCGGAGAAGGCGGCGCTTCCGCTCGCCTTATCGGCAACGGAGCTTCCGTCCTCGCCGAGTGTGATTGCTTGAGTTGCGTCGACGTGCTCGGCGCGGGCGGTCGCAGATGTTGCTCGACTATCTTCGATCCGTGCTCCGGCGCCGCCGAGCGAAACGCGCCCAGCAAGCCCGGCAGCGAGCCAACCTGCTAGAGGGACAATTCCGCACAACGCCGCTACTGCAGCAAGTCGCCGCGAGCTCTTCACCCCCCGCCTCCGTCTCAAGGCTGCACGTGAACCATGCGCAAAGGCACGCTCAATGTGGTCACGCGAGGAAGAAAAACTGTAGGCTGTTATCTTTCTTAAATGGTTGCCCGAAAACAACTCGAGCCTGAGATAATGGTTAAAATGCTGGGCCTGTCCTTCTCCCGAAAATTGGCGGGAATCAGCCCGCAGAAACGCGATAAGCTGGAAGGTGGCTCGATAAGCCGTTGTTTTGTTTAGCGATGATTACTTTTTAGCCGGATCCTTCACGTTCTCGATCGTGTCGATTTCGACGTTCTGGCTCTTGCCATCGATCTTCTCCACCTGGCGGATATAGACGTTCTGAACGATGTCACGGGTTTCCGGGTCAATTGATATGACGCCACGTGGACTCTCCCATTTCATGCCCTTTGCGGCGGCAATCAAAGCGTCGCCGTCAGCCTTTCCGTCAGTCTTTTTCAAGGCTTCATAGATCAGATGCATACCGTCCCAGCCACCGATCGAGAAAACGTCAGGACTGCGGTTGAACTCAGCCCGATAGGCCTTCACAAAGGCTTCGTTCATTGCTGATTTGTGTCCCCAGCCATAATGAAAGACGGTTCGAATACCGATCGCGCTGTCGCCCATGCTCTTGAGCGCATTGTCGTCCATTGTAATTTCACCTTGGCCAAGAATCTTGTTTGCGGGGATTCCGCGCTCCTGCATGGCCTTGGCCATGGCCGGTGGTTGCGCGCCGCCCGGGATGAAAATGAAGATGGCTTCCGGCTCGACGTCCTTCGCGCGCTGAACAAAGGCTGAAAAGTCGGGATTGGCGATCGGCATGCGCACCGACCCGACGATCTGGCCACCGGCATCCTTGAAGCTTTTAACGAACCAGGTCTCGGCGTCGATTCCCGGGCCGTAGTCCGAAACCATCGTGTACGCCTTGCGCACGCCGCTCTTGTAAACCCATGCGCCGAACGCATTCTCGAGTTGCGGAATGGTCACTGAGGTACGCGCGATAAACGGAGACTTGGTGGTAATGATGGAGGTTGCTGCATTCATCACCACCATGAGCTTTTTGGCTTCTGCGGAGATGTCGGCCGCACCAAGCGCCTCTGGCGTAAGCGTGAAGCCGGCGAGAATGTCAACCTTATCGCGCACAACAAGCTCCTGCGCTAAGCGTTTGGCAACATCCGGATTTGGCCCATTCGTGTCCTTGCGGATGAGCTCGATTTTCTTCCCGGCAACAGTGTCACCGTGCTGCTTGACGTAAAGCTTGATGGCATTGTCCATCTGCGCCGCCGTATCGGCGAACTGGCCCGAATAAGCCATGATCAATCCGATCTTGACGGTCTGCTGTGCGTTCGCCGAGGATGCCAGCAGCATTGCCGCGGCTGTAAAAAGCAAAGTCTTTCGCATGCAAATCCTCCCAAGGGCCGTTTTGAAAGGCGACGACTCGTCCTGTAAGTTAGAGGGGTTTCGAGGTGGGGTCACGGAACCCCCCGCATGTTGAATTTTGCAATCTTCGATCACCTGGACAGCGATGGTAACCCGCTGGGCCGGTTTTTCGAAAACCGCTTGCGTCTCCTCGAACTGATCGAACAGTCAGGCTTCCACTCCTATCACCTAGCAGAGCACCACTCGACGCCTCTTGGCATGGCGGCGAGCCCGAGCGTCTTTCTCGCGGCGGCGATCCAACGCACCAGCAAGATTAAGATCGGGCCTTTGGTCTATGTACTGCCACTCCATCATCCGCTGCGTCTCTACGAAGAGATATGCATGCTCGACAATCTGAGCGGAGGCCGTCTCACTGTAGGCGTGGGGCGGGGTGGGGCATTGATCGAGCACCAACGCCTTGGTGTTGATCCCAAGATGGCGCCTGCGATGTACCACGAAGCATTCAATATACTGATGCACGCGTTCGAGGTCGACGTCGTTGATTTCGAGGGCCACTTCTACAACTACAAGGATTATGTGGTGCAGATGAAACCGCTCCAGCGTCCGCATCCGCCGATCTGGTACGGCGCACCAAACGCGGAGGCCGTTACATGGGCAGCACCACGCGGCATCAACGTAGTGTCGCTCGGGCCTGGCGCACGAGCACGTGCGATCAGTGAACGCTATCGTGAAGAATGGCAAAGACTGGGACGCGACGGCAAAGCGCTGCCAAGCATAGGTATCACTCGCCACATCGTTGTAGCCGACTCCGACGACGAGGCCCAAGCAATTGCAAACGCTGCCTATCCCCGCTGGCACGACGCGATCGATTATCTTTGGCGGCGGTCAAATGCCGATTTCGTCTTGAAGGAAATTTATCCGCGCGATTTCGCGGCGTTGGAGCGTATCGGCCATGGTGTCGCCGGTTCGCCGGTGACAGTGCGCGAATATCTGGCCGGGCTGCATGCCGAAACAGGGGTCAATACCGTGTTATGCCAGATGGTATTTGGCGATATGTCTTTCGAAGCTGCCGCCCGTTCGATCCGCTTATTCGGCCGCGAGGTCATGCCGGCGTTTTCGTGATGCGATCGTGCTCAAAAGGAGCGAATCACTTTTAGCTCTTAGCAGGCATCCCAATCGTTCTCGGTGTGACTAAAAGGGATCATTCCCCCCGAGCAGTGGCGCATGTAGAGCTCGACTGCAACGCGTACCAAACCGCTTTCAAGCGCGGTGCATTTTCGTTGTCATTCTTTGTCCCCTCCGTTTGCTGATGAAGATGCCTTTGAATCGGTGTCGACAGCCACCAGCTTAACGACACTGCCCGCGGTCCTGAAGCATCCGCTCGAAGTTGTGGCCAAACACGAATGTGAGCTACGCGATCGTGACACGCGGCCATGTCGCGACCAAGGGTACTGCGCAATTGAGCGACCGCCAGAACTCCGCGCGCATTCCGGGTATTCAAAGCGGTTTTGATCTGCGTGGTAATGTCGGTCAGGGGTTCAGCATTGTCGACGTTAGCACGCTTTCTGAGCTCAAGCTTCTCTTTCTGGATTTGCTTCGCCTCGCTCGTGCGTCTATCAGATTCATCCGCGGGGTCGATCGAATCTTCCGGATCGTTTGATATAACCATCACGAAGGGAGCTAGGGCTGGTTGGATAGCTTTCACCGCTACCGCTATCTCCAGCGCTCCCACGGCTCCGTAGTTTTCAAAATAGCCTCCGTCCACGATGCGATCGACCAGGGTGTTTGCTCCATTTCGAAGAGATCCTGGCGGCGAGATGATGGGAAAGCGCGCCGAGTTGTGGGCCGCAGTGCTGAGACGCACATCGTCGAACGCTTTCTTTTGCCAATTATCCCACAAAAACCATCCTTGAAGTCTTGCTATCCTACTATTCGGAGGAGAATTGTCCTTTAGGAGATCGTGGAAATGATCGGTTTCAGCGAAAAGGACACATCCAGAATCCTGCCCCTGTGCCTGAAATATAGTCGGACATTGCGTTTGAGGTGTGTATCGAGGGCCGACTATCGATGTTACGAGACGATTTCCTGTCGCCTCGGAAGTCCCATTGAGGATTAGAAGTGGTATCCAGTGTCCAATGCGGGGCCTTAGAAGTTGAAACGGACAATTGAGCCCAGAACACGAGAGGTCTGTCGCTGAATCGTCGGCTCGTACCACGATATTGCGGTACCTGCGCGCCCATGCATCCTCGAGAAGCGCTGAGCGGTCGCGCCAGGGCATGAAACTGATCATGTCGCGGAATGCAAATCCGAGGAACACCGAAGTAAGAAAGTCGCCGCTGGTTAACGCTTCGAAACAATCCCTCCAGTTGTTAATTTTCTGTCCCCACCACAAAATGAAGTCTGTTTGGGCGCACGGATGATCATTGCTGTCGTGCTTGGCATTCAGTGCAGTTGCAACCATGACTGCCCCAACAGATCCCCCGGACACGCCGGAAATGGCGAACAGCCTTCTCCGAACGTCATTGGGATCGAGACCATGGTCTTGCGCCTCCTGCATGAAATACCCGATGATGGTTGCCGTAAAAAACGCAGCGCGACTCCCACCGCCGGCCGCGGCGACAATCAATGGCCGGGGACATTTCTGTGGTGAGTTGAAACATTTGTTTTCTTGCATCCAGAGAGTCACGGCTTGGTCAAGTCGCATTGGTGTAATTTCTATCGGCTTCCCCGCCACTTCTCTCGCGTTGATGCGACGTATGGAATGATTGTCGCCCACGAGCATCGTGATGCCCGATATTGCTATCCCCAGGGCAAGGATGATTGGCGCCCGCACTTGACGCCCCAACCCTGAAAGGTAACTCAAAAAGGGTAACCAACCGCCGAGGATCAGAGGAACCGCTAATCCGCGGGGAAAATGCTCCGCCGCCCAATCCGCACCGAATACAAGTATGGCAACGAATACGACGAACACAGAGACCAAAAGGAATCGGCCGACATTGCGATCTGCTTCATCCTCGTCACTAGCCTCCCGCTCGCCCGGAGAAATATGACGCCAAACAGGCGCAAGTACGCGATTCACTTCCTTTATGAATTTCAGGCCGACCACGTCCGCATTTCGTGGGCGCTTTATCGTGTAGGCCAGGAAGAGTACTGCTGCGACGACCACTAGTCCGGCGATGAAGATTAAATTAACACCGATTTCGGCATTGATTTCCTTTTGGTCGAGAATTGGCAGATTGGTGTACGATCTCATTAGAGCAATCAAAACGGCCACGAACGTGGCGAGTCCGAGAAGGCGCGGAATCCATCGCTCAGGGCATTCGAGCCGCGTCTTCGCGGCGGGGTCCGATTGTCGCGAAACAAATGATCGAAATCTTCGATCGGTATCAAGAAGTAGCCGCGCGGAATAGTGAGTAGGCATTGCCCACACAAAGAACAACATGATCAGGAAAAGGGGAATGTTAACGGGCGAGACCGCAGGTTTGGCGAAGAGATCTTGACCGTGTGATGTAATTCTTTGAATGAGGTAGCTGAGCGTGCCAGCGAGCTCGACAAAGAGATCTTGAGCCTGGGGTGTGACAGTTAGAATTAGATAGCCGAGGGCTGTAACCGTCAGTGGCACACGTACAACCCAGAGAATGAGCCCTACATCTAAGACGCGAGACCAGAACCAACGGACACTCGAATAGCGTTTGGCAACCATTGCGGTTCACCTCGAGGCGCGGCAAGGCTTACCTACGGAGGGCGGGTCTGCGTCCTTGCAAGCGAGCTTTCGCATGAGTTCTATTGATTTGACGATATTCTTAAACGCCAGCGCGGTTGCATGCGCGCAAGCCGTATTGGCGCGCGCGAGCTCGGTAATGTAAATCCTTTATTTGAGCAATACTGGTCAATGAAGCCTATCGTCTCGGCGTTAGGCCGACCAAAATTGCCGTTAAGTACACTGCCATACCGCGGGTTCGCAAAATGCCAGGTATTTGGGAGGGACTGTGGAGGCGACTGGGATGGAAATTTTCCTTGAAAGAGCAAATGAGCAAAACGCTTGCCGGTAGTGAAGCGTGGTTTGACTTCAATATTCAATGCTACGTCGAGGAGCACACTACGCCCATTGAGAATTCAAAAGTGAAATGGCCATCGAAATTTTGGAACTGGGCTCCCACTCGATCCCATGCGAGAGTCGCCATGTGGTCTCGCCTGTTCCCTCTTGCCCTCCTGCTGCTGCCCGCTCCCGCCCTGGCCGGTGTCAAAGAGAAGGTCGCGGCGCTGGCTCCGTCGGGGTTGGTGCTGGTGACGGACGCCGGCGGCAACGAGTTGGTGGCTCAGAACGCTGACGAGCCTTTCGTCCCGGCCTCGATTACCAAGATCGTGACCGCCTGGCTGGCGCTGGAGGTCCTGGGTGGTGACTATCGCTTCCAGACCCGCTTCTACCTGGATGACCGCCGGGTGCTGTACGTGCGCGGAGGCGGAGATCCCTTCCTGATCTCCGAAGAGCTGGCTCTGCTCGCGCCCCGATTGGTCGCGGCGGTCGGCAAGCAGCCGCTCACCGGGATCGTGCTCGACGCGAGCTATTACCCCGCCGACCTCCGCATCCCCGGCATCGAGGACAGCAAAGAGGCCTACGACGCCCTGAACTCCGCCCTGGCGGTGAACTTCAACACAATCTACGCCGAGCGCCACGGCAACAGCGTCCGCTCTGCCGAGAAGCAGACCCCGATCACCCCGCTGGCGATCAGTCAGTTCCTGGCTCGGGTCCCGAAAGGTCGAGGCCGCATCAGCCTGAGCCAAGACCCTGCGGTGAGCTTGCAATACGCCGGCGAGCTGATCGCCGCATTCATCGAGCAGGCGGGCGGCAGCGTCAAGGGCAAGATTTCAACTGGACCCGTGCGTAAGGACCTGGAGCCGGTCTATGTTCACCGCCAGTCGCGTACCCTTTCGGAGATCATCGTCGAACTGCTCCGCGCCTCGAACAACTACATCGCCAACCAGGTCTTCCTGGAGATCGGTGGGCAACGCCAGGGCGGTCCTGTGAGCCTCGAGAAATCACTGCAGGTTGCGCGCGAGATGCTCGCCGCGCACGACCTCACCGAAGCCATTCATCTCGAGGAGGGCTCCGGCATCAGCCGTGGCAACCGCTTCATGGCTCGCGGCCTCGCCAAGGTGCTCGACCTTTTCGCGCCTCACGCTGACCTGCTCCGAGGTCATGATGGCGGCCCGAACAAGACCGGTACCCTCGACGGCGTCCGCACGCTGGCGGGCTACGTCAGCACCTCCACGCACGGGCAGGTGCGCTTTGTGATCTCGCTGCGGAGCAACAACGGTGCGATGCGCTTCCAGCTGCTCCGGGCCATCCAGTCCGCGCTGTAGCCGGAGCGCGCCCATCGGGTTTTCGGCTTATGCTTGGGGCCCGTAACCACGGTGACCCCGTATCGCCATCAGCCTGAAGCGCAGCACCCAAAATCTTTTCAGCTATCCACAAGAACGCTCGGCCGATTCCCCCATCTTTCGGGGGTCAATTCGCGGTCGACAAAATGGCAACCACGCGGTCTTCCCCAGAAACGATGAGGACCGAGGCCTTTTGGTCGATCGTGTATCTGGTGTTTTTAAGCAGCGGCACTTTCTCAGTCAGTATGATGGAAAAATCTCTCAGCTTATCACTGGGGATCTTGTCACCGACTTTGTAACCAGCCTCAACGATCGGATCGAGTCCGTTCACTTTTTCTAGGAACTCGCGAATCGCCTTATTTTCTGTAGGTGTAATCTGCCAGGCATCATTGGTCGGTGTCCCCGGCAACTTCGAAATCGGCGGCGAACTTTGCGGTGTTGCCGAAGTTTGGCTTTCTAAGCGCGCGAGTGCCGATCTCATTGAAGATTGGTCCTGACCAATTTGGCTCGTTTCGAGTTCGAGAACGGTAAGCTTTTGATTCGTGTCTCGGGCGTGTTCCTTTGCGAGCGCTATTTCTGACTCAAGGCCAGCTTTAAGACTGTAAAGTTGGTAGTAGAGTAGCGCTACGATGAGGGCGAGTAGTCCGAGGCCCCCAAATGTAACGATATCGCGGGTGCTATTTGATTCTTGAACCGGAGCCATAAAGATCACCGTGCAATTTGGTGCGTCACCGCCATTTTTAGCATCCTTTCGAAACTGGGACAGAGGGGCAGTGCTTATTCGGACTTTGGCTTCGAATGCACTAGCTCATGTCAGCTTCTGGCCCTCGGCGGTCAACTTAACACGGCGAGGGAATGTCTACTTTTGCGGGATAGAGCGGACACGACGATCGCACTGCGGATTTCCCCAGTGACCCAAAGCGGACATCTCGGCAGAGCTGCTATTGAGACCGAATTTACGGGTCTCTGCCGCAAAGACTAAGTTAGATTCTTAGAGGATTCTTGGCCATGACTGGACGCGAGCCCATTCTTATCGTTGGCGGTGGTCTCGGCGGCCTCACGACGGCGCTTGCCCTCGCACGCAGGTCGCGGCAAGTATGTGTGCTCGAAGGCGCACCGGATTTCGGCGCCATCGGATATGGCATCCAGTTTGGCCCAAACGTCTTTCATGTCTTTGACCGCATCGGGTTAATGGACCAGGTCCTTGCGGTCGCTGATTCGCCAACCGCCGTTGTGATGCGGGATGCGCTCGACGGTAAGCAGTTAGTCCGGATTCCAACTGGAGCAGGATTACGGGAGCGATTCAAATACCCCTACATCATCATCCACCGCATCGACTTACACAACGTGTTGCTCGACGCCTGCCGGTGCAGTCATGCGATTGAGCTTGTGGCCGACGCTTTGGTGACCGATTTTGAGGACCGTGGCGATGGCGTACGGGTAACGACTGCGGACGGCCGCGCTTTTTCAGGTGAGGCATTGGTCGCGGCGGATGGCGTTCGGTCGCTGGCTCGTGCCAAGCTTGTCGGTGACGGCGAGCCGCGACCAACCGGCTACGTGGCGCTTCGTACCATTGTGCCGATGACAGACGTCAAGGTCGACGTTCCGCACGACAATGTCGTGTTATGGGGCGGACCTGGCTATCATGTGATCCACTATCCGCTGCGGCACGGCTCACAATTCAACATCGTGGCCGTGTATCGCACTGCAACCCACGCCGAAAAGCCCGACGACGCAACGCGCCGGCGCGAGATCGAAGACATATATCGCGACGCTCATCCTTCAGTGCGCGCACTCAATGCGATGATGGATTTCCGCTGGCGTCGCGCGATAGCTGATCGCAATCCTATACGGCATTGGCACAGAGGCCGCGTCGTACTTATCGGCGACGCCGCGCATGCACCACTGCAATCGTTGGCCCAGGGTGCCTGTATGGCTATCGAAGACGGATTGTGCCTCGCCGAACTAATCCACGCGCTGGACGGCGATTTCGCTGCGGCGTTCCGTCGATTCGAGGCGCTTCGGCTCACCCGGACAGCTCGCGTCCAACTCGAATCCCGCGCGATCTGGGATTGGTTGCTCCACGCCGAAGGCGTTGCCCGGGATGTCCGCAATGCAACGGTAGCGGATTGGGATGAACCGCACGTGCTCGATTGTCTTTCGTGGCTCTATGCTGGTGCGCCAGCACCCACCATAGCGGATTGTCCGGAAGCATGACCTTGCCGGTGCCGCGTAGGTTGATGTCGACGAAACGAAGAATCGCAGACGAAACACACAGCCCTTCCCAGCTTGCCAAAAGCTCCTTCATTACCGCCTCTTAATGCAGTGAACGATGGTTTGGCGATTGTGTCCGTGCTCGTTTTACAAGTTCAGCGCCAGAGAAATGGTTGCGGAAGGTCGGCGCCGATTACCTCCTTGCGAACAAGGCCCCAAAACTCGCGTACCTTCGTCTTGACCTGCGCGCCCTCCCGGCCGACGACCTTAAAGATGAGGCCGGCATCGTTCGGCAACCGGCAGGCGCCACATGCCACACCGTGTTCAAGGTCAACGTCTGCCTCTACCCGCGCATAAATGCGCTCGGCCATGTCTTTAGGTGTGCACAAGATCACGTTGCCGAACACATCGAACGAGTCCATTACGCCCGTCTGTCGCATTGAATATCGCTGCGGCTCGATGATCAGCTTCTCGGTGAAGAGCAAGCGATCGTCCGGGCGAGAGGCGGCCACGGCGATCGACAACAACGTGGCGCCAAAGCATTCGTCCGGATGATGATGCTTTCGCCCCGGTTGAATGATCTCCGAAAGCAGCAGTGTTGCCGAACTCGGAATACAGATCCGTGTATCGCTGAGGTAGCGAGCGCGCCGGTGCGGAATCAACGGGTCAGGAAGCAGTTCCAGATAGGACTCCTCGCCAAGCGTTATCGTCTGCGTCTGCGCTGCATAATTGGCATCCATCGTGTGAATCTTGGTCGCAGATTGCGTGGTCACGTGAGCCTGCGCGCGCGGCCCCAGAGCGATCTCGAGCGCAAGACGGTCGCCCTGCAAGAGACAACCAGTTGTGGTGATCGAGAATACATGCGCAAGCCCGGGAACGCCGTCATCACAGTAGAGCGCACGTTGGGCCATGTATGGCGCGCGGCGGTCGAGATCGGCGAGGATCGTTTGCCTGCCGCGCAATTCAAAGCCGAGGTGCAGGAAGCCTGTCTTGCCCACGGTGCCGCTTTTCATCTGCGCCGGTTCGTCCTGAAATGACGCAAATTCTGCGGCCGATGCGCCAAGAGCCTCGGCGGCATGCCATGGCGCGGCGAGCGATGTCGTCACGCCGACCTCTTTCGCTGCACCTCCAGATCGAACAGCAAGTCCTGCACTATGAGCTCAACGAGCGCGGGGATTCCCTCGCCGGTCTTGCAATTTGTGAACAGGAACGGCTTGCCGCCCCGCATGAGGTGCGAATCGCGCTTCATGACGTCGAGGCTCGCACCGACATGCGGCGCGAGGTCGGTCTTGTTGATTACCAGGATATCCGACTGCGTAATCCCCGGTCCGTTCTTGCGTGGGATCTTGTCGCCCGCAGCAACGTCAATCACGTAGATAAAATAATCTACCAGCGCCGGCGAAAAAGTGAGCGTGAGATTATCACCGCCGCTCTCAATCAATACGACGTCGCTGTCGGGGAAACGTGCCTCCATCTCTTCGACTGCAGCGAGGTTCATACTTGGATCCTCGCGCACTGCCGTGTGCGGGCATGCGCCGGTCTCAACCCCAAGGATCCGCTCTTGAATTAGAATGCCCTTGAGCGTCCGCTGCACGTGCTTTGCGTCCTCAGTGGTGACGACGTCGTTGGTTATGATGAGCACTTTGATACCGAGATCGAGCAACTGCGGAGTGATGGTCTCCACGATTGCGGTCTTTCCGGAGCCTACTGGCCCGCCCACGCCGATACGCACGATTTTCTTCTTCGACATTTGAATGTCCAATCAATTCAACTCATGAACAGGCGCACATGCGCTTTGGTATGAATGGCTGCCAGGATATCTGTGAATGGGGCGTAGCCCGACATGTCCGACAGGCGAGCCTTGGCGGCGATCTGATAGTCCGCGTCCACTCGGGCGTTCAGATCATAAAGGATTCGCTGCGTTTCCAGGTGGCTGATCCGCATCAGTCGTAGCGACGCGCCAAGAATCATCGCTGCCACTCCGTATTGATGAACGACAAACGCCTCCCGCACGGAAAGATTCTGTACTGCGAAATTGATTGCCAGAGATATCGGGTAACACCCGGGCGTGGCCCTGGACTCGATGTGCTCATACCACCGGTGCAGAAGCGGAAGGTCGATGACTTTCAGCCCGATCTCGGTAAACTTCTTGCCCATGCGTACCGTCATTGTCCGTGCCTCTTCAGACAGCTTGCGGGCAAACACGGTTTTGTCGATTCGGACGAGCGTATTGAAGTCAGCTGCCATCGCGGCATTATGAGCCGCAATCAGGGCGATTCCGTCGCCGCGTGCCGCCTGTTCCACGGCGGTGCGTGCGTAGGCCGCAAGCGTCGCGCTGTCTACGACGATGCCCTTTTGGATCGCCGATTCCAAGCCGCACGAAAACGAAAAACCACCAATCGGGAACATTGAGTCCCCGAACTGCAACATCCGAGCGAGAAGCGCCGCTGTGCGCGGTGCGCCGGCACGATCACTTTGTATTGTCATCGGCAAGACCCGGCGGCAATTCGTGGATATGGACGTGATCGCCGGAGTGGCCATGACTGTGCGTATGAGGTCGGACGGGGGAGCGATTGTGCATGTGCCCCATTTCAACCTCGGAGTCGGCAAAGGTTTCGTGCGTGTGAGAATGCACGTGGCCCTCTGCGCCGCCGAATAGCCGGCGTGATTCATGTGGCGCGAGATAGGGAACGACTTCGCTTCCGGGAACGAACTCATATTGAATATCTTCAAAGCGATGCGTCTTCATGACAGAGGCCATAACCTTGCGGTCGACGATGAGTGGCACATAGACGTGATCGCCTTTGATCAGCGCCGGCCAATGCTGGTTGCCGAGCGCGTGTCCGAGTTCCACGCAGGTGCGCATCGCGATCTCGGGCGCCAGATGTGCTAAGCCGTCCAGATGAATAATCATCACCTCACGCAAGCGCATCCGCACCGCGACGGCGGTGGCCTTGCTGGGTTCCCAGAGCAATATGTCGCCGTCGCGCATAATTGTGCCCCGATCAAGCGCCACGGCAAGTTCGGTTCCTCTGGCAGTTTTTTTTCGGAAGCGATTTTTCTGCGCCTCCCATTGGTCCAGTTCAAGAACATCGACGCTGGCATCGGACAATCGCTTCTCCCATTCGCGGTCGCTGACGTTGCCAAGAACTGTTTCGATGATGATCATGGGCGGCTTGTTAGCTGAAGAAATATTTCTGATTGAGCGAGACGACTTTTAACGGCTGAACCGTTGCATGCACTCCATCGACAGTGACGGCGAATGTTTCCGGATCGACTTTGATGTCTGGAGTGCCGGAATTACGGACCATATCACGTTTGCCGACCTTGCGGATATTCCTGACAGGGAACACCTTCCGCTTGAGCCCCAAGCGCTTTGCGATACCGGCGGCGTGCGCCGCGCCAGACACGAACGAAATGCAGTTCCTCGACAGCGCATCGCCAAATGCGCCGAACATTGGGCGGTAGTAAACCGGCTGGGGGGTCGGCAGCGACGCATTCGGATCGCCCATAAGGCCCCAGCTGATTTGGCCATTCTTTATAACGAGTTTGGGCTTGGCACCAAAGAAGGCCGGTTCCCATAAGACGAGGTCCGCAATCTTTCCGACCTCGACCGAGCCTAAGACTTTTGCAATGCCGTGCGTGATCGCGGGATTTATCGTGATCTTCGCCACGTAGCGCAGCACGCGGAAATTGTCGTTACCGGGCGCATCTTCTGGCAGCTTGCCGCGGCCCGTCTTCATGGCGTCGGCGGTTTGAATAGCGCGCAGCCAGCATTCCCCGATGCGTCCCATGGCTTGCGAGTCGCTTGAGAACATCGAAATCACGCCCAGATCTTGAAGAACGTTCTCGGCGGCGATGGTCTCGGCTCGGATGCGACTTTCAACGAAAGCTACGTCAGACGGAATATCAGGACTGAGATGGTGGCAGACCATGATCATGTCATAGAGTTCGGCCTGCGAATTAATGCCATAGGGAAGCGTCGGATTTGTTGACGATGGAAGAACATTTGGCAGCCCGGAGATCCTGATGATGTCGGGTGCGTGGCCGCCTCCAGAGCCTTCAGTGTGGAACGAATGGACGGTGCGTCCTTCGAAGGCGTCGATCGTGTCTTCGACGAATCCGGATTCGTTCAATGTGTCGGTATGAATACAGACCTGTACGTCCATGTCGTCCGCGACGGTGAGTGCGGAGCGAATCACGGCTGGAGTAGTCCCCCAGTCTTCGTGGCATTTGAAACCGACCGCACCGGCTTCGATTTGCTCCATTAGCGCGGTCTTGCCGTGTCCATGCCCCTTGCCGAGGATGCCGACGTTGACTGGCCAGCCCTCGAACGATTTCAGCATCATTTCTATGTTGCCTGGGCCCGGCGTGACGGTCGTGGCGTTGGAGCCATCTGATGGACCCGTTCCTCCACCGATCAAGGTCGTCGTTCCGTTGGATAGAGCGGCCTCAGCCTGTTGCGGCGAGATAAAATGAATGTGGGTATCGATTCCGGCTGCGGTCAAGATCAAATGCGAGCCCGAAATAGCGTCAGTGGCGAGGCCAAGCTCCAGACCAGGCGTGACGCCATCCATGGTTTGCGGATTGCCGGACTTGCCGATGGCACAGATGAGTCCGTCCTTGATGCCGACGTCAGCTTTGACCACGCCTTGCACCGCATCAATAATTGTAACGTTGGTGATGACAAGATCCGGTGCCCCGGCCTTGCGCGTCAGCCGGTTATCCATGCCCATGCCTTCGCGCAAGCTTTTGCCTCCCCCGAATACAATCTCGTCGCCAAGCCGACCGCGCAGATCGCGCTCTATCTCCACGAAGAGCGCCGTATCACCCAATCGAATGCGATCGCCGACCGTTGGACCAAATAGATTGACGTATTCATTACGGGAAATCGTAGCCATGGGATGTCCTCAATTCACAAACGCTGGTCCAAGCGGCTCAAGACTTCGAGCTAGCCGAGCGGAACCCACGCTTACTTGCCAGTTTTACGGCCTTGGACTTCCGTGCGGCCGCATCCTTACCGGCAGTCGGACCATCGACGAGGTTGTTGAATCCGAAGACGGCCCGCTTTCCGCCAAACGGTACAAGTACTACCTCGCGCTCGTCGCCCGGCTCGAACCGCATGGCAGTCGACGATGGAATGTTGAGGTGAAGGCCAAATGCCGCAGCGCGGTCGAACTCCAGAGCGCGATTGACTTCGAAAAAATGAAAGTGCGAGCCAACCTGCACCGGGCGATCGCCTGTATTGCGCACTGCAAGCCTTGTCACTTGTTTTTTTTCATCGAAAGTGACCGGGTCCGGTCTGCAAACATAACCGCCAACAGGCACGTCCTCCGACGCTGGGTCGACCTCTGGAGAGAGCGTTGGAAATGTCTTGGCCTTGGCCATCGTAACCTCCAGTCGCGCACTACTGTATCGGCGTGTGAACCGTTACCAGCCGGCTGCCGTCGGTGAATACGGCCTCGATTTGCACCATCGGGATCAGGTCCGCGACACCGTCCATGACATCTTTTTTTGTCAGCACGGCGCGCGCTTCGTTTGTGACTTCTTCGATGGTCTTGCCCGCCCGAGCACCGTCAAGTGCGACCGCCGAAATGATGGCGACAGCTTCAGGATAATTGAGTTTCAGGCCTTTTGCCTTCCGCTTTAAAGCAATTTCAGCCATCATGTGGATCATCAGCTTGTCGAATTCTCTTGGAGTTAATTGCATCGTGATCCCCTATGCGGATGACAAACTGTGCCACTATCCACGAGTGTCCGTGGCAACGGCAATGCTGGTCAAAAAGGGTGGCATTGGCTTAAAGGAGATTTGCCAACGTTGCGACGCCGACCAGCGCGATCACTCCCCCGCCGGCTTGCATCAAACCACGGCCTAATGTCTGCCGTTGCAGAAGCAGTCCGAGTCCCACACCGACGCCAAGCAGCAGAGCCGTCGCGCTGAGAAAGCCCGCGGCGAATGACAACACTCCGGTTCCGCCGGGCAGCTCGGCGCCGTGCACATAGCCGTGGAATAGTGCGAAGAAACCGACTACCAGCATGGCGACAACCGTCGGCGGTTTGCGTTGAAAAGCAATCGCCAGCCCGAGGATCGCGACGGAGAGGGCAATTCCGACCTCCGCGACTGGGACATGAATTCCGGACATACCGATGGCGCCAGCGATTGCCATAGTGACCAGAAAGCTCATCGGAACCAGCCACAGAGCCCGACCACCATACTGCGCGGCCAGCAAGCCGACCGCGATCATCGCAAAAATATGATCGATGCCGGTGACTGGATGGACAAAGCCGTGCAGGAGTCCGGTCGTGCCGTCATGCCCTGGATGAGCAAGCACTGCGGCCGGAGTAAAAACGAGGAGAGCAGCAAACGTCGTCCCTGCGGCACGTTTCATCGGCATGCTCCATCGAACGGTGTTGGATTTCATTAAAGGGGCTGTAGACAACAAGACGACTCTCACCACGAGAAACTTATCTCCGCGGGTCCGGATACACCGCTATATCGCCATTAAAAAAGGCGACAGCAAAGCCTCCGAACGACAGCAAAAACGTTTGGGGGTGTAAATAGTACCGAAGTCCAATATTAAAGGCCTTTTGGCCATTTCAATGATACTGCCTTTGGGATCTCTCTGTGCTTTAGATTGGTGATCAGCTCGACAATTATTGCTCGATCGGTAAATCGGCGGACTTTTCACCGTTGAGAATGTGGCTGCCAACGCAGCCGGCGAGGTGTACGCTTGCCATTTGATGGCTCGACAGGGAATGCAGGTACATCATTGTGTGCTTAGGACTGCCGACAAAGTTCTTAAGTAAGACAACCTTGAGGGCTACACGGCCTGGAATCGTGTGGCAGATACTGTCGAACCAAAGTGGAAAAGAGCGGCAATGGAAAAACTGTCGCGCTAGTGTCGTGAAGCTGGCCTTCTTTAGCGCGCTTTTTCCATTTGATTGACTCAGCACTCCTGGGTCACCAGGCGACCGAGGATGTTTTCCTTATTGGGTCCAGCACGTAGTCTAGTGACATGATGACCCTGATGAGAGCGGCAAGCTACTTCGGTGAGCCCTGGTCGGACGTCGAGGACGACTTCATCATCCTCAACAACGGTTATGTCATTGGTCGCATCACGCTTTACCCCGAACTGGAGGGCAAATGCTGGTTCTGGACTATCACCGACCGGTGGCGAAACGCACTCCAAAGCTTCGGCTATTCCGCGGACAGAGATGAAGCGCTCGAGGAGTTTAGAGCTCAGTGGCTGGGCTAGCCCTCCGGTTCTCGTCCTTGAAGCCCGCTACAAATCGGAGCTGGAGCCGTGAACGTCAGACAATCATCCCGGCCATCCCAGGCGGTCTTGTAGACGCTCGAAACGGTAGTCGCTCGTCCAGATATGGAAATTCCAACGAGCTTGCCGTTGCACAAGACCTCGACTTCTTGGCGCGGCTGGCGTCTATGAGACGATCTGTATTGTGTAGATCGGTCATCGCCCCCTTCGCGTCAAGGCTGACATGGCTCATTCAATCCGCCGTTGGCCCGAGAGGTGGCGGTCGATTCATCGGCGCCCGGTGTAGGAACGTCATCGACAGGTAGGCACCAATCCACGACCCCGCGGCGGCAAACACCACATAAAGCCAGTTGTTGGTGTAACTGATCACCGCGAAGGATGAGAGCAAGTACCAGATACTACTCCAGGTCGCCGCCGGTAAACGCCGCCGGGCAACGACAGCCGCCGTAAAGGCCACGTAGACGGCATCCGTCATAGCGGTGGCAGCCACGACGCCGGCCGCAACCAGTGGGTCGAACTGAACGGTCCACATGTAATGTGATCCTTAACGTGAAGCACCTCGCGCGCAGAGTAGTCGCACGGCAGCACTCGGCAATACATCGGCCACGCGCCAACGCCGGGCAATCAATGCTAAGGTGGGCAAATGCGGGATTTTGGAGAATATTTGCGAGCTTATCGGGCCTATGTCTCGACCAACCTTGGTTGGGGCAGAGCCCTAGTGGTTGCGCTTTTGTGGCTTGCTGGAATGTTTGCACCGCTCGCAGCAAAAACGTTAGTGCAGTTGCCAAATTGGATAGCCGTAGTGTGGATGATTGGTTGGGCGTTGTTTGGTTATGTCTTTGCTCCTTACGGAATGTGGAAACACTACCGCGCTCAGATTGCGAGCTTGAGTCAGCCAGAGCGCAAATAGAGGCTGAGTTCTTCGCGATGAGTTTTCACGAAGGGAGCTCTCGGTTGCAACAAACGCGCTGAGGTGTCGCAAGGCAACCGCCTTTCCGGGATGAGCGATGTCCTCCCTTTGCGAAGCCCTATCCTTGCGGTGAATTATTCGGGCCCCTCGGGCAAAATCTGACTTCGTCTTGTGCCGAGCCAGCAGTCCAAGATTGCTGTCAGGTTTTTCCTGACAGCAATCGGTCGCCAACACGATCGCTCTAACCCTCGAAAGCGGAAGGTATATTTGCCGCGGCTCACACATGGTAAATGAACTGTATCTTGCCGAAGCACCAATTTCGCTCAAACTTAAGCGTTTTTTTTTGGATTGGTGCGAACACTAATTCTCCAGTCAAGAAATGGATTGGACGCTCTTGGGGATCGTTGATCAGGAAAGATCATCGATTTTGCGAATGGATTTGTCTTGGCTCGTCGGATTTCCATATCAGGGTTTGTGCTGCTCGTGCGAGCGGCACGCAGTCCGGTAGCCGGACTCGCGAACCTTTTTCGTCTGGTGAGCTTCACGTTTCTGGGTTGGCTCGCGCTTGAAGCATACAAGTTTGCAAACACGTACAGCACGTCGCATGCCGATGCGTATGATGGAAACGGCGCGAACCGTGACGTAGGTAACTCGGAGCTTCCCTCGCGTTCAGAGCACGCGCAGGATGTAGAAGACAGTGACTTACCAAAATCTGGAACGCATTACGAGCGGCATGCCAAAGTCGAAAATACGACGGCCGCCACGCCGCGTGAAAGTGCCGACTTCAACGACAACAATCCAATCAAAGCCGTTGGCTCTTCGACTGATCCGAACATCATTTCAAGGTTACTCCCTCCGAACCCAACACCCGATGTGACGATTGCCGGTACATTGACCACGGCCCCGAAATTCGGTGTTAAAGACGGTAACGCTGATACGTTGGGGCCTGTGAACCAAACCGCGGTCTTACCAACCGGGCCGATCCACACGATCGCGGCGCAGCAGATCGACACCACGGCGCCGGCGGCTCCGACGCTGGCG
>Ga0066388_100000431_pt1 | contig 19460 bp, 18 predicted proteins | sample PanSoiMetaGPlot6_FD_64539 | JGI IMG/M metagenome (GOLD analysis project Ga0066388, IMG submission 64539) | Tropical forest soil microbial communities from Panama analyzed to predict greenhouse gas emissions - Panama Soil - Plot 6 (Hybrid Assembly) | ecosystem: Environmental > Terrestrial >... | reverse complement strand
GGGAGCGCGAGCTGTTCCAGGAGTTCCTCGTGATCGCCCGGCGCGACGCCGCGGCCTCGGGGCGCGAGCTGGGCGAGGATCGCCGGGAGCGTCGCTAGCCCGAGGGGGGTGCCTCGCGCCCCTTGGCGCGCGATTTTCTTGGTGCGCGCCCCGCGTCCCGCACCGCCTGCGCGAGCAGGAATTCCATCTGGCCGTTCACGCTCCGGAGCTCGTCGGCCGCCCATTGCTGCAGGGCGTCCCAGAGGTCGGGATCGATCCTGAGCAGGAAGGTCTTCCGCTCCGCCATCGGCCTACCGGTAGAGCGTACCCGCGTTCAGGACCGGCGTCGCCGCGTGCTCGCCGCAGAGGACGACGAGCAGATTCGAGACCATCGCGGCCTTCCGTTCCTCGTCCAGCTCCACGATCCGGTTCCGTCCCAGCCGGTCGAGCGCCATCTCCACCATTCCCACCGCGCCGTCCACGATCCGCTGCCGCGCCGCGATGATCGCCCCCGCCTGCTGGCGCTGAAGCATCGCCTGCGCGATCTCGGGGGCGTAGGCGAGGTGGCTCAGGCGCGTCTCCATCACCTCGACCCCGGCCGGCTTGAGCCGCTCGTGGAGCTCGTCCTTCAGGAACTCGGAGACCTTCTCGATGTTGCCGCGCAGCGAGATGCCGTCGGAATCGTAGTCATCGTAAGCGTAGGAGCTGGCCAGGTGACGCACCGCCGTCTCGCTCTGCACCGTGACGAAGCGCTCGTAGTCTTCGACGTCGAACGTGGCTTGAGCCGTGTCGCGCACCTTCCAGACAACCACCGCGGCGATCTCGACCGGATTCCCGTGGTTGTCGTTCACCTTGAGCTTTTCTCCGTTCAAGCTCCGGGCGCGGAGCGAGATCTTCCTCCGGGTGACGAAGGGATTCGTCCACCACCATCCGCTCCGGCGCACCGTGCCGACGTAGGAGCCGAACAGGACGAGAACCGCGGCCTGATTCGGCTGCACGGTGAAGAGGCCCGCCGCCGCGAGGGCGGCCGCCCCGAGGGAGAGCAGGCAGAGAACGAGCTCCGGCCAGTGCGCCTGCGAGCGAATGCCGAGCACCAAGAACAAGATTGCCGCCGCGCACAGCACGAGAACCGAAGTCAAACCGGTAGAACCCCTCCACGAGTTGATGGGACGTTCCTGCGTCATGGCACGACTCCTTGGTTGAGGTGACATCAATACGATATCGGCATGATATCATCCCTGTCAAGGGAAATCAGTGTGAGTCGCAAGAATGGAAAGGCGCGCTACTTGCGGATGAGCTTCTTGTAGCGAAGCCGGTGGGGCTGGTCGGCAGCGGAGCCGAGACGCTGCCGGCGGTTCACCTCGTAATCCTGATAGTTCCCCTCGAACCAGACGACGCTTCCGTCCTCCTCGAACGCGATCATGTGGGTCGCGATCCGGTCCAGGAACCACCGATCGTGGCTGATGACGCACACGCATCCCGCGAAATGTAGGATGCCCTCCTCGAGCGCGCGAAGGGTGTCGACGTCGAGGTCGTTCGTGGGCTCGTCGAGCAGGAGCAGATTCCCTCCCGATCGTAGGAGCTTGGCCAGGTGGACGCGGTTCCGCTCTCCGCCGGAGAGGTTCTTCACGAGCTTCTGCTGGTCCGGTCCCTTGAAGTTGAACGTCGCGACATACGAGCGGGAGGGGACCGCCCGCGTGCCGAGCGGAATCTCGTCCTCCCCCCCCGAGATCTCCTCCCACACGGTCTTCTGCCCCTGCAGGCTGTCGCGGACCTGATCCACGTGCGCGAGCTTCACGGCCTCTCCCAACCGGACCGTCCCCGCGTCCGGCGGTTCGAGCTGGGCGATCAGCCGGAAGAGGGTCGTCTTGCCGGCGCCGTTCGGTCCGATGATGCCCACGATCCCGCCGGGAGGAAGGTGGAAGCTCAGCCCGTCGATGAGCAGCCGGTCGCCGTACCCTTTGGCGAGATCCCGCGCCTCCACGACGAGGTTCCCGAGCCGCGGCCCGGGGGGAATCGAGATCTCTACCGTTTCCTGACGCTTCTCGGTCTCCTGGCGCAGCAGCTCCTCGTACGCGGTCACGCGCGCCTTGCTCTTGGCTTGCCGCGCGCGGGGGGACATGCGGATCCAATCCAGCTCCCGCTCCAGCGTCCGCTGGCGCGCGGTCTCCGCCTTCTCCTCGAGCGCCAGGCGCCGGCTCTTCTGGTCGAGCCAGGAGGAGTAGTTCCCCTCCCAGGGGATGCCCTGCCCGCGATCGAGCTCCAGGATCCAGCCCGCCACGTTGTCCAGGAAGTAGCGGTCGTGGGTCACCGCGACGACCGTGCCCGGGTATTCCTTGAGGAAGCGCTCGAGCCACGCGACCGACTCGGCGTCCAGGTGGTTCGTGGGCTCGTCGAGGAGCAGGAGATCGGGCTGGCTCAGGAGCAGCCGGCAGAGCGCGACGCGCCGCCGCTCTCCCCCGGAGAGGATCGAAACCGGCGTCTCTCCCGGAGGCACGCGGAGCGCGTCCATCGCAATCTCGACCGTGCGGTCGAGCTCCCAGGCATTCTTGGCCTCGATTTCGCCCATGACGCGCCCGTGCTCCTCCATCACCGATTCCATCTCCTCGGCGGAGAGGCTTTCCCCGAGCTTGAGATTCAGCTCGTTGAAGCGGTCGAGGAGCGAGCGGGTCTCGTGCACTCCCTCCTCGATCGAGGAGCGCACGTCCTTCTCGGGGTCGAGCGACGGTTCTTGTGGCAGGTAGCCGACGCGGATGCCCTTCGCGGGGCGCGCCTCTCCTCCCGAGGGCTCCTCGACCCCCGCCATGATCCGGAGCAGCGTGCTCTTCCCGGCGCCGTTCAGCCCCAGGACGCCGATCTTCGCGCCGGGAAAGAACGAGAGCCAGATCCCCTTCAGAACCTCGCGGTTCGGGGGATAGACCTTGCGCAGGTCCTTCATCGTGAAGATGTACTGGTGCGCCATGGGCGAGGAGTATAGCGGAAACCGGTTATACTCGACTCGGGAGCGCCACATCCATGGGGAGGATTCATGGCGGGAGCGGTGATCACGATTCGCAACAACGGTTCGATTCGCGTGGAAGGGGAGTTCGTCCTCGTGGATCAGGAAGGGAAGGCGTTCGATCTCGGCGGGCGCACCATGATCTCACTGTGCCGGTGCGGCCAGTCGTCGACCAAGCCGTTCTGCGACGGGACGCACAAGACGTGCGGATTCGCCTCGGTCATCGAGGCGCGCGCGCTGCCGCCTCCCGCGCCGAAGCCCGCCTGATCGAGGACATCGATCGGTTCTGAACCCCGGAGGCGCGCGTGCCGCCCCCCTGCCTTCTGATCGACCTGTACGAGCTGACGATGCTCGCGGGCTATTTCGAGCAGGGGATGCACGGCATCCCGGCGGTCTTCGATCTCTTCTTCCGCGAGCTTCCGTTCGAGGGGGGCTACGCGGTGATGGCCGGGCTCGACCCGGCGCTCCAGTATCTGGAATCGCTCCGCTATCCGGAGGAGGATCTCGAGTACCTCGAGACCCTTGGGCTCTTCCCGGGCGCGTTCCTCGCATACCTGAGCTCGCTCCGGTTCAAGGGCAAGGTGACCGCGGTGCCGGAAGGCACGGCGGTGTTTCCGAACGAGCCGATCGTGACGGTGGAGGGATCGCTCGCGGAGGCGCAGCTCATCGAGAGCGCGCTCCTCAACATCGTCAATTTCCAGACCCTGATCGCGACCAAGGCGTCGCGCATCGCGCGGGCGGCGGCGCCGGCGAAGGTGATCGAGTTCGGGCTTCGGCGCGCGCAAGGTCCGGACGGCGCGATGTCGGTGGCGCGCGCGGCGGCGGTCGGTGGGGTGACGACGACCAGCAACCTCGCCGCGGGCCGGGAGTTCGGCCTCGGAGTGGCCGGGACCCAGGCGCACAGCTGGATCATGGCCTTTCCCTCGGAGCTCGACGCCTTTCGCGCGTATGCGACTTCGTTCCCCGATTCCTGCGTGCTCCTCGTCGACACCTACGACACGCTCCGGAGCGGCGTCCCGAACGCGATCCGGATCGCGCAAGAGCTCGCGGGACGCGGCGCATCCCTCGCCGGGGTGCGGCTCGATTCCGGGGATCTGGCCTACCTGAGCCGGGAGACGCGGCACATGCTCGATGCGGCCGGCTTTCCCCAAGTGAAGATCGTCGCGTCGAACGAGCTGGACGAGCACGTGATCGCCGCGATCCGGGCGGATGGAGGGCGCATCGACGTCTACGGCGTCGGGACGCGCCTCGCGACGGGGGCGGGCCCGGCGGGAGGAGCGCTGGGAGGGGTGTACAAGCTGGTGCAGGTCGGAAGCGAGCCGAGGATCAAGCTGAGCAGCGACCCCGCCAAAGCGACCATCCCCGGACGCAAGTGCCTCTGGCGCGTCGCGCGCCCCGACGGCGCCTTCGAGATGGACGTGCTGAGCCTCGAGGAAGAGACCGTGAGTCCGGGAACCTCCGTCTTCGATCCCACGCATCCGCTTCGCCGCTCGGTCATCCCGGAGGGATGCCGCCTCCAGGACCTGCGGTCGGTCGTCATGGCGGAGGGGAAGCGGCGCGCCTGCACGCACTCCCTCACCGAGATGGCCCAGCGCACCGGGGAGCAGATGGCGAAGCTCCCGGAAGGCTGCCTCCGGTTCATGAACCCCCACCGCTATCGCGTCGCGCTGAGCCCGGGGCTCCACGCGACGAGGATGCGCCTCGTGGAGGCCGCGAAATCGCCGTGATCCCGCACGCCGCGCTGCTCGTGGTCGACGTGCAGAACGGGTTCATCTCGGAGCGCGACGAGCTCCCCGTGGCGGACGGCGCCGCGGTCGTGTCCGTGATCAACGCGCTCCTTCCCCTCTTCCCGGTGCGGGTCGCGAGCCAGGACTGGCATCCCGCGAACCACGGGAGCTTCGCGAGTCGCCACCCGGGACGAAAACCGTTCGACCAGGGGACCCTCGGCGGCATCGAGCAGACCTTCTGGCCGGACCACTGCGTGCAGGGAACGCGAGGGGCCGAGCTCCACCCCGCGCTCGACGCGAACCGGATCCAGGCGATCATCCGCAAGGGAAGCGATCCCGAGGTGGACAGCTACTCCGTCTTCAGCGACAACGCGGGGAAGAATCCGACCGGACTCGACGGCTACCTGCGGGCCCGCGGGGTGCGCGCCGTCTACTTCGCGGGGCTCACCCTCGACTACTGCGTCCGCTGGAGCTCGCTCGACGCGCGGCGGCTCCTCCCCGAGGTCGAGGTCTACGTGGTGCGCGACGCGACTCGCCCGGTGGCCGTTCCGACCGGAGAGCAGGCGGTCGCCGATCTGATCCGCGCCGGAGTCCGGCTGACCGACTCCACGCAAGTGCGCGCTGGCATCGGAAGGGCTTCCGCCGTATAGTCGTTCCTTCCTGGATACACCGACCCGCCTCCCGTGACCCGGGTCCGACTCGGAGGTCTCCTTTGCACGTCGCCGAAAGTCAACCCACCGTCCTGTACCCACCGATCCATCCGGCCCAGCGCAGGCTGACGGCCGAGGATCTTTGGAAGGTCGCCCGCGTCGGGGCGCCGGTCCCAGGGCCGACCGGCGACTTCGCCGTGGTGCCCGTCACGACCTACGACCTCGAAGCCAACAAGGGGAAACAGCGCCTCTGGCTCGTGTCCAAGGCGGGGGATCCCCGGCCGCTCACCTCGGACGAGTACTCGAGCGGCGATCCCGCCGTCTCTCCCGACGGCAGGCGGCTCGGCTTCGTGCGCGCGCGCGGCGAGGAGAAGGGACAGCTCCACGTCATGCCGCTCGACGGCGGCGAGGCGGAGCGACTGACCGACATGCCGCTCGGCGTGTTCGATCCGAGGTGGTTTCCGGACGGGACCAAGGTGGCCTTCGGCACGATGCTCCTCGCGGACGCGCCCACGCCGGCGGGGACGAAGGAGCTCCTCGAGAAGCGCGCCAAGGATCCGGTCAAGGCGCACGTCACGGAGAACCGCGTCTACCGCGTGTGGGACCGCTGGCTCACCGACGGCGAGCGCCCGCACCTCTTCGTGCTCGATCTCAAGACGCGCGCGTTGACCGACGTCACGCCCGAGGGGACCGGCTGGTTCGACTTCATGGAGATGGCGGGGCAGTACGACATCGCGCCGGACGGATCGGAGATCGCCTTCCAGGCGGACTCGAGCCTTCCGCCGCATACGATGCTGCGGTTCGCGGTGTTCACGGCTCCGGTTTCCGGCGGCGGCGTCCGCTGCCTCACGCCGGAAGGGACGCCCCCGAACTCCGCCGATTGCCTGCGTCCGCGCTATTCCCCGGACGGGAGCTCGATCGTGTACGGGATGCAGCGCGATCCCTACTTCTACGCCGACCGGGTCCGGCTGGTGCGGTACGACCGCGCCTCGGGCACGCACACGGTGCTGACCGAGGACTGGGACCGCTCCCCCCACGCGTGGGAATTCGCCCCCGACGGCACGCTCGTCCTCGAGGTCGAGGACCGCGGGCGCGTGGCGCTCGCGACGCTGAGCTCGAAGCAGCCCGGCACCCCGAAGACGATCCTGAGCCAGGGAACGGTGTCCGGCCTCCGCGTCGCGCGCAGCGGCCGGGTGTTCTTCACTCTCCAGTCGCTCTCTGCGCCTCCGGAAGCCGCCTCCTGCGCGATCGACGGCTCCGACTTCGCGACCGTCACCCTGTTCAACCGGGAGCTCATGAGCGGAATCGCGCTCGGCGAGGTGCGGGAGATGGAGTTCGCCGGAGCGAACGGCGATCGCGTGCAGATGTTCCTCGTGCTCCCGCCCGGGTTCGACCCCGCGAAGAAGTGGCCCCTGGTCCACGTGATCCACGGCGGACCGCACGGAATCTCGGGGGACAACTTCCACTTCCGCTGGAACCCGCAGCTCTTCGCGGCGCCGGGATACGTGGTCGCGTGCGTGAACTTCCACGGCTCGACCTCGTGGGGGCAGGATTTCGCTGCGTGCATCCAGGGAGGGCACGGGGACAAGCCGTTCGACGACATCATGCGGGCGACCGATATCCTCCTCGAGACCGGGTTCATCGATCCGAAGCGCATGGCGGCCACCGGAGGCAGTTACGGCGGGTACCTCGTCTGCTGGATCGCCGGAAACACCGACCGCTTCGCCTGCTTGGTCAACCACGCCGGGGTGTTCGACCTCCTCGGCGAGTACGGCAGCGACATCACGCAAGGACGTCATCAGTCCTACGGCGGCGAGCCGTGGGACCGGCTCGAGGCGATCGATCGCTGGAATCCCGCCCGGTTCGCGCGGGGGTTCGTGACGCCGATGCTCGTGATCCACGGCGAGCGGGACTACCGCGTGCCCCACAATCAGGCCATGGCGGTCTACAACATCTACAAGGCGAAGGGGGTCGACGCGCGGCTGCTCTTCTTCCCGGACGAGAACCACTGGGTGCTCAAACCCCAGAACTCGCTCCTCTGGAACCGGGAAGTGCACGCCTGGCTCGAGCGCTATCTCAAGAGCTGAGCCGAAATCCCGAGCGACGCGAAAAAGCCCCCGGAGGATCGCTCCTCCGGGGGCTTCGCGTTTCCGCTCTCCCGCCTACCGGAACAGGTACGCGTGGAATCCGACCGTCGTGAAGTTGCCTCCCTCCGTGATGAACGAAGTCTCGCTGTCGCCGAACTCGGGATCGGACTTCTGCCATGCGATCCCGGTGGCAGCCGATACGCTGAAGTTGTCCACGAGGAACGCTTCCGCTTCGATCTGCCCGCTCACGATGAAGAGCTTGTCCTTCGCCGGTGCGAAGGTCGGGCCCGGCACATCGGTCTCCTGATGCTCGTAGTAGAGCCCCGGGCGCAGGAGGGCGTGGAAGCGCGTCCAGCTCTTGAGGACGATGGGGACGCCGGCGTCGATGGCCCATCCCTTGAGATGTTCATCGGTGAAGAGCTCCGAGGGCTCGGAATGGAATCCGAATCCGAGGTCGATCGCAAGCTTCTGGTTGGAGAGCCACCACCGCACGCCGATCGGAGCGTTCGCGTTGTGGAAGCCGATCCCGACCGAGTGGTGCTCGGCGGGGGGCTGATCCTGCGCCCGCGCCGGTAATGCCGGGATGCCGAACAAGAGCACGAGAAACGCAGCCGAGCTCGAGAGAAGCCGGTTCATGTCTCCTCCTCGTGTGGAGAATCGGGAGATCCCAGCGATCTCCCAGGACCGAAAAGGATACGCCCAATCGATTGGGAAGATGCAGATGCATTCCCGCGAGGGGTGGGGCATGATGGGGCGAGGGGCAGGTTTCGGTTTCCCCGTTGACCAGGAGGATCCGATGAAAGCATGCGTCCGTGTACTCGGGGTCGTGTTCGGCCTCGCATCCCTGTCGGGTATCGCATTCGGCGCCACGGCGTCCGACCATGCCAAGTACGTCCGCCTCCGCGCGGGCACCTCGTTCGTGGGGGCGCTTCAGAGCACGATCGACACCGGCAAGAACAAGGTCGGCGATCCCGTCCGTCTCCGGCTCACGCGTCCGGTGCACGTGGGCGATCAAACCGTCGTGCCGTCCGATGCCACGCTCCGCGGCGAGGTCACGCATGTCGACCCGGCGGGACGCGTCGCGGGGGGCGCGGAGCTGACGATCCGATTCCTGCGACTCACCACGCCCGACGGCCGGAGCTATCCCGTGAGCTGCATTCCGTTCCGCGCCAAGGGGAAGGGTGAAGGGAAGCACAGCGCGGAGCAGATCGGCGGCGGCGCGGCCGCGGGAGGCTTGATCGGGGGCATCGTCGGCGGCAAGAAGAGCGTCCTCAAGGGAGCGGCGGCGGGCGCGGTGGTCGGCACCGGCGTCGCGGTCGCGACGAAGGGGAAGCAGATCGTCCTCCCGGCCGGCCAGAAGCTCAAGATCACGCTCCAGGCGCCGGTCTCGATCCGGGTGGCGCAGCCCGCCTAACACGCCGCCTTCGGGCCGATCATGCGCTGGTCCTGGAAGATCGCCACCGTCGCGGGCATCCCCGTCCGGATGCACGCGACGTTTCTCCTCCTCCTGGTGTGGGTGTTCTGGTCCTCCCTCGAGGAAGGGAGCAGTCTGGAAAAGGCAGCCCTCGGGGTGGCCTTCATCCTCGCCATCTTCGTCTGCGTCGTGCTCCACGAGCTGGGGCACGCGCTGACCGGGCGCCGCTTCGGAGTGCACACGCGCGACATCACGCTGCTCCCGATCGGCGGCGTGGCCCGCCTCGACCGGATTCCGAAGGAGCCGGGGCAGGAGATCGCCATCGCGGTCGCGGGGCCGGCGGTCAACGTCGTGATCGCGGGCGTGCTCCTCCTCGTCATGCATTTCTCGTCCCGCGTCTACGACCTCTCCGATCCGAGGCTCTACGACCGGAGCTTTCTCGCGGGGCTCTTCAAGATCAACGCCTGGCTCGTGGCGTTCAACCTCATCCCCGCGTTTCCGATGGACGGCGGCCGGGTCCTCCGCGCGCTGCTCGCGACCCGGCTCGACTACGTGCGGGCCACGAGGGTCGCCGCGAACGTGGGGCAAGGGATCGCGTTCCTCTTCGCGATCGTGGGGGTGATCGGAATCCCGGGCTGGGCGCCCCCGAATCCTTTACTTCTCTTCATCGCGCTCTTCGTGTTCATCGGCGCCGGGCAGGAATCGGCGTTCGTGCAGATGCGATCGGTCTTCGACGGCGTGCCGGTTTCGCGCGCGATGATCCGCGACTTCCGCGCGCTCCGGCCGGAAGATCCCCTCTCCCGCGCGGTCGAGCTGCTCTTGAACGGACACCAGCAGGATTTCCCGGTGCTGGGGCGGTCGGACCGCGACCCTCCGCTCGGAATCCTCGCGCGCTCCGACCTCCTCAAGGCGCTCGCGGGGGGAGGCGCGGAGCGGACGGTAGGGGAATTCACCCGCACGTGCGGCACCGCGGAGCCGCACGAGCCGCTCGAGGCCGTGTTCCAGAAGATGCAGGAGAGCGCCTGCCCCGCGCTGCCGGTGGTCGAGCCGGGACGCGGGATCGTGGGGATGGTGACGCTGGAGAACGTGGGGGAGTTCGCGATGGTGCAGGCCGCGCTCGGAGGCGAGCGGCGCGGAGCGTAGGCGCTACTGCTTCTGCCAGAGATTCTCGAGGAAGGGATCGCGTCCGATCACCGGGTCCAGCCCCTCGCCGCGCGGGATCCGGATCCAGAACGCCGCTCCCGCCCCGCTCGGACCGGTGCCCACCCCCACCTCCCCTCCGTGCAGCTCGACGAACCGCTTCGCCAGATGGAGCCCGAACCCCAGGCCGTCCTTGACCCGCTTCGAGGCGCTCTCGCCCTGCGAATCCAGATCGAAGACCGAATCCGCGGCCTCGGGCTCGATCGGAGGACCGGAGTCCCGCACCTCGATCCGCACGTGATCGTCGCCGAGCCACGTCGTGAGAGTCACGTGTCCGCGCGCGGGCGAGAAGCGGATGCCGTTCTGGAGCAGATGGAGGACCGCCTGCCGCACTTTCGCCGCGTCCAGGTGCTGGTCCGGGATCTTCTCGTCGAGCTTGAGCTCGAGCTCGATCTGCTTGCTCGTCGCGAGCGGCCGGAGCGTCTCGATCGCGGTCCGCGCGATCCGGTTCACGTTCTCGAGGCTCAGGTCGAGCAGGAAGCGCCCCGTCTCGAGGCGCGCGAGGTCGAGGACGTCGTCCACGAGGAAGAGGAGCCGCTGGGCTTCCCCCCGCAGCCGCGCGGTGAACTCGCGCCGCATCGAGGTCGTCATCCGCTTGTCGTTCTGGTCCAGCACCTCCGAGTAGGCGAGGATGGTCGTGAGGGGGGTCTTGAGCTCGTTCTCGGCCGCCGAGAGGAACGAATCCTGGAACGAGGTCGTGCGCTCGGGTCCTCCTCCGGACAGGAGGACCGGCTTCAGGTCGGTCGCGCGCTGCTCGAGGTTCTCGACCACCAGGGCGCGGTCGATCACGGTGGCCACGTTGTCCGCGAAGAGCTGTCCGATGTCGCGGTGCTCGAGGCGGAAGGGCTCGGCCTTCTGGGCCCGGTGCACCTGGATCACGGCGACGCATCGGTTCTCGTGGTTCACCGGGAGGACGAGCGCCGATCCCGCATCCGGGTGCGCGATGAAATGCTCCGCGAAACGGGCTCCGCGATCGGTGGAGAGCATCAGGATGGGCTCCCGGTGGCGCGCCGCCCAGCCGATCGGTCCCTCTCCGACACGCACCTCGGGCTCCGGATCCTTCGGCGTCAAGCCGAACCGGGAGCGGACCTTGAGCGTCTTGGTCTCCGGATCGGGCAGGAAGAGCGAGACGTCGTGCGAGTGCAGCGTGCTCGCCACGCGCCGAACGGTGATCTCCAAGATCGTGTCGAGCGGAAGATCCATGTGCAGGCTGTTCCCGAGCTGGAAGAGCGACGTCAGCTCGGCGAGACGGCTCCTCGACTGCTCGAGCTCCATCTGGTCGGCGACGACGCGGATCCGGAATTTATTGATCTGGGCCTGCTGGTGGACGATGTAGAGGCAGAAGAGGAGGGTCAGGCCGAGGAGGCCGATGAGCATCGTCCAGCCGGCCGCCGGCGCGTTCTCTCCGAGGAATCCCGACCGCACGATCGAGACCCAGAGCGTCTGGACCGTGAAGGCGAACCCAAGCAAGACCAGGATGACGAGGGTGAAGAGCACCCACGTCTTGCGGTCCACCTGCCGCTGGGCAAGGTTCGCTTTGATCTGGGACAAGGCTCCTCCCGACGAAGACCCCTGGACAGGGAGTAGATCGGCACACCCGCTCCCGATCTGAAGCCCGCCGGGAGCGCGATTCTCCCCCCTTTCCCTTTGCCGGAGCAGACATTAGAGTGTCCGCTCCATGGACGTTCTCCGGAGCCACCTCAAGACCGCCGCCGCCGAATTCCAGGCGAACCGCGCCCACCATGAGGCGCTCGCGGCGGACCTCCGGCGCCGCCTCGATGAAACCGCCGGGGCGGCTTCCGCATCCGTCGTCGACCTCCAGCGAAAGCGCGGCAAGTTCCTGGTGCGCGAGCGGATCGAGCGGCTGCTCGATCCCGACACGCCATTTCTCGAGCTGAGCGCCCTCGCCGGGAACGGGCTCTACGGGGAGGACGTCCCCGCAGCGGGAATCGTGACCGGGATCGGAGTCGTGTCCGGCCGTGAATGCGTCGTGGTCGCGAACGATCCCACCGTCAAAGGGGGCACGTACTACCCGATCACCATCAAGAAGCACGTGCGCGCGCAGGAGATCGCGCTCGAGAACCGCCTGCCCGCGATCTACCTCGTGGATTCCGGGGGCGTGTTCCTTCCGCTCCAGGCAGAGGTGTTTCCCGACCGGGACCACTTCGGGCGGATCTTCTACAACCAGGCCGTGATGTCGGCGGAGGGCATCCCCCAGATCGCGGCGGTGCTCGGCATGTGCACCGCGGGGGGTGCGTACGTCCCCGCGATGTCCGACGAGAACGTGATCGTCAAGGGGACCGGTACGATCTATCTGGCCGGCCCGCCGCTGGTCAAGGCGGCGACCGGGGAGGAGGTCACTCCCGAGGAGCTCGGCGGCGCGGAGATGCACACCCGGGTGAGCGGGGTCGCGGACCATCTCGCCTCGGACGAGGAGGAAGCGCTCCATCTCGTACGGAACATCGCGGCCCACCTGAACGGGGTGAAGCGGGTCACGCTCGACCTCGCCGAGCCCGAGGACCCGCTCTACCCGCCGGAGGAGATCTACGGGATCCTCCCCACCGACTTGAAGCAGCCCTTCGACGTGCGCGAGGTGCTGGCGCGGCTCTTGGACGGCAGCCGATTCCACGAGTTCAAGGCGAACTACGGCCCCACACTCGTCTGTGGGTTCGGGCGCTGGATGGGCTATCCGGTCGGTATCGTGGCGAACAACGGGGTTCTCTTCTCGGAGAGCGCGCTCAAGGGCGCGCACTTCGTCGAGATCTGCTCGCAGCGGAAGATCCCGCTGATCTTCCTCCAGAACATCACCGGCTTCATGGTCGGGAAGCGCTACGAAGCAGGGGGCATCACGAAGGACGGGGCGAAGATGGTGCAGGCGGTCGCGACCGCGAAGGTCCCGCGCCTCACGGTCCTGATCGGGGCATCGCACGGCGCGGGTAACTACGCGATGTGCGGTCGGGGGTATTCCCCCCGCTTCCTCTTCGCCTGGCCGAGCTCGCGGATCTCGGTCATGGGAGGGCAGCAGGCGGCGGAGGTCCTCGTCCAGGTAAAGCGCGAGCAGATGGCGCGCGAAGGGAGGAGCCTCTTGCCCGAGGAGGCGCGGGGCATCGCCGATCCGGTGCTGGCCAAGTACGAGGAGGAGGGGAGCCCCTACTTCGCGACCGCGCGGCTCTGGGACGACGGGGTGATCGACCCGGCGCGGACCCGCGAAGCGGTTGCGCTCGCCCTCTCGGCCGCGCTCAACGCACCCGTCACTCGCGGATTCGCGCCCGTGTACCGGATGTAGCCATGACCGCCTACACGCGCATCCGTTTCGAGCCCGAGCCTCCCGTCGCCCGGATCACGCTCGCGCGTCCGGAAGTGCGCAACGCGTTCGACGACCTGCTGATCGTCGAGGTGTCGCAGGCCGCCGCCCGGCTCGTCGAGATCTGCGACGAGGATCCCGACAAGGCACCCCGCGCGCTCGTGCTCACGGGGGAAGGCGCCTCGTTCTGCGCCGGAGCTGACATGAACTGGATGCGGCGGAGCATCTCGTACACCGAGGAGGAGAACCTCTCGGACGCCCGTCGCATGGCGGCCATGTACCGCGCGCTGGACGAGCTCCCGCTGCCGACGATCGCCCGCGTGAACGGGCACGCCCTCGGCGGCGGCATGGGGCTCATCGCCTGCTGCGACATGGTGGTCGCCGCCGACTCCGCGCAATTCGGCTTCACCGAGGCGAAGCTCGGCATCGCGCCCGCGATCATCTCGAGCTTCGTCCTGCCGAAGATCGGCGCGGCCACCGCGCGCCGCTATTTCCTCACCGCCGAGCTCTTCGACGCGCGGCGCGCGCTCGACATGGGGCTCGTTCACGAGGTCGTTCCCGCGGCCGAGCTGGACGCGGCGGTGGATCGTCTGGTCACGTGCGTGCGCGGCAACGGGCCGCGCGGCGTTTCCGCGGCGAAGCGGCTCATCCGAGAAACCCTCGCGAAGTCGCGCGATGACGCGCTCGAGAACGCGGTCCGCACGATCGCGGCACTCCGCGCTTCCCCGGAAGGGCAGGAAGGGCTGGGCGCGTTTCTCGAGAAGCGGCCGCCGGCCTGGAAGCAATGAAGCGGCGGTCTCGCGCGGCGCGCGCCGTGCGGGCGTTCCAGAAGATCCTGGTCGCGAATCGCGGCGAGATCGCGGTGCGCGTCTGCCGCACGCTCCGCGCCATGAAGATCCCCTCGGTCGCGGTGTACTCCGAAGCCGATCGCGGCGCTCCGCACGTGCGCGCCGCCGACGAGGCGGTCGCGATCGGCCCCGCGCCCCCCGCGCAGAGCTATCTCGACATGGACGCGATCCTGGGCGCGGCCCGGCGCGCCGGCGCCGACGGCATCCACCCGGGGTACGGGTTTCTGTCCGAGAACGCCGCGTTCGCGCGACGATGCTCCGAGGCGGGCGTCGTCTTCATTGGCCCGAGCGCGGACAGCATGGCCCAGCTCGGAGACAAGGCCGCGGCCCGGCGAACCGCGGCGGAGTGCCGGGTGCCGCTCGTTCCCGGAGCGGAGGACGTGGCGGGCGCCGACCGCGCGCGGAAGGAAGCGGCCCGGATCGGCTATCCGGTCCTCCTCAAAGCCGCGGGAGGGGGCGGCGGGCGCGGCATGAGGCTCGTGCGCGACCCGGAGGAGATGGATGCCGCCTTCGACGCGGCACGGCGCGAGGCGGGTGCGGCGTTCGGAGACGACCGCCTCCTCCTCGAGCGCTACGTCCATCCTGCGCGCCACGTCGAGGTCCAGATCCTCGCGGACGGCGAGGACGCGATCGCGCTGGGCGAGCGCGAGTGCAGCCTGCAGCGCCGGCATCAGAAGCTGATCGAGGAGTCCCCGTCGGTCGCGATCGGAGCGAAGACGCGGAGCGCGATGCAGGATGCCGCCGCGTCGCTCGCGCGCGCGGCCGGCTACGCCGGAGCGATGACGGCCGAGTTCCTCCTCGGTCCTGAGGAGCGCTTCTACTTCCTCGAAGTGAACACGAGGCTCCAGGTGGAGCATCCGGTCACGGAGATGCGCTCCGGCGTGGATCTCGTGCGGGCCCAGATCGCGGTCGCGGCGGGGGAGTCGGCCGCCGATTCGCTGGGCGCGCAGGCTCCCCCGCGCGTGACGGGGCATGCGATCGAAGCCCGGCTCCTCGCGGAGGACGCCTACCACGGGTACCTTCCGCAGACTGGGCGCATCCTCCGGCTCGATTGGCCGGAGGGGGAGGGGCTTCGGATCGACGCGGGAGTCGAAGCGGGAATGACCATCACGTCGCACTACGATTCCCTTCTCGCGAAGGTGATCGCGTTCGGGGAGAGCCGCGAGTCGGCCCGGCGGCGGCTCGTCGAGGCGCTCCGCGCGACGGTGCTCCTCGGGGTGGTCACCAATCAGGCGTTCCTGATCGATCTCCTCGAGGGGGAGGACTTCCGCACGGGGGAGACCTTCACCCACACGGTCGAGTCGCGCGCATGGGAGGGCCCGCTGGAAGCTCCCGACCTGGCGCTCGCCGCCGCGACCGCGATCCTGGACCGGCCGCGCACCGCGGCGGGGGACGAGGAGGAGCGCGACCGTTACTCTCCGTGGCAAAGGCTCGGGCCCTGGGGGCGCGCATGAGCCGGAGACTCGGGCTTCGGTTCCAGGGCAAGCCGGTCGAGGCGCGCTACGAGCGGCGCGGAACGCGCGTGCGGATCGAGCGGGCGCACCGGACGATCGAAGCGGAGGTGCGCCGCGACGGCGAGGACGTCGAGGTGATCCTGGAGGGAGAAGGGAACCGTTGCGCGCTCGCCGCGGGGCCGAAAGGGATCTGGGTCGCGCATCGAGGAAGGACCACCTTTCTCGAATACGAGACCTCGGAGGGGAGCCGGCGCGGAACCGGTCAGGACGAGATCCGCGCCCCCATGACCGGGCGCGTCGTCCAGGTCGCCGCCTCCGCGGGGCAATCGGTTCGGGAAGGAGACCTCCTGGTCACGATCGAGGCCATGAAGATGGAGTTCAAGCTCGCCGCTCCTGAAGAGGGTCGGGTGGCCGAGGTGCGCTGCGCGGAGGGGGATCGCGTGGAGCTCGGGGATCTGCTCGTCCTGCTGGAGCCGGCTTCGTGAACGTGCGCGTCGTCGAGGTCGGGCCGCGCGACGGGCTCCAGAACGAGCCTCGCCCCATCCCGACCGAGGCGAAGGTGCGGTTCGTGGACGCTCTCTCCGATGCGGGCTGCCCCGAGATCGAGGTCAGCGCGTTCGTGTCTCCGGAGCGGGTTCCGCAGCTCCAGGACGCCGAAGAAGTCTTTGCGCGGATCCGGCGCCGGCCGGATACGGTCTACTCCGCCCTCGTTCCGAACGAGCGGGGGCTCGAGCGCGCGCTCACGGCGCGCGCCGGGAAGGTCGCGGTGTTCACCGCCTCGTCCGAGACCTTCAACCGTAGGAACGTGAACGCGTCGATCGCCGAGTCGATCCAGCGATTCGTCCCGGTGGTCGCCGGCGCGCGTCAGGCCTCGCTCAAGGTTCGCGGGTACGTCTCGACGGCGTTCTGGTGTCCGTACGAGGGGAGGATCGAGCCCCCCGCGGTCGTCCGCGTCGCGCGGGAGCTGCTCGAGCTCGGGGTGGACGAGATCTCGATCGGGGACACGATCGGAAAGGCGGTTCCCTCGGAGGTGCACGCGCTTCTCGACGCGCTGCTGGACCACGTCGCCCAGGACCGGCTCGCGATGCACTTCCACGACACGTACGGCACCGCGGTCGCGAACGCGCTCGCGTCCTACGAGCGCGGCATCGCGATCTTCGACTCCTCCGCGGGGGGCGTGGGAGGCTGCCCCTTCGCGCCGGGCGCCGCGGGCAACGTCGCGACCGAGGACCTGGTCTGGGCGCTCACGCGGAGCGGCGCCTCGGTACCGGTCGACCTCGAGCGGCTCCGCGCCGCTTCGGACCTCCTCGCATCTGCCCTCGGGCGGCCGCTGCGCTCGCGCGTGCGCGAGGCGCTCTCCGGGATCAACCCCGCTTGAGGCTCCAGGCGAGTGCGAAGGGGGTGACGAGCGTGGTGACGATCACCATGAGGACGACGGCCGAGTAGGTGGCGGGCGAGATGACCGGCTGCCCTCCCAGGGTCAGCGCGGCGCCGACGTTCGCGAAGATCAGCCCGACCTCGCCGCGCGGCACCATCCCGAGCCCGATCGCGAGACGGTTCACACCGCGCTCGAGCGCCCCCAGCGAGCAGACCTGCTTTCCGATCCACGCGACGAGGGTGAGCACGAGCGCGAGGAGGACCACCTCCGAGTGCGCGAACGACCGAAGCTCGACCTTGACTCCGGTCAGCACGAAGAAGATCGGGACCAGGAAGGTCGAGATCGGGGTGAGGAGCGACTCGATGCTCGTATCGGGGCTCTCCTCGAAGTCCTCGAAGTGCGCGGTCTCGAGGACGAGCCCTGCCGCGAAGGCGCCCACGATCGGGGAGAGTCCGGCCAGGGTCCCGAGGTAGGCCAGCAGGAAGCAGAACACGAGACCGCTGGTGAGAAGCATTCCGGCGACCCGCACGCGGGACGCCAGGCGCAGGAGCACCGGCGTGAGCCAGTGCCCGAGCAGGATGGCCGCGGCCAGGAACCCGAGCGCCTTGAGCGAGATCCAGAGCACCGTGAGCGCTGAGATTCCGGCGCTTCCTGCGTTCGCCGCCGAGATGATCCCGGTCAGCGCGGCGAGGATCACGAGCCCGAGCACGTCGTCGAAGACCGCGGCGCCCAGGATGATCTTCGCCTCGAGCGTGTTCGCGCGGTCCAGGTCCTTGAGCACGCGCGCCGTGATCCCGACGCTCGTCGCGGTGAGGACCGCCCCCAGGAACGCGTGGACGAGCGTCGACTGCTCGGGCAGAAGCCATGACCCGGCGAGCCACCCGAGCGCGAACGGGGCGACGACCCCGAGCGTGGCGACGAGCACCGACGAGGGGCCGACCTGGAGCATCTCCTCCACCGTGGATTGGAGGCCGACTTCGAAGAGGAGCAGGATGACCCCGAGGGTCGCGAGGATCGCGAGGATCGGATCGGTCTTCATGCCGTCGAGCCCATGGAAGCCGAGGAGGGAGAGATTTCCGAGGACGATCCCGATCGCGATCTCTCCCAGGACGGCGGGCTGTCCCGCGCGGGTCGCGACCCAGCCCGCCACCTTGGCGGCTCCGAGAAGGAGCGCGAGCTGGATCAGAAGGGGGACGATGGGATCGTGCATGGCGCGGGAGCATACCTGGACGGGGCCCCGATCTGGTAGGCTCCTTCCACCCAACGCCATGCATCCCGCAGGAGGAGGAGCTTCGATGACGATCCGCATCCGCCCGATCCGCTATGCCGCGCTCGTCGCGGCTTCGTTCGCTCTCTCCGCGGCCGGAATCGCCTCGGCCGCCGGCACCGAGCCGCCCCCGCGCATCCCGCCTCCGGTGCCCGCGCAGGCCGTTCCCCCGGCCGAGCCGAAAGCCGACTCCGCGCAGACCCAGGCGGCGATCCGCACGCAGGCGGAGCGGTCCTACACCGAGGGGTGGAAGCTCTCGGAGGACGCGAAGAAGGAGCTCGCCTCCGGCAAGGAGGACTCGGCGAAGAAGAAGTTCGGGAAGGCGCTCAAGCGCTTCGACGAGGCGACGCAGATCGATCCCCAATACTTCCTCGCCTGGAACATGGTCGGGTTCTGCGCGCGAAAGTCCGGGGACCTGAAGCGCTCCTTCGCGGCCTACGCCAAGTGTCTCGAGATCGAGCCGGAGTACGCACAAGCGCACGAGTACCTCGGCGAGGCCTACCTCATGTCGGGCGAGGTTCCCAAAGCGAAGGAGCAGCTCGCCTGGCTCCAGTCACGGAAGGCGGCGGAAGCGGACCAGCTCGCGCCGAAGATCGAGGCGTACGCGAAGGGGGGCTGGAAGGAAGTCGAGAAGCTTTCCGCTGGGGAGAAGACACCGACCCAAGGCTGGTAGCGCGCGGCGCAACGTCTGGGAACGAAAAACGGGGCCGGTCCCATCGACCGGCCCCGTATTCGTGAAAGGCGCTTCGTTACTTCAGCAGCGTGATGCGGCGCACGTCCACCGGCTTTCCGTCCACGCGAAGCTGCAGGAGGTAGATCCCGCTCGCGAGGCGGTCGCCGTCGAAGGTGAACTGGTGCGGGCCCGCCGAGAGCGTGCGGTTCACGATCGTCGCCACCGCGCGTCCCTGGACGTCGTAGACGTTCACGTTCGCGCGTCCTTCCCGCGCCATCGTGAACTCGATCTTCGTCCGAGGATTGAACGGGTTGGGCGAGACGCGGAACGCCGACGCCTGCCGCTCGCTCGCCGTTCCCGCCGTCGTGCTGTTGGCGATCCGGGCGGAGCCGATGAGGGGCCGGTAGGTGGACATCATGAAGTCGGCCCGCGCGTCCTGCCCCGGGGTGAAGTTCGTGTAGCAGATGTCCGTGGAGTAGTC
>Ga0066388_100000430_pt1 | contig 19466 bp, 17 predicted proteins | sample PanSoiMetaGPlot6_FD_64539 | JGI IMG/M metagenome (GOLD analysis project Ga0066388, IMG submission 64539) | Tropical forest soil microbial communities from Panama analyzed to predict greenhouse gas emissions - Panama Soil - Plot 6 (Hybrid Assembly) | ecosystem: Environmental > Terrestrial >... | reverse complement strand
GAGCTGCGGATGGATCGGGCCTTGCACGGCGTAACAATCCGACACGGTTTCGCCGGCCTGGTACTGGAACAGGTCCACCGTATGGGCAGCGTGATGCCACAGCAAGTGGTCGGTCCAGCTACGCGGTTTGCCGGCGGCGTTCATGTTGGTACGCCGGAAGAAATAGGTCTGCACGTCCATCTGCAGAACCTTGAGCTCGCCGGTCTTGGTCTTGTTGTGAACCCATTGGTGGCTTGGATTGAACCGGCGCACATGGCCGGCCATGGCGGTGACGCCGGTCTCCTTCGCGATCGCCACCAAGCGCTCCGAATCCGACACGCTGTCGGCGATCGGAATTTCGATCAACACGTGCTTGCCGGCGCGCATCACCTGCTCGCCCTGGCGAAAGTGCATTTGCGTCGGGGTGGTCAGGATCACGGCGTCGGCGCGCTTGATGCCTTCGCCAAGATCACCGGTGAAATGTGGAATTCCGTATTTCTTGGCGACTTCCGCGGTCGCATCCTGGTTGCCGCCGACGAGCGACGTGACTTCGACCTCGGGGATGCGCTTGAGCGCATCCAGATGCTTCTGGCCGAAAGCGCCCTGGCCAGCGACGCAAATCTTCATCATCACCCCCTGCGTACGTCGAGCTTGGCGCGCGCCGCCGCGTGCTTGAGCTTGCCGTGCTTGCCCGCCTTGCGCCTGTTTTCGAGAATGATGTGACCGACGGCCGTGTTGGAAGCCGGCACCGTGTAGAAGCGGTAGACCTCGTCGATCTTGTCGTCCAGCGCCCCGCGCATGATCAGCCACATCACCATCTCGATGCCCTCCGCACCCGCCTCGCGCATGTATTCGAGATGCGGGATTTTCGTGAGCTTCTTCGGATCCTTGGTGAGGTTGTCGAGGAACGCCTTGTCGAACTTGCTGTTGATCAGGCCGGCGCGCGGCCCGGAAATCTGATGCGACATGCCGCCGGTGCCGAAGACCACGACGCGCAGGTCTTCCGGATAGGACTCAACGGCCTTGCGCAGGGCGCGGCCGAGCATGAAGCAGCGGTGGCCGGTCGGCGGCGGATACATCACGACGTTGACGGCGAGCGGAATGACCGGGCACGGCCACTTCTGCGGCGATCCGAACACCAGGTTCATCGGCACGGTCAGGCCGTGATCGACCTCCATCTTGTTGACAATGGTCAAATCGAACTCGTCGAGAATGACCGACTGAGCGATGTGCGAGGCGAGCGCCGGATGCCCTTTCACGACCGGCACCGGGCGCGGGCCCCAGCCTTCGTCGGCGGGCGGAAATTCCGCCGCGCAGCCGAGCGCGAAGGTCGGAATGATCTCCATCGAAAAGGCGGATGCGTGGTCGTTGTAGACCACGATCGCCACATCGGGCTTGGTCTCGGCCATCCATTCCTTGGACTTCTCGAAGCCGCTGAACACGCGTTTCCAATAGGGCTCCTCGGTCTTCTTGTTGTCGATCGCCGCGCCGATTGCCGGCACGTGCGAGGATGCTACGCCTGCGATGATCCTAGCCACGTTTAGACCCCGCTTTCTTGGATTTTGATTTCGATTTCTTCGATTTCTTGTGCTTGCCTTCGGCCTTGGCGCGTTTCGCCTTCTTACCCTTGCCAGACTTGCCAGGCAGATCGAGTCCCGATTTGCTGCGATTGCCTTCAACCGACCGCCCGCCGGCCAGCATCATCTTGGCGTATTCGTCCTGGGTGGAACCGGTCATGATCGCCGCGATGTGCTGGAACGAATGGCCGTCGGTCGCGCCCAGCTTGGCGGTGAAGTAGATGTTGCCGCCGAGTTCGAGCATCCGATTGTATTGTCGCTTGAGGATGGCGTCGCGCTGCTCTGGGGTGAGCGGGAAGCGATCCAGGTATTTGCCTTCGTCGGCCTTGAACGCTTTGCGGTTCTCATCCTTCATCAGCGACATGCAGAACATGTTGAGATGATAACCCTCTTTGGCCCGCTCGGCGTCGAAGACGAAGGTGCCGGGAATATCGTCGTAGGCTTGTTCGGTGCGTGCCATGGGCTTCTCCACTCAAACTTTCAACCTTGAATACAAAGCGCGGAGCCCATTTGCAACGTGCGCGAAGACGCGCCGATCATGCCCAATAAAGCCGCATCGGGTTGTCGATCAAAAGCTTCCGCTGCAGCGCCTGAGTGGGCGCAATGATTGGAATGCGGTCGACCAGGACACCGTCGTCGGGCGCCTCTTTCTTCATGTTGGGATGCGGCCAATCGGTACCCCACAACACCCGGTCGGGGAACCGCTCGACCAGTGCCCGGGCGAACGGAGCGACGTCATCATAGGGTGGGCCGGCGATGCTCATGCGCTCGGGGCAGGTCACCTTGACCCAAAAATTCTCGTGATCGGCCATCAGCCGATGCAACCGCTGGTTCTCAGGATGGTCGACATCCTTCTTGACGTCGGGCACCCCCAAATGATCGACCACGACCGTCGTCGGTAGCGCGGTGAAGAACGCCTCGAGGTCGGGCAGATCCTGCATCTCGAAATAGACGACGATGTGCCAGCCGAGCGGCGCCACCCGGGCGGCGATGCGCTCGAGCACGTCGCGCGGGGTAAAATCGACGAGCCGGCGGACAAAATTGAACCGCACACCCTTCACTCCGGCCCGATCCATGGCCTTGAGCTCGGCATCGTTTACCTCTTCGCCCACAAAGGCCACGCCTTTGGCCTGGTTGTTGGACGCCTCGAGTGCATCGACCATCGCCCGATTGTCTTTGCTGTGGCAGCTCGCCTGCACGATCACGTTCTTGTCGAAGCCGAGAAAATCGCGCAGCGCAAAGAGTTTCTCCTTGGGCGCGTCGCAGGGGGTGTATTTGCGCTCGGGCGCATATGGAAACCTGGCTTCCGGTCCAAACACATGACAGTGCGCGTCGACCGCGCCGGCAGGCGGCTTGTAGCGCGGCTTTGACGGATTGGGATGGAACGGAATGTAACCGGCGCTCATCGGCACGAGGTTCTCTCCTTAATCGAGACACTTGATCGTGGCGTAAAGAAATCCGCGACGGCGTTGTCGGCGCCTGAGCAAATAGCTTGTGCCCGCCGCTCCTAGACTCTCTCAAGGGCGAGCGAAACCCCCTGCCCCACGCCGACGCACATGGTGGCGAGGCCGCGTCTGCCTTTGATCACGTCGAGCTGATGCACCGCTGTCAGCGCGAGTCGCGTTCCCGACATGCCGAGCGGATGGCCAAGCGCGATCGCGCCGCCGTTCGGATTAACGTGATCGGCGTCGTCGGCAACGCCGAGCTGGCGCAGACAGGCCAGCGCCTGGGAGGCGAACGCCTCGTTGAGCTCGATCACGTCGAAGTCCCCGATCCGGATACCTAGGCGTGCCATCAGTTTCTGGGTCGAGGGCACGGGGCCGATGCCCATGATGCGTGGCGGCACTCCGGCCGACGCCATGCCGAGGATGCGCGCGCGCGGCGTCAATCCGTGACGCTTCGCCGCGTCCTCGGAGGCGATAATCATCGCGGCGGCGCCGTCGTTCACGCCGGATGCGTTGCCGGCCGTGACGGTGCCAGGCATTCGAAAGGGTGTTTTTAGCTTTGCCAATGCCTCAAGCGTTGTGTCGGGGCGCGGGTGCTCGTCCTTATCGACCACGATCGGGCCGGCCTTGCCGCCAGGCGCTTCGACCGCCACGATCTCGGCGGCGAAATAACCGGACGCCATGGCTTTGCCGGCGCGCTGCTGGGAACGGTACGCGAACGCATCCTGATCCTTGCGGCCGACCTGAAACTCCTCGGCCACGTTCTCGCCGGTCTCCGGCATCTGGTCGACGCCGTATTGGGCCTTCATCAGCGGGTTGATGAAGCGCCAGCCGATCGTCGTATCGAAGGTCTCGTTGGTACGGGAGAACGCCTCGGTCGCCTTGCCGGTGACGAACGGCGCCCGGGTCATCGACTCCACACCACCCGCAATTGCGAGGTCGATTTCGCCGGCCTTGATCGCCTGGGCGGCAGCGCCGACCGCGTTGAGGCCGGACGCACACAAGCGATTGATGGTCAGTCCGGGGATCGTGTCGGGCAAACCGGCGAGCAGCAGCGCCATCCGCGCGACGTTGCGATTGTCTTCGCCCGCCTGATTGGCGCAGCCGAAGTACACCTCGTCGACCTGCGACCAGTCGACCTTGGGATTGCGCTTGATCAATGCCTTGATCGGAACCGCCGCCAGGTCGTCGGTGCGGACTTTGGCAAGCGCGCCCGCATAGCGGCCGATCGGCGTGCGGACCGCGTCACAAATGAAGGCTTCGCCCATAACAACTCCTACGCTTGATCGCCGTGTGCGCGCTTGGTGCGGGCGTGCAGTTCGCGCAGCGCCGCGAGCTCGTCGGCGCGCGGCTCCGGCGTCTCGGCAACCGCGTTGGCGTAACGCACCCGCCAACCGGTATTGGCGTCGATCTGATCGCGAGAGACGCCCGGATGAATCGAGGTCACCGTCATTTCCTTGCTCTGCGGGTCGGGTTCGAAGATGCAGAGGTCGGTGATCAGCCGCGTGGGCCCCATGGTGGTGACGCCGAGCTTCTCGCGGTACGCACCTCCTTCGCCATGACCGAGCGAGGTGAAGAAGTCGAGCTTCTCGACAAAGCCGCGTTTGCCTTGGCTCATGATGATGAAGATCTCACGGCATGAGATTGCAATTTCAGGCGCGCCGCCTCCACCCGGCAGTCGCACCTTGGGCTTGTCGTAGGGACCGACGACGGTCGTATTGAGGTTGGCGTATTTGTCGATCTGGGCGCCGCCTAGAAATCCGATGGTGATGCGGCCGCCTTGCAGCCAGTAGCGGAACATTTCCGGCACGCTCACAGTCGTGAGCGCGGTCTCACAGAGTTCACCGTCGCCAATCGAGAGCGGCAGAATATTGGGTTTGGTGGCGATCGTGCCGGACTCGTAGATCAGGGTGATATCGGGTGCATGGGTCAGCCGCGCGAGGTTGCAGGCTGCCGACGGCTGGCCAATACCCACGAAGCACACGTCGCTCGACTTCAGCGCGCGCGCGGCGGCGACCGTCATCATCTCGTTGGGAGTGTAACCCGCCATCGCCGCCTCACGCCGCCGCCAGCCGTTGCCGCTGGGCGGCGAACACCTCGGGACCCTTGTCCAGCACGTTGGTTTTCATCCAGGCGAGAAAGCCGTCGCGATCGCGGGCGACAGCGTCCCAAGCCTTATAGTAGGCATTGTCGCGCATGTAGTAGCCATGCGCATAGGAGGGATGCGCGCCTCCGGGCACCACGGCGATCGCGGTGACCGTCCAGGCCGGCAAGATGGTCGCATTGAGCGAGCGTGGGGAGAACTCATCCACGATCTCCTCGACGGTCACCAGCGAACGCTTGGCGGCGAGGACGGCGTGCTTTTGCACGCCAACGATCCCTTCCATGAACACGTTGCCGGCGCGATCCGCCTTCTGGGCGTGGATTACGGCCACGTCCGGGCGGATTGATGGGATCGCGGCCAGCTGCTCACCCGTGAACGGACAGGTGATGCGCTTGATGTTGGGATTGACCTTCGGCAAATCGACGCCGATGTAGCCGCGGAAAATCGCACACGGCAGACCGGCCGCGCCGGCCTCATAAGCATTGGCCATCGCTGCATGCGAGTGCTCTTCGATCTCAAGCGCGTGCGGCCAGCCGTTCTCGACCGCGTCGCGCATGCGATGCAGCGAGCCGACCCCAGGATTGCCGCCCCAGGAAAACATCAGTTTGTCGGCGCAGCCCATCCCGATGAGCTGGTCGTAGATAATGTCCGGCGTCATCCGGATTAGGTTGAGGTGCTTGCGGCGTTGGCGGATCACCTCGTGGCCGGCCGCGTGCGGGATCAGATGGGTAAACCCTTCCATCGCGACGCTATCGCCGTCACGGATGGTCGCTTCCACCGCCGCAGCGAGAGATAGAACTTGCGACATCGGCGTTTCCGAAAGCTCCGGCTAGCAAAGGGACCCTAGCAACTCAATGAATTCTAGTGTGGCTTTGGATTTGACGTTCCCACGAAGGACTCGCCGCGATGCTGGCAGGAACGTCAATCCGCCACACTAGTTAGTTGCGGGGCATCATAGGCACTGGTCGGGATATCTCAATCGATTTGGTCGCGCGCATCAGCGCGGGCGGCGGCCGAAATAAGCGTCATCGAGCAGCGCGCGAATGCTGCCGCGTTCGATTGGACGCGGATTGAAATAGGGCGCGGTGGTCGCAAGTTCGGCGGCACGATCGAGCTCGGTTTCCTTCATCCCGATGTCCTTGAGTGCCAGGGGCGCCCCGAGCGTTTGCATCAGGTCATAAATTCCCTGCGCGGCGCGCGGCGCAGCGAGCGCTCGTTCCACGCGCCGTATGGCGTCGGGCACGGCAGCGGCGTTGTAGGCGAGTGCATGCGGCAGCACGACGGTATGCGTCTCGGCGTGCGGCAAGTTCCAGGTTCCGCCCAGCACATGGCAGAGCTTGTGATGCAACGCCATCCCGACTGCGCCCAGCACGGCGCCGCACAACCATGCTCCATAGAGGCAGTCGCTGCGGGCATTCAGATCCTGCGGGTGCTCCACAATCGTCGGCAGACCTTGTGCGAGTGCCCTGATGCCGTCTTCCGCCATGAGGCTCATAATCGGATTTGCATCCTCGGCGTAGAGCCCTTCGACCGCGTGGGCGATGGCATTGAAGCCGCTTGTCACCGAAAGGCTGACCGGAAGGCTGACGGTGAGTGCCGGATCGTAGATCACGGTTTTCGGGAGCACGGCACGGTCACGGCCGGTCTTCTTGAGACCTGCTTCGGTGAGACCGTAGATCGGCGTCATCTCGGAGCCCGCGTAGGTCGTGGGAATGGCGAGGATCGGCAGCGCGGATTCGAGCGCGATCGCCTTGCCCAGCCCGGTCGTGGAGCCTCCACCGACCGCAACCGCGCAGTCGGCGCCCAAGCGTTTTGCTTCCGCGCGCGCCTCGCGCGCGACCTCGATCGGCACGTGCATGACGGCGCGCCCAAACACCCCGGCGCAGCGCGCGCCCAGCCGGCGCGCCACGTCATCCGCCTGCGCTTTCTGTTCGGGGGTCGACAGGACCAGGGCGCGATTGGCGCCCAGCAGCTCGATCTCGCGCGGCAGGAGATCGAGTGCACCGATCCCGAATACGACCCGCCCGGGCAGTTGGTTATAGGTGAATGATCGCATCTGCCGCTCCGTCCCAAAGCCCCACCCCCGACAGCTTGACCCGGTTGGGGAGAGATGCCATCCAAACTGCCTGTTCTCAACGACCCGGTGAACGAGCAATGTCGGGTTCAACCTCGGGTTCTGGCACGTTGCCGTCCTCCTTGCACGCCGAAACCCGCGGCGATATCGCGATTCTGCGGCTCAACCGCGCCGAGAAACGCAACGCTCTCAACGACGAGACCGTGCTCGGAATCGAGACGTTCTTCAGCCACCTGCCTAAAAGCGTGAAGGCCGTCGTGCTGCACGGCGACGGTGATCATTTCTCCGCCGGTCTCGACCTCTCGAACCTGCGCTCGCACGACATCGAAGACGCAGTTCGCCATTCGAGCTTGTGGCACCGCGTGTTCGACAAGATCGAGTTCGGCGAGGTGCCCGTCGTCGCGGTCATGCACGGGGCCGTGGTCGGCGGCGGTCTTGAGCTCGCGGCAGCGACCCACGTGCGGGTCGCCGAGCGCAAGACCTACTATGCGCTGCCCGAGGGCACGCGTGGAATTTTTGTCGGGGGCGGCGGCTCCGTGCGGATCCCGCGGCTGATCGGCATCTCGCGCATGATGGATATGATGCTGACCGGGCATGTTCTCACCGACGAGGAAGGCCAAGCGCTCAGTCTCTCGCACTATCTGGTCGAGCCCGGAGAGGGTCTCGCCAAGGGGATCGAGCTCGCCACCCGCATTGCCGGCAACGCATTCCTGACGAACTTCGCCGTGATGCACGCATTGCCGCGAATCGCGGAGCAGGACCGCGCCTCCGGTTACGTCATGGAAGGGCTGATGGCCGCGATCGCGGGCGGCGGCGAAGAGGCAAAAGCGCGCGTGAAGGCATTCCTGGAAAAGCGCGGCCCGAAAGTCGCGCGCGGCTGACGCGATGCAATCGGTACGCCATCGCGATCCGGACATGGCATCCGCGCGAGCGGTGCGGCTTGGCCCGCGTGATTTCACGATCGAACGCAAGAACGACGGCACGATCTACATGCGCTCGCCGCACCGGCTCGATCCTTATCCCGACAAGCTCACCGAACGGCTGGTGCATTGGGCGACGCGCACCCCCGACATGGTGTTCATGGCCGACCGCGTCGAGGGCGCGTGGCGCAAGACGAGCTACGCCGACACGCTCGCGCGCATCCGCCGCATCGGGGCGGCGCTGCTGACGCGTGACCTCTCGGCGCAGCGGCCGATCGTCATTCTGTCGGGCAACGATCTCGAGGATCAGTGGCTCTCGCTCGCTGCGATGCATGTTGGAATTCCCTACGCACCGGTGTCGCCTGCCTATTCGCTGATTTCGCGCGACTTCGCGAACCTGAAATACATATTCAAGCTGCTCACGCCGGGTCTTGTGTTCGTTAACGACGGCGCGCCGTTTGCACGCGCGATCGAAACGGTGGTTCCATCCGACGTCGAACTGGTGGTGGCGCGCAACCCGCCGCCCGGTCGCGCCGTCACGCTGTTTTCAGCGCTCGCCGACGCGAACCCGAGCCCCGCGGTTGATGCCGCCTACGCCGGCGTTGGTCCCGACACCATCGTCAAATTCATGTTCACCTCGGGCTCGACTGGCCATCCCAAGGGCGTGATCAACACGCAGCGGATGCTTTGCAGCAATCAGGCCATGATTCTCTCGGCGTTGCGCTATTTCGAGGACGAACCGCCGGTCGTGCTCGACTGGGCGCCGTGGCACCACACCGCCGGCGGCAATCACGATGTCTATCTGGTGCTCTACAACGGCGGCTCGTTCAACGTTGACGACGGCAAGCCGATGCCGGGCGCGATCGAAGCGACGGTACGCAACCTGCGCGACGTGTCGCCAACCTGGTATTTTAACGTGCCTAAGGGCTTTGAGGCGCTGCTGCCTTATCTGCAGCGCGATGCCGGCTTGCGGCAATCGTTCTTTCGCGACCTCAAGGTGCTGTGGTACGCGGCGGCCGGCGTGTCGCAGTATGTCAGCGACCAATACGAGCGCATGGCGGTCGAAACCGTCGGCAGGCAAATTCCTTTCCTCACCGGCCTCGGGTGCACCGAAACCGCGCCGTTCGCCATCGGCCGTACCTGGCCTGCCGGGCGCGCCGCCAATGTCGGGCTCCCTGCGCCCGGGCTCGAACTCAAGCTCATCCCGAGCGGCGACAAGCTCGAAGCGCGCCTGCGCGGACCTAACATCACACCGGGCTACTGGCGGGAGCCCGACCTCACCGCCAAGGCGTACGACGAAGAAGGCTACTACAAGCTCGGCGACGCGCTCGCGTTCGAGGATCCGTCCGATCCCGGTAAGGGCCTCCTGTTCGACGGCCGTATCGCGGAGGATTTCAAACTGGCAACCGGCACCTGGGTCGCGACCGGCCGGTTGCCCGCCCGCATGATCGACGCGTTTGCGCCGTTCATCCGCGACTCAGTGCTGACGGGCCCCGACCGTGACGACATCGGCGCATTGATTTTTCCGGATCCGGTTGCATGCCAGGCGCTTGCGCCTGACATCATCGGCGACGTCGCCGCGCTTCTGGCTGACCCGCGCGTGCGTGCCGAATTTCAGAAGCGCCTCGACAGCCTATCGAAGGAAGCGACCGGCTCCTCCAGCCGGGTGGTGCGCGCCATGCTGATGGCAGAACCGCCCTCGCTCGACGCCGGTGAGGCAACGGACAAAGGCTCGATCAATCAGCGTAACGTGCTCAAGAATCGCGCTGCGCTGGTGCAGGAACTCTACGATCGGCCGCCGTCCCAACACGTCATAACGATCACTCAACCGAAAGCTTGATCATGAATCCAAAAGGACATGCCGCCCTCATCACGGGCGGGGGCTCCGGGCTCGGCGCCGCCACCGCCGAGGCGCTTGCTGCCGCAGGTGCCAAGGTCGCGATCCTCGATCTCAACATGGACGCCGCCAAGGCCGTCGCCAGCAAGACCGGCGGCATCGCGATCCACTGCGACGTCAGCAACGCGGATGCGACCCAGGCCGCTGTCAAAGAGGCTCATGAACAGCACGGCGCGGCGCGCATCGTCGTCAATTGCGCGGGCATCGGCGAGGCCAAGCGCATCGTCGGGCGCGAGGGCCCAATGCCGCTTGCCGAATTCGAGCGCACCATCCGCATCAACCTGATCGGCACCTTCAACACCATGAGGCTCGCGGCCGCCGACATGCAGGGCTTGCCGGCCCTCGATGCCGGCGAGCGTGGCATCATCATCATGACCGCGTCGGTGGCAGCGTTCGAAGGCCAGATCGGACAGGCCGCCTATTCGGCCTCGAAGGGCGGCGTCGTGGCGCTCGTCCTACCGGCGGCGCGCGAGTTCTCCCAGTTCGGCATTCGCGTCAATGCGATCGCGCCCGGGATTTTCCGCACCCCCATGCTGGGCGCGCTGCGCGAGGATTTTCAGAAGAGTCTCGCCGAGTCGGTGCCGTTCCCGAAACTGCTGGGCGCCCCCTCCGAATACGCCGCACTAGCGATGCATATGGTGGAAAACCGCTACCTCAACGGCGAGACCGTGCGGCTCGACGGCGCGCTGCGCATGGCGCCACGCTAACCATGATCAGCAACTTGCGCCGCGTAACGATCGAGTGGCAGCACTGCGATCCAGCCGGGATCGTGTTCTATCCGCGCTTTTTCGCGATGTTCGACACGTCAACTACGATGCTGTTCGAGAAAGCGCTGGGAATGACCAAATACCAGTTGCTCAAGAAATACGACTTCCTCGGCTATCCGATGGTCGACACCCACACGCGCTTCATGCTGCCGATGCGCTTCGGCGACGAGGTCGAGATCAGCACCACGCTGATCGAGGTCAAGAACTCGAGTTTCACGGTCCAGCACCGCATTCTCAAAAGCGGTGAGCTTGCCGTCGAGGGCCTCGATACCCGGGTTTGGGTCGTGCACGACCCTGATGACCCGGAGAAATTCAATGCAAAGCCGATTCCGCCGGACGTGATCGCGCGGCTCACAACCGACCGATGATCGGCCTGCGCCCCGCCCCGATGGACACCGGCCGGCCGAACCATTAACAACCCTGCGGCCCGTCACAATAACCGGACCACGGTGACCCCATGCGGCTCGATGCCTACACGCATTTCATTCCAAAGCCGTTCGTCGACAGGATGTCGGAGATCGCCGGCGACCATAGGGACATCGGCAAGCGCATGCGCGCGGTTCCGGCCATCTACGATCTCGACGTGCGCAAGAAGGTGGTCGACGGGTTTCCCGATTATGCGCAGATCCTGTCCTACCCGATGCCGCCGATCGAGCATTTCGCCAAGCCCGATCAGATTGAAGCCTTGCTCAAGCTCATCAACGACGGCTTTGCGGATCTCTGTGCCAAGGAGAAGGACCGCTTTCCCGGCTGGGTCGCACAGGCCTCGCTCGCCGCACCCGACGCGAGCGTGCGCGAGGTCGAGCGCGCCATCAAGAACGGGGCGCTGGGCGTGCAGATCTACACCAACGTCGCAGGCAAGCCGCTCGACCGGCCCGAGTTCGAGCAGTTCTTCGCCGCCATGAACCGCCTCGGCAAGCCGATCTGGATCCATCCCTCGCGCACGGCCGAGCACCCGGACTACATGGACGAGAAGAAGTCGCTGTTCGAGATGTGGTGGGCGTTCGGCTGGTCATACGAGACTGCGGCCGCGATGGCACGGCTGGTGTTTTCCAAGACGATGGATAAATACCCGAACCTGAAGATCATCCTCCACCACTTCGGTGGCATCATCCCGATGCTTGAAGGCCGCATCGGGCCGGGCTGGGATCAGATCGGCGCCCGCACCTCGGATGCCGACTACCAGGCCCTCAAGGCGAGTCTGAAGAAGCGTCCGCTCGACTATTTCCAGAAGGACGTATGGGTGGATTCGGCAGCGTTCGGCGGTCGTGGAGCGACGCTGTGCGGGCTTGAATTCTATCCACACCAGCGAGTGCTGTTTGCATCCGACTGTCCGTTCGATCCGGAAAAAGGTCCGGGCTACATCCGCGAGACCATCAAGATCCTGGACTCGCTCGGAATGCCAAAAGACAAGCTCAACGACATCTACTACAGGAATTTCGAAAAGCTAACCGGCCGCACGTTCGTGACGTGAGCCGACGGCCGAACATGCGAGCCTGCATCCCGGTATCGCCTACCGCATTCGGGACGCGCGGGCACTTTTTCCACAGCCAATGAAACCGCGCGCGCGATCTGCTAGCGTCGCGCGCCATGGAAGCATCTCGTTCCGCTCCGCTTGAGCCCAGCGCGTCGGCCGATAACGGCCGCATCACGCCGATGATGGAGCAGTACGTCGAGATCAAAGCGGCCAATCCGGACTGCCTGCTGTTCTACCGGATGGGCGATTTCTACGAGCTGTTTTTCCAAGACGCCGAAGTCGCCAGCCGTGCGCTCGGCATCGTGCTGACCAAGCGCGGCAAGCATCTCGGCAAAGACATCCCGATGTGCGGCGTGCCGATCGAACGCGCCGACGAATACCTTCACAAGCTGATCGCGCAGGGCCACCGCGTCGCGGTTTGTGAGCAGCTCGAAGACCCGGCCGAGGCCAAGAAGCGCGGCGCCAAAAGCGTGGTCCGGCGCGACGTCGTGCGGCTGGTCACGCCCGGAACACTTACCGAAGACTCGCTCCTAGACGCCAAGCGCAACAACTACCTCGTCGCGATCGTGCGGGCGCGCGCGTCCGTTGCCGGAGCGAGCCGGTTCGGTCTCGCGTTCCTTGACATGTCGACCGGCGAATTCCGGCTCACCGAGTGCGACAACATCGCGGCCGAGTTGGCGCGGCTCGAGCCGGGCGAGATCATCGTCTCCGACGCGCTCTATGACGATCCCGAGATTGCCGCGCTGTTGCGCGCCCTGCCGGTGACCCCGCTTGGGCGCGACGTGTTCGATGGCGCAACGGCGGAACGGCGGCTCGCATCGTTCTTCGCAGTCGCGACCACACAGGCGTTCGGCGCACTGTCGCGACTGGAGCTTGCGGCCGCGGCGGCCTGTGTCACCTATGTGGAGCGCACCCAGCTCGGCAAGCGTCCGCCGCTGTCGCCTCCGGTGCGCGAAGCCGAAGGCGCGACGCTTGCGATCGACGCCGCGACCCGCGCCAACCTCGAACTGATGCGCACGCTCGCGGGCGAAGAGCGCGGCTCGGTCCTGGCCGCGATCGACCGCACGGTCACGGCGGCCGGCTTTCGGCTCCTGGCCGCGCGGCTTGCCGCGCCGCTTACCGACCCAGCCGCGATCGCGGCGAGGCTCGAAGCAGTCGACGCCATGATGGCCGAGGTTTCGCTGCGCAGCGAATTGCGCTCCCGCCTCGCCGCAGCCCCCGACTTGGCGCGCGCACTCGCGCGGCTCGCGCTTGGTCGCGGCGGTCCGCGCGATCTTGCGGCGATCCGCGAGGGACTTAATGCCGCCCGGGAGCTCGCGTCCCGGCTGAGCGACCTCGATGCACTGCCGCAAGAACTTGGCGAAGCGGCCGTCGCATTGCACCGCCCCGACCAAGCGATCGCGGCCGAGCTTGCCCAGGCGCTCGCCGACGAGCTCCCCGCGTTTCGCCGCGACGGCGGTTTCGTTCGCGCCGGCTACGATCGCGCGCTCGATGAAACGCGCGCGCTGCGGGATGAGTCCCGCCGGGTCGTCGCCGCGCTGCAGGCGCGCTACGCGGAGGAGACACAGGTCCGTGCGCTCAAGATCCGCCACAACAACGTGCTCGGCTATTTCGTCGAGGTGACCGCACAGCACGGCGATCGCTTGCTGGCGGCACCGCTCAACCAGACGTTCATCCACCGTCAGACCCTGGCCGGCCAGGTGCGCTTCACCACGATCGAACTGGGCGAACTCGAGGCCAGGATCGCGAGCGCCGCTGACCGCGCGCTCGGGATCGAACTCGAGATCTTCGATGCTTTGGCGGCACGCGTCATAGCGATCGCCGAGGACATCAAGGCGGCCGCCCACGGGCTCGCAATCCTCGATGTGGCGGCCGCGCTCGCAACGCTCGCTGCGGACCAGCGCTATGTGCGGCCGCAGGTCGATCGCAGTCTCGCGTTCGCGATCGACGGCGGACGCCATCCGGTCGTCGAGCAGACACTTGCGACGCCGTTTGTCGCCAACGATTGCGATTTATCCCCGCCGGCGGACAAGGTCGCCGGGCGGATCTATCTGGTCACCGGCCCCAACATGGCGGGCAAGTCGACCTACCTGCGGCAGAACGCACTGATCGCCGTGCTCGCCCAGATGGGCAGTTTCGTCCCCGCACGCTCGGCCAGGATCGGCGTGCTCGATCGGCTGTTTTCGCGCGTGGGCGCTGCCGACGATCTTGCGCGCGGCCGCTCAACCTTCATGGTCGAGATGGTCGAGACCGCCGCGATCCTCAACCAGGCCACCGAGCGCTCGCTCGTGATCCTCGACGAGATCGGGCGCGGCACCGCGACCTTCGACGGCCTGTCGATTGCCTGGGCCACAATCGAACACCTGCACGCAACCAATCGCTGCCGCACCCTGTTTGCAACGCATTTCCACGAACTCACGGCGCTTGCCAACAAGCTTGATCGCGTGACCAACGTGACCGTGCGCGTCAAGGAGTGGCAGGGCGACGTGGTGTTCCTGCACGAGGTGGTGGCGGGCGCCGCTGACCGTTCGTACGGAATCGCCGTCGCCAAGCTCGCCGGTCTGCCGGCGGCGGTGATCGAGCGCGCAAAGCTTATTCTGGCTGAACTCGAGGCGGAGGATCGCACCTCGCACGCGCGTCGCCTGATCGACGATCTGCCGCTGTTCGCCGCCTCGGCGCGCCCGAGCGCCAGCCCGCCCAACCTGAACGACGCGGGGCACCTCGTGATCGCGGCGCTTGCCGCCCTGAATCCCGACGAGATGTCGCCGCGCGAGGCGATCGAGGCGCTCTATGCGCTCAAGGCCAAGGCGGGTGACCGATAAGATCCATGACCGACAAGCTCCCCTCGTCCATGCCGAGACCGCATGACTGCGGAGCAAAAGTCGGCCATGGATGCCGCATGGATGCCGACCGCGGGCATCCATGGATAAGCCATTCAAATGGCGCGTATTTTGTGGGCGCATTTCACCATGGATGACCGTGTTGGCGGGAGGTCATCCATGGTTGCCAAGCCATGCGTTATTGCTGTGCCAAGAACCCACCGTAGCTAGGTTCGCGCCATGGTCACCTCGACCGGCGGGCCACTCTTGATGGTCTGGTAGACCACGCAATAGCGCTCGGTCAGCTTGAGGAGCTGGTCGAGCTTCTCCTGCGGCTCATCGGTCTCCACGTCGAAGCGCAGGCGGATCTGCGCAAAGCCCACCGGCGCCTCCTTGGCGACCCCTAGCGTGCCGCGGAAATCGAGGTCGCCTTCCGCCGAGACGTGGCCGGACTTGAGCTTGATGTCGAGCGCGGTCGCCACCGCCTTGAGGGTCACGCCCGCGCAGGCAACAAGCGCCTCCAACAACATATCGCCGGAACAAAGCTCGAGCCCCGAGCCGCCCGTCGCCGGGTGCAGGCCCGCCACCGCGAGCGCGCGCCCGGTTTCAACCTTGCAGGCGATGTGGGTGTCGTCGATCGCGCCCTTGGCCCGCAGCGTGATGAAGGCGGCCTTGGGATCCTGTTTGTAGCGATCCTTGATCGGCGCCTGCATGGCGCGCAACGCAACAGCATCCATTCTGCAACTCCTAGGGCGATGATCCGTCCTTTGAAATAAGGCTAGTTCGGCATCAGCACCAGCCGGCCCACCACCTTGCCGGCCTTGAGGTCATCAAGCGCGCCGCCCGCGGCGGCGAGCGGCCGCTTGCTGATCGGCACGCTCGGCAGGCCGGCGCGCTGCACGAGCGCGACCAGCTCCTTGAGTTCGGCAAGGCTCCCCACGTAAGACCCTTGAATAGTCATGGCCTTGAGCGGGATCGTTGGCGTCGAGATGGTGATGTCGCCGCCGAACAGACCGACCACGATCAGCTTGCCGCCCTTGATCAGGCAATCGATCCCGATCTTGACGGTCGCGGAGGCCCCAACCAGATCGATCACCGACCAGGCGCCGCCGTTGGTGAGCTTGATGATCTGCTTATGCGCGTCTGGCGCGGCGCCATCGACGGTCGCAATCGAGCCGGCGGCCTTGGCAGCGTCGCGCTTTGCCGCGTCAATATCGACCACGATTGCGCCGACCCCGCCCATAGCCTTGAGCAAGGCGAGCGCCATCAAGCCAAGCCCGCCCGCCCCGATGATGACGACCGGCTCCCGCGTCAGCATCGCTCCGAGCTTCTTGAGCGCCCCGTAGGTCGTAACCCCCGAGCACGCGAGCGGCGCCGCGCGTTCAGCCGGCATGTCGCCGATCTCGAGCAGATAGCGCGCATGCGGAACCAGCAGGTGATCCGCATAACCCCCGTTACGGTAGACACCGAGCGAGCGTGGCGTCGTGCAGAGTTGCTCTTCCTCCTCCTTGCACACTTTGCATTCGCCGCACCCGATCCACGGAAACACCAGGCGACGTTCGCCAAGCTTCACGCCCTTGGCTTCCGGCCCGAGAGCCACAACCTGGCCGACGTTCTCGTGGCCCATGGTAAGCGGCAGCTTGATGCCGCGGTCGGTGAGCTGGATCTTGCGCCCGCCGCCCATGTCGTAATAGCCGTCCCAGATATGGATATCGCTGTGGCAGACGCCCGCGGCGAGCACCTTAAGCAGCACTTCTGTGCCGGTCGGGGTCGGGGTCGGGCGTTCCATCCGCTGCAGCGGCGCGCCGCATTGGCACACATCGAAACTGATCATCGGTGTTCGCTCCCGGACTATCGGCTTCTTTTAGCACAAGCCCTACGGTCGCCGCCTCGCCTCGATGTACAAGACTGCGTGGTGCCGTGTCGCTTTACCACCAGCGTGCGGCGCCCTCATCCGCCAAGGTCTGACCGTCGTCGACGCTGATGCGTCGATCAAGCGACAGGTCGAGCGCGCTCAGCACGCGTCGCTTGGCGAAATCGAAAGCGGCCGACTGCCGGTCGCGGGGGCGCGGCAAATCGGTGACGATCTCCTGCTGCACCCGGCCGGGCCGCGGGCGCATCACAATCACCCGATCGGCGAGCACGATCGCCTCGTCGACATCGTGGGTGACGACCAGCAAGGTCGGTTTCTGGTCAGCCCAGAGATCAAGCAGGTGATCCTGCAGGTCGGTGCGGGTGAATGCGTCCAGCGCCGAGAATGGCTCGTCGAGCAGCAACACCTCAGGCCGCGTGACCAACGCCCGCGCCAGCGCCACGCGCTGCGCCTGTCCGCCGGAGAGCTCGCGCGGCCACACGGTGGCCTTGTCGGTCAACCCGACCCGATCGAGTTGTGCGGCGACGCGTCTGTTGCGTTCGCTGCGCGGCCGACCTTCCAGACCGAAGCCGACGTTATTGGCGACGCTGAGCCAGGGCAGCAGCCGCGGCTCCTGAAACACAATGCCGATCTTCTCGTGCGGGGCCGTAACGGTATTGCCGTCGAGCACGACCGCGCCCTCGCTCGGTGCGTCGAGCCCGCTGACCAGCCGCAGCAACGTCGATTTGCCGCAGCCCGAGCCGCCGACCACGACTACGATCTCACCCAGTGCGACCGCGAGCGTCAGCGCTTCGAGCGCGTGCGCCCCGTTTGGATAGGTTTTGCTGACGCGATTGATCTCGAGCATCGACTCATGACTTCTGAGGGCTGGTGCCGTAGACGTCCTGCCAACGCAACATGGGCGCGCTGGCGGCGACGACCAGCCAATCGGTAAGCTTGCCAAGCACCGCGAAAGCCAGAATTGCGGCAACGATTTCGGCCGGCTTGCCAAGCTGCTGGCCATCGATGAGCAGATAGCCCAGGCCTTCGGAAGCCCCCATGAATTCCGCAGCGATAACGAACATCCAGCCGAGACCCAGGCCTGCGCGCAGCGACACGACGTAGCTCGGGAGCACCGCAGGCAGAAGGATGCGGCGGACCAGAGCGGCCCCGGAGAGACGAAATACGCGGCCGACCTCGACGATCTTGCGATCGACCGTGACGATTGCCCCCATGACGCCGAGATAGACCGGAAAGAACACGCCTACCGCGATCAAGGCGATCTTTGAGGTTTCAAAAATGCCGAGCCATAAAATGAAGAGTGGAATCCACGCGATCGAAGGCACTGCCCGCAACCCCTGCAGGCTTGGATCGATCAAGCCCCGCACAATGCCGGAGTAGCCGGCCACGGCTCCCAGAACAGTCCCTGCAACCGTACCCAGCGCAAAGCCCGCTGCCACCCGCAACAAGGTCGCGGCCACATGATGCTGGAGTTCACCGGTGCGGGCGAGGTCAGCAAGCGTCTCATAGACGGTCGAGGGAGGTGGCACCAATCGGCCATCAGATAGACCGAGGCGGACCGCGATCTCCCATAGAACGGCCAGACCGACCGGCACGAGGAGGCCCAGCGCAGGCCGCATGACATGGCTCAAGCTGCGCTTCGGCCGCGCTGTCTGCACGGTGGTGGTGTCGGCCGATGCTGTCATAAGGCAAAGAGACACGGCGCAGGCATGAAATGCAACGTAGACCACGCTCGGGGCCCACTGCCATCCTTCGAGACGCCCGACCCTCAGGATCAGGTCGGAGCGAGCGGCGCCTAATCCGGGACGCCCTGCACTGCCAGCGATTTCATCGCCTTTGGGTCACTGCGTCGGCAGTGGGACGTGATCGTCAATCAGTCCATCGACGGTCGCAGCGACGTCGACGTTCGCCGGGATGACACCGGCCTGCTGCAAGGCGACACCGGCTGCCAGGATCGAAGCCCGCTGCGGCGCGCCGATACGATTGTGGGTGAGCTCGGTGCGCTCGGTAAGCTGCTTATCGACCACCGCGGGGGGCAGCTTGGTGATGTTGATAAAAATCTGTTTGAGTTCGTCGGGATGAGCGAGCGCGTACTTGCGCGCCTCTTCGTACACCCCCAGCACCCGGCGAACCAGGTCGGGATTGTCATTGAGGAACGCTTCACGCACGTTGAGGATGCCCCAGGTGTTGGCCTCCGGGTTTCGGTAGAACAATCGCGCGCCGTCCTCAATTTCCGCCTGCGCCATCATGGGATCGAGCCCGGCCCACGCGTCGACATCACCGCGAATGAGCGCCGTCTTACCGTCCGGGTGTTGTAACAGGACCGGAGCGATGTCCTTCTCGGAGAGTCCGGCGGATTGGAGCGCGCGCACGAGGAAAATATGCGGGTCGGTTCCGCGCGTCACTGCTACACGCTTTCCCTTGAGGTCAGCGATTTTGTTGATCGCGGTATCCTTGCGAGTAACGAGCGCAGTCCATTCCGGCCGGGAATAGACGTAGATTGATTTGATTGGATTGCCGTTGATCTTCGCAAC
>Ga0066388_100000429_pt1 | contig 19515 bp, 20 predicted proteins | sample PanSoiMetaGPlot6_FD_64539 | JGI IMG/M metagenome (GOLD analysis project Ga0066388, IMG submission 64539) | Tropical forest soil microbial communities from Panama analyzed to predict greenhouse gas emissions - Panama Soil - Plot 6 (Hybrid Assembly) | ecosystem: Environmental > Terrestrial >... | reverse complement strand
GCTCCTGCATCCGGGCCAGCCAATTGCGCGTCGCGCCCGCCGAGTCGCCGCCCACCGCCAGATACCGAACGTCCGGCCGCCGGGTGCGCAGGAGTGCGGCCATGTCGAGGAACTCCTCGACGCCCTTCTCGGGTCGAAAGATGCCGACGAAGCCGACGATCGGTGTCGCGCGCGGAAAAAACGCACCGCGGTGATCGCCGCCAGCGCCGAACCGATCGAAATCGATGCACGGATGGACGACATGCAGGCGTGCGTCTGGCAGCCGGCCGCGCAGTGGTTGCAGGGCCGCGCGCGAGGTTGCGATGATCGCCCGTGCGCCGAGCAGGGATGGGTCTGCGGCCCCGCCGGTGCTGGGTGGTGCACCGAAACGCACTACCGCCGGCACGCGCGCCCAGCGGGCTGCCGGCAGCTCGGCGGGACGCCAGCGCACGTAGTCGGTGAAGTAGAGGAGTGCGATTGCCTCGCGCTGCAGCAGACGCCAGGCGGCAATGACCGCGCTCAGGTAGGGAAGGTTCCTGCCGCTGGCGACGAGCGGCCGGTAGAGCACGCGGACACCGTGCGCCTGGAGCGCGCCGCCGCAACTGCCGCGCGCCGGAACGACTGCCACGACCTCGAACGCATCGCGATCGAGGTAACGCAGGAGGCGTACGAGGTTGGTGAACGAGCCGATCGACGCGTCGACGTGGTCGACGACCCACAGCACCCGGGCGCGCGATGCCTGCTTCACGACCGGCGGACTTCCCGCATCGGGCGGGGAAATGCCAGCCCAGCGGCGGGCGCCGTTGGCGCCCGCCCCGTTCGGCGTTCAGCGTCTCAGGGACCCAGATGTGCGTCCGGTGGATGGATGGAGTCGGGTCATGGGAGCGCTGACAAATGCACTCACCGGCGAACATGTCCCTTACCCAACGCTGAACGCCGAACGCTGAACGTCGAGCGGGCGCGTCAGCGCGCCCGCTCGACCTCAATCCGCCCGATGCGCCCAGCGGTGCGGCGCGACGACCAGGCCGTGCGGCTGCTCGACGGCAACCCCGCTGCCATAGACGTCGGCCGGCCAGACGTGAAACTCGACCACCCGTTCGAGATGTATGGCGGCTTCGCGCCCGCGCCCGCATCCGATCGACAACGTGTAGCGCCCGCCGACGAGCGGCAAGGCGGCGAGCTCGAGCTCGATACAACCGCGCGGATGGAGGGCGGCGATCGCGTCGCCGCCCTGCGCGCGCGTGCGCAGCTCGAGAATGCGGGTGCCGTACGGATCCTCGATCTGCACCGCGAACCACGGCGAGGCGATGCGCTGCGCGGCGCGGTACCCGATGCGCAGCGTGAACGGATCGCCGGTGGTGGGCCAGCCGTCGGCGCGGCGGGGATTGGCCAGCTCGATGCGCTCGATCGCGATGTCGTCGTTGTCCTGGCGCGCGAGCTGACGCTCATCGATGCGATAGCCGGTGCCGCCGCTGCCGTCGGCGTGCGCGAGCTGGGTGGCGAGAAACGCTGCGGTGACGGCTTCCACCTCGCCGCGCTCCACCAACCGGCCGGCCTCGAAATGCATGGCGGTCCGGCACAGCGCGTTCACGGCCGCCATGTTGTGGCTGACGAACAGCACCGTGCGCCCGCCCTGCGCCGCGTTGCCCATCGTCCCGATGCACTTCTGTTGGAAGGCAGGATCGCCGACCGCCAGCACCTCGTCGACGATCAGGATGTCCGGCTCGAGGTGCGCGGCGACGGCGAAGGCAATGCGCACATACATGCCGTTCGAGTAGAACTTGACCGGCGTATCGATGAAGCGCTCGATTTCGGCGTAGTCGACGATGGCGTCGAACTTGCGGTCGATCTCGTGCTTGCGCATGCCGAGGATGGCGCCGCTCAGATAGATGTTGTCGCGACCGGTGAGCTCCAGGTTGAAGCCGGTGCCGACCTCGAGCAGGGAGCCGACGCGGCCGCGCACCTCCGCCCAGCCCGCGCTCGGACGCGTGATCCGGCTCAACAGCTTGAGGAGCGTGCTCTTGCCTGCGCCGTTCGATCCGACGATGCCGACGATCTCACCGCGCGCGATTTCGAACGTCACGTCGCGCAGGGCCCAGAACACGGCGCTGCCGTTGCGCGCGGAGAACGTACCGCGCATCGCGTTGGCGAGCGCGGAACGCACCGTGCGATATGGGTCTCCGCGCCCGATGCGATAGTTCTTGCCGAGCCCATCGGCGCGAATCGCGACGTCGGTCATGCGGTGTGCCGCGTGTACATCAAAGCGGCGCGCGTTTCATCGATGCGCCGCCATCCACAAGCCACGCGCCGGCAGCATATCCGGGCAGGCACCGCCCCCGCGAGGCCCGCGGTTGCTGCGCGGCACACGGCGTCCGAACCGGTGCGTCAATTCGCACCCGACTCGGGAGGGGCGTCGCTGCGGGGTTGGGCCGGATCGAGTTTGAGGGGCGCCCACGACGGGTTCATCGGGATGGTCAGCGGAAAGCGCGACCCGGATTGGATTTTCTTCTCGATCAACACGGCGTAGCCGGGCCAGTCGAGATCGCGCAGCGGAGGCAACGCGAAGCGCGAAGCCCAGGCAGCGGCCAACACCACCGCGACGCCCAATGTCGACAGTCGCCGTGGCTGCCCCGCCGGCAGGCCATCCAGCGCCGCGACGACGGCCAGCACGAGCATGATGGCCGGGAAGACCGTGTACCGATAGGGCACCGCGTACCACACCAGGAACAGCAGGGTCGGGCGCCCGAACCCGAGCCCGAGCAGCGATCCGAGGAAGAAGTAGAGGGCGACGAGCACCGCCGGCAAGCGGCGAAAACCGCCGGCAGCGCAGGCCGCCAGGAGCAGTGCAGTCAGGCCTGCGGCGACGGCAGTCATGGCCGCGCTGTTGGTGGCGTGCGACACCGGCGCAAGCGTCACCGGAAAGACCAGGGCGGCGACGCGGTCGCAGACGAAGATCAGGTAGTGGCGCAGCGTCAGGGCCGACGAATACCTCTGATCGCGGCCCAGGTTGCCGGTCATGAACACCACCACCGCGAACGCCATGATGAGAGCGAAGGCGCAGACCATCTCGTGCCGATTGCGTCGCTGAAGGCCGCGCCACGCGCGCAGTAGCCACAGCGGCAGGGTGAGGACCGCCAGCGGAGTCGAGAACACGGCGGTGCAGCCGGCGCCGGCGAGCAGGGCGATACGCCATGCCGCGCGCGGAAGGCGGGCGACGCTCAAGAGCGCGAGGCCGACGGCAATGAACCAGCTCAGGTTCGTCGGCGTGCTCAGCACCTCCTGATCGAAGGGCAGGCTGAGCGCGGCGACGCCGAAGAACACGCGCAGGGCGTCACTGCGCACGAGATGGCGGAAGTTCGGTAGGGCGAAGCTGGCCAGAACGAGCGCCGTGACCGCGATCGCACTGGTGGTGTAGACGCGCGGTGCGGCGCTGAACGGCACGAGGCCACCGGCCCACGCGATCAGGCGGTGCGTCAGGTACGGAAATCCCTGGTAGAACTTCGCCAGGGCGCGCGGGAAGCCGAGCGTCAGGTTCTCGCTGAAGAAGATGTAGCCGTCTTCGGCCCAGAACTGCGGGTTCGTGACCGCATCCGGGCGGCGCGCCACGATGACCGCGGCGAGCAGTACGACCACGCCGAGATAGCGGAGCAGCCAACGCTCGGCCGGCGGCGCGGGCTCGCTGCCGCCGAACACGCGATCGGCGAACAGGAGCGACCACTCGTGAGCGCGATCCGCGGCGGCGCGGATGGCGAAGCCGGTCATGCGCGGTGCGGCGGCCTAGACCACGTCGGCGACCGTCTCATCGACGTGCTGGAAATAGACAAGCCCGCCGATGAGCAACACGACGACCGCAATCGTGGACGCGGCAAGCAGCGTCGGGTCGGGCGCGTGATGCCCGGCCAGAGCCCACCGCAGGCCGTCGATCGTCCCGGCCATCGGGTTGAGGCCGTACAGCCAGCGCCAGCGTTCCGGCACCAGGCTGCTCGGGTAGGCGATCGGGGAGACGAACATCCACACGGTGAGCAGGTATTGCACCGCGTAGCGCACGTCGCGATACAGCGCGTGCAGCGCCGACAGCCACAGGCCTACCGCCAAGGCGGAGGTGACGGTCAGGACGACAAAGAAGGGCAGCGTCCACGCGGCCACGGTCGGGGTAATGCCGTAGAACGGCAACATGATCAGCAGGACGACGAAGCCGATCGAGAAATCGACCACCCCTGCGAGCACCGCCGAAACCGGCAGGAGCAGACGCGGGAAATACACCTTCGTGATGACGCGCTGGTGATCGACCAGCGTGTTGGTGGCGCGGGTCGCCGATTGCGAGAAGTACGCCCAGGGCAACAGGCCGGCGAAGTAGAACACCGGGTACGGCAGATCGTCCGACGGAAGGCGCGCGAGACGGCCGAACAGGAGGCTGAACGCGAACGTGCTCAACACCGGCTGCAGGATCACCCACGCGACGCCGATGACGGTCTGCTGGTAGCGCACCTTCAGGTCGCGCCAGATAAAGAAGAACAGCAGCTCGCGATACGTCCACACCTCGTGCAGGTCGATCTCGACCGCGCGCCCCGGCGGCGTGATGCGGGTGACCGTCGCCACGGCCGAGACTCATACCAGAGCCGCCGCCTCGGGCACGAGGGGCGCTCTTTACCGCAGAGGACGCCTCACACGTACCGCATCGCGCAGGCGACGTTGCCCTCGGTATCCTCGAAGCGGATCATGCGGCCCACGCCGACGATCTCGTACTCGTCGAAGACGATCTTGCCGCCGTTGTCGACGATCGCGGCTTTGATCGCGCCGAGGTCATCGACCGAGATGGTGCATTCGTACCCGATCCGTCCGCGCCCGGCTGCCGGTTCGTGGCGCTTGCTGACCGAGCCGTGAATGCCGGGCTCGGCGGGCGTCCCCGTCTGGATGAGGTAGAAGTCCGGCGGCCCCCAGGCTTCGAAGCGCCAGCCAAAGACCCGCTCGTAGAATCTGCGGGCGCGCTCTACGTCGTCGGCTTCGATGTCGAAATGCGCAATGTTGTTGGGCATGGGGGGACCCTAGCTCGCTCGCGATCGACGGGCTTCCGGTATTCTGCCATTAAATCCCGACAATGCGTCAAAGCCGCGCGCCGGAGCTGCTCGTGCGTACCCTCGCAGTCGGCTATCCGTCCGGCGCCGTTCTACCCGCGCACGCGCACGACTGGGCGCAGCTCGTGTTCGCCTCGGAAGGGGTGATGAGCATCCAAACCGAGGACGGCACGTGGGTCGTTCCATCGCACCGCGCCGTCTGGATCCCGGCCGGCGTGAAGCATTCCGTGGCGATGTCGGGATGGGTCTCCATGCGCACGCTCTACATCGTCCCGCAGCTGGTCGCGGCATTGCCGCGCCGCTGCGGTGTGATCGGCGTCTCGCCGCTGCTCCGGCATCTGATCCTGCACGTGGTTGCGCAGGGCTCGCTGCGGCGCAGTGTTCCGGAGCATCGCCGGCTGGTGGCGGTTCTGCTCGATCAACTGCGCGTCGTCCCCGCCGTGCCGCTCGAGCTCGCCATGCCGCGCGATGCGCGCGCGTTGCGCGTCGCGCTGCGGCTGCGCGAGGAACCGGGTGACAACGAGCCGATCGACCGCCTGGCACGCGCTGCGGGCGCGAGCCGCCGCACGCTCGAGCGCCTGTTCCAGAAGGAGACCGGCATGACGGTCGGCCGCTGGCGACAGCAGGCGCGCCTCCTGCACGCCATGCGGCTGCTCGCGCGCGGGGAGCGCGTGACGTCGATCGCGCTCGAGGTCGGCTACGAAAGCTCCAGTGCGTTCATCGCGGCATTCGCCGCTGCGCTCGGCACGACTCCGGGGCGCTACTACCGGACGCATGTCGAAGCGGAGAGCCAGCCGCGTGAACATCCGCCCGAGTCCGCCAGCGGACGACGGAACTGAGCCTTCAGGACGTTGGGCGTCGGTGGCGCTCCGCGACCCACGACTCCGGTGCGGCGCCGTCGAGCCGGACGCGCCGGTGCGCGAACCGCCAACCGCCGTCGACGGCGACGTAGCGGTCTCGATAGCGACCCCAGTGATCGGGACCGCGCTCGGTAATGACGAAGAAGTACGCGCTGCCGCTCGCCTCGCTGGCGCTTGCGACCGCCAGGCGCACGCTCGAGACATGGTGGCGGATCCACCCCGCCGTCGTCGCCGCGGCCAGATCCGTCTTCGTACCACCGAGGAAGGCGCGGATTGCGGCGCGGCCGCGGTGCATCTGCCCGTCCGGCGTCTCGAGCACACCGTCGGTGGCGAACAGCGCCACCAACTCGTCGAAGCGCCCGCCATCGGCGCAGTGCGCGTACGCAGCCACCAGGTCGCGAATCTGCTCGCGGGCAATCAACTCCCAGGTTTCCAATGGTATCTCCGTCGCCGGTGCACGCTAGCAGAGCCTGCGCCGATTTTCGCGACCGCAAGTCGTTCGAAGGTCCGGAGGGCCGCGCTTCCGCGCGGCCGTACCACCCCGGCTGCTTTGGGTCACTGCTTGCCAGGCCGCGCGCTGCGACGGCGCCGCAGAAGCGGCGCCCTCCGTTCAGTGCTTCTGCGCGGTTGACCCTTGTCCGCGACGGCCGCAGACGGCAGACTCCCCGCATGGCTGATCACCCGCACATGCCCGACAACTTCACGCGCCGGGTTCCGGACGGCGACAACCGCCCCCGTCTGGTGTGCGACAGCTGCGGATTCATCAGCTACGAGAATCCCAAGGTCGTCGTCGGCTCGGTGTGCAGCACTGGCGAGCGCATCCTGCTCTGCCGGCGCGCGATCGAGCCGCGCCGCGGCTTCTGGACGCTACCGGCCGGATACCTCGAGACGCACGAGACGACCATGGCGGGGGCGATGCGCGAGGCGATGGAGGAGGCGTGCGCGCGCATCGAGATCGACGCCTTGCTGGCGGTCTACAACGTCCCGCGCATCAGCCAGGTGCAGGTGATTTACCGCGCGCGGCTGCTCGGCGACGTCGCGGCGGGACCGGAGAGCGAGGAGGTCGGCCTCTACCGGTGGGCCGAGATCCCGTGGGACGACCTCGCCTTCCCGACCGTGCGCTGGGCGCTGCACCACTTCCACGAGGTGCGCGACCAGCCCGTGTTCGCCGCGCGGACCAATCCGCCAGGGGAACACGGCGACTACTGAGGAGAGAGGGGTTACGGGGTTAGGGGTGCCCTAACCCCGTAACCCCTAACCCCTTATCAACGTCATGTGATCGCGCATCGCGCAGCGATCCATGACCACCAGCAGGCCGGCGGCGCGTGCTCTGGCGGCGGCGGCCGGGTTGATCACGCCCTCTTGCATCCACACGGCGCGGGCGCCGACCGCGATGGCGTCGTCGACCACTGGGTCGACGAGCTCCGAGCGCCGGAACACATCGACCACTTCGACCGGGCCGGGTGCCGCGCGCAGGCTTGGATAGCAGGGCAGGTCGCGCCAACTGGCGATCAGCGGGTTGACCGGCACGATCTCGAAGCCGGCATCGCGCAGATAGCTCGCGACGCGGAACGACGGCCGCGCCGGATTGTCCGAGATGCCCACCACCGCAAAACGCCGATAGCGGTGCAGGATCTCCACGGCCACGGCGTGGCTGTCGTCGTTGGACATCATCGCGCGTGCGTGCCGATTTCGGCCTCCGCTCGGTTCAGCAATGCGAGAGGGCGATGTTGACCGCGGCGATGAGCTCGGCGATCGAGACGCTGCCGTCGTGATTCGTGTCGAAGGCCCGACAGCTGTCGACCGAGTTGTTCCCGAGCGCGATGTTCACGCCGGCGATCAGCTCGTTGACGGCGACGTCGCCGCTGCCATTGCAATCGCCTGCGCAGGCGGGCGGCGTGGTCGCGGTCTCCGTGGGTGGCGCGCTGTTCGTCGCGGTGCCGGTGGCCGTTGCGGTACTGGAAAACGTCGCGGGCGCGGTCGCGGTGACGGAGGATGTCGCGCTGGCCGGAACGGTCGGCGTCACCGAGGGAGTGGGCGATTCCGAGCGCGTCGGTGTGCTCATGGGCGTCTTGGTCACCGACGGCGTGCCGCTGGCGGTACGCGTTGCGGTCGCAGTCAGCGTCGGCGTTGCGGTCACCGTAGCCGTCCGCGTCGGCGGCGTGCCGGTCACGGTCGGCGTAGGCTCGGTGCAGTCGGGAATCACAGTGTTGCTGCAGCCAAAGTTCAGATCGCACGAGTCGGTGGTGCAGACGAGCCCGTCGTCGCACGATTCGAGCTGACAGTAGATCGAGCAGCCGGAGCAACTCTTGGGTGGGATCATTCCCTTATCGCAGGTTTCCGGGAAGCTGATCATCCCGTCGCCGCACACGGGGCACGGCGTCAGGCAGGGCGGCACCGTGTTGGCCTGATTCGGACAGGTGGTGAGTGGCGAGGCGCTGCCCGCCGGCATGATCGTCGCGCCCTGGGTGTTCGGCGGTCGGCGCAAGGGGAATACCGACCGATTCATGCCCTGCATGCCGGTGGCGACGGTGCGCGTGGCATCGAGCACGCCGTGGATGGTGAGCAGCTCGCGCGCCGTAAGGTCGTTCTCGCCCCCGTCCGGCGCGGTGGCGATGAGAGAGGCGGTCGCTCCAATGGTCACGTTGCAACCCATGAGATCGTTCGTTCCGCCTTCGCCGCAGCCGTTCTGATCGCTGCACGAGCCGCTCGTGCTTACGTCCATGGTGCTGTTGGCCGTCAGGTCGCCGGATCCAAGCCAACCGGCGCGCACGGTGACCTCGCCCCCGAGACTGCCGGGCCGCTGGCTGCTGGCGTCGATCGGCCCGTTGATGACGATGTTGCGCCCGCCCATCAACGTCGCTCCGCCGCCCGAGTCGCCGGCGCTCACGTCCACCAGAGCGGCGCTGCCGATCGTGACGTCGAGGCCGGTTTCCACGCACAGACAGCCGCCGCAGGTCTCCCCGGTCGGGCCGCGCGCGGTGACCGATCCATTGATGATCGTGCTGCCGCGCGCCACCAGCGTGATGGTGCCGCCGCCACCGTCGGGCGATGCACCATCCGAGCTGATGATGGCACCGCTGGGCACGGTCACGTTGCCGAATCCGCCGTCGATGCAGATCAGCCCGCCGCAGCCGCCGGTCATGAACGTGCCGCTGGCGCCGTTGCTGATCATGTTCCCCGAGACAGTCACGCCGGCGCCGGCGGTAATGTCGATGCAGCCGCCGCTGCCCGCATCGCCGGCGCCCGACGCCGCGACGCCGCGCATTGCCACGGTGCCGCCGGCCCGCAGATCGATGAAGCCGCCGTCGAGCCCGCTCACATCGAGGTCGGTGGTCAGCGTCAAGTTGCCGCCGGCGGCCAGATCGATCTCGCCGCCGCCGTCGGAGTCGTTGCCGCCTGTGGCGCTGATGGTCCCGTTGTTGACGAGGTTGCCCGCGGCGGTGATGTCGATCAGACCGCCACCGGCGGCTCGGGTGAGGTCGTCGGATCGGATCTTGCCGACGATCGACACCGCGCCACCGGCGCGCACGATGATCTCGCCGCCGTTGGCGTTGCCGGACGCGTCGATGGTGCCGTCAGTGGTGACAGTGAAGTTGCCGGTCGTCTCGATCACCACCATCCCACCGCGCGCGGCGGTGCCGCCGCCGATCGCGTCGATGATCCCGCTGACGGTCAGGCGCGCGGCGCGGATCGTCGCCATGCGCGAACCGATCGTGAGGCGGCTGGTGGCCGCGAGCGTGACCTGCTGGTTGCCGAAGTCGAGCGTGCAGCCGTTGTCGATCGTGTAGTCGCCGGCAATCGTGCAGGCGACGACGCCGGGCGAGCAGTTCGGCTCGGGGCCGATGATCTGCCTCGCCGTGCACACCGCGTGCGCGCTCCTCGCCGCGCCGAGCGCCAGCGTGGCCAGTACGAGGTATGCGAACGGTTGGCGGAGCGACATGCGCGGAATCTTCTGACTGATACTCGGCACGGCGCGAAAAGGCATTAGAAATTTTCTTGCACGCGCCATCCGACGCCGCCGCGCGCGAAGGCCGGGACCCTACGGACCGCGTGGCCCTGCGTCAAGCGGCGCAAGGCCGAGGCGGCTTGCTTTCTGCGGGGTTGTCGGTGAGGATCGATGCACACGGCGCAGCGATCAGGTGATACGAATGGCATCCCGCGTATACGGCATGATGCTCGGCGTCGCGGCGCTCGGCATGCTCGTCGGTGCACTGCTGTTCGGCCTGCGCCCGCAGGCCCAGGAGGCCGGTGAGAGCGAAGCCGAACAGGTGACGCCGAGCGAGCTCGACTTGTACATCGACGTCTACACGTCGATGCAGGCCGACCATGATCTGACGATCGAAACGATCCTGGCACAGCGCGGCGTTCCGCTGGCGCAATTCCGCAACATCGAGCGGCGCGTCCAGAAGAATGAGCGCTTGGTGCGCAAAGTGCGCGACGCACTGCAGGCGCAAGCGAAGGCGCACGCCGAAGCCGTCGCCCCACCCGGCGCGCGCGCCGAGGCGCCCGCCGCGAAGCCGCCGCCGGCAAAAGCCGCTCCGCCCGCGAAGTAGCGCACACGCGCGTATGTAGCGCCGGCCTCCGCGCCGGCGTCGGCGGCCCGAAGGGCCGCCAGGACCGCGCGTGAACCTCCGCCCGCGCGAGCGCTCCGAACCTGTCGCTCGAACGTCGCATAAACCCACCGGTCCACAGCAGCACGTTGAACGTCGGCGCGAGCTCTTCTCGCTGCGGAGTACGTGGGATCCTGATACGCGCCCAGTGTAAGCGCGTGCGTGTGAAGGGTTCTGAACGCTCGTGCGGACGCCACAACGCGCGCGCGAAATGCAACGGCCCTGCGGGCCGCCCGGCGGCACGGAGGCCGGCCGCCACCCACGCGCGAGCTCACACGCCGCATGTGACCTTGCAACGCAGTGTACTGCGTGGCAGCGTCGGCGCAGCCGGAAAAGCCGGCGCAGGAGGACCGAATGGCCGAAGAGCACGATGAGGGGCCGGCAGATGCCCAAGACGTGCTGCGCTCCCTCGAGGACGTGCGCAGCCGGCTGCGCACCATGATCTGGGCGCTGCACGGCATGCACCAGGACATGGCGGCGTTGACCGTCGACGACCTCGCCGACCTCGAACACCTCATGACCGAGACCCTCGATCACCTGCTCTCGCCGGCGTACGAGGCGGTCAGCCAGATGCTGGGAGTCTCCTCCGGCGGCGCCGTGACCACGCACTGACCGGGTATGGCGCGCGTGTGGTTCGTCCGCCGGCAGGGCGGCGTGTGGGTGGCGCCGGGCGGAAAACCGGCGGCGGAACTGCCGCTGGCCGAGCTGATCTTTCCGCTCGATCTTGGCACGCACCGGCGCGTCGATGAGGACCCGCCGGTGCCGGCTCCGCAGCTGCCGCCCGAAGACCCGGCGACGCTGCAGCGCGTGATGGTCGAGGTGGAGCCCAAGGACCTCGACGGCCTCGAGTTCAGCGGCTATGCGCCGGGCGTGTACGACTCGACCTACTCGCCGCAGGAAGTCGCGCGCCGGTTGAACGCGCGGCGCAGCGCGCGCCTGCGCGCATCGGCCTGAGTGTGGCTCGGCATTGTGCGCCGCGGCCTAAGCTGACACAGTTCCCCCATGCGGCTGGTGGGGATGTTGCTGGTGGTGGCCATGTTGGCCGCGGTGAGCGCCTGCAACTCCGACGACCCGCCCGGCGCCTCGACCAACCGTCCGGCGTTTCGCAGCCTGGGCAAGCGCGCCGACTCGGACCTCGGCGCACCGCCCGCTGTGCCGCGGCCATGAGGCCGGGCGAGCGTGCGTGCTTGCGCCGCCATGTGCGGCGCGCGATGTGACCCTGGACGGGGTTGGGGATGCCGAACTTCCGCCATCGCCTCACGCGCAGCCAGCAGCGCGACTACGACCGCAGCAACGCCGTGCGCAGTGTGCCGGTGCGCGTGTCGGCGCGCTGCGCGCGCGCCGCCACCCTGCTCGAATGGGCGCTGGTGCACGGCGACCGCGCCCGCACGCAGCGCGTCGCCCAGGTGATCTGCGACGACCTCTGCAGCGCCCTGCGCCTGCCGGCGCTGCGCGTTGAGGTGCGCGCCGTTCGCCCGTCCGATCGGCGCGGCGAGCTGCACGGTCTCTATCAGTCTGCCGGCCGGTCGCAGGTGATCAGCGTCTGGATGTTCACCGCCAAGCGCAGCCAGGTGGTCGCCTATCGCACCTTCCTGCGCACGCTGCTGCATGAGCTCGGCCACCACATCGACTACGAGTACCTGTCGCTGCGCGACTCCTTCCATACCGACGGCTTCTTCCAGCGCGAGTCCAGCCTGGTGCGCCAACTCCTCGACGCCGCCGCGCGGGCGCCGGCGGCTACTGCGCCGCTCGCACCCGACTCGGTGGAGTAGCGCGCGGCGGTGATAACGGCCTTTTTCGCCGCGGAGGACGCAGGGGACGCAGAGGTACGCAGAGGAGGCGTTGGGCCGGTGAGGCCGGCGTGGAGTTGCAGAACCCGGCGTTCTGAACGGTACTGGCCGGCCTCACCGGCCCAACGCCTCCGCCTCTGCGCTCCTCTGCGTCCTCCGCGTCCTCTGCGGTGAAAGGGCCGTTACCACCGCCGCCCGCCGGATCGATTTTTCCCTCCAAAACATGTATCTTCCGGTCGTGCGGGCGACGGCGGCGGGGGTTCCAGCGACGCGGATCGAAGTGACCGACAACCTCGACGAGTTGCTGTCGGTGCTGCCGCCCCGACTCGTCGAAACGCTCATGCGCGACAGTGCGCTGCCGGCGCTGATCGAGGTCGTCTGCGACCTCGGGCGCGTGCCGGAAGCGCGCTTTCCACACGGCGTCGCGACGCTGTCCGATGCACCGGTCAGCCGCGAGGATCTCGACTACGTCGCGGCGCGCGTCGGCCAGTTCAACAAGGACAACCGCGCCGGCATCGAACGCACCCTGCACCGCATCTCGGCCCTGCGCAATCGCATGGGCGACATGGTCGGCGTGACCTGCCGCGTCGGGCGGGCCGTCTACGGCACCATCGACGTCGTGCGCGATGTGGTCGAAGCCGGGAAGAGCGTGCTGCTGGTCGGCCGTCCGGGGGTGGGCAAGACGACCCTGCTGCGCGAAGCGGCGCGCGTGCTTGCCGACGACCTGCACCGGCGCGTGATGATCGTCGACACCTCGAACGAGATCGGCGGCGACGGCGACATTCCGCATCCCGGCATCGGCCACGCGCGGCGCATTCAGGTGCCGGGGCCCGAGCTACAGCACGCGGTGATGATCGAGGCGGTCGAGAACCACATGCCCGAGGTGGTGGTGATCGACGAGATCGGCACCGAAGCCGAAGCGCTCGCCGCCCGCACCATCGCCGAGCGGGGCGTGCAACTGATCGCCACCGCGCACGGCAACACGCTCGAGAATCTGGTCGCCAACCCGACTCTCTCGGATCTCATCGGCGGCATTCACGCGGTGACGCTCGGCGACGAGGAAGCGCGCCGGCGGCGCACGCAGAAGACGGTCCTCGAGCGCAAGGCGCCGCCGACGTTCGACGTGATGATCGAGATTCGCGACCGCGACCGCTTCGCCGTTCACCACGACGTCGCGGCAGTGGTCGATCGCCTGCTGCGCAACGCGCCGTTCGAGCCCGAGGTGCGCGTGCGGCGGAGCGACGGTGGCATCGATGTCGAGCGCGCGGCGAGCGCGCCGCCGGTTCCGGAGCCGTCCGCATCGGCGGCGCCGCGACCCCGTTACCTGCGCATCTTCCCGTACGCCTTGCGGCGCGATCGCGTCGAACGCGTCATCCGGGCGTTGCAGCTGCCGGCCGTGATCGTCGACGAACCGGGTGCCGTCGACGTCATTCTCACCTTGCGCGCCATTGCGAAGAAGCAGCCGCGCCGGTTGCGCGAAGGGTTCGGGCCCGGGGCGCGCGTGCATACCGTCGCGTCGAGCAGCCCAGCCAAGATCGAGCAAGCCTTGCGCGAGCTCTTCGATCTCGAGCAGCCGCACCCGGAACAGAACGACGCGCTGCGCGAAGCGGAAGGCGCGGTCATCGAAGTGATCGCGCGCCGCCGGCCGGTGGAGCTCGCGCCGCGCGATTCGTATTTGCGGCGACTGCAACATCAGTTGGCCAACGCGTACGGGTTGCAGTCGCAGAGCGTCGGTCGCGAGCCCTTCCGTCACGTGCTCATACGTCCGGCCGACACATGAAAAAAAGCACTGCGGCACAAGCGCTGACGGCACGTACATTCTCGACCGTCAACGCAAAGAATTTTCTTGACAGCCGCGCTGCTCTCGGTGCAATTAAAGGCCAATTTTTCGGCCCGAATCGGCCATACACTCAACTGAGGAAAGGTGGGGATATATGACGAAGTCGCAGCTGGTGGAACGGTTGGCAAAGGCGGGTGGCGTCACGAAGAAGCAAGCGCAAGCACTGATGGAGGGGTTGGTTACAACCGTCGTCGGCTCGGTGAAGAAGGGCGAACCCGTCAAGATCCCTGATCTCGGAACGTTTCGGAAAGTGCAGAGCAAGGCGCGCATGGGACGCAACCCGCAAACTGGCGAGCCGGTGAAGATCCCGGCACGCAAGAAGGTGCGGTTCTCAGTCGCGAAAAGTTTCAAAGTCCAGGTGCTCGGCGCCGCGAAGAAGTAACCGCCGAGCCCAACCCGATACCGACGGACTTGCTCCGGCGGGCCGTGACACATGAGGCTGATTCCGCACAGCCATCATTAGCTTGCGGCACAATCGGAGCGAGAGTTTTTCATTTGGTATCGCTCCAGGGTCCTCTATACGGTGGCGGAAGATATCAAGTTGCGGAGGTGGGGAAGTAAAGATGACTGACCGCTCATTTGGGCTCTTCGAGCCCGACGCACTTCTTCCGGCGCAGTTTTATGCAGCGTTTCGGGGCGGCTCCGGAGTACGAGGTGAGAAACGTCTGATGCTCGCTGTGCTCGAGGATGCGCTCGACTGCTTCCAAAAATATGCAGTCGCTCGCGATGGCCATGGCCAAGCGCTGTTCGAGGAAGCGAACACCTGGATCACCTCGAACGACCGCGGATGGTTCTTCTCGTACGAGAACATCTGCGAGACACTGGAGATCAATCCCGAATACCTGCGCCGCGGTCTGGATTCGTGGCGGCGCGATCAGAACGGCGTGTCGCATCAAGCGGTAGCCGGGCGCGCGGCGAAGAACGATACGCCGCGAATGCGCGCGGCCGGTTGAGCGGCTTTGACTGCGTAGCGGGGGCGAGTCATCGCCCCGCGATGCGCCTTTCGGGCGCATCGCTACGGTGGCGCGGCGCGACCGTGCCTGGCAGACGTCGGCCATGAAAGTCATCGGCGTCACCGGCGGCATTGGCTCTGGCAAGAGCGCCGCCAGTCAGATCCTGGCCGAGCTCGGTGCGGTGGTGATCGATGCCGATCGCGTCGGCCACGAAGTCTACCGTCCGGGATCGCCGGGCTGGGATCGCGTGGTGGAGCGGTTCGGCCGCGACGTGGTCGCGCCCGACGGGTCGATCGATCGCAAGCGGCTCGGCGCGATTGTCTTTGCGGATCCGAAACAGCTCGCGCGCCTGAACGCCATCGTTCACCCGTTGATCCGCGCGGCGATCGGCGCCCGCATCGCCGCGGAACGCGCGGCCGGTCATGCGTCGGCGGTGGTGGTCGAAGCGGCGTTGCTGGTCGAGGCCAACTGGGACCAGCTGGTCGACGAGGTATGGGTGGTGACGGCCAGTCGGGCGGCGGTGGAGGCGCGTCTCGCCGCTCAGCGCGGCCTCGATCCGAGCGCGATCGCGGCCCGCATCCGAGCCCAGATCGGTGACGCCGAGCGCGCGGCGCGCGCCGACGTGATCATCGACAACAGCGGCTCGCTCGAGGCGCTGCGCACCTACCTGACAGCCTTGTGGCGCGCGCGCGTGGGGCGCTGAAGCTATCAGCTGTCAGCTATCAGCTGTCAGCTTCCCCCCAGCCCTCCCCCCCAAGCGCTAGATATTCTGGGGTGGCGGGAAGCTGAGAGCTGAAAGCTGACGGCTGACAGCTCCCTCACGCCGCCTGGCGGAGGTGCTTTCCCTTGGCGAGCGGCCGGTTCTTCAGCCGGTGGCGTACCTGGCCGCGAATCGCGCTGGATGAGAGATGGAACTGCGCGCAGACTGAGTCGAGGCTAAACGCGCTCGAATCGGCATCGTAGGCGAGGAAGTAGGCCTCGGCGTCGGCTCGCACTGCCGGGCATCCGCTCCCCAGATCGGAGAAGGCCTGCTCCAGCACCGCTAGCATCAGCAGCTCCTCCGACATCAGACTGCGAGAATCGATTTGCGGGGTGAGAATTCGTCCACGTACCATTCACCTGCCCTCCACGGGTCAGTCGAGGAAACAAGAGCGGTGCCAGTGCCGAGACGTTCGATGAGCCAGTGCAACCCGGTCGGAGCGCGACAGAAATGTCGCTCGCGCAACCCACAAAATGTCGACGCGGCGACAAAAAAGTGCGCTGCCGGTTGCTGCAACAGGTGACCGACGACGTGCTGTCCCACTCGGTAGGTCGCCTCGACAGGCCGACGAGCTTGCCTCCCGACATTGGGTTGTGCGCAATTGGCGCCGCCGCCGGCGCGCCGGAGCGCCGGAAAGGCTTGCGAAACCAATCAAGAAAGCCGGAGGGGGAATGGCAGAGGCGATCGGCCTCAAAGTCAACGATCCGCGCTTCTGGGATCCCACCCAGCTGCGGGGCGAAGTCGACCGGATCTTCGATATCTGCTGGAGCTGCCGCCTCTGCTTCAAGTTCTGCGGCAGTTTTCCGACGCTGTTCGAGCTGATCGATCAAAAGACGGAGCGCCTGCGCGCGGATTACCTCGCCGCGCACCCCGAAGTCGCCGCCGCCGCCGACGCGAAGCGGCGCGAAGCGGCCGCTCAACCGCCACCGCCATCGGAGAGCCACGACGAGGTCGGCGTCACCTATGGCGACGAGCTGCCCGAGCTGCATGGGCATGCCGCCGACCTCAGCGCCGACGACATCGACCGCGTCGTCGACCTGTGTTTCCAGTGCAAGCTGTGCTACCCGAACTGCCCCTATACGCCGCCACACGACTTCGCGCTCGACTTCCCGCGCCTGCTGCTGCGCTGGAAGGCACAGCGCACGCGCCGGCACGGCGTGTCGATGCAGACGCGCGTTCTGCGCGAGACGGCGACCATCGGCAGGCTGGCGAGCCGGACAGCCGGGTTGAGCAACTGGGCCCTGCGCAACCGTGGGAACCGCGCCGCCATGCAACAGGTGCTGGGCATTCACCGCGACAAGCTGATGCCGACCTATCACCGCGAGACCTTCCCGCGTTGGTGGGCGCGGCATGAGCCGCGCCTCGAGCCCGCACTGCCGCTGAAGGACGGCATCGAGTCGCCAACGCCGCTCAAGGTTGCCCTGTTCTCGACCTGCGTGGTCGATTACAACGATCCGGCGGTCGGCCAGGCGGCCGTACAGGTGCTCGAGCACAACGGGGTCGAGGTGGTGTGGCCGGCGGCACAGGTGTGCTGTGCGATGCCCCATCTGGACGGCGGGGACCTCGACGCCGCGGCGGCGAAAATCCGCCGCAACGTTGAGGTCTTCGCACCGTGGGTCGAGCGCGGTTACGAGATCGTCGTCCCGTCGCCGAGCTGCAGCTTGATGATGCGCGAGGAGTTTCCTCAGCTGGTGGCGGGCGAGCGTACCGCGCGCATCGCCGAGCGCGCGCACGACCTCGACGAGTACCTCTACCGGATCGCGCGCGAGGGACGTCTCAAGCGCGACTTCCGCCGCCGCTTCGGTCGCGTTCGCTACCACGTGCCCTGCCACCTGCGGGTGCAGAACATCGGCATCCGCGGCCGCGATCTGCTCAAGCTGGTGGCCGATCAGGTCGACGCGGTGCAGGAATGCTCCGGCCACGACGGCACCTGGAGCATGCAGACGGAGCACTTCCGCGATTCGCTGCGCTGGGGAGAAAAGGCGTTCACCGCCATGCGGGTCGACGCCGGAGAGCCCTGTGCGCTTGCCTGCACCGACTGCCGGCTGGCCGCCCTGCACATCGAGCAGGGCGCCGGGTGCAAGACCGTCCACCCGGTCGTGGCGTTGGCTCACGCGTATGGGTTCGACGTCGGGACCGCGCTGGAGAGCAAGCCGGCGGGGTGAAGAGGAGGGGTCGAGGGTTCAAGGGTTCGGGGGTTCAAGCGTTCGAGGCCACGGCTCTTGTCCTCTGATCCTCGAACCCTTGAACCCTCGAACCCTCGACCGTCGAACCCTACCTCTCCACCACGATCCAGCGAGCCGGCCAGACGGATTCCTCTTCCTCGGCGAGATTGACGGTCGGATCGATGAGCGGCCGCGGCGGCGCGCCGTTCAGCGAACACCACCACTCGACCGTGATGACGGGATCGCGGATGCCCTCGGCGCGCAGCTCGTCGCGCTTGAAGTGGGCGTACTGCAGCACCATGTCCGGGAAGGTGTAGAGCTTCCTCAGCTGGCGATCGCGCAGGTCGGCGGCCGGGTCGATCTGCCACCGGCGCCCGGTGGCTGGATCGGTGACGAAGATGGTCATCGTTCCCGACTTCGCCCGCAGCTTCATGTGCCAGCTGAAGCGATGCCCCTCCTCGGTCCAGCTCACCGTGCCGGGGTAGAGCCAGTGGCGCAGCGGAACGAGCAACTGAGCGAGCACATACAGATGCAGCAGGCCGAGGCCGACGACCTGGCGCGCGGAAACGGTCACCGGTACCGCCGGCCGCAGTGCGGCCGCCGCAGCCGCCCTGCCGCGCCAGCGCCGCAGCAGCTGTCGTGGCCAGTCGGGGTCGAAGAAGATCGTGATCGCGCCGGTCATCAGATACGAAAACACGCCGATGCGCAGGAAGAGATCGTTCAGCAGGTGAAACGGGATCGCCATGAGGAAGCCGAGCCAGCGCGTGCGCCGAAAGCACAGCAGCAGCGGCACCGAGGCATCGAAGGCGATCCCGCTGTAGGCGATCGCATAGGCGATCAGCGCCGGCGGGAAATGGTAGGTGACCGCCGGCACGCCGGGCGCGTGGCGCACGATCTCGGAATACATCGGCTCGCCGCGCAGCCAATCGGGGTTGAGCTTGGCGATGGCGCCGTAGAAGTAGACGACGAACAGCTGGAAGCGGAGCAGCAGGACGTTCCAGCGCGGCACGGTCTCGGTCCAGTCGGGGTGGCGCCGCCGATCGAGCGAGAAGGCGCGGTGCGGCTGCATCCAGATCATCAGGAAGCAGAGCAGCGAGATCAGGTAGTAGTGGTTCATGTACGTCGACTTCTCGAGCAGGAAGACGTACGTGTAGGCGAGGAACAGCAGGACGATGGCGGCGCGGTAGAAGAGTCCCAGCGCCACCAGCACGCCCAGCGCCGCGATCGCGGCGTAGTGCACGTACATCCCGACTCCCGGCCACGGCGCCAGCCAGTGAAAGTAGGGGTACGTGAAATGCCACTTGGGCAGGATGTAGTACTCGGCGATCCAGCCGTCCTGATAGAACCGCACCGCGTCCCAGGCGATCATGGCGCCGAGCACGATGCGCACGACGGCGAGCGAGGCAGCGTCGACCGGCGCAGAGAGGAAGGCGAGCCACCGTCGGACCCCAGCGCCCATGCCTCGCGCGTAGCCTTCCGA
>Ga0066388_100000427_pt1 | contig 19537 bp, 16 predicted proteins | sample PanSoiMetaGPlot6_FD_64539 | JGI IMG/M metagenome (GOLD analysis project Ga0066388, IMG submission 64539) | Tropical forest soil microbial communities from Panama analyzed to predict greenhouse gas emissions - Panama Soil - Plot 6 (Hybrid Assembly) | ecosystem: Environmental > Terrestrial >... | reverse complement strand
AACCCGCTGGCGGTTGTGCTTTATCTGCTGGGAGCCTACGCGGGACTTGGGTTCTGGACGGTCGCCCTCAAATACGTCTTGGTCGTCTTCGGAGAGAAGCGTACCTTTGAGGATGCTCTGCACATCAGCTCCTGCGCGGCTGCTCCCCTGGCAGTTGGCTGGATTCCCCTGGTCGGCATACCGGTTATGTATGTGCTGGTCAGCCTTTTTACCTTCTTTGGGCTGGTCTTCTACTTCAAGATGGACAAGGGTGCGGCCACTGCTGCCCTTACTTTGCCGGTGGTCGTGCTTGGCTTTGGCGGAGCCGTCCTGAGCATGGTATTTCTCTGGCTTGCCTCCATTAGCACGCTGTTTACCAAGTAGCCTGGCAATCTGCCTCTGAAGGCTCTGCCTGAGACGCACCTGCCCCAAAGTTCCTGTGTGGAAGCCGCTTCTGCTGATGCGAAGCTATCGTGCCTGAGCGCCTGGCCCGAAGCCCCTTCTGCCGAAGCTCCCGCGCCGGAGCCCCTGGCCCGAAGCCCCTTTTCTCCCTCAGGAGCGGGTGCTTTTTAAATCACTCGCTATAGGTTTTCAGTTGCAGTCTGGACCTGGAAAAGCCCACCAGTTGGTCGTCGATTTTCATGTGCGTCCTTCCACTTCATTTAGCAGGTGACTTCTAAGTCACCTGGCGCGGGGCCTTTAGCTAGAGGTTTGGTGGATCAGTGCCAGCGGCGGCTCTGGACCAGTGCCGGTGGCGCCACTGCCGCCTTGCCAGCCACCTTGACAATAGATGGTGCGAAACTTATTCGGACTACGTAATAACCACATTGACGACCATCCACGCTGAGCGTAACCTCATAATCGACAGCTCGCAGGAAAGCGCAGCGCAGATTGTCGGTTAATACCGCCAGTTACTAAAAGAGAAAGACGATGGATATGCCAGGTAGGACTGGCGTTTCAGGGGGTAAAGAGAAGGTTTATGGCCAAGAATCCCGAGCGTGACGCCTTCAGGCAAAGCGACCAGCTCAATGACGGCAAGGCGGACAAGGCGGACGAAGCGTCCAAGCGGCTGTCCTTGGAGGCTAATGCTCTCCAAGCGCATGACAAAGTCTCACCGAAAGTTGAAGAGCTGAAGGTTACAGACGGCAGTGATTCGGTCGCACAGACGCTGGCAGCATTCGAAGCCAGCCTGAGCCGTGTCGGCAACTTATTCGCTACGTTGCCACCAGACTTGCAAGAGCAGGTCCTAGCTAACAATGCTGATCATCCTCACGGAACGCTGCTGAAGGCCGCACGAGAATTCCCGTTGGTGGACAGCGACCAAAATCCGCAGCGAATTCGTGCGCTTATAGCAGAAATGGAGAAAACAGTCTCTAGTTAGTGTCCTTGCGCTTCCCCGGTGACTTCGCCGGTTGGGCGTCGTTGGGCATGGACTTCAGGCGCATTCCCCGAGCGCCGACCATCGTTAAAGAATTCGGAAGCCGGGCCAGTACAGGAATAGGATTGAAGGGCTATGTGTTAGAATAGCCCTTCGTCGTGTTTGGCCAACAACTGGAAGGAAAGCCGTGCCGAGAATCAAGTCCGCCATTAAGCGCGTAGAAGTCGCTGAGCGTAACCGAGTTCGCAACAGAGCGTGGAAGTCCACGGTCCGCACATACAGGAACAAGGTCGACGACGCCGTGGGTGCCGGTGATGCCGCCGGGGCTCAGTCCGCTCTTCGGGAAGCGTATAGCGTGATCGACAGGGCTGTCGTCAAGGGTGTGCTGCACAAAAACAGCGCCGCGCGCAAGAAAGCCAAGCTGGCTCTGCAGGTACACGCGCTTGCTGGCGCACCGGCCGCGAAGCCCAAAGCGTCTAAGTCGAAAGCGCGCTAGCGTAAAGACAGCGGAGGCGACCGGTTGTTCGCCTTGAAAAATCCTAACTCGCGGGCTTTGTACAAGCCATTCAAGATATAGTTATGATGTAAAACGTGGTCAGGCCAGCGGATCCGGGTCGCACCTTCGCTTGTGCATCGCTGAGACGGTTGGCTGTGAGGCAGAGTCCAAGGAGCGGCCTGTTGGAAGTGGAGATTAGAGACTGCGGGCAATCGGACCGCAGTCAGTCGCTGAAAGAGTGCACGCAGGTAGACCTCAGCAACATCAGAGGCGCAGTGCACTTCATCGGAGTCGGCGGCATCGGCATGTCGGCGATCGCCAGGTTGCTCCTCGAGCAGGGCATGGTTGTGTCGGGCTCCGATCGGGAGGCAAATTCCAGCACCAGGGAACTGGAGCGCCTCGGCGCTCGCATTTACGTGGGCCACCGGGCCGAGAACGTCGAGGGTGCTGGTGCAATCATTGTTTCGACTGCCATCACCGCTGACAACCCGGAGGTGGTAGCGGCCAGCGCGAAGGCACTGCCGGTCTGGCATCGCTCACAACTTCTTGCCTGGTTGAGCCGCTCGTCGAAACTGGTAGCTGTCTCCGGTACGCACGGCAAGACGACGACGACGGCCATGGTTGCCCAGGTTCTTCTGGACGGCGGGTTGAATCCCAGTGTCGTCATTGGCGGTATCTTCTCTCGAATCGCCTCGAACTCGCAGCTCGGCTCTGGTGAATACTTCGTTTCCGAGGCGGACGAAAGCGACGGCACTCACGCCAATGCTGCCTCCTACATGGCTGTGGTTACCAATATCGAGGCAGACCACCTGGAGAATTATCCGGGCGGCATCGAGCAAATTCGCGATCACATGGCTTCTTTCGCCAACCAGTGTGCGAAGGCCGCGGTCCTCTGTCAGGATGACCTCGGCTGTCGTCTGATCCGCTCCCGCGTCACCCGCCCGGTGATCACTTACGGGCTGGCTGCCACCTCTGCCGATGCCGATTACACCTACGAGTCGCTGCCCGGATTCGCCATGCGAGTTCTGAAAGCTGGTGTACCTCTGGGAGAAATTGCGCTCAAGGTGCCGGGGGAACACAACAAGCTCGACGCACTGGCCGCAGCTGTAGTTGGACTGGAGCTCGGGTTGACCTTCGAGACAGTAGCCAGGGCCCTGTCGTCCTTTGCCGGTGTGGCACGCCGTTTTCAGATTATCGGCCAGCAGGAAGATATTACCGTCATCGATGATTACGCGCACCATCCAACCGAAGTAGCAGCCACTCTCAAGGCTGCGGTGGACTACATCCGCCAGCAAGGTGAGGGTGCCGGCCCGCAACCGCCAACCTCTCGAGTCGTAGCTGTTTTCCAGCCACACCAGCCACGCCGGCTCAAGGATCTCTGGGAAGAGTTCTGCCGGTGCTTCGACCATGCGGACCTGGTCATCATCACCGACGTGTATATTGCGCGCGGCCAGCCGATCGAAGGCATTACTTCCAAGCATTTGGTCAGCGCCGTCAGGCACGCGGACGTCCGCTACATTCCAGGGGCCGCTTGCGATCTGGCTAAGCAGATCGTGCAGTTCCTCCAGCCTGGTGATCTGGTTTTGACAATCGGCGCCGGTGATATAACTAAGGTTGGTCCTGAGATCTTGCGGTTGGTGCCGCCGGGATTGAGCCGTGGAAGAGATAGCTAAAGCGCAACTGGCGCGCTTCACCACCTTGAAGATCGGTGGAGAGGCAGACCGTCTGTGTGTCCCTGCCAACGCCGACGAGCTGGCATCTTTACTAGACCATCTCAAATCTAATTCTGAGCCCTGGCATATTCTTGGTGGCGGCTCCAATCTATTGATTTCATCGAAAGGCGTTCCTGGAACCGTTATTCGGCTGGCGCAAATTACCAGCATGACCAGTCCGGAGCCGCAGTTGATTGAAGCCGGCACCGGTGCGCGGCTGCCACATCTGGCGCGTTACGCGGCGTCGCTCGGGCTGTCCGGGTTGGAGTTTTCGGTGGGCATTCCCGGCACAGTCGGCGGAGCAGTGGTGATGAATGCCGGTGCACACGGTAGCTGCGTAGCCAACATTTTTGAGAGTGCCGTCGTATTTGATACCAAACGCTGGGACCTGATTACCATGTCGAAAGAGGATCTTGCCTTCGAGTACCGCCGGTCGGCAATTGATCCGGAGAGGCAAATTGTATTGTCAGCCAAATTCAGACTGACGCCGGACAAGAAAGAGGAAATTGACGCCCGCATCAGACACAATGAAGAATACCGCTGGAAAACACAGCCGCTGAGCTGGCCGAGCGCCGGCAGCACCTTCAAGAACCCGAACCAGGAGCACAGTGCTGGCTTTCTGCTCGACAAAGCCGGCGCCAAGCACATGCGTGAGGGCAACGCGGCAGTATCGGCTGTGCACGCCAATTTCGTCATCAACATGGGCGGAGCTACGTCGCAGGAAGTAACTACGCTACTGCGCCGCATGCAAGAGCTGGTTCACAATGAGTTTTCCGTCTTGCTCAAGCCCGAGTGGAAGAAATTAGGACTGTTCGATACTTCTGAATATGAGGTCTGGAATGGAGAACGATAGGGGAAACGGACAGGAAATGACAAAGAAAATCCGCGTGGCAGTTTTGTTTGGTGGCAGGTCGGCCGAGCACGAGGTTTCGCTCCAGTCCGCCAAGAGCATCATCGAAGCCATCGACAGGGAAAAGTATGAGGTCGTTCCCATTGCCATCGACAAGACAGGGCAGTGGTATTTAAACGACGCCTCGCGCCTGCTCCTCAACGCTGAAGACCCCAAGCAGATCAAATTGAACAACGGCTCCCGGAATGCAGTTGCGCTGGTGCCTGCGCCGGCGGAGAAGCAGGAGCAGTTGATCAGCCTGACAAAGCAGGTGCCGGTCGACCCGATTGACGTGATTTTCCCGGTCTTGCACGGAACATATGGCGAAGACGGCACCGTGCAGGGGCTGCTCAAACTGGCCAATATCCCGTTTGTGGGACCGAGCGTGCTTGGCTCGGCCGTCGGCATGGACAAGGACGTGACCAAGCGGCTTCTGCGCGACGCCGGCATCCCAATCGCCAAATTCCTCGTGTTTGAACGGTGGAAGCGGGATCAGATCAGGTTCGCAGATGTGAAAGAACAGCTCGGACTGCCGATGTTCGTCAAGCCGGCCAACCTGGGGTCTTCAGTTGGCGTCAGCAAAGTGAAGAGGAAGGAAGATTTTGATCAAGCGTTGGCGGAGGCCTTCCGATTCGACACCAAGATCTTGATAGAGGAAGGTATCGACGGCCGAGAGATTGAGTGCTCGGTGCTCGGTAATGAGCAACCGATCGTCTCGATTCCCGGTGAAATCACACCTACTCACGAGTTCTACTCGTACGATGCCAAATACATCGACGAAAAAGGTGCAGCTCTTCAAATTCCTGCCAATCTGCCGCCGGACAAGGTCAGTGCTGTACAGGACCTGGCTGTCCGCGCATTCAAGGCTCTCTGCTTAGAGGGAATGGCTCGCGTCGATTGCTTTCTCGACAAGAACGGACAGTTCTTCGTCAATGAACTCAACACCATTCCTGGTTTTACCAAAATCAGCATGTACCCGAAGCTCTGGGAAGCCAGCGGTATTCCTTACAGTGAATTGATCGACCGCCTGATCCAGCTGGCCATCGGCCGCTGGGAACGCGAACAACAATTGCACACCTCTAGAGAAGGCTAGTCGACGAATCTGGTTGCCGGACGTCCCCGATTCTGATAGCGGGAAGCTGGCGCGGCAAGCGACCTGGCTGCCCCCTGGTCTGCAGTGGGAATTTTCCCCCGACAAGTTTCGTTATCGGCACTTGCTTCGGCAGACCGGAAACGTTATTCTGGTTTCCTCTTGAATTCTTGCAACCGCTTGCGCGACAAGAGCTATCGGGCAAATAACGAGGCAACGATGAGAAAGGTCGCAACCATAGGCATCCTGGGAGGCATGGGACCGGACGCCACCAACCGGCTTGCGGAGCTAATCGCTCTCGTTACTCCGGCTGTCCGAGATCAGGACCACGTGCCGGTAATTACCTACAACAATCCGATGATTCCCAGTCGCGTGCACGCCATTATGCACGGTGGCGAAAGCCCGCTCGGTGAGCTGGTGCGAACCGCGCAGGTACTCGAGACTGCCGGAGCTGGCTTGCTGGTGATGCCGTGCAATTGCGCGCATTACTACGTCGACGAGATTCAAGAGAGTGTGCAGATCCCGATTGTGAACATGATTGAGGAGACGGTAAATCACGTCATCGACACCTTCCCGGAAGCACGGAAAGTCGGGCTGCTGGCGTCGACAGCAACGCTGGCTTCCGGTCTTTATCACGAACCATTTGCCCGCCACGACAGGATCGTGCTCATCCCATCGCTGCCGGATCAGCAGACCAAGGTGATGGACGCCATCTATGGCCCCTGGGGAATTAAGGCCGGTTTCAGGACCAAGCCACGTGTCTTGCTGTTTGAGGCGGCGCAGAGTTTGATCGATGGCGGCGCGGATTTGATTATTGCCGGGTGTACGGAAATTTCCCTGGTGATGTTGAGAAAGCGATCCTCATTTCCAGTTGTAGATCCAATGGACGTCGTTGCCAGAGTGGCAGTCGGGAGGGCTCTGGCGGCAAGCGACGAGCGACAGCGAATGAGCTGCCCGCAGGTGCCCCTTACGTTAGTGATTGCTTGAATGAACCAGAGGGTTGTGCGCCATGGCTAATGTACTGATGACGCTGGCGGAAGATAGAGAAGCGACGACGCAAACGCATTTCGCCGTCAAATACCGTGTCGATGAGAATGACTGCTATGATTTTGCCAGCGCCCTGATAGCTCTCAACCACGATGTCTTCTTCGTGAACTGGAACGATCTGGCCGCTGGCAAGTTCACGCGCATGTTCCATCAGAACGGCAGGCGGTTTGTAGAGCCGGTCGCGCTTGCCGACATGGACTCGATCTTTGTCTACAAGATGGAAGGCTTTTACTTCGATCTTCCGCGATTCCATCGGATGGTGCGCACGTTCGAGCGCTCCGGTGCGCTGGTCATCAACGATCCTAGAACCATCCGGCACAACATAAACAAGCGCTACTACTGGGACCTGGCCTCCGCCGGAGTAAGGATCAGTCCGGTGGCTCCAATCGACGGCGGATTGCGGGAGCGGCTGAGCAAGGGCGAGCGCTTCGTATTGAAACCACTGCTCGGCGAACGGGGACATGCAGTGATCTTGGCTAGCGAGCCGGCAGACCTGGCAAAGGTCCGCGGCAAAGAGTGTTTGTTCATCGCGCAAAAGTTCATGCCCGAGATCCGTGAGGGTGAGCGCAGCCTGGTGTTTCTGGGCACGCAGTTCCAACACGCCGTCATCAAGCGCCCGGCAGCCAACAACCCCGAGGAGTTTCGCTGCAACGAGTCTCTGGGAGGTACCGTGGCTGTCTATGAGCCGCGAGCCGATGAGCTGGAATATGCTCTCAGCATACTGAATGCTTATCAGTCGCTCGGTTATCCCGTGCATTTCAGCCGCATAGATCTGATCGATGCTGAAGCCGGACCGACCCTGGTCGAGGCTGAGCTGTTGAACCCGTCAATTTATGCTAATTACAGCCGGAGGGGACAGGAGTTCGGTGAGCAAATCGCCATTTATTTCGATCAGCTCATGAACAGGCACGCAAAGCTGAAACCGATGACCGCGGTCTGGAGCGCCCAGTTGGTCGGATAGCGCGAAGTATGGAATCTTCGCGCAGAATGGAAGGAACTTTTGCCCCTGGCTATCGACGCGTTCCCTGGCCAGCGAGGCAGACGACTGGATGCCTCAGTGCAATTGTCGTGCTGGCGGCAGCGCCGGTGTGTGCCAGTGGGCGGGCCGGATGCGCTCGGGCTCAATCCGTTCGGCCGCAAACGAGCCTCGGCCAAGCTTGATGCGAACGTGGGTGAGCACATGACCGGCAACGCTGACGACGAGAAGGCAGAGCATGGTGCCGCCTATCGTTCTTGCCGTTAATGTCGCCGTATGCTTACTTGAAAGTGACATGTCGATTCGCCTCGCTGCTTTTGGGTCAGACAGCCGCCTCAAAACGCTGAACCCATGGTCGTATGAATTTCGCGCGGCTCTCCGCATTTGATGGCGGAAGGGGAACGCCACCAAATGCAGTGCCGCGTAAATCCAAGCGGAGATGTATTACGAATTGGTTGAATATCAGTGGGATCAATGCCGCGACACTTGCACTCTATCGCGACCGAATATGGTCGTCAAGGGGTTTTGGCGAGATCATGACTTCCGTCATCGGAGAACATGACTTTGGTACGAGACGCCATTATCGTTCACTGTGCCCTCAATCCTGGGACAAAAGGCCAGCGGACAGTTGCTCTGACGAGGCGTGGCTCACCGCTTGAAATCGCATATATTGATGGCGGTGCGCTGTCCAAAGCGACAAGAGCACACCAGAGACGATGCGGGCAAGGTAGACTGGAACGTGTCACAACGCCGTACGGCGCACAGGAGACCTGGAGGCGATGACCCAGCAACAATATGAGACGGACGAGACATTCTCAGCGCTCTTCGGCCTGCACGATCGCATTCATGAACTAACCAGGGAGTACGTTCAGGAAGTTCTGAAATGCAGAGGCGATCTCGATGAACGGGTGCGCATGCTGTCAATAGTTCTCGATTCGATTGGAGACGGACTTACTATTCTCAATCACGAAGGCAAGGTAATTTTCGTCAGCGAGACGGCCAGGAAAACAGCGGGGATGGAGTGCGATGGTGAATGGCTCGAGCAAGTGCAGCAGCACTATTCCATTTACGAAGCTGATGGCAAGACTCCACTAGATCGTGAAGAACTCATCCATGACGTTCTAGTGAGAACCAAAGCCCCGATTGAGAGGGAGTGTTTGGTGATCAGTGAGCGCCTCCCCGCCGGAGGGGTATGGGTACGGGTCAAATCGACGCCCCTCTTCGATGCTGCCGGGGACGTTACGGGGGCAGTGAACATTTTTCACGATATCACCGATCTGAAGCGGGCATCCGAGCGAATCCACGATCTTTACGACAACGCTCCCTGTGGCTATCAATCGCTAGATGACAAGGGAACGATCATCGATATAAACCAGACGGGACTGGACTGGATTGGCTATTCGCGAGACGAGATCGTGGGCAAAGCCAAGTTCGAGTCCTTTCTTGCCGAGGAATCTCGGCGAGCCTTTCATGACGGGTTCTCTCAACTGAAGGCTCTCGGGAAGGTCAGTGGTGTCAGACTCGATCTTTCCAGGCGTCAGGGGCCGCCGCGGGCCGTTCTCTGGAGTTCGAGAGTCGTCTATAAGCCTGACGGCAAGTTTGCGGCCACGCGCGGCACGCTTTTTGACATCAGCGAACGGAACATTCTCGAGGCCCAGCGCAATACGCTGGCTTCGCTGATCACGCACGATATAAAGAATCACCTTGTCGCCGAGTCGATCTTGCTGGACATTGTCCTCAGAGACAAGCATACCCTGCTGACGGAGTCGGACAGAAACTTGCTGGATGTGATGCGCGACAATAATTATCAGTTCTTGAAAGTAACCAACAACTTGTTGGAGCTCTACCGTCTCGAAAAGACTGGTTACGCGGCGCCGGTCGCCGATACGGATCTTGCCGCCATGTTGAAGCAAGTCTGCCAGTTGAGCGAGGCTGGGGCGCATACGAAAGGCGTTAAGTTGGTGACCGAAATAGACGAACAAGTCCCGACAGTGAGCGTAAACCCGCTGGCTATGCATCACGCGATCTACAATCTTGTCGACAATGGCATCAAATTTAGTCCGTCCGGCGGGAAGTTACTGCTGTCGCTGAAACAGGAAGGCGATGTTGTTGTCATCAAAGTATGCGATGGAGGCCCCGGACTGACAGCCGACGAGCAGAGCAAGTTGTTCGCCGCCCCCTGGTCTATGAGCTGGGAAGGCAGCCAGCAAATGAGCAGTGGGCTGGGACTTTATCTCAGCAAACAGATAATCGACTCCCAGGGCGGGAGCATAACTGTAGAAAGCTCGGCCGGCAAAGGAAGCACCTTCATCGTCCGCCTGCCGATAGCGCGCGTTGAGCCTTCTTAAATAGGCCAATTCCACTGCGCCTCCAATTCAGGCCGCCGTTTTAAGGTTCGCTATTTGCAGCTGAAACCAGTCCAACTAGATGCTTTGCCAGTACCGGTCGAGCATCCACTATCAAATTCCAGTTCACGTACTGGGTGAACAGCGTGCCGCAACCGTTGATGTCGTTGATGCGCCGGCCGATGAAGTCCACAGCCCCAATCGACAGCCCGGACAGTGCTTGCAGTTGCTGGGCCGCTGCCAAGTCGGCAGCGAACTCATCGGCAAATGTGCTGTCATAGCTCTGGACGCGCATGCGGTTGCGGCGCTTCTCCCACGGCTCATCGCGGTCCCAGATAATTCTGGCGCCGGCAAACTGACCGCCTGCAAACCAGAATCGTTTTTCCGGACCTGGACTGTACGGTTGAAAGGAGTAATCTGGCAATTCCCGATCTCGACACGATGCCAGGTCGCGCTCGAACTTTTTCAGCGATTGCTGGTCGGAGATCTTGAGCACCCCCTCGCCTCCGCCGCCCCAGTTGGGCTTTGCGACAATCTGGCCCTGCTCTTTCAGAAATGCGTGCACCCCGTGAATGCTCGTAAACGAATACGTGGGCATCACCGGGCTTGTGTCCGGGTCGAGCTGGACAAGCCAGTTTTTGAGGGTCTTCATCTCCGCGTCCGGGCTATTGATCAGTGCGCCGACCTTGCCCGCTAGCATGATCGATTTGTGGAAATCTACCTGTGCCTTGAAGTAATCGCGCCTGAGGCGAAATCCGAACTTGTTGCTGTCCAGGTAATAGCCGTCGCTGTAAACGATCCATAAATCTGCTTCTGGCGCGATCCTGCCGACGCTGGCAAACTTTCCTCCCTGTACGCGTCGATAGGCATGAACAGTCAGTTGCTCGAAGTCGTAGCTATCTACGGGTGCAATCAAGAGATCGGCGTGCTTGCTGAGAGCGTTGATCATCGTCCGCAGCGTTGTAAATCGCCTGCCCTCGAGGAGCTGCGGATTCACAGTCAGGAGCACGCTCTTGCTCGGTACTCCTGTGCTTCTCAATATGATGCGGGAACGAAGGGTGCGTCGGCGACCGGCGCAAATTGAAAACCGAGCATGCTCTTGCAAGTCTCGAATTTCTCTTCGAGCTCCTGGACGGAGTCTGCGCCGATGTTCACGAGTCCATAGCGATAACTGCTGACATCCTGCATTTGATCGGACAGATTCTTGCCAGGCGCCGCCATAATCTGAATTTTTGCATCCGGGAAGCGCTTGCTTATTGCTGCAAGTTGCTCGCCAGAGGGAGCGCATACAACACGTTGATCTTCAAACGTCCTCAGCACGCAGCTGCCGGCCACCTTGAACTGCCCTTGCCGGCGGGTGAATGTGGGCTCGGTGCCGATTGCCGTCTCGAGAAGGACACTGTACGAGCTGGTGCCATCGACCTTCTCGAACAGATCCGGGAACTGCGACGCGATTTTTGGATTGACTTCGATTATGTGGATCTGGTCCGTGCCGGGGTTGTAGATCATCTCGATGTTGAACAGGGCGTTGTCGTATCCGATCCCGGCGATAAATGTCCTGGCGATCTGCTCCATACGCGTCTGCACTGCAGTGCTCAGCGACGAAGGATACTGGAACCTCTTGAAGGAGTACGTACCCGGGAACATGATGGCATCGATGATTCCCATGATGTGCACCGCTCCCCCGAAGACATAGCCCTCCAGCGAGACCTGGTGCCCGTCCAGGAGCTCTTCAACCAGAAGATATGCAACATCGAGCTCGAACTGTGGGTATGACGCCAACATGTCGTTGAAGGGCTTGAGAAACCCTTCAGGCAGAAGCGCGGAGCTCACGTATCGATCGAGCTCCTCGGCGCTGTAAACCTTGTATGCGTTCATGGACATGCAAGACTTGACGGGCTTGAGGAACACGGGAAAATTACTTATGGCTTTCGCGCTTTCTGGACGGCGCGGGTCGACCAGCCGAAAATCTGGTGTTGCCTCTGGTACCAGCTTTCGCTGTGCGACTCGTGAATAGTACTTGTGCTCGCAGCCCAAGATGGCTGGCGGTGGTGGGCCGACAAGACCAAGACGTTGGGCCATGATGCTGCAAACCGACATGCCAGGATAGCCGACTGCCGAGGTAACGCCGGAAAACCCGGCCGTGGCGTAATCAGCAATTTTGTTTTCAATCAGAGGAACTATTTCCAGGACCGGGCCCGTATAGTCGCTGAGTACGACCTTGTCGAAGTAGCCGTCGTCGAAATCATCAAATACAACCTGGATGTCGAGCGCCGAGGCGATTGCCGGTATGTCGCGATATTCCCTTCCAGTCGGACACAACAAAAGAACTTGTCTCATGAGCAATCCTGCCGTCTGCCCCTCTGCCTAAAGGGATAAGCCCTTCTTTCTTGCAAGCCTCGACAGTTGGCAGGACGACCGGCCAGCGGAGACTTGCGCACATGAGTTTCGATGGCGGCGATGGTGGCTGTCAAGATCGGCGTGCGCGATCTCCCACTTAAATCCCATTTAGTTATGAAAGCATGTCATGGATCCACTTCTTAAGGCGTTGCCACAAGGGCGGGCGCCCGACAGGATCGATTTGCCGCAGTGACGACGATTTGGTGATGGTCGGCAGCGGCGCCTGCGCGGTGGTGCGCTGCTGCGAATGCACGCCTGCCCTTGCTCTGATATAAGCGCTGGCCAGCGGCTGCGCTGCCGGCGCCGGCGAACCCGGTAGCGCATCTTCCGCGGACCCGGAGCCGTCGGTGGCCTCTTCGGGAATCGGGAAATCGGGGTAAATCTCCTGATAGATCTTGTAAAGCTCCATGCGCACGGAATTAGCGTTGGGCGGACGCTCCTCCGCGCTGTGAGCCGTGAGTTTCCTGCACAAACCGTCGAGAGAATCCAAAACTTTTGGATTCAAAAGTCCGGGCGCACTGACGTTGAGTGGCTTCGGTCGCTTGCCTGTAATTAGATGGGCCAGCGTCGCCCCTAGTGCATACAGATCACTGCGGGTCTCAGGCTTGCCGAAGTATTGCTCCGGCGGAGAATAGCCGGCCGTCACCACCCGTGTCGCTGCTTCCTTGGGCGCGAACAGTCTGGCAATTCCGAAATCTACAAATATGATGCGCCCGTCGGGCGTGAGCATCAAGTTGCTGGGCTTGAGGTCACGGTACAGGATGGGCGGGGTCTGATTGTGCAAGTAATTCAATACATCGCAGCACTGAATGCCGATTTGCACGGTCATCTCGTTGTTGAAAGGACCGCCCGTGTTGAGCATCACTTCGAGGTTCTTGCCGGGTACATAGTCCATGACCAGAAAGTACCGTCCGTCCTGGGTTGCATAATCGTCGTAGACGCGCACTATGCCAGGATGGTCGAGCGTGCGCAGGATTGCCGCCTCGCGCTGGAAAAGCCGGATTGCTTCGGAATGCTCCACCGGGTCGGTGTATTTGTTTGTGAGCTGCTTGATCACGCACTGAATATTGCCGTTGGTGCGGTCTTCGGCCAGGTAGACGGTACCCATGCCGCCCTGCCCCAGGGGCTGGCAGAACTTGTATCTGGTGAACCAGTCGGTGCTGTCGCTCGTCACCGGCGCCCGTGCCTCTCGAGAGAGCCCTGTCTACCCAAAAAAGATCGACCCCAATGATCTCATACCCACTGCTGCTGCGCCTCAACGCTGCACAAACCGGGCAGGAAAAGGGGTGAAAAATTTGTGGTTGACATACATCCGTATGGCATGCTATGTTACTCCCATCTCCCCACAAAACACATCGTATCCCAGTGGCACTCAACGACCCGGAGGTAGCAGCCATGAGTCTTGTCACAATCTCGATCGTGGGGAATCTCGTCAAACCCCCTGAACAAATGTACTTCGCAAGCGGACGAGTTAAAACTACCATGGTTGTCGCCGTCAACGGCTGCGGGCGCGGGCCGCGCGCTGCAGAAATAGCAGACTTTTACAGGGTCGAGCTCTGGGGCAAGCTAGCCGAGGCAGCCGGAAAGTATCTGGCCAAGGGCAATCAGGTCGGTGTCTCCGGTCGGCTGATCCTCGACCGCTGGACTGACAAACAAGGTCGTAGTCGTATTACGCCAATAATCGAGGCAACGCAGATGGCGTTTCCACCCAGATTGAAAGTGGTAGCCGGCGACGGCCAGGCTGCAGAGCAATCGACTGGCGTAAACCCCATAGGTGGAGAGGTGGTCTTCCAGGATGATGAAGATGATACCGACCAGACCGCAGATGATACTGCCTATGGGTCCCCTCCGGACGCGGAGCCCGAGCGGCTTCCACCCGTGCGCCGTGATCCGCAGACGGCGTAGCGGGGTAAGCCCGCGCGTCCCCAGCGCTGCTCAGGCAGCGCGGTGCCAAAGACAAGTTACAAAAATGCGCGCTCGATAAGCGCCACCATCTAGAAAGGAACGCAACAACTCCCTCGAACGCACACCACAACACGCACTAGCGTGCAGCAAACGAGAAGGTTGTGATGGGAGAGGCCAGGGGATAGCCTCTCCCATCGCGATCTGCGTGTTTACACTCGCTTGTCGTTCGGCCGCGAGTCAAGGCACCGTGCTTGATATCACAAAGAACGACGCGATTCTGAGCACTGTATTAAAGCCGTTTTCTCGCCAGGATCGAAGCCGCTGCGGTCCGGGCGCGAGGTCAGTTGAATGTCACGCAATCGTGCAAAGGCAGAACGCGCTCGCATTATGGACTTGTCTACGTGTTTTTACTACTGCGACTTACCTATGCTCGGGAACTCTCGGAGTAGATAGGGTGCCGGCGCGAGCTCAGTGTCAGATGTTGCAACCCCAAGATGGGAGAAGGCGACTTCGTAGACGAGATCTGCAGCTGGTGGACGCCCAGACAGAACGATCCCCGACTCATGCGAGGAACCACAATGGCTGAAAAAGCAGTATCGCAAATCGCAGACAAGAGCGAAGCAAGCGCCCTCCGACCAGTCGACCAAGCTTCAAGCGCTTTGCAGGAAGCCAATGAGGGCTGGGCAGCCCTGGTCAACGAACAGAAGCAGCACTGCCAGGATTTGAAGTCTGGACGAATTCGCAGCGGTGTCACCGGGCAATTGGGCAAGTGCGAAATCATGGTTGGCGAGGAGAAACAATCCGGTGCTCCCGTGCCGACCATGGACTTGAGATTCGACAAGGCAGAGGCCAAGGGTGCGCAAGCCCAAACCGCTCCCCGGTCGGACCTCCCGGTAGAAGGTCACCGGAATCCCGATGGCACCGGATACTGGACCAAAGACGGGAAGATTGTCTTCACTTTTTCAGATCCAACATCGACATTTGGAAACTCCAAAGGGATCGATCGTAACTTCGAATACGATAAACAGGGAAACTTGACTCACGTAACGGAGTTTGGGAACAACGTCAAGTCCAATGAATGGACAAAGCAGGCAGATGGACTGTGGTCCGACGGCAAAGGCCATACTCGCCGAGACATGGCGGTTGGGGCGGACGGGACCCTTACCTACAAGCAGTCGGATGGCACCAGGGTGACCGAAAAGGCCGACGGAAGCATCAAATTTCAAGACGGCCGTACCGGCAAGCGTCAGGGAGATGGCTCATATGAGGAAAAGGACCAGGCCGGACATGTCCTGAGAACCCGCGACTGGTTGGGTAACGAGAAGAACTACGACGGTGGCGGGCATCTAACAAGCAGCAAGACCGCATATGGTGAAACGACCTATTACGCTAAGGATGGTCATCAAACCAGGAAGACCGACCGCAACGGCGCCAGCGAGGAGTATGACACGCAGGGGCGTGTCACCAAATCGACCGACGCCCGGAAACATGACGTGGAGTTCAAATATGATGCGGCTGGACGTGCGTCCATGACGAAGGATGGAAAGCAGCTACCTGTTGAGGTTCATAAGGACGGCAGCTACTCCTACAAGAATCCCAGATCCGGAGAAGAAGTGACGCACTACCTGGATGGTTCCGAGATTCAAAAGAATGGCCAGGGACAGCTTGATGAAGTCACCGATGCCAAGGGGCATAAGTCCATGCTCAAGTATGACAGCTCTGGCAAAGTCACCGAATTGACCATAGACGGCAAGCAAAAGTCCATGGCCGGTGTAAAAGTGGACGCGGCCACTGGTGACATCATGGTTCACATAAAGACTGAGGAAAATTCGTGGCAGGCAAGCGGTGACTATGTGACTGTTTATCGTAAAGACGGAACAGAGTCGCCGACCGAGTATGACAAGGCCGAGTGGAAATAAGCTCGAGCGAGTCGTCAGGCAAAAAACTTCAGCGACGCGGGACTAGCAAGCGGCCGTCATCACATTGCCGGCCGACCTCTCTTCCCATGAACAACTTCGATACAAATTCTCGGTAACGTATGTGCTGTGTCCCGCGAGATAGTTTCCTGGAGGGGTTACAGGATGGACGAATTGCTCCGCGTGAGTGCAACAGGCTCTGAGAAGGCTGCGCTTGCCAACCAATCAGACGACAGCGATGAATCTCCGTTGTCAAAAATCGCGCGAGAGGCCTACGTTGTCGGTTGCGGTGTCGTTGGCGGCGTGAAGGAAGGTTTTAAGGAAGCATGGCAGGATCCATGCGGCACTGGCCTACGGCTTGGGCTGTCTATTGGCATAGGCTTTGGACTGGGCTATTTCCAGCGTAGCGCCGGCTTGCTCAGGCTTGGAAGCCAGGCGTTTGGGACAGCTCTAGGGGCATCCTTTGCGCTGGACGTAATGGCACCCAGGCGCTGGAGTGCCATTAGTACAGCACTGGCAGACACATGGAATTCCGGAAAAAACACGGCTCGAAATCTAGCTGTTGTTGAGAACAACCTTGGAAGGTTTGCCTTCGATACCGGAATCATGACGGCTGGTGGAATCGGCGGGGCTCTGATGGGCGAAGGGGTTGCCACGAAGCTACCGCAATGGCGAGAGAACCGGTTGTTTTCCAGGCAGGGGTACAGCGTGGTGTGGGAACGCCCCGGTTTCGTCAAATCGGACATGTATTACAATCAGTCATGGGTACACCCGAGCGACCACCCCGGAGAGGTGTTTGTCCTCTCCGAAGTGAGAAAGGATCCGGATGGTACCCTGGCTCCTTTTGGACCCTTTCACAACAAATTGGTGCGCGGACCCGATGGCACCATTTCCACCAAACTTGATTTAGGTGAAAGCCTGCTTAAAAAAGCCGATGGCACGGTGATTACTGTTCAGAACAGGTTCGGGAACGAACCCGGATTTACGACTACGTGGAAGCCGCATGGCACAAGAGTTGTGGAATACGATCTCCGCCCTGGCGACATTAACCAGCCGAAGACAGAAATCTGGCTGAAGGACGGTACCTATATTAGGGAATCTCAATCAGGCGCGACGGTGACGACACTGCCGGATGGCGCAAGGGTTTTTGATGGTGGCCAAACCGTAGTGACGCAACGACCCGATGGTACAACTGTCCATGCGTATAAAAACGGAGTAAAGCTGACCGAACGTCCTGACGGAACATTCGCTGCCGAGTTCCCCAAGGGAACTCAAGAGAGGATAGAACCTGATGGCACAGTCATTAAGGAGTTAGGCGACAGCAAATGGACCCAAAAGCCCGATGGCACAACTCTCTTTGACTACTTTCCTAACAGCCGCGATCGTGTTTTGCTGATGAGACAACCCGACGGTACGATCGTCGCCGATAGGTCGTTTGGCACGACGACGTATAAACCGGACGGCACCAAAATTGTGAACTACGGAAGTGGCGGGATTGAAACGCGACTGCCGAATGGCACGCTAGTCATTGAGCATGCGGGACTGGGCCGACGGGCACTGAGCATGCAACCAGACGGCACTTGCATCACTGAGTATTACAACGGAGTAAAAGTGACCGAACATCGTGACGGAACATTCGCTGCCGAGTTCCCCAAGGGAGCGCAGGAGAGGATAGAACCTGATGGCACAGTCATTAAGGAGTTAGGCGACAGCAAATGGACCCAAAAGCCGGATGGTACAACTATCTTTGAGCACGCTCCTGGCACCCGCGATCATGTCGCGCTAATGAGACTTCCCGACGGTACGATCAAAAAGGGGCTTGGCATCTGGGGGACAGCGGCGGACGTTACCGGAGTGCGTGAAACCGGGTCGGATTAGGGTGTCCCATCGCCCTGCCAGGCGCTCGCAGCTCGAAGCGGGCTGGGGCGAAGCATAGCGGCACCCTGACGAGATTGTCTTTGCACGGGCCGTTGCCGGCACCGGTCACATGTTTTAGGGATATTTGCGGTAAGACTGGGAAAAGATTCTGCCACCACACGCAGTATCAGAATTTGAGTAGCGACCACATGGCTTTGCATGTCACCGGACAACGGGATCTCAGCGAGCAGAACAAGGATGAGTATCCATGAGGTTCAATTGCGAGCTGCCCAACTAGCGGTCCATTGAAAGGGCCAGGCAGCGATTACACCAACGCTGCTCGGCTGGGAACGGTCCCGATGGTTGTAAAACGTAATTGACATGCCCTTTTGATACGGTATGTCGTTTGGTGGTTTCTTGAAGGGAGCAACCCTTCGAACCAACGCCAGCACAGCTTCATCAATGCTAGGGGTACTAGACGATACTTCCATCTTCAAAACTGCGTCTTTGGCAACCTCGCCTGGTTTGGCGTGCTCATAGGTCTCGAACTCGACACGCGGAGCATGCTTTTCGAGCCCAACCTTGATACGGCCATATAGTACCGTAACCGATACCACTGCTACCGACAGGTTCGCAAGCAATGTGATGACGGCCCCTTTCTAGTCCCGCGTCGCTTGTCTCTTCCCATAAACAACTTTGATACAAGTTCTAGGTAATCTCCTTCACGAGTTGGAAGGGGCACGAACCGAATGGCGCGGGATGACGAGCTTAGATACGATTTAAGGAAATCCGATCCTGAAAAGTGGGCTGTCAGACCTGAGGCACCCCTCACAAATCTTGTGTTCGATTCAAAATTACACGCCGTTTTACCTGACCAAAGTCTTCGGGTGCTGAAAATGCCCGTGGGCAAGGAAAAAATCTTGAAGTCGCAGGGGGAGCTCCACGTAGCTGAAATGTCCTGTTCAGCGACCATTCGGGTAGAGTTACTTTGGAAGCTCGTACGATAGAGGTACATGGTATGCCTGGTCAGCATGAGAGTTTTGGAATCCCTGATCTTCGTCGAAACGGCGAGCATCTGCTGGATGCGTCTATTAAATTGTTAGGTGACTCGAGGTCGCCTGCCCCTCGGGTTGAAAGGAGTAACAACCTTGTAACCCAAGTCACCTACCCTGACGGTAAGTCCCGACGGTTTGAATACGACGAGCAAGGTAGCCTGAAGGCAGTCGTTCAACCGAACGGCGAAAGATGGTCACGCAATACCGGTGGCTGGGCCAGCGACAAGGGGCGGTCATTCTTCGGGGAGATAAGAGTGGAGCCTGATGGTCAATACGTGACAATCGATCGTTCGGGAGTTCGGCGCACGTACCTGACCGATGGAACCAAGAAAGTTTTTGAGTTCAGTATGACTGCCATAACCGGTGTCATGGCACGTTTGAATCAGATATTGCCCTCGCTCAACAAGGATTTCGATACCATCGACACCAATAAGAACGGATTCCTGTCAGAAGCAGAACTCACTGCAAGCATTAACAATCCTTCCCTTAGTC
>Ga0066388_100000426_pt1 | contig 19556 bp, 16 predicted proteins | sample PanSoiMetaGPlot6_FD_64539 | JGI IMG/M metagenome (GOLD analysis project Ga0066388, IMG submission 64539) | Tropical forest soil microbial communities from Panama analyzed to predict greenhouse gas emissions - Panama Soil - Plot 6 (Hybrid Assembly) | ecosystem: Environmental > Terrestrial >... | reverse complement strand
CGCTACATGCACGAGTACGGCGCGACGAGCGAGGACTTCGGGCGGGTGGCGGTCGCCGATCGCAAGCACGCGGCGACGAACCCCAAGGCGTGGTTCTACGAGAAGCCGATCACGCTCGAGGAGCACCAGTCGTCGCGGTGGATCGTCGAGCCGCTGCACCTGCTCGACTGCTGCCAGGAGAGCGACGGCGCCCAGGCGCTCGTGATCGCGTCGGTCGAGCGGGCGCGTGATCTCCCGCACCCGCCGGCGATCGTCAACTCCGCGGCCCAGGGCGCCGGCGACCAGCAGGACATGATGACGAGCTACTACCGGGACACGATCACCGGGCTGCCCGAGATGGGCCTCGTCGGCCGGCAGCTGTGGAACACGACGGGTCTCGGCCCCGACGACATCCAGACCGCCGTGATCTACGACCACTTCACGCCGCTCGTGCTGCCGCAGCTCGAGGAGTTCGGGTTCTGCGAGCGGGGCGAGGCCAAGGAGTTTCTCCGCGACGGCAACGTCGAGCTCGGCGGCCGCCTCCCGATCAACACCCACGGCGGCCAGCTGGGCGAGGCGTACATCCACGGCATGAACGGCATCGCCGAGGGTGTCCGCCAGGTGCGGGGCACGTCCGTGAACCAGGTCGACGGGGTCGAGCACGTGCTCGTCACCGCCGGCACCGGCGTGCCGACGAGCGCGCTGATCCTCGGCAGCGCGAACTAGCGCTGTGGGCCGGCTCGACGGCAAGGCGGCGATCGTCACCGGAGCCGGGCAGGGGATCGGACGGGGCGTGGCCCGGGCCTTCGCCCGCGAAGGCGCGGCCGTGACGATCGCCGAGATCAACCGCAACACGGGCAACACCGTTGCCCGCGAGCTGCAGGACGAATTCGGCGCGGCGGCGCAGTTCGTCCCGACCGACGTGCTGCACCACGAGCAGGTCCAGCGCATGGTCGACGCCACGATCGACGCCTTCGAGCGCGTCGACGTCCTCGTGAACAACGCCTACGTCGCGGCCCCGTTCGCCCGCCTCGAGCACAAGAGCGGCGATGACCTGCTCCTCGCGTACCGCGGCGGCCCGTTGCACACGATGTGGGCGATGCAGGCGGTGTTCCCGCACATGGTCGCCCAAGGCGGCGGCCGCATCATCAACTTCGTGTCACTGAACGGCATCAACGCGCACATGTACTCGGCCGATTACAACGCGGCCAAGGAGGCCATCCGCGCGCTGACGCGTACTGCCGCGCGTGAGTGGGCGCGCCACGACATCCTCGTCAACGCCATCGCGCCGGCGGCCGCCACACCGGCGTACGTCGCCTTCGCCGAGGCGGCGCCGGCGAACGCGGCCGAGATGCTCGAGCAGAACCCGATGGGCCGGATGGGCGATCCCGAACGGGACATCGGAGGCGTGGCGTTGTTCCTCGCTTCCGACGACGGCTGCTACGTGACCGGCAACACCGTGTTCGCCGACGGCGGCAGCCACATCAACGGGGTGCAGTGGGTGCCGCCGCTCCCTTGAGGCGACGGATGCCCTACTCGGCCTGAGCCCAGTCGTACGGACGCCCCTGCAACGGGTCCTCGACGACGTGGGCCCAGTCGCGGATCCGGGCCAGCAGCTCACCGGTCTCGGCGAACGTGAGCTCACAGTCGATGCTCCGGAGACCGGAGTTGCACAACCAGACGGCGAGGGAGCCCTGCGGCGGCATGTCGCCGTCCTCGGTGCGCGACTCGGTGTCCTTCATCTGCGTGTACAGGCCGTGCAGCTGCTCCGCGACCGAGCCGTCACCCGGCTCGTACAGCCCGCCCACGACTCCGGCACGCTGAAGGGTGTCGAGCGCGTACCAGGCACTGGTCAGGAACTGCTCCCAGTGGTGGATCGCGGTGAAGTACCTGCCGAACGACCGTTCCTCGGATTCGAGGAACGCCAGCGTCGCATAGCGCGCCATGTTGTGCTCGCTGTAGGCGATCATGGCGTGCCGGAGGAGGTTGAACCGGTACTCGCGCTGGGGTGAGGGGAGCGCCCCGCACAAGACGGAGTTCAGGATGTAGTTCGAGATCCAGTGCAGCGACTCGGGCTGCGTCGCCGACATGTCGGGGATGTCGGCGTGCTCGAACTTCGAGATCTCGGTCGCGACGTAGGTATCGGTGACGTTCGCCGTGAGGCGGACACCATCGGCTTGGCCTGCCCGATGGTCGAACTCTCCGAGCTGCATCTCCCCCCGGTCCGCCTCCGCCCACGGTCCGACCGCCCCGGATGCCCGACGGTCGGTGAAGGAACGCCCGGACAGCCCACCGCGTTACGGCCGCCGTGACAAGCCCGGGGATTTTGTATACAAAATCCCGGACCGGGCGGGGCCGATCAAGGGGGGCACCGTGAACGGACCGCGTGGGGTCGTGTTGGTCGTCGCGCTCGGGCTCGTGGGGGCACTGGTCCCGACGGCGGCGGGCGCCCGGCCACAGCAACAGCAGCCGGCGACCGGGGAGATCGGGGTCACGGCGGACACCATCCGCATCGCCGTGATCGCCGACGTCGACAACGCCGCCCGGCCCGGGCTGTTCCAGGGGTCCGTGAACGGCGTCCGGGCCTTCGCCAAGTTCGTCAACGACAACGGCGGCCTGGCGGGGCGCAAGGTCCAGGTCGACTTCATCGACTCGAAGCTGAGCTCGGACGAGGCTCGCAACGCTCTCGTGCAGGCCTGCCAGCAGGACTTCGCCATCGTCGGGACGACGGCACTGTTCATGAACAACATCGAGCCCATGACGAGCTGTGTGGACCAGGCCGGGAAGGCGACGGGCCTGCCCGACGTCCCGGTCCTGCAGACGGAGATCGCGCACCAGTGCTCGCCGATCTCGTTCCCGGTGATCGTCGTCGGCCTCGATTGCGCGACGAAGGATGCACCGGAGAAGCGGGTCACGGTCAGCACCGGGCCGCCGAAGTACTTCACGAAGAGGAACAAGGGGCTGCACGGCCCGTTCCTGCTCGCGGGCGACCTGAGGTCGACGGTGAACTCGGGTCTGCCGATCGTGAAGGTCAACGGCGAGTTCGGCATCAGGTCGGACGGTGAGCCCAAGGTGTCGGGGCTCTCCCCGCAGGCGGCGTATACGCCGATCGTCCAGGACATCAAGGCCAAGGGGAGCACCTACGCCCAGAATCTCGTCGACTACAAGGCCGACGTCTTCCTGCGAAAAGAAGCACAAACCCAGGGCGTGAACACCGTGAAGGTCTGGGACTGCGCCCTTCAGTGCTACGACCAGCGGCTCCTCCAGGAAGGCGGGAACGCCGTCGAAGGCCAGTACGTCTCGCTGTTCTTCGTCCCGTTCGAGGATGCCAAGCAGAACAAGTCCGTCAACAACTTCCTCAAGAACGTGGGCGGTCGCGATCAGGCCGACGGGTTCGCCGCCCAGGCGTGGACGGCGGGGCTGTTCTTCCGCGACGTCGTGAACAACGTCGCCAAGGCCGACGGCAACAACGGACTGACCCGCGCCCGCTTCCTCGAGGAGGCGGCCAAGGTCCACGACTTCACGGCCGACGGCATGCTCGGCCCGACAGACGTCGGCGGCCGCAAGGTCAGCGGCTGCGGGGTGATCCTCCAGGTCAAGGGGGGCAAGTTCGTGCGCGTCACGCCCAAGAAGAAGGGGACGATCGACTGCTCGGGCGGCACCAAGACGGTCCGCGTGCAGTTCCAGTAACTAGCTCCGGCCGAGCGGCCCGACGTCGGTGAGCTCGATGACGTTGCCGGACGGATCGGTGACGAACGCGGCGTGCACCGGCGTGCCGAAGTCGACGCGCGACGACGGCTCGCCCAGCATCTTCACGCCTGCGGCCCGCACGGCCTCGATCGTCGCGTCGAACTCGGCGGTCGGCACGTAGAGCGCGAAGTGGGGGAAACCCGGGCCGGGTGACGCCGGCTCGTCGGCCACGGCCAGGTGCAGCTGGAGCGCGCCGACCCGCAGCCACAGGCCCGGGAAGCCGAAGTCGGGTCGAGGTAGGACATCGAAGCCGAGGACGTCGCAGTAGAAGTCGCGCGCGGCGTCGAGGTCCGTGACCGAGATCGCCACGTGGCTGTAGCCGGAGACGGTGGCCGCCATCCCCGTCAGCCTCGCACTCCCGCCAGGCGGGCGGCCAGGCTCGCCATCGCCTGGTCGAACATGCCGCCGATCATCTCCTTGGCGGCCGGGAGCGCGGCCTCCATGTCGGCGCCGGGATCGACCGCGAACGTCCACCTGACGGTGCTCCCATCGCCGTCGCCCTCCACCACCCACTCCTCGACCAGCGCGTCGATGAGCGAGTCGGCGCTCTCGTCGACCCGGTACGCCCAGCGCGTGGGCTCGTCCCAGGCCAGGATCGTCTCGCGGTATTGCGACTCGCCCATGTGCATCTCGCGCTTGGAGCCGACACCGTGGGGCGGAGGCGTCTCGTATGCGCCTCCCTCGTGTCCGGGCCACCACGTCCACGTCGACGGGTCGTCGCTGATAGCGGCGAACACCAGCTCCTTCGATGCGGGAACGGATGCCTCGAAGACGAACTTGTGTGGCGCGGACTCGAGGAAGTCCAGCTCGACGGTGCGCAAGCGATGGGCCATGGGAGACAACGTAGACTTTTCTGACGCCGACCGGCGAGGATCGCTGCGCCGGAGGTGCAGAAGGACTGGGGGCGCGTGATGCCGACGATGCGGTTCAACCACATGGAGCTGACGTTCCCGCGGGGGACGCTCACCAAGGAGTTCCGCGAGGAGGTCGACGCGTTCTACGGGAGCGTCTTCGGCTGGATCGGCGTCGACGCCGAGGTCGTCGGCCAGCTGTGCCACATCCTCCTTTCGGAGGAAGCGCAGCAGTTCATCCTCCTCGCCGAGAGCGACAAGCCGATCGAGTCGCCCGGCTACGACCACCTCGGATTCCTGTTCGCGACGCGCGAGGAGGTCGACGAGAAGCTCGAGCAGGTGAAGCGCTACCAGGAGAAGGACGACCGCGTCCGGATCAAGGAGTACGACGACCTCGTCACCGGCGACATCACGACACGCGCCTTCTACGTGAAGTACCTGCTCCCGATCTACTTCGACGTGCAGGCGCTCGAGCGCGGCGGCGAGCCGATCGGAAACGAGCTGCGCTAACGGCCCTGCCGGTACTGCTCCTGCCACGCCTTGGGCGGCGGGTCGGCCGCCTTGGCGCCGGCGCCGAAGAGGCGGGGGATCTCGGTGGCGAGCTCGGTCGCCGTCCAGCCGCGGTCGTGACGCTCGGCCTGCGTGTCGACCTCCCACGTGCGGACGTGCTCGACCGTGCCGCCCCGCACCTGGAAGCACTGGCCCGACAGCCAGCTCGCCGCCGGCGACGCGAGGTAGCAGACCATCTCGGCGACGTGGACCGGGTCGGTGGGGTCGAACGCCTCCTCCTCGGCCCGGGCGCGGTCGATGCGCCAGCCGATGTTGGCGAGCCGGGTGCGCGCCGACGGCATGATCGTGTTGGCGGTCACGCCGTAGGGCGCCATCTCCGTCGCGAGGGCGTCGGTGAACGCGGCGACGCCGGCCTTGGCGGCGACGTAGTTCGACTGGCCCGCGCCACCGTAGAGCAGCAAGCCCGTCGACGTGTTGACCAGCCGGCCGTAGCCGCCGCGACCGGCTTTGTGCTCGGCGCGCCACCACCGGCACGCCGGCCGCGACACCGCGAACGTGCCCGTCAGGTGGACGCGCAGGACGTCGGCCCATTCGTCGTCCTCGAGGTTGAAGACCATGTGCGGACGACCGATGCCGGCGTTGTTCACGACGATGTCGATGCGGCCCCACGCGTCGAGCGCGGCCTGGACCAGGGCCTCGCCGCCCTCGGGCGTCGAGATGTCGTGGCCGTCGGCCATCGCCTCGCCGCCGGCGTCGGTGATGGCGGCGACCGCCTCGTCCGCCGGGGTCTCTCCGGTCGCGGCGCCGTCGGTCGCCACGCCCACGTCGTTGACGACGACCCGCGCCCCGTACGCGGCCAGCCGGGTGGCCTCGGCCCGGCCGATGCCGCGACCCGCGCCGGTGACGACCGCGACCCGGCCCTCGAGCATCTGCGCGCTCACGTTGCCTCCAGCACCGGTTGGCGGCCGCGGGCGGCGAACTCCGCCCGCAGCGCGTCGACGTCGGCGACGGTCAGTCGCCGGTAGGCACCGCCCTTCTCCGGCTGCCACCACACGGGATCGCCGGACTCCCACCGGTCGCGTCGCAGCACGCGCTTGAGGACCTTTCTCGTCTCGGTGACCGGCATCGTCTCGGTGACGCGCACGAAGCGCGGCGCGCATTTCGTGCCGAGATCGGGCTGGACGGCGAGAAACGCGGCGAACCCGTCCGGGTCGAACTCGGCGCCCGGACGTAGCTGCAGCGCGGCCATGACCCGATCGCCGACGTCGGGATCGGGGACGGCGTAGACCGCCGCCAGCACGACGTCGGGATGGCGGGCGAGGATCCGCTCGACGGGCGCGGCGGAGAAGTTCTCACCGTCGACGCGCAGCCAGTCGTAGTCGCGTCCGGCGAAGTACAGGAAGCCCTGCTCGTCGCGGTACGCGAGGTCGCCGGTCCAGTAGATGCCGTCGTGCACCCGCGCCGCGTTGGCGTCGTCGTTGTTCCAGTAGCCCTCGAAGCCGGAGGCGCCGAGCCGGTTCACGAGCTCGCCGATCGCCTCGTCCGGGTTCAGCAGGCGGCCGTCGGCGTCGAACCGGGCCGCCGGCGTCTCCTCACCCGTCTCCGGGTCGAGCACCGCCACGCCGTCACGCCCGCGCCCCAAGGCGCCGGAAGGCATGTCGGGCGTGCGCTGCACGACCGCGCCGCCTTCGGTGGACCCGTACGAGTCGATGACGGGCACGCCGAAGCGCTTCGAGAAGCGGTCGATGTCGAGGTCGGCGGCCTCGTTGCCGAACACGAGCCGGAGCGGGTTGTCGGCGTCGTCGGGCTGCTCCGGCGTGGCGAGGACGTACGACAGCGGCTTGCCGACGTAGTTGAAGTACGTGACACCGAACTTCCGTACGTCGGGCAGGAAGCCGGACGCGGAGAACCTCCGCCGCAGCGCCGTGGTCGAGCCGCCGGCGAGCGCGGGCGCCCACCCGGCCATGAGCGCATTCGAATGGAACATCGGCATCGCGACGTAGCACACATCGTCGGCGCCGAGCCCGACCATGCTCGACAGCGCGACGCCGATGCCGGCGAGCCGGCCCTGCGAACAGAGGCACGCCTTCGGCGCGCCCGACGTCCCCGACGTGAACAGCAGCAGGTACAGGTCCGACTCGGTCACCGAGACGTCGGGCAACGGCGCGTTCCGGTGCGCTTCGAGCAGCGCGGCGTACACCTCCGAGTCGGTGACGAGCACCCGATCCGTGGCGACGCCCGTGTCGAGCCCGTCGAGCAGCGGCTGGTGACGGGTCTCGGTGACGAGCAGCTGGCACTCGGTGTGCGTGATGTCTCGCGCGAGCTCGGCGCCGCGCCGGGTCGGGTTGATGCCGACCACGACCGCGCCCGTGAGCGCAGCCGCGCCGAGCCACAGGGCGAACTCCGGCACGTTGTCGAGCAACACGCCCACGTGGAACGGGCCCGGCCGGCGCAACTCGGTGAGCAGGGCGGCGCGCTCGGCGCAGGCGGTGACGTACTCGGCGTAAGTCCACGACCGGTCCTCGAACACGAGCGCCGCGTGATCGTCCCCGGCGCGGGCGCGGACGAGCTCGGCGATCGTGGGCATCGCGTCTAGCCGGTAGGAGTGAACTCGACGTGCAGCGAGCGGAAGCCGCGCACGAACGCGTTCGGGATGCGCTCCGGTGGCGCGTCCGGCGCCAGGCGCAGGTCGCGCAGCCGCGGCAGCAGCTCCTCGAACATCACCCGGATCTCGAGCCGGGCGAGGGCGGCGCCGAGGCAGAAGTGCGTGCCGAACCCGAACGCGACGTGCGGGTTGGGCTGCCGCCCCACGTCGAACCGGTGCGGCTCCTCGAAGACCGCCTCGTCGCGGTTCGCCGACGGGTACATCAGCAGCAGCTCGTCTCCCGCCTGCACCGGTGTCCCGGAAACCTCGACGTCGCGGGTGGCCGTGCGGCGCATGTTGAGGATCGGCGTCACCCAGCGGATGAATTCCTCGACGGCCACGGGGAGCAGCTCGGGCTCCTCCAGCAGACGCCGGTGCTCCGCCGGATGCTCGATCAGCGCGAGCAGCGCGCCGGTGATCACGGTACGGGTGGTCTCGGCGCCGCCGTCCACGAGGAGCAGGCCCTCCGACAGCACCTGCTCGGAGGTCAGCACGCCGGTCGCCTCCGCATCCATCCACAACGACATGACGTCGTCGGCCGGTGCGCGCTGCCGGGAGTCCATGAGCCGGGCGGCGTGCTCGCAGTAGTCGCCGAACGCCTCGACCACCCCGTCGTTCATGTAGCGGGGGCCGCCGCCGGCGACGATCGTCGCCTCGGACCAGTGCTTCACGCGGGGCCAAAGGTCGTCGTCGAAGCCGAGCAGCCGGCCGATGACCATGGCCGGGAGCGGCGCCGCCAGCTCCTCGACGACCTCGCACCGTCCGGTGGGGGCGACGCGATCGACGAGCTCGCGGACCACGCCGCGCACGGTGTCCTCGTGGCGGCCGACGGCCTTGGGCGTGAACCGGCGGGAGACGATCCGCCGCCGCTCGTTGTGGCGCGGGTCGTCGTTGCCGATCATCGAGTCGTCGGCGGGCAGGTTGGGCCGGTAGCCCTCCGACGAGCAGAACGTCTCTGGGTCCTTCTCCACGGCGACGACGTCGTGGTACCGGGAGACGCCCCAGAGGCGGTTCACCTCGTCGCGGTAGAGGGGGGCGTGGCGTCGCAGCCACGCGTACGTCGGGTCGGGCTCGCCGGCGTAGAGGTCGCCGTCGAGCAGGTCGATCGCCCCCGCGGGGGCCCGCTCCGCCACCGGGCTGGCCATCGTGGGACACCATACGCGGCCGAACCCCGTCTTGAAACACGTTTCGATTCGGGACACAATGCCCCGCACCGGGGCGTCCCCGGGGGGCAAACCGTGGCGAGGGGGGAGCGGTGAAGCGGATCCTGTGGGCAGTCTTGGCCGTCGCGTTGGCCGTCGGAGCGGGGCTGGTGCCGGCGACCGCCGGCGCGCAGCAGCCGGATCAGGGCGGGTCGCCGGACAGCGAGATCGGGGTCACGCCCGACACCATCCGGATCGCGGTGATCGCCGACGTCGACAACCCGGCCCGACCCGGCCTGTTCCAGGGCACCGTCAACGGGGTCCAGGCCTTCGGCAAGTACATCAACAGCCACGGCAAGCTCGCCGGCCGCAACGTGCAGGTCGACTTCATCGACTCGCATCTCAGCGCCGACGAGGCCCGCAACGCCGTGATCAGGGCGTGCCAGGAGGACTTCGCGATCGTCGGGACGAACGCCTTGTTCCTCAACAACGTCCAGCCGCTGGAGCAGTGCGTCGACAAGGCCGGGCAGGCGACGGGGCTCCCCGACGTCCCGACGCTCCAGGCCGAGACCGCCCAACAGTGCTCGCCGGTCTCGTTCGCGATCATCGCGGCCGCGATCGACTGCGCCACGAAGGACCAGCACCCGCAGACCTACACGGCCCGCGTCGGGCAGATCCTCTACTACAAGAAGCACAATAAGGACCTGCACGGCATCTGGGTGCTCCCGAGCGACCTGCAGTCGACGATCCGGTCGACGACGCCGGTCGCGACCGGGGACGTGAAAGCCGGTGTCAAGAAGGACGAGGACTTCTTCAAGATCTCGGCCCTCGCGACCCAGAGCGACTACACACCGGTGGCCCAGTCGATCAAGCAGCACAACTCGACCTACGGCCAGAGCATCTCCGACTACAAGAGCTCGGTGCAGATGCGCAAGGAGTCGAAGGTCCAGGGCGTGACCAGCGTGAAGGTCTGGGACTGTGCGCTGCAGTGCTACGACGCCAAGTTCCTCAGCGAGGGCGGCGCGGACGTCGAGGGCAACTACGCGTCCCTGTTCTTCATCCCGTTCGAGGAAGCCAAGCAGAACAAGTCGGTCAACGCCTTCCTGCAGTCGATCGGCGGCAAGAGCAAGGCCGACGGGTTCGCGGCCCAGGCGTGGACGGCCGGGCTCTTCTTCCGTGACGTCGTGAACAACGTCGTGAAGGCGAACGGCAACAACGGCCTCACCCGGGCTCGGTTCCTGGACGAGGCGAGGAAGATCCACGACTTCCGGGCCGAGGTCGACGGGCAGGGGATGCTCGGACCCACCGACGTGGGCGGGCACAAGCTCAACGGTTGCTTCGTGCTGACGCAGGTGAAGAACGGCAAGTACGTGCGCGTGTTCCCCAAGGAGAAGGGCACGCTCAACTGCGACAGCAAGAACGTGACCACTGTCCAGCTCGATCAGACATAGCGGTTCGACGCGCCCGGGCGGTGCTCCCGCCCGGGCGTGGTCTGCCTGAGGGAGTGGCGTGAACCTGAGCAGGCAGCGGACGGCGGTCGGCGTCGGCGCCCTCGCCTTCCTCGTCATCATCGTGATCGCGTCGTGGGCGGGGCGTCCGATCACCGTCGACAGCGTGCTCTCGACGCTCATCGTCGGCGTGTCGGTGGGGTCGATCTACGCCATCGCCGCGTCGGGCATCGTCGTCACGTACACGACGTCGGGGATCTTCAACTTCGCTCAGGGCGCCATCGGCATGTTCATGGCGTTCGTGTACTGGGAGCTGCGGGTCAACCGGGGGATCCCCGCCCCCATCGCCCTGTTCCTGACGATCCTCGTGATCGCGCCCGCGCTCGGCGCGCTCATCGAGCGGTCGGTGATCCGGCTGGTGTACGACAAGTCGCTGGTCGTGCAGCTGGTCACCACGCTCGGCGTGATGTTCTTCCTGATGGGCCTGGCGGTCACGATCTGGAACCCGACCTCGGAGTCGCGTTCGATCGACTTCTTCTTCGGTTCGAGCGGGTTCGAGATCGGCAGCACGTTCGTCCTCTGGCACCGCTTCATCACGATCATCACCGCCGTCGTGATTGCGATCTTCCTCCGGCTTCTCCTGTACCGGACTCGGATCGGTGTGACAATGCGGGCGGTCGTCGACAACCGCAACCTCGCCGGTCTTCACGGTGCCCGCCCAGAGGCGGCGTCGATGCTGGCGTGGGCCATCGGCTCGTCGATGGCGGCGGTATCAGGGATCCTGCTGGTGTCCGAGCTGGGGCTCCAGGTCGACGCGCTCACGTTGTTGATCATCAACGCGTTCGCGGCCGCGATCGTCGGACGGCTGCGGAGCCTTCCGCTCACGTACATCGGCGGGATCCTGCTCGGCGTCGTCGTGACCTTCCAGACCAACTTCCTCGACTGGTCGGGTCGCTTCAGCACCACCTCGTTTGCGATCCCGACCATCTTCCTGTTCATCGCGCTGCTCGCGGTGCCCCAGGCGCGCATAGCGCTGCGCCGGGCACCACCCGACCCGAAGCTGCACCAACCGAGGGTCCCGAGGATCTGGGAGACCGCGCTCGGCATGGTCGTGGTCTTCGCCGCCGTGTGGCTCATCTCGCGGAACATGGGCCAGGTCAACCTGAACCGCGTCACGCTCGCGATCGTCGTGGCCCTGCTGATGCTGTCGCTCGTCCCGCTCACCGGTTGGGCCGGGCAGGTGTCGCTGGCGCAGATCACGTTCGCGGGAGCGGGCGCGTTCGCCGTGTACCAGTGGGCGCCGTTCGGGAGCGGGAGCCCCGTCAGCCTGATCGTCGCCGCCGCGTTCGCGATCCCGTTCGGGTTCCTCATGACGATCCCGGCGTTACGCCTCCAGGGGCTGTACCTGGCGCTGGCGTCCCTGGCGTTCGCGCGCATGGCCGAATCGCTCTTCTTCGATCAACCCGAGATCTTCGGCAACGGCGCCAAGTCGGTCCCGCGGCTCTCGGTGTTCGGCTACCGCTTCACGGACCAGCGCGCCTACCTGCTCCTGGTCACGGCCCTCTTCGGTGCGATGGCGATCTTCGTCGTGTGGTTGCGCCGCGGGCGTTTCGGGCGGCGGCTCATCGCGCTCCGCGACAGCGAAGCCGCGTGCGCCACCCTCGGCGTGAACCGGTTCCGAACCAAGCTGGCGGTGTACGCGCTGGCGGCGGCGATGGCCGGCTTCGCCGGCGGCCTCCTCGGGATGCAGCGCGGGACGGCGGCCACGCAGGATTTCGCGCTGTTGAGCCCGCTCGCGATCCCGATCGTGCTGCTCATCGTGGTCGGTGGCGTCGAGACGGTCAGTGGTGCCCTGATCGGCGGCATCACGTACATCCTGTTCGTCGTGATGAAGGAGAACTTCGACACCAGCTGGCTCCCGTGGGTTGGCGTCATCGTCGGCCTGACCGTGGCCATCATCCTGTTCTCGGAGCTGCGGGCGACCGTCGCCCGCCGCGCCGTCGTCGGGGTGTTCAGCGGCGCGCTGATAGGCGTCGGGGTCTTCCTGATCCTCGACGCCACGTTCCAGACGTCCTGGCTGGCGGCGCTGGAGCGGCTCGGCCCCGGATTGCTGGCGATCAACGTCGCGCTGCGACCCAACGGCGCGTCGGTCGAGCTCGGCTTCGCGCTCGCCCCCCTCCTGCCCTGGCGCCCCGACGCCCGCCGGGCGTTCATGGCCGAGATGCGACAACGCGTCGCGGGGAAGGGACGGCCCCAGACCGGCGGGCCGGCGGCCGAGCCGGTCGAGCCCGCGCCCGAGGCGCCGGTGCCGTCGACCGTGCAGGCGAGCGACGCCTCCGAGCCCGGCGTCAGCTGGAGGGCACCGACCTGACATGGCGCTCCTCGACGTACGCCAGATCTCGGTGAGCTTCGGTGGGCTCCAGGCGCTCAGCGACGTGTCGATCGACGTCGAGGTCGGTCACGTCACCGGCCTCATCGGTCCCAACGGCGCCGGCAAGACGACGCTCTTCAACGTTGTCACCGGCCTGCAGGCACCGAACACCGGGCGCGTCGAGCTCGACGGGCGCGACATCACGCGCCGCAAGCCCCACCAGCGGGCGCGGCTCGGGATCGGCCGGACGTTCCAGCGGCTCGAGACGTTCGGCAGCCTGACCTCGCGCGAGAACGTCCTCGTCGCGGCGGAGATGCGGCGAGGCTGGGCGCACGACCGCTCCCGCTCGCCCGGCGCCGTCGCCGACGAGATCCTCGAGCGCGTCGGGCTCCAGTCCGTCGCCGACGAACGCGTCGACCGGCTCCCCACCGGCACCGCCCGTCTCGTCGAGCTGGGACGGGCGCTGGCGACGCAGCCGCGCGTGCTGCTGCTCGACGAGCCGTCGGCGGGTCTCAACGAGACCGAGACGGCAACGCTGGGGACGCTCCTGCGAGAGGTGGCCGGTTCGGGCCTCGCGGTGTTGCTCGTCGAGCACGACATGTCGTTCGTCATGGGCACGTGCGAGCGGATCCACGTGCTCGACTTCGGCCGCATCATCTCGGTCGGGACGCCGGCCGCCGTGCAGGCCGACGACACGGTGCGGGCGGCGTACCTCGGCGAGGCCGAGGAGCACGAGCGCAAGCCGCCGGCGGCAGCCTCGCAGGACGGCGAGGGCGCCGCCGAGGAGGGGCCCCCCGCCCTCGAGCTGCGCGGGGTCCGGGCCGGGTACGGGACCATCGACGTGCTGCACGGCGTGAGCCTGACCGTGCCGAAGGGATCGGTGTTCGCCCTGCTCGGTCCCAACGGCGCCGGCAAGTCGACGACGCTCAAGGTCGCCAGCGGCCAGATCGCGCCGAGCGCCGGCGACGTCCGTCTGTTCGGGTCGTCCGTGGTGGGCAAGTCGTCGGACGGGCTCGCCCGCGCCGGTGTGTGCGCGATCCCCGAAGGCCGCGGCATCTTCCCGAACCTCACCGTGACCGAGAACCTCCGCATGGCGACGTACACGGGACCGCACCTGGGCCAGCTCGAGGAGCGCACGTTCACCCGGTTCCCGCGGCTACGTGACCGGCGCAAGCAGCTTGCCGGCACGCTGTCCGGCGGAGAGCAGCAGATGCTGTCGATGGCGCGTGCCCTCACCACCGACCCGAAGGTGCTCTTGCTCGACGAGCTGTCCATGGGACTGGCGCCGATCGTCGTCGAGGAGCTCTACGAGATCGTCGGCCGCATCGCCGCCGAGGACGTGTCGATCCTCATCGTCGAGCAGTTCGCCCACGAGGTCCTCGACGTCGCCGAGACCGCCGCGATCATGCTCCACGGCCAGATCCAGCTCACCGGCCGTCCCTACCAGATTGCCGAGGAGCTCGACGCCGCCTACCTGGGGTTGGCGCAGCAGAACTGACGCTCACTCGGGCGCGGTGTCGTCCCCGCGCTCGAGGCCGTACTTGTGGAACGGGCCGAAGAAGCCGTGCTCGTGGAGGCCGTAGCCGACGGTGTCGCCCGTCTCGAAGCGGGCGACGTGGTCGGTGACTCCGTACCAGGCCCACTTCTCGAGCTCGTCCATGTCGTGCTCGACGCCCTGCACGACGAGCGGCCCCTGGTACATGCCGTGTCCCCAGTCCTCCTCCATCCCGTAGCCAGTGCCGACGGTGATGTACACGTGCGTGAGCGGTGTCACCTTCACGTCGAACCCGCCGCCGGGCGCTTCCGGGAACGACAGCACCGATGACGACACCGTCCGCGTGCCGGGCACGAGGGTGTGGTCGAACTCGGGGCGACCGAGCCACTCCGGCTCGCGGGACGGGTCCTCCCAGATGCGGACGGCCTCCTCGGTCGGCCGCTCGCCGTCGTCCTGCTCGTTGAGGATGTAGAGAATCGAGAAGTCCGGGAACTGCATGGGCGCGTAGTTCCACATGCCGCCCATCTGGCCCTCGGCGCCGCGAATCCCGGGCGCCTCCTTCTCGCCGACGGGCCGCACCCCCCACGAGCGGTCCCGGGTGCCCCACCAGCGGTCGGGCGTGATGTCGAAGTGCTCGCCGCCGACCTCGAGCGTGCCGGTCCAGTAGCCGGTCTGGGCGAAGCGCATCGTGTCGAACAGGACGCGGCCGTACTTCCGGATGTACTGGCGGGGTTCCAGGAACGCCGGGATCGCGCCCTCCCAAGTGACGTCGCACGCGATGCCGTGCTCGTTCGGCTCCGTGATCCAGCGCACCTTGTGCAGCGGCTCGATCACCTCGACCCGGTGCGGCCCGACCGTCGTGTCCATGCGGTCGTCGAGCTCCCGCGACGCCCGGACGACGCGGTGCTTGTCGCCTCGGCGCACGACCGTGAACGCGTCCTGCACGGCCAGGTTCGGGTACTGACCCATGCCCATGATGAGCATGAGCTCGTCGCTGCACCCGTGCAGATTGAAGTAGTAGCGGTCGTAGAAGTTGCGGTCGCTCGTCCCGACGTTGCGGATCGGCTCGGCGATCTGGTGGAGCGGATAGTCGTCCATCGACGAGAGCATGCAGACGCCTTTCTTCTCTGCGGCCGGTTATCTGTGTGTCGGAAGCCCGAGCTCCCGCAGGAACGGGCGCGAGTACACGACGCGGCCGGTGACAGTGGCCGGGTCGCAGGTCGCGAGCACGAGCGCGGCTTCGGCGATGAGCTCGACGGGCTCGACGATCTCGGGTCGCTCGTCGAGCAGTGGGCCGAGGTGGACCTCGGCGCCCGGAGTGCGCACCGCAGCCACCGGCGCCAGCGAGTTCACGGCCACGCCGTAGTCGTAGACCTCGGCGGCGAGCCCGGTCGTGATCCGCTCGAGCGCCGTCTTCGTCGCGCCGTACAGCGTGCTGGTCGAGCCGAGCTTGATGCCGGGATCGAACGGCGGACCCTTCGGGTGGCGTGACGTCGCGCTCGAGATGTTGACGATCCACCCGCGTCCCCGCTCGCGCATCCCCGGCAGCACCTGCTGCGCGAGGTCGACGGGCGCGTGCACGTTCAGCTCGAATATCAGGCGCCGCCTCCGGAGAGGCAGCTCGGCCGTCGGCACGTAGAAGGCGGCGGCGGCGTTGTTGACGAGGATGTCGACGGCGCCCAGCGCCGACTCGACTTCGGGGACGATGCGGGCCCGGTCGTCGGCGTCGGCGAGATCCGCCCGGATCGCCACCGCCTTGCCGCCGGCCGCCTCGATGCCCTCGACCACGTCGCGCAGCGTGCCCGGCAGCGTCGGATGCGGGTCGAGCGTGCGGGCGGTGACGCCGACGGCCGCGCCCTCACCGGCGAGCCGTTGTGCGATCGCGGCGCCGATGCCCCGGCTGGCGCCGGTGACGAGCGCGACCCGCCCGTCGCACTCGCCCATCGCCTAGACGGGAACCTTGTCGTGGGCGCGGCCGATGGGGTTGACGCGCGGCCCGCGGGCGGAGACGTACGCCTCGCGCTGGCGCTGCGTGCTGTGCACCGGATCCTTGTCGAAGATCGGGATGAGCTCGCTCCCGAAGGTCTCGATCGACTCGACCGCGACGTCGATCGGCATCGTGGAGGACAGCTGCCCGAACACGAGCTGGTCGGCGCCCGTGTCGACGTAGCCGCGCACCGCCTTCTCGCATTCCTCGGGCGTGCCCACGACGACGTTGCCGCCCTGGATCCGCTGCTCGATGTCGTCCAGGGTCGGCTCGGGGATCAGCTCGGGCCAGTCGGGCACGAACGACGGCTTCGGGAACGTGTCGAGGTAGTGGAACACGAGGCTGTTCTGGTAGCTCGCGTTCATGTCGCAGGAGATCTCACGGGCCTTCTGCCCGTCGTTGAGGCACAGCATCTGGCTCGTGATCATCACGTTGTTGTTGACGTAGTCGCCGACGGGCTCGGCCTGGTCGATCGTGTTCTTGTAGATCTCGACCAGCGGCTTCAGCATGTCGGGCGGCCCCATCGCGAAGCACAGCACGCCGACGCCCATGCGGGCCGCCTTCTCGAACGTCGACGGGTTGCCGGCGGCGATCCACAGCGGCGGGTGCGGGTCGGTGTACGGCTTCGGCAGCACGTTGCGCGGCGGCATCGAGAAGAAGCTGCCGTCGAATCGGTAGTCCGTCGTCGACCACATGCGCTTGAACTCCGGGAAGACCTCGTCGACCATCTCCTTGGTCAGCTCGGGGTCCTGGATCCCGAAGCCCTTCTGCTCGGTGCTCGACGAGCCGCGGCCGACGCCGAACTCCATGCGGCCTTCGCTGAGGTGGTCGATCATCGCGACGCGCTCGGCGACTCGCGCCGGATGGTTGACCGGGGGCGTGATGTTGAAGATGCCCGAGCCGAGGTGGATGCGGTCGGTGACGCCGGCGAGGTAGGCGAGGAAGGACTCGTTCGCCGAGAGGTGCGAGTACTCGGTGAGGAAGTGGTGCTCGGTCGCCCACGTGTACTTGAACCCGGACCGGTCGGCGGCCTTCGTCCACGTGATCTCGTCCATCAGCCGCTGGTGCTGGACGACCTGGGGGTCGGAGACCCCGTCCGTCACCTGGTGAGGCACGTACAGGCTGTTGAAGATCCCGAATTCCATTGGGGGCGCCCCCTCCGCGGCTCGACCAGGAAGACGCTACCGGCCCCCGACCGAAATTGCAACAGGTTCCAATTTCGGGATCGGGGTCAGCGGGCGGCCCCGCTCATCACGCCGATGTCGGCGATGCGGACGGGCCGCTCCGGGCGGGGCTGCGGGTTGCCGGCGCTGCGCGGCTCGGTGTCGACACCGGCGGCCTCGGTCCGCAGCGCGCCCACCGTGCACCGTTCGGGCGGCCGGTGGGCGAACGGGTCGAAGCGGAAGTGCCGCATCGCGTTCTCGCTCCCGATCATGCGCACCTCGTCGTCCGGCACTCCCGCGAGCTGCTCGGCGAACGCCTCGGGGGAGTGGGGCCACGTCGAGTCGGAGTGCGGGTAGTCGACCTCCCACGTGATCGTGTCGATCCCGACCTCGTGGCGCAGCTCGATGCCGATGCGGTCCTGCACGAAGCACGTGACGATGTGCTCGCGGAAGACGTCGCTCGGGAGCTTCCCGCCGAAATCCTGGCCGGTCCAGCGGTGCTGCTGCTGGTACGTGCGGTCGACACGCTCGAGGAAGTACGGGACCCATCCGATGCCGCCCTCCGACAGGCAGACCTTCAGCCCCGGGTACCGGCGCAGGAAGTCGGACCAGATGATGTCGGCGGCGACCTGCACGATGTTGACGGGCATGAGCGTGAGGGTGACGTCGACCGGCGACTCCACCGAGGTGATCGGGATCTCCGACGACGAGCCGATGTGGAAGCAGACAATCGTGCCCTCGTCCGCGCATGCGGCCCAGAACGGGTCCCACCACTCGTTGTGCAGGCTCGGGAACCCGGTCTTCTCCGGGTTCTCGGAGAACGTGAACGCGTGGCAGCCCTTGGCCGCCATGCGCCGAACCTCGGCGACCATCGCGTCCTGGTCCCACACGGGCGGTACGGCGAGCGGGATGAACCGCCCGGGATGCGTGCCGCACCACTCGTCGACATGCCAGTCGTTGTACGCCTGGAGGACGGGGAGCGCGCTCTCGTCACCGGCTCGGCCGCCGGCGTGGAACATGCGGCCGCCGAATCCCGGGAACGACGGGAAGCACATCGAGCCGAGCACTCCGTTGACGTTCATGTCGCGTACGCGGGCGTCGATCTCGTAGCAGCCGTCCCTCATCTCGCCGAACGACATCGGGTTCATGCCGTATTCCTCCGGCGGCCGGCCGGCGACGGCGTTGAGGCCGAAGTTGGCGCCGTGCTGCTCGCCCCACGCCCACACGTCGGCGCCGTTGGGCGCGCGCACGACGCGGGGCGCCCGGTCGCGCCAGCGCTCGGGAATGTGGCGCTCGAAGAGTTCGGCGGGCTCGACGGCGTGGTCGTCGACGCTGACGAGGATCAGGTCGTCGATCTGCATGGCGCTACCTCCTCGTTTCCGTTCCCTCAGCCGGCTCGCCAGTCCGGATGCAGCCCGCGCTCGAGCGCGAACCGCTGCGCGGAGATCGTGGTGCCGTTGAGCTCGGCGGCGTCGGGGCTCGTGGCGAGCCAGGCGATGGCCGCCGCCGGCACGCTCGGAGGCGCACCCGGGTAGCGGCCCTCGAGCCCGAGTGCCCGCGCGTTCACTTCCATGCGTTCGGTGATGACGAACCCCGGCTCGAGGTTGTAGCTGCGGATACCGCGTCCCCCGAGCTCGACGGCGAGGACGCCGGCCAGGCGGTGGAAGGCGCCCTTCGACATCGCGTACGCCGCACCCCAGCCGCCCTCGCCCGCCGGCGCCTGCGGGTCGATCGTGGCGACGGCCGACGTCACGTTGATCACGGTGCCGTCGCCCTGGTCGAGCATCCCCGGCAGCACCGACTTGATGAGCACGATCTGCGAGACGACGTTGGCGGCCAGCTTGGCCTCGACTTGCTCGACGGGCGTGTCTACGAAGTGCGTCATGTCGCCGGGCCCGGTGTCGATGGCGTTGTTGACGAGGACGTCGATGCGGCCCCACTCGTCGAGCGCGCGGTGCACAGCGGCATCGAGCGTCGACCGGTCGTGCAGGTCCATCACGACCGAGAGCGCGCGCCGGCCCGTGCTCTCGATCGCCTGCGCGGTGGTGTCGAGGCTCCCGGGGATCGGGCGGGCGGCGCCCTTGGAGTCGTCGACGCCGTCGCCCTCGTGCACCGTCCGCCCGGTGATCACGACGTCCAAGCCGGCCTCGGCGAGCGCGATCGCGGCCGCCTTGCCGATCCCCCGGCTGGCGCCGGTGACGAAGGCGACTCTGGGC
>Ga0066388_100000425_pt1 | contig 19636 bp, 14 predicted proteins | sample PanSoiMetaGPlot6_FD_64539 | JGI IMG/M metagenome (GOLD analysis project Ga0066388, IMG submission 64539) | Tropical forest soil microbial communities from Panama analyzed to predict greenhouse gas emissions - Panama Soil - Plot 6 (Hybrid Assembly) | ecosystem: Environmental > Terrestrial >... | reverse complement strand
GGTCCGCCCCGGTGACCGCGAAGCGCGCGGGGGCCAGGAAGCGCAGGCGGGGCCCCGCGGCGGTGACCTCGAGGCCCGCCGCGCCGAGCGCGTTGCCCACGGCGCGGTTGGCGGCCTGGAGCGCCGGCGCGTCGGCCGCGCCGGAGCCGGTCACGCCGAGTCGCCGCCAGCCCGAGCGGCCCTCGTCCTGCACGGTCGTCAGCAGTCCGGCCGCCACGACCTCGAGCGACGGCATGGCGGCGACGGCGGGAGGCGCCGCGGGAGGCGCGGGCGGCGGCAGCTCGTCCACGGGCGCGAAGCGCACGCGGTCGCCCGGCTGGAAGTAGGACGGGGGATCGGCCAGGGGATCGAAGAGGCGCACCGACGTCCGCCCGATGAGGCTCCAGCCGCCCGGCGACGCCACCGGGTAGATCCCCGTCTGCCGCCCGGCGATCGCCACCGAGCCCGCGGGCACCCGCACGCGCGGCGTCGTCCGTCGCGGTGTCGAGAGCTCCGCCGGCAGCAACCCGAGGTAGGCGAAGCCCGGGGTGAAGCCGAGCATGAAGGCCGTGTACTCGGTCGACGCGTGGGCGGCGACGACGTCCGCTTCGGCCAGCCCATGGCTCCGCGCCACCTCGGCCAGGTCGGGGCCGTCGTCGCCGCCGTAGCGCGTGGGCACGACGTGGAGAGCGCCGGCCGCCTCGCCCGCGGGCGCGGCCTCCGCCAGGCGCCGCAGCCGGCGGCAGGCCTCCGCGAAGGAAGCCGCGCGCGGGTCGTAGAGGACGAGGAGGGCTCGGTACGTGGGGACGGCCTCTCGGAAGCCGGGGAAGCCTTCGTCCCGGAGCGCGCGATCGAGGCCGCGGACGCGGGCGTTCAGCGCGGGGTCGATCGCGTCGCCGAACTCGACGCTGACCGCGGCCTCGCCCACCGGCAGGAACCGGGGGGAACCCGGTAGTCGGGAGGGTCCGGGGGGCCCGGAGCGGTCCCCCGGCTCAAATAGCGAGCGCGGATTCATTCCGCGCGAGCGAAAGACCTGACCTCGACGCCGGCCTGCTCCAGGGCCCGCCGCACGGCGGCGGCGTTGGCCACCGCCGCGGGGTTGTCGCCGTGGAGGCACAAGGTGTCGGCGCGCAGACGGATCTCGCTGCCGTCCGTGGCCACCACCGTGCCGTCGCGCGCGATACGCAGCGCCTGATCGGCCGCCGCCGCGGGGTCGGTGATGAGCGAGCCGGGGATCTTGCGCGACTGCAGGGTGCCGTCGGGCTCGTAACGGCGGTCGGCGAAGCCCTCGGCCGCGAAGCGCAGGCCCGTTTCCTCGGCGGCCCGGCGCATCACCTCCGTGCTGGCCAGCCCGACCATCACGAGGTCCTGGCCGGCGCGGGCGATGCCCCGGGCCACCGCGCGCGCGAGCGGCTCCTCCTCGGCGGCCTGGTTGTAGAGCGCGCCGTGGGCCTTGACGTGCACGACGCGCGAGCCGTGGGCGCGCGTGAAGGCCTGCAAGGCCCCGACCTGGTAGAGCACGTCCCGCTCGACCTCCGCCGGGTCGGCGTCGACCCGGCGCCGGCCGAAGCCGCGGAGGTCGGGGAAGCCGGGATGGGCGCCGATCGACACGCCGGCCTGGACGGCGAGGGCCACCGTCCGGTCCATCACGCTAGGGTCGCCCGCGTGGAAGCCGCAGGCGATGTTGGCGGAGGTCACGACGGCGAGGAGGTCGGCGTCCCGTCCGAGAGGGTAGACGCCGAACCCCTCGCCCATGTCCGCGTTGAGGTCGACCCTCACGCGGCCGGCTTCGTCAGTTGACGTTGACCGTCTGGACCTGGCCCCTCATCTCGCCGCCCGGGAACTGCTGGGTGTGCACGTTCGTATAGGCCTGGCCGTTCCGCATCTGGCTCAGCAGGTCGGCGAAGCTGACGCCGGTGACGTTGGAGGCGTTGAAGCTGCCTTGGACCAGGATGCCGCGATCGGTGAACGTGACGGCGGGCCCCGGGTTGGGGGAGCCGTTCCCGTAGAAGAAGACCCGGATCGGACCGTTCACGCCCGCGGCGCCCGAATGGATGTGGGCCGCGACGACGTTGGTGATGTCGTCCACTTCGATCGTGTAGTGGACGGTGGTGCCGTCCGAAACGTACTGGACCCGGCCGTTGGCGGCCGTACCCCTCGCCGGCACCTCGTTCGCGGGGGACAGGACGGCTTCGAAGACCTCCATCCCGTCGGTCGCGCTGCTGCAGCCGGCCGAGACGAAGCCATAGAACGCGCAGAGAGCCCCCGCCGAAGCCAGGGCGAACACCTTTCGACGCATCACGTACCTCCCCGTTGCGAAAGGGGCCTCGCGGCCCGCAAATACGGAACTGGATCTGACTCGACTCTAGCACGCCGAGCAACCGGCGTGCCGGGGCCGTAAGTGTTTGTCTCCATGCCGCCCGCGGCCCGTCCATGTTACGGCGCCGGTAAGCCCTTACCTCTTTCGCGTGGAATACGCCCCCCGGCCCGCCTGTAAAGGGCGGCAGGAGGTGACGTCATGTCGATGCTGGCCCTGACCCTGGTCCTTGCGGCCGTGACCCCGGCTTCCCCGCCGTCCCGGGCGGCGGTGACCCGGCCCCCACGAGTGGAGGTGGCCTTCGTGCTCGACACCACCGGCAGCATGGGGGGCCTCATCGAAGGCGCCAAGCGCCGGATCTGGTCGATCGCCCGCCGCATCGGCGAGGGCCAGCCGCGGCCCGAGCTTCGCATCGCGCTCGTGGGCTATCGCGACCTCGGCGACGAGTACGTGACGCGCGTCCACGACCTCTCGGGGGACATGGACGAGGTGTACCAGAACCTGTCGTCGTTCACCGCCGCCGGCGGCGGCGACGGTCCCGAGCACGTCTCGCGCGCCCTCCACGACGCCGTCCACCGCATCTCGTGGTCGCAGGGCCCTGCCCTCCGCATCATCTTCCTCGTCGGCGACGCCCCGCCGCACGTGGACTACCAGGACGGATTCGACTACCACCGCCACGCGCTGGAGGCGCGGCAGCGGGGGATCGTCGTCGAGACGATCCTCTGCGGCGGCGACCCCCAGGCGTCCGCGGTGTGGCAGCAGATCGCCAGCCTCGGACAGGGGCACTACGCGCAGATCGACGCCCAGGGCGGGATGACCGCGGCGGTGACCCCGGTGGACGCCGACCTCGCGCGGCTCAACCGCGAGCTGGCGGCGACCGTCGTGCCCACCGGCAGCAAGGCCGAGCAGGCCGGCATCGCGCGCCGGCTCGAAGCGCGCAAGGCGATGCCCGCTCCGGCCGCGGTGGAAGCCGCGTCCTACTTCGCGGCCGCCGGCCGGCTGGCCGAGAAGGACCTCGTGGACATGCCGGCTCCCGAGCAGAAGAAAGAGGTGGAGGCCCTCAAGCGCGCGGGCGCCGCGCCCGCCGCGATCGCCGACAAGAGCACCGAGGAAGCCGTGACCTATCTCCAGGCCCAGAAGGAGCAGCGGACCCGGCTGCAGGCGCAGATCCAGACGCTGCAGAAGAAGCGCGACGAGTACGAGCGCGCCCAGTCCGGAGCCCGCAAGGACGGGTTCGACGAGAAGGTCATCCAGAACCTGCGCGCCCAGGCCGCCCAGCAGGGGATTGCCTACTGATGGCCGTTCTCCCCGTAGCCGTGCCCGTGCCCGTGCCCGTCCCCGAGCCAGCTACGGCCGGGGACGGGGTCGTTTCGCGGCCACGGCCACGGGGCCTAGCCACGCCGTTCGGGTGAGAGGGCTCCCGGCCACGCCAGCGCCGCGGCGAGATACACCGGCACCGCCGCGATCAGCAGGGCGCGCATCCCCCACGTGATCGAGAACGCGATGCCCAGGACGGGACCCAGCACGGAAAAGACCCCGTTGACGCCCCAGGCCCACGGCACCGCGTCCGGTGCTTCCTGCTTCAAGAGATCGAGCCCCGTGGGGAGGAACGTGCCGAGGAGGCCGCCCAGGGGAAGCACGAAGAGGAACGTGACGGCCACCCGGGCGGGAAACGACAGGGCGACGAGCCGGGGCAGCAGGGGGAGGAGTAAAAGCGCCTCGACCAGGATCACGGCCGAGAGCGCGTAGGCGGCGAAGCGGACGCCTCCCAGCACCCGGAGGATGCGCGGGGCCTCCATGGCCCCCAGCCCGCTCGCGAGCAGGAGCGAGGCGAGCACCACCGACAGGGCGTAGTTCGGGTGGCCGAGGAAGAGGCCGAACGTCTGGAGCAGCGCGATCTCCACCGCCATGTAGCCGAGGCCCAGGCCGGCGAAGTAGACCGCATGGCGCGGCGCGCGGGACGGCCGCTGCGAGAGGAACCGCAGGGGGAGCTGGACGCACAGCAGGGCGGTCGCGCCGATGACCACGAAGAGCGCGAGCAGGCTCCGCTCCATCGGCGGCACCCGCGAGCGCACCCACGGGTCGGACGAGACGAGCCCGCCCAGCTCGCGCCAGGCCGAGTAGCGGAAGAAGAAGGGCCGGTCGTCGTCCACGGGAGCGATGGAGAGGGGATACGCGCGCAGGAAGGTCTCCTCCTTCGCGGGATCGTCGAGGGCGAGGAAGATCTGGTACGGGTTGCGCTGGCCCGCGTTCAGCCCGGGCCCCGCCGACACCCGGAACAGGCCGCTGCGGCCGGCCCACTGCGCCACCCGCAGGACCTCGTCCGGCGTGAAGGGGCTTCGCTTGACGAGCAGGCTCGTGAAGCGGCCGTTCAGCTGCGTGAGGGTCACGACGTGGGCGGAGGGGTGGGCGATCCCCGCCCGGCGCAGGGCGTCCACCGCGGTGGCGAGGGCCCGCAACATCTCCCGCGCCGGGACGAACTCGAGGCGCATCATGGCGAGGATCCCGTCGTCGGTGAGGCGGGAGAGGTAGAGGGCGAACGCCTCGCGGGTGTAGAGGTAGCTCTCGGAGAAGACGTGGGCGGCGGCGGCGGTGCCCGCGTAGGAGTCGACGCCCGAGAGCTGGATGACGTCGTAGCGCTCGTCGTGGGTGGCCAGGTAGTGGCGCCCCTCCGCGTTCACCAGGTGGACCCGCGGGTCGCTCACCCAGGCGTGGAAGTAATCCCGGTAGGTCCGGGTGAGGATCCGCACCGTGGCGGCGTTGATCTCCACGGCGGTGACGTCGCGGGCGTCGTAATAGAGCGCGGTGAGGATGTCGTAGCCGCCGCCCACCCCGACGATGGCCACCCGGGGCTGCTTGACCGAGGTGGCCTCGTAGGCCGAGGCGTAGATCGTCTCCTCGAGCCCGCGCAGGCTCTCCCGGCGGCCGTCGTAGTCGATCGCGTAGGTGAAGGCCCAGTTGTTCTGCGTGATCATCCGCCGGATGCGGGCGTGCAGCGCGGGATTCGACCCGATGTGCGAGGGGTAGGACATCGTGCGCGGGTCGGGCGGGGGGAGGCGGGACACCTCGATGCGCGCGACGGGGTCCCAGTCGAAGTACTCCACGACGACGCCCGAGCCGGGCTCGCGGGCGGCGGCCAGCATCGACCCGTCGGCGTAGTACATGTCGAAGACGCGCGCGCGAAAGCCCGCGCAGAGCGCGATCACCACGAGGGCCCCTCCGGCCACCGCCCGGGGCCCGAGGCCCCGGGGAGGCGCCAGCCCGAGCGTGGCCCCCACGAGGAGGGCGGCGCCCGCCACGAGGCTGGCCTCCACCCCCCACGAGCCGATCGCCGGGATCACCGCGAACGCACCCACCGCGGATCCCGCGAGGTCGAAGGCGTAGACGCGGCGCGTGGGCAGCTCGGGCAGGCTCAGGAGGAGGCCGAGGGAGAGCCCCGAGAACGTGAACGGCGCCGCGAAGAGCATCGACAGGGGCAGCCAGCGTCCGAAGTCCACGATGAACTGCGGGCCGGTGTCCGCGTGATAGAAGGCGGCCGAGCAGCCGAGGAGGCTGATCGCGAACGCCGCCGCCGACAGGTTCAGCACGTCGGCCGCGCGCGCGAGGAGCGCCGATCGCCAGCGGGAGAGGATGACGCCGGAGAGCGAGAAGCCGAGCATCGTGAGCGAGATGATCAGGAAGGCGAAGTTGTTGAGCAGCTTCGCGGCCACGATGCGGTGGGCGAGGACCTGGGCGAAGAGCGTGACGGCGGCGGTCGTGAAGGCGATGAGGCACGCCCGGCGCGAAGTGAGCGGCATGTGCCGGGGCACCTTAGGGCCTGGGTTGCCAGCGGTCAAGGCTGCCGCCCTCTGTTAGCCTCTGGGCGTGAAGGGCCCGGTTATCGCGAGGTTCGTGCTCGTGGGCGTGGCCGCGGCCGCCATCGTCAACGTGGCCTGCGCGATGGCGCGGCGCGTCGGCTATCCCTATGACCTGGAGTGGATGGAGGGCGGGATGCTGTGCCACGCGCTCCGCCTGGTGCAGGGCGAGCCGATCTACGCCGAGCCCTCCGCACGCTTCGTCTCCTTCGCCTACACGCCGCTCTATCCGGCCGTCCTGTCGCTGCTCGCGCCGCTCTTCGGCCTCGGCTACGCTCCCGCGCGCGCGGTCTCCATCGTGGCCGCCGCCGCCGCCCTCGTCTTCCTGTACTCGTTCGTCCGCCGGGCCGGCGGCTCCCGGGGGGTGGCCCTCGGGGCCGCCGCGCTCCCCGCCGCCGCCTTCGGTCCCACCGGGGCCTGGTACGACCTCGCCCGCATCGACTCGCTGTTCCTCGGGCTCCTGGCCGCCGCGGTCTGGGTGGGCTGGTGGGCGCGGCGGACGCGGGGGGGACCCGTGGCCGCCGCCTTCCTGATGACGGCGGCCTTCTTCGCCAAGCAGACCGCGCTACCGTTCGCGGTCGCGCTCGGCGTGGCGCTGCTCGCGACGAGCCGCCGGGCGGCCGCCGCCTATGCGCTCACCCTCGCCGTCTTCGGCGGCGGGCTGCTCACCTGGCTCGGCCTCGCTTCGGACGGATGGTTCTGGGTCTACGCGTTCGGCCTGCACCGTCACCATCCCTTCGCGACGGTGGACGCGGCGGTCGCGCCGCTGCGCCTCTTCCTCCTGGTCGCTCCCGCCGCCTTCGTCCTCGTCGGCGCGCTGGCGCGGACGCGTACGCCGGTCGTGCTCTACGGGACAGGCCTGGCGGCGGCAGGCGTCCTCGCCAGCAGCCTGGGGGCGGGGACGGAGTGGTCGTATCACAACGCGCTCATCCCCGGTGTCTATTTCCTCGCGATCGCGGCGGGTCTCGCGGCGGCTGAGCTGGAGGCCGGGGCGCCGGTCTTCGCGGCGCTCTCGCTCGCGGCCGCCGTCGCGGCCGCGCCCGGCGGCCTCGTCTGGCTGGCCGCCCGCGTGCTTCCGCCGGAGCCGCGCGCAGCCGTCGTCCTTCCCCTCGGTTACGACCTGCGTCCGTACCTGCCGGCGCCTTCCGACCGCGCCCGCGGCGACGCGCTCGTCGCGCGGCTGGCCGCGGCTCCCGGCGACGTCTTCGTCCCCGACCACGGCTTCTACGCGTTCCTGGCCGGCAAGACGACCCGCCTGCATGCCATGAACGTGGCCGACCTCGTCGGGGCGGGGCGGAAGGTCCCGGCGGACCTCGTGCAGGAGATCCGGGAGCACCGCTTCTCGCTCGTCGTGGTGGACGTCGAGGTGAGGGATGACGGCTCGCGGACTTCCGAGGACGAAGCCGTCGGCCTCGTCCCCGGCCTCACGAAGCACTACCGCATCGCGGAGCGCATCACGGGGCCGCGGGTCTTCTCGGGAGGCCGGTTCGAGCCGTGCTGCCTCCTCGTCCCGAAGGACTGACTCCCGCCTTTCAGCCCTCGACCTTCCGGGTCGGATCCACGGCGAGCCACAGCAGGGCGCCCGCCGCGTAGAGGGCGGCGGTGATGGCGAAGGGGAGCGACCAGGACTGCCACCGCTGAACCGTGTAGCCGACCACGAGGGGACCCACGAAGCCGCCGAGGTTCCCGAAGGTGTTCATGCAGCCGGTGACGACGCCGGCGTACCGGGCGCCCACGTCCAGGCACACGGCCCAGCAGGCGCTGAGGGCAAGGTCGGCGCACGCCAGCGCGAGGGCGAGCAGCACGGCCTTGGCCGTCGGCGCCGAGGCCTGGATGGAAGCGAGCACGAGGAGGGAGCAGCCGCCGAAAGCCGCCGCCCCGAGGTGGCAGCGGCCCGCGCGCAGGCCGCGCGCGAGCGAGAGCCGGTCGGTGAGCCAGCCGCCGACGACGTCCGCGGCCCCCGCGAGGACGAACGGCAGCCCCGCGAAGACGCCTCCCGCCAGCGCCGAGAACCCCAGCACCTTGATGAGGTACGTGGGGAGCCAGGTGAAGTAGAAGTACAGCCCGTAGCCGAACGCGAAGTACATCCCGCAGATCGCGTACAGGTTGCCGCTCGTGACGAGGCGCCGCCAGGGCACGCGCACGGGCCCGGCCGGCGCCGGAGAGGCGTCGTCCTGCTCGATCCAGGCCCGCTCGGCGGCGTCCACCTCCGGGTGGTCGGCCGGGCGGTCGCGGAACCACGCGTGCCACGCCCACGCCCACGCGATGCCGAGCGTGCCGAAGAGGACGAAGCTCGCCCGCCAGCCCGCGTGCTGGATCAGCAAGAGCGTCAGGCCGGGAGCGAGCGCGCCTCCCGCGCGGGAGCCCAGGAAGAGCACGCCGTTGGCCCGTCCGCGCTCGCGCCGCGGGAACCAGCGCGAGAACGCGCGAAGGATGTTGGGGAAGGCGCCCGCCTCGCCGGCGCCGAAGAGGAACCGGATCACGACCAGCGAGCGCAGGCCGAGGGCGGCGCCCGTCAGCATCGTGAAGGCCGACCACCACAGCACGATGCGGGTCAGGACCCGCCGCGCGCCCACCACGTCGCCCCGCCAGCCCGAGGGCACCTCGAAGAGCGAGTAGGCCAGGGTGAAGGCGCTGAAGACGACGCTCATCTGCAGGACCGAAAGCCCCAGCTCCGACATCATGAGCGGCGCGGCGGCCGAGATGCAGATGCGGTCGAGGTAGGTGACGACCGCGAGGGCGAACGCGAAGGCGAGGACGCGCTGCCGGCCCCGGGAGGCGGCGGGCACGAAGCCTTTCAGTCCTCGGGGAGCACGTGCGAGCGACGCGCGTCGTTGACGAGCGAGCGGATGGCCCGGGCCACCGTGTCCGGAGCCTCCAGGTGCATGTCGTGGCCGGAGCCGACCACCACCTGCCGTCCCCTGCCCGACAGCCGAACGAGCTTCTCCTGGAGCGCGCGCCGCTCATCCTCCAGCACCGCGGCGGGCACGTCGAGGTCGTTCCCGTAGCCGCCCGCCGCGCGGGTGAGCACGATGAGGGGCAGGTTGCCGAGCGCGCCGTCCTGGGGCTTGCTCGCCCAGAGCGCAAAGTACTCCACCGACCACTCCCGCTCGCTGTCGGCGGCGGCGTCGCGCCCGGGCTGCGCGGCCGCCCACAGGTGAAGCCTCTGGATGTCCGGGGGCAGGCGGTCCAGCGGCGGCTCGACCGACGAAGCGGGCGCCGCCGGGGCGCGGGGGGACGGGGGAGCGTCGTCGATCAGCAGCCTCTCGCGGGGAACCGGGATGAGCTTGCCCGCCGCCGACGCCCGCAGGCGTACGGCCTTCCCCTGGATCGGGACGCGCTGGTCTTCGTGCACGGTGTCCACGAGCACGAGGCCGACGAGCTCCGAGCGATGAGCGGTCGCGAACTGGCGGACGACCGGCCCGCCGAACGAGTGCCCCACGAGCACGAACGGCCCCTTCTCGCCGAGCCGCCGGAGCGCGTCGCTCCGCTCGAGGTTGATCTGGTCGAAGGTCCGGGGCCGCGGGCCGGGATCGCTCCACGCGTACCCGGCTCGGTCGTACGTGCAGATCCGGGTGAACCTCTCGACCTGAGACTGCACGAGCACCCAGTCGACCGAGAACTCGTCGAACCCGTTCTCGACCACGACGGTCGGCCGTCCCTTCCCCGTGCAGTGGACGTGGAGGCGATGGCCGCCGAGGTTCACGAGTACTCCGGGCGGGGACGGCGGAGCGCCGGCGGGCGGGGCCGCGGCGAGCGCCCGGAGGGCGAGCAGCCACGGAAGCACGGAGGTCAGGACAGCTTCTCCACGGTCGCGACGATCGCCGCGCGCGCCTTGTCCAGGGACGGGGTCGCTGGCCGGGGGGCGAGGCCCACGTAGAGGCTACGCAGCAGGTCCTTGGCGTTCTGCACCGCGGCGTAGCGGACCTCGTCGACGAGGGGCCCCTTGTCCCACAGGTGCTCGCCGGGCCGGACGAGGTCGGCGAGGAAGCGCTCGAACGCCGCCGCGTCGAAGTCCGCCCTGAGCACGAGGGACTGGACGGCCGCGGCGAGCCGTTCGTTCTCGCCGTGGGTGAAGACCGCCCCCGCGTCGCGGAGCTTGGCCGCGACCGCGTCGAGGATGCGGCCCTGGTCGGCCGGCCGCAGGCGGGGGTTGCGCCCGAGGAACTTCAGGAGGTCGGCGGTGTGGGCGGTCGCATGCATCCAGCCGTGTCGGGCATCGTAGGCGCGCAGGTCCTTCTCCCCGGCCAGGTAGCCGAGCGCCGCGTCGAGCAGCCGCGTGAACTCGCCCTCGGAGAGGAACGGCTGGCCGTTGTCGAGCGCGGCGAGGATGGACAGGTCCAGGGCCGAGAACGAGCGGAGGAAGAGCGTGTCCGTTCCCGTGCCCCCGAGGCCGACCCGCAGGTTCGCGGTCAGCTTCTCGAGCAGCGCCCGGCGCGTCGCGTCGGACACCAGCCGCTGGCGGTAGACCCAGGCCGCGGGGATCGAGTAGGCGAAGTCGTCGCGCATCTCCGGATCGGGCGAGCCGAGGCTCTCCACGATCTCCAGGACGAGCGCGTCGGCCGATTCACCCGCCGGCACCTTGTAGCCGCTCTCGGCGATGCTCCGCCAGAACGCCCGATCGTGCGCCGGGTGGGGGGACGCCGAGGCGGGCTGGGCCACGACGCCCGCGGGCGCGAGCACCGCGGCCACCGCGAGGACCGCCGCCGCGAGGCGCCCCGGCCGGGGCTGGCCCCGTCGCGCGACGAGCGCGCGCCAGGCCTGCTCGGCCAGGAGCGCGGCGCCGAGCGCATAGGTCACGGCGAAGGCCTGCGGCTCCTGGCCGCCCGCCGTGGAAACGAGGACCGGGAGGGACAGGGTGGCGGCGGCCACGGTCGCGACCACCCACAACGATGACGGGTGGATGCGCGAGGCCGTCCGCGGCCAGACGGCGAGGCCGGCGAGCGCCGCGGTCGGGAGGAGGATCAAGAGCACGGGCAGCTCCACTCTCGCCGACGGGGGGCCCAGGAAGTCCACCGTCGTCGTATAGGTCCAGTACTTGTCCATGAACGCCTCGTTCGCGCTCGTGCCCCGGCTCATCCAGAGGCCGTCGACCGAGATCCGGGGCCACAGCTTCCGGAGGGTCACCGTCGCGCCGAGCCGCCTGGCCAGGATCCCCAGGTACCAGGCAGGGTCTTCCCGCACGTCGCTCAGCACCTGCCGCCGCAGGACGGCCTGCGCCTCCGGAGTCGTGAGGCCCGGCGCGCCCCGGGCCCGGACGAAGTCCTCCGCCACCGGATCGGACCAGGCGTGGCCGTGCGTCCGGTCGAAGTCGCCGAGCCCTTCCCAGATGGCCGCCCACGTCTCGTGACGCTGCGGGCGGCGCACGATCAGGAAAGGAAGCAGGAACACGGCGAGGAGCGCGGCCACGGACGCCGCGAGCCGGGCCGGGCGCCTGCCCGTCCCGCCGGCGCCGGCGCGCCAGGCTCCCCGCGCGAGGGCCAGGCCGAATCCCGGGAGGAGGAAGAGCGCGCCGCTGCGGCACAGCGCGCAGACGGCGAAGACGGCCCCCGCGGCGAGCGCGCGGACGACGAGGCCGCGCCCGGTCGGCCGCCCGAGCGCGGCGTAGGTCGCGAGGGGAACGAGCAGCAGCGCTCCCACGAGATAGAAGCCGACACCGTAGCGCGTCAGCGCCAGCGACTCGACCACGAATGGCGAGGCGGCCACCAGCAGCAGGAAGGACGCCCCGGCGACCGGCCAGCCGGCCGCGACCGCCTCCCCGGCGATCCAGACGAGCACGGGCAGGGCCACGAGGGCCCCCAGCCAGAGGATGAGGTAGGGCGCGGGGCCGCCCAGGATCCGGAACCCGAGGCCGAGCAGGGCGGCGCGGCCCGGGTCGTCGGGACGGAGGCCGGTCGGCCGGCCGCGCTCGCGCAGGAACGGCTCGACCTTGATCGTGCGGAACGGCTGGGTGGGGACCAGGCCGTCCTGGCGGATCTTGTCGAGGAGGATGCGCCGGTAGGCGGCCTCGGTGTCGGGCCACTCGGGCCAGGGCCGGACGGCCTGGCGTTCGGGCGGGAGGGGATGGCTCGTGTCGAGGTAGGCGGTCACCCCGAGCGCCCAGTCGGTCCAGAGCCGGCGGAAGGCGAGCAGCTCGCGGTAATCGACGTCGCGCACGGCCTGCGCGGTGTGCCCGAGGAGCAGCGCGCCGGCCCCGAGCCCGAGGAGGACGGCGAGCGTGGGGCGGCCGCGCATGGGGCCTCCCCTCAGTTGAGGAGCGCCTTCAGGCAGCGGACGATCGTCTTCTTCAACTCCCGCCGATCCACGACGAAGTCGAGCATCCCGTGCTCGAGCAGGAACTCCGCCCGCTGGAAGCCGGGGGGGAGCTTCTGGCGGATCGTCTGCTCGATGACGCGGGGCCCCGCGAAGCCGATGAGGGCCCCCGGTTCGGCGATGTTCACGTCGCCGAGCATGGCGTAGGACGCGGTCACGCCCCCGGTGGTGGGATCGGTGAGGAGGCTGACGAACGGGAGGCGGGCCCGGTCGAGGCGGGCGAGGGCGGCGGAGATCTTCGCCATCTGCATGAGGGACAGCGTGCCCTCCATCATCCGCGCTCCGCCGGAGCAGGAGACGACGACGAGCGGGATGCGCTCGCGCTCGGCCTTCTCCACCGCGCGGGTCACCTTCTCGCCCACGACGACGCCCATGGACCCGCCGATGAAGCCGTACTCCATGGACGCGATGACCGACGGGAGGCCGCCGAGGGTGCCCACCACCGAGACGAGCGCGTCGCAGGAGCCCGTCTTGCGGTGGCCTTCCTGGAGCCGGGCCGCATAGGCCTTCGTGTCGCGGAAGCGGAGGGGGTCGGAGCTCACGAGATCACGGTCGAACTCCTCCCACGCCCCGTCGCACAGCAGCTCGAGGCGCTGCCGGGCCGAGATGCGGAAGTGGAAGGAGCACTTGGGGCACACGCTCAGGTTGTCGACGACGGCCTTGCGGTAGAGGATCTCCTTGCACGACTCGCACTTGACGTAGAGGCCCTCGGGAACCCGGCTCTCCTGCTCGTTGGCGGGCAGGACGGAGCGCTCGCGCCGGAACCAGGCCATCGCTACTCGGCTCCCTCTTCTTCCTCCTTCTCGAGGTCGTTCTCGATGCCGAGCATCCGGCACGCTCCGTCGTAGATCTGCTTGGCCGCGTCCTTGGCGTTCTTCAGCTCGGCCAGGCGGTCCTTGACCCGGGCCAGCTCTTCCTCGATCTGGGCGTTGAGGTCCCCGATCTGCTTGCGCGTCATCTCGAGCGTCTGCTGGTAGAACTGCGCCTGGTCCTTCGAGAGGGGCATGCGGGTTGGCCTCCTACTTGATGCCGAATCGCCTCAGGAGCTTCTGGATCGACATGCTGGCGCTGGGGCCGCTGGTTTCCGCGGGCGGCGGCGCGGCCGCCTCCCCCCCCGCCTCCGCCGGAGAGGCCTCCGGCGCCTCCGCCGCCTCGCTCGCCCGCTCGCCGGGCTCGTAGAGCTGCTCCATGAGCCGGGCGAGGGCGGCCGTGGTGGGAGCGGGCGGGCTCTCCTGCATCACCGCCTCGAGGTCGCGCGACATCTCGGAGGCATCCTGGTAGCGGCGCTCCGGCTCCCGCTCGAGCGCCTTCATCACCACGCGCTCGAGTGAAGGGGGGATGTCCCGGTTCAGGCTGCGCGGGGGAGCGACCTTGCACTCCCGGACGGTCTCCAGGATCGACACCTCGGAGCTGCCGAGGAACGGCTTCTGGTCGGTCAGCATCTCGTAGAACACGATGCCCAGGGAGAAGAGGTCCGAGCGGCGGTCCATCGGCTTGCCCCAGGCCTGCTCGGGGCTCATGTAGAGGAGCTTCCCGCGCAGCGCTCCCGCCTCGGTGACGGTGGCCTTGCTCGCCGCCTTGGCGATGCCGAAGTCGGTCAGCTTCACCTCGCCGTCGAACGAGATCAGGATGTTCTGGGGGCTGATGTCGCGGTGGACGATCATCATCGGCTTCCCGGCCTCATCCTTCTTGCGGTGGGCGTACTCGAGGGCCGCGCAGACGCGGCTCACTACGAGGGCGGACAGGTCGAGGGGCATCAGGCCGCCCCACTCGCGGGCCCGGCGGAGGATGGAGCGGACGTCGTGACCCTGCACGTACTCCATCGCGATGTAGTAGCTCTTCTCGATCTTGCCGAGGTCGAAGATCTGCACGATGTTCGGGTGGGTGAGGCCGGCCACCATCTTGGCCTCGTCCACGAACATGTCCACGAACTCCTTGTTGTCCGAGAGGTGGGGCAGGATCCGCTTGACCGCCACCACCTTCTCGAAACCCTCGACCCCGCTGCGCTTGGCCTTGAACACCTCGGCCATTCCGCCGAGGGCGATCCGCTGCAGGAGCCGGTAGGGGCCGTAGGTGCCCTCACCACCCGACCGCCCCGGCTCCGGCGCCGGAGGCGCCGGCTCCTCGATCGGCGGCGCCCCGGCTCCCGGCTCGGCCGCCGCGGACGGCGCTCCGGCCTCGCCGGCGGAGGCGGGGGGAGGCGCCTGCCCGAGCGCCTCGTCGGCGATGGCGGCCAGGTCCAGCACATCGTGCTCGGGGGCGGGCTCGTGGGCCTCCGCGGCGCGGAACTTCGTCGTGAGCCGGCTCTTCGCCTCCGGCGGCGCGGCCTCCACCGGCGGGGCGGCGGTGGCCGCGGGTCCACCGGGCGTCGCGGGAACGCGGAGGCTGCGCAGGTCTTGCAGGGCCTCAGCGTCGGTCGTCGTGGCCGCAGGAGGCTCCGGCTCGGGCGGCGCGGGCGCCGCCGCGCGGCTCGAGGGGGGGCCGGCCGGCGCGGGCCGGGTCACCTCGGGGACGACTTCCTCGGCGCCAAAGAGCTCGGCGGCCCCGGCCAGGTCGTCGATGATCTCGGGCGCCTTGGCCGCGGGCTTCGTCGCGGCCGCCTCCCCGGGCGCCGAGAACGCGTCGAGCAGCGCGGCCACGTCCTCCGGCAGCTCTCCCGCGGAGCCGCCCAGGGGCGACTTCGAGGGGGACGCCTTGGCGGGCGCCTCCTTGGTGGGCGCGACCTTCGTCGCCCCCGGCGTGGACGGCTCGCTCACCTGGACCTTGATCGGTCCCGAGCGGCGCTCCCGGGGAGGGGGCGTCGCGGGACGCGCCTTCCCCGCGGCCGGGCGCTTCTCGGCCGGGCGCTTCTCGTCGAGCATCTCGCCGAACAGATCCTCGGACGTGAAGAGCTTGTCGTCGTCCTTGGCGTCCTCGCGCCGGCCTGCACTCATGTGATCGGTAAGGAGGGGCTGCCCGCGGGCAAATTCAACCCTCGCACGAGGATAGACCGCCTGTGGACGTTACGTCAACGAAGGCCTGCGGTATAATCCGAGCCGCTCCACACGATGGACTTTGTCTTCGTCTTCCTATTCTCGAACCCCTATGTGCCGTGGATATTGGGGTTGGTCATCGTCTACGTCATCTACAAGAAGGTGCTGCCGCGCTTGAGCCTGGGCGTGCGCGGCCCGACCGTGGACAAGGACGCCCTGCTCGGCAAGGTCCTCGGCTCCAGCTACACCGAGGCCCGCCTGCAGAAGCAGGTCAAGCGCTACCGGAGCGCGGGCAACTTCCTGGCTGCCGGCCGGCTGCTCGAGGAGAACCAGCGCTACACGGAAGCGGTCGACGCCTACCTCGAGGGCGAGGAGTACGCCTCGGCCGCCAGCAACCTGGAGCGGCTGGGCAATATCGAGCGGGCGGCCGAGTTCTACCTGAAGGGCGGGGACCACAAGAAGGCCGCGCAGATCCTCACCGACGCCGGCAAGCCCGCCAAGGCCGCCGCGCTGTTCATGGAGAAGGGCAACACGCTCGACGCCGCCCGCCTGTTCGGCCAGGCCGGCCAGTGGGAGAAGGCGGGCGAACTCTACATGAAGAGCGGCTACCCGTTGCGGGCGGCCGAGGCCTTCGCCAAGTCCGGCAACGCGCTGAAGGCGGCCGACTGCTACGAGAAGCACTTCATGGAAAACGTCTCCTACGCCACGACCTACTCGGCCACCGGCTCGTCGGGGCAGGAGAAGACGGCGCGTCAGGCTGGCCAGCTCTACGAGAAGGCCGGGCAGCTCGAAAAGGCCCTCAACATCTACGTCAAGGGGCAGTATTTCGCCGAGGCGGGGGAGGTCGGCGTGAAGCTCGGCCGCTTCGCCCAGGCCGCCGAGCTGTTCATGCGCGCCGAGGATTCCCAGAAAGCGGCCGACGCCTTCGATCGCGCCGGGGACAAGGTGCGGGCCGCCACCTTGCGGGGGGAGGTCGCGTTCAAGGCCGAGAAGCCGGCGGAGGCGGCCGCCTACTTCCAGCAGGGAAAGGACTACCTGCGGGCGGCCGAGCTCTTCGAGTCGGCCGGGAAGCTCGCCGAGGCCGCCGCCGCCTACGAGGCGGGAGACAGCTTCGCCGCCGCCGGCTCCGTCTACGTGCGGGCGGGGCTCAAGTCCCGCGCGGCGGCCGCCTACGCGCGGGCGGGCGAGAACGAGACCGCTGCCCGGCTCTACGAGGAGGCCGGCGAGCGCGAGAAGGCCGTCGAGCTGTACGAGCGCGCGGGCTTCACCTTCCAGAGCGGCGAGGCCGCCGCCCGCGCCGGCGACTATCCGCGGGCGATCGCGCTCCTCCAGCGGGTGAACCCCCAGGACGAGCACTACCTGGAGGGGACCGGGCTCCTCGCGCGCCTGCTCGTCGAGACCGGCCGGCCGACGCTCGCGGTGGAGCGGCTGCAGAAGGTGCTGGCGCGCGAGACCATGGGCCCCGCGAACCTGGAGCTCTACTACTGGCTAGCCGTGGCCCACGAGTTGGCCGGCCAGAAGCACCCGGCCCTGGACCTCTACAAGAAGGTCATGGCCGAGGACCTGAGCTTCCAGGACGTCGAGAAGCGGATCGGCGCCCTCGAGGCGGGCGGCCCTCCCACGCCGGTCGCGCGCTACTCGGCGAGCCAAGGCAAGCCCGCCCCCTCCGCCCCCTCAGCGTCCTCTGCATCGTCCCCGGCGAAGGGCGCCGCCCGCTTCATCCGCAAGGAGGAGGTCGGCCGCGGCCCCCTCGGCGTCGTCTATCGAGCAGAGGACCGCAATGACGGCCGCAACGTGGCCCTGCGCGCGCTGCCCCCCGCCCTGCTCAAGGGCGAAGGCGCCCTGCCCGCGCTGGCCGCCGATCTCCGGGCGGCGGCCCAGGTCTCGCACCCCAGCGTGGTGAAGGTCCTCGGCCTCATCGAGATGGACGGGGAGCGGTGCGTGGTCGGGGAGTTCGTGGCGGGGCGGAACCTGGCGGAAGCCATCCGCAGCGGCCACAAGATGAGCGTCAAGCAGGTCCACGCCCTCGGCCGCGCGCTCGCCCAGGTCCTGGCCTTCCTGCACGGCCGGAACATCGTCCACGGCTCGATCCAGCCGTCGAACATCATGGTCGCGAGCGGCGTCATCAAGATCGCCGACCTCGGTCTCGGCCGTCTGGCCCACAACCTGCCGCGCAACGAGAGCTACCGTGCCCCCGAGGCCGAGCTCGACGCCTCGGGAGACCTCTATGCGATGGCCGCCGTGCTGTACCACCTGCTGACGGGCGTCCATCCCCGGACCCAGCCGCAGGGCGTCGGCCTGCCGCTCCCGGGGACGATGGCCGCGGGCGTCCCTGAAGCGCTCGACAAGCTGCTCGTCCGGAGCCTGCACCCGCGGCGCGACCTGCGGCCGCCTTCGGCGGACGCGGTCCTCACCGAGCTGAAGGACATGGTCCGGATCGTCTGATGCGGTGCACCACCACCACTGAACCTCAGCCCGCGGGGACGATGCGGTAGACCTCGCCGTCCTGGTCGACGATGTAGGCCTCGCCGTCGCCGTCCACGCCGAAGGAGGTCGGGCTATCGATCCCGCGGCCGAGGGCGGCCGTCCAGTCGCGCGGGTCGGAGGCCTGTCCGCCCTGCACGCGGATCGAGCGCACGAAGTGCGAGCAGTAGTCCGCGTAGAAGTACGTTCCCTGATAGCCGGGCAGCCGGCACCCTCGGTAGACGACACCGCCCGAGATCGAGCAGCCCTGGCCGTGGTCGTACTCCAGGACGGGCAGGGTGACCCCGGCCATGTTGCAGCCCGAGGCGGGCTGGAAGCAGTGGTTGCCCTCGGTGACGTTCCAGCCGTAGTTCTCCCCGCCCCGCCGCGAGGCGAGGCCGACGTCGATCTCCTCCCACTTGTCCTGTCCGACGTCGGCGATCACGAGGTCGCCGGTGACGGAGTCGAACGCGAAGCGCCAGGGGTTGCGCAGGCCGTAGGCCCAGACCTCGGGTCGGGCGCCGGCGGTCGAGACGAAGGGGTTGTCCGCCGGCACCGCGTAGGGGCTGCCGCGGTCCACGTCGATGCGCAGCATCTTCCCGAGAAGGGCCCCCAGGTTCTGGCCGTTGCGGAAGGGGTCGCCGCCGGAGCCGCCGTCGCCGAGGCCGATGTAGAGCATGCCGTCGCTGCCGAAGGCCAGCCCGCCCCCGTTGTGGTTGGGGAAGGGTTGGGTGACGGCCAGCAGCAGGCGCTCGCTCCCCGCGTCGGCGGTGTCGGTGCCGGGGCTCGCGTGGAACTCGGCGACGTGGGTGTCGCCGTTGCGGTCGGTGTAGTTCACGAAGAAGCGGCCGTTCTGGGCGTAACCGGGATGGAAGGCGAGGCCGAGCAGCCCCCGCTCGCCTCCGCTCGAGATGCGGCCGGACACGTCGAGGAAGGCGCCGGAGAGGAGGTTCCCGTCGCGGATCACCCGGATGCGGCCCGCCTGCTCGACCACGAACAGGCGCGAGCGGTCGCCGGGGGCGGCCTTGAGGTCGAGGGGGCTCGACAGCCCGCGGGCCACGAGCACGGTCGTCAAGGCGGGCGTGCCCGGGACCGGCGTGCCGGCGGCGCAGGATCCGGAGCTCGCGGTCGGTACGGGGGTCGGGCTCGTCGGGGAGCCGCCGCACGCAGGCAGGGCCATGACGGCGGCGAGGAGCAGCCGCCGTCTCCGCGAGCGGCGCGGGCTCAGCTGCGGCCCACCGCCTTGGCGACGATCCACAGGGGCCCCACGAGCAGGTGAGCGAGGTTGCGGTAGAAGGCGGGGGATCTCTTCTCGTAGACGTAGTGCCCGATGAACTGGAAGATCCACCCGAGCACGAACAGGCCCACCGAGACCCAGGGCGACAGCGGGCGGCCGAGCAGGAGCAGCCCCGCCTGGGCGACCAGCATGATCGCGGCGAGGACCACGTCGAGCGTGAGGTAGTAAGCGGTCACGAGGACGAGGGCGACCTCGGCCAGCGTCACCGGGAAGCCGCCCAGCGTGAAGAGCGGCACGCGCGCGAGCAGCGCGAGCACGGAAAGCACGATGAGGGGGATCCCGACGTAGTGGCACGCCTTGTTCCCGGTCGTGCCGTGGAAGCTCGCGTAGTCCGCGAAATGCGCCCTGAGGGTGGGGGTCATGACCACCTCCCTTGCGTGACGAGAGCCAGTATATGCGGAGACGCGTCGCCAGCTAACGAAGCCGGGGGAAGAGGGGCGGG
>Ga0066388_100000424_pt1 | contig 19678 bp, 14 predicted proteins | sample PanSoiMetaGPlot6_FD_64539 | JGI IMG/M metagenome (GOLD analysis project Ga0066388, IMG submission 64539) | Tropical forest soil microbial communities from Panama analyzed to predict greenhouse gas emissions - Panama Soil - Plot 6 (Hybrid Assembly) | ecosystem: Environmental > Terrestrial >... | reverse complement strand
ACGTTCGCTAGTCCGCAGTTTAGATCCGCAGATGGTATCGCCGAGAGCAAAGAACACGGTCTTGTCGTGCTTTCCCCAGCCGACAGGCATCCGTTCCGGCGCATTGTTTATGTTGACACCTATGGCGGAGCTAGCATGTGGAAGAAGATAAAGGAGGGACAGGTGCCAGGACACCATCTTCGAGGATGTTTGGAATTGGTACGAAAGGGGTATGAGGTCGCTCTCGGGGAACCTTTGGACAACTTCTACTTTTCTTATCGTCGCAATCCATTCCCTCATGACCTCAAGCTGCTAAAAATGATTAGGTCTTGGTTGGGACACGACGGTATTGTTTTCTGTGGTCACAATGTCCTTTTTTGGATTCCGTTTTTAAAAGCGTTGCGGGCTCTGAATTGTCGGATCGTTTCAAATCTATGGGCGAGGGAAGAGCTTAACTTCAGTTGGATCCACGACGGGATAGTTGCTTTGACAGGGGCTGCCGCTGAGCAGGCAGTCGAGCTTGCGCCTCGCGTCAAGGTTGCGCATTTAGGATGGGGCGCACATTTGGACTCATTCCCTAGGCTGCTATATTGCCCCGAAGCTTTCTTCTCGTGTGGAATTACTCTCCGCGACCACCGAACGTTGAGCCTGGCGGCAGCCCGCTGTAAGCAATCGCTGCGCGTCATTTATCCTGGATCCTTGGATCGCCTCTGCTGGCCGGCCAATGTCGAACTGATCGACGGGGGCCGCGGTTGGAACGTGGACAACAAAAAGGTGACTTTTCAAGAGCTGTTACAAAGTCATTACGCAAAAAGCGCGGGGTCATTGATTATTCTGAAAAATGATTCCTTAGAGTTAAATTCGGTTGGTTTTACGGAATTACTTGAAGCAATGGCCATGGCGCGGCCAATCATTATGACTCGGACCGGCGCTTTGCCGACCGAGATAGATGTCGAAAAGGCGGGCTGTGGGATTCTTGTTCCGCCCGAGAATCCTGATGCGTTGGCTGAAGCAATCGACTTCCTAGGAGATAACCCCGACAAGGCCGAACCCATGGGGCAGAAGGGCCGCGAACTAGCGGAGCGCTATTATAACATCGAAAGGTACGCTCGAGATCTTCACGGCTTTTTCGAAACGCTCTAAAATTCAGTTTTCACTCAACGTCATTCGAGCATGGAACAACCAGCTGCGGGCCCTATTCGAAAGGATGTTGGTCCGAGAAAAGACAACCTCATCCTCATCGCCGGCGCAGGCGGATTCATCGGCGGTAACCTTGTCCTCTATTTCCAAAGTAAAGGTTTTACCCGGCTTCGCGCGGTGGACAAGAAACCCCTCTATGAATGGTATCTGCGCGTTCCTGGGGTTGAGAACCTGTCTCTCGACGTGAGCGACCCCGATAACTGCCATCGGGTCTGCGAGGGAGCCGTTGAAGTCTATAATTTGGCTGCTGATATGGGCGGCATGGGATTTATCGAGCGCTTCCGCGTCGAATGTCTGCGCAGCGTGCTCATCAATACGCATATGATCGAGGCTGCCTATCGGGCGGGAGCGATGCGCTATTTCTTTTCCTCGTCGGCTTGTGCGTATAACACTTTGCTGCAGGAGGACCCGAATGTTCGCGCATTGAAAGAATCAGATGCATATCCAGCTATGGCGGAACGCGGCTACGGCTGGGAAAAGCTGATCAGTGAAATGTTTTGCCAAGAATACTGGTCTGAGCGCGGTTTGAAAACCTTTATTGCACGGTTCCACAATGTCTATGGACCGTATGGTACCTGGGACGGCGGACGCGAAAAGGCGCCGGCAGCAATCTGTCGTAAAGTGATCGAGGCTATCCATAAAAAGGAGGGGCGGATCAAAATCTGGGGCGACGGCCATCAGACCCGCAGCTTCCAATACATTGATGATTGCGTGAAGGGGGTTGACATGATCACTCATTGTGACGACCTCATTGCCACGCCGATTAATCTCGGATCAAGCGAGCTGGTTTCGGTCAACGAGCTTGTCTCAAAGGTCGAGCGAGTTGCAGGGGTCGAACTGAAGCGAGAATACGATTTAGCCGCACCTCGCGGTGTGGCTGGTCGCAATAGCGACAATACTTTTATTCGGGAAGTGCTCGGATGGGAACCAGACACTCCGTTGGACAAAGGACTCGCGGCTACCTTCAGGTGGATCGAGCAACAATACTATGACCGAGAGAAGGGAATCCGAGTTGTGGAGTAGCTCGATAGGTCTCTGTAATCCTCGTTTTTTCAACCAGATCCGGATCGTCATTGGGTCGCCGACTGGCCACTGACGCTGCGGCTAATGCTTAAACCTTCATGACAGCTGCCATTCAGAATATCCTCGACCAAATTGCGTTGCTTCCTCCCGATTGGCATGGCGCGGGAACGATGTCTGGAACCGTTCTTCGAGCGTTGGCACGACACGCAGAGCAGGTCGGTCAAATACATTATTCTGCTGAAACAGGTTCGGGCAAGACAACACTGGTTTTTTCTCAACTTTCGGAAGACCACATTGTTTTCGCGCTCGATTGTGGTAGCAGTATTAGCCGGGTAAAAAACTCCGACCTGTTTAATGCTAAAACAGTGACCTATGTTCAAGGGCCGAGCCAGCTAACTCTGCCTAAGTACGTATTCAAAGACAAGCTCCAGCTGGCGCTCATTGATGGACCGCATGCATATCCGTTCCCTGATTTAGAGTACTACTATTTCTATCCACAAATTTGCGAGGGAGGTCTGCTGCTGATTGACGATATTAATATACCGACTATCGAAAGAATGTTCGAGATTATCAGATCGGATGACATGTTTCAGTTGCTCGAGGTAGTCGAGAATACGGCCTTCCTTCGACGAACGGCGGCTCCGTTGATTGATCCACTCGGCGACGACTGGTGGCTTCAAGGATTCAACCGATCCTACTATGAGTATGGTATGGCTCGGGCTCGATCTTCTTCACGCGTACGACAATTGACGCGCTTAATTCCTTCTCAAGTTAGACATTTAGTTCCTCAGCATTGGAAAACACGGATTTTAAACCGGTTTACTCGCTCATAGAACTTTGTCGTCTGGCAAGAGATCGTAGAATAATCCGGTGAGAGAATTGGATTCAACGGTCTCTTTATAAGGATTGGGGGTCGGCGACGATTCTTTTTCGAGATAAAATCTGGCGTTGTTATGACCGACTCGTTCACGCAGTCTTCACTTAGAGAGAAGTGGCTGCGAATCGTGGCTTTAATTGCGTAGAAGTTTGAACCTCGACTGTCATCGCGACTGGATGAAGGGCTCCACTCTTCGCATTCTTTACATCACGTCGAGTTGGCCACATGGCCAGGCATTCGGCGGTCAATTGCGCGCGCTGCATATCGGACGAGCATTACGGCAAATCGGCGACGTCACGCTGTCGGTTGTTAGCTCAGATATTCCGGATGAAGAAACACTCCGGCGCAGCAGAGAGGATTTCCGTGTCGCACCCCCTGTCCCGGTGTTTCCCAGGCCTGAGCGCACGCTGTTCCACCGCGCCCGGAGGGGGCTAGATACGCGTTACTATCTGAATGTTCACGGTTGCGCTGCCGATCCCGCCGCTCGCGCGCGTCTATTTGAAAGCTTAGACAGCTTCGATCTTGTCTGGGTTCTTAATTCCCGAACGCCCAACATTCTCAACCGGTGGCACTGGCCCAAGTCGCATCTGGACATTGACGATGTCCCAAGCACCTACTTGAGGACGGTCTCGCAGAATGCGGCCGCGCTGCGGCTCCGATTCAAGGCGCAAGTCCAGCAAGCGCTGCTGAAACGGCGCGAGCTGCGATACCGCGAACGCTTTACCACGCAGTCGGTCTGCAGCAAAGAAGACAAGCTTTACCTCGGTGGCGGCGATCAGATTCACGTGATTCCAAACGGTTATGAACGACCGCTGACGGATCCGCCGAGAAACCCAGCGACCGATCCAGCGCGCATCGGATTCATCGGTCTTTGCACCTACGGACCTAATCTCGAAGCAGTGAAATGGTTTCTGCAGGAATGTTGGCCCACGATCCGCCATGCGATCCCCGGCATCCGTTTCCGGCTGGCCGGAAAAGGGACAACCGGCCTGAACATGCCGACTGACTCTGATGTGGATGCCTTGGGCTGGATTGACGACCCGGCGGCGGAGATCTCGACTTGGTCAGCTATGGTAATCCCGATTCAGTTTGGCGGGGGAACACGTATCAAGATCGCGGACGCGTTTAGTCGTAAATGCCCTGTCGTTTCGACGAGCATCGGCGCTTATGGCTACACAGTTGAGAATGGGCGGCAACTGCGAATCGCGGATACGCCGCGAGCGTTTTCCGAAGCATGCATTCGCCTGGTGCGCAACCCGGAAGAAGGCGCCCAGATGGCCGAGCGCGCATGGGAGGAGTTTATCCAGAATTGGACCTGGGAATCCATTGCGCCTACCGTGTGGGCGGCGGCCGAAGATTGTTTGCGGCGGAGTTACAAAACCATAGACACCGCCATTTCCTCGGGACTTCCGCCCAAATTAATCCCGCCCGCTACACCCCTAAATGCCAGAACAACTCGTGTGCGTCAGCCGAAAATAAGCGTTGGGATGCCGGTATATAACGGTGAGAAGTACCTCGACCAGGCGCTGAACTCGATATGCAATCAGGATTTTGATGATTTCGAGCTTATCATCTCCGACAATGCATCAACTGATGGAACCCAGAAAATATGTAAAACTTATGCCGCGAAGGATAGCCGAATTCGCTACTTCCGAAACGAAAGGAATATCGGTGCGGCGCCAAACTACCGGAAAGTCTTCGAGTTGAGCCGGGGCGAGTTTTTTAAGTGGTGTGCTCATGATGACCTCTGCCATCCTAGCCTTCTGCGACGTTGTGTGGAGAGCTTTGCGAGCGCGCCGCCATCAGTGGTGCTGGTGTATCCCCGGTGTGAACTGATTGACGAATTCGGGAACGTGCTTGGACAGGCAAGCGACCGAGTGGAAACAAGGGCGAGGCGACCGTACCGGAGGCTCGGGAGAGTAATTCGGCGGGTAAGCTATGCTTATCCGATTTGGGGTTTAATCCGGAAGGAACACTTACAGAAGAGTAGCTTGACCGGCTCAGTGTGTTATTGGGACGACGTATTGTTGGCTGAATTATCATTATTTGGCGAGATATGGGAGATTCCGGAGGTGCTTTCTCAACAGAGGTGTCATCCTGGCAACTCTGTAGCAATATGTTCGAGCGAACAAAGCAACGATGTTAGTAGTGATCTTAACAAAGCAAACAAGAAAACCAGGAGAGCCCTACTGGAGTGGACAGATCCATCTAGCGCCAGCAGGAGAATATGGTTGCCTGTTCGGGAGGAACGTTGCTTGGAATACATGAAACGAGTATACCATGCCCCTCTGCCACGTTTTGAAAAGATGTTATGCTATCTAACCGTGATCACAGTCTCCTATTGGCGGCGTTTTGCAAAGTGGGGTGGCATATGGAAAAGGATCCTTTTAGCATCGGCGCAGTAAACTAAGTCGCTTGTGCGTTAAACTACAAGCCGGTGGGTGCCCGTGTCTGGGCCTCGTCAGGGGTTCTTCCCCAAAGTTCCAGCGCTAGATGAAACCGTCGGTCCGCGTTTGGCAACCAGCATCATGGGGCGGTAGGATTTCATGACCGAAACAACCATTCAAAACACTATTGCCGCTCGGAATGTTTTCGAGAACATCCCGACCGAAGGACTGAAACGGCGGACAGTCCGAGGCGGCGCAATTACGGTAGCAGCCCAAGCCGCTCGGTTCATTCTGCAAACCGGCTCAACCATGGTGTTGGCGCGATTGCTGACGCCGTCAGACTACGGTCTTATGGCTATGGTCATGGTACTCACCAGCGCGCTAAATGTCTTTAGCGATGGGGGACTGTCGGCCGGTACAGTGCAGAAAATGTCCATCACTCACGAGCAGGTTTCAACGCTGCTCTGGGTCAATATCGGCCTTGGCTGTCTGTTGGGCTTAGTGACCGTTGTCGCCGCGCCCCTCTTGGTCCGCGTTTTTCAAGAACCGAAGCTTCTCCCCATCGCGTTGGCTCTGGCCACGATATTTCCATTAAGCGCTCTCACCATTCAGCACGAGGCCCTGCTGAATCGGCAAATGCGGTTCAGCGCCCTTGCCGTGATCGAAACTGTCGCCCTTGCGGTCGGGATCAGTGTGGGAATTGTCATGGGCGTTAACGGATTTGGCTACTGGGCGCTTGTTGGCATGACCGTTGCGATGACCTTGGCTAAGGTTATCGCTCTCGCGCTCACTGTCCGTTGGGTACCTGGGCTGCCGCAACGAAGGTGCGGGGTTGGCTCGATGCTCCGTTTTGGCGGCTACCTCACGGGCTCGAAACTGCTGGTGTACTTGTTTCGCAATGCGGACAATGCCTTGATTGGATGGTGGTGGGGAGCAGGTCCTCTCGGGCTCTACTCCAAGGCCTACGGGCTCTTGATGCTGCCCATCAACCAGGTAAATGGGCCCATGGGTGGCGTCGCGATCCCAGCGTTGAGCAGGGTGCAGAACGACCCGGAACGGGTACGCCGCGTTTTTCTGCGCGGGTACACGATCCTCGCTTCGATCATCCTGCCGACAATACTCTGTTTGACGATCTTCACTGATGAAGTCATTCTCCTGCTACTCGGACAGCAATGGGAAGGCTCAATCAGTCTTTTTCGCCTACTGGCGCCTGCTGCTTTGGTGGGAGCGCTGGGGCTGAATCCGTTAAGCTGGCTATTCATTGCGACCGGACGCCCTGACCGGCAGTTCCGTTTCTGCATTCTCTGGTCCGGCGTGCTCGTGGCGGCATTTGCGCTCGGAGTCCGGTTCGGTCCGGCGGGTGTCGCAATCGGGTGTTCGGTCGCCTCCGTTTGTCTCGCTCTGCCCCTTTGCATTTATGCGTTTAAGGGAACGAACATCCGACTGTGGGATCTCGCCAACACATTGAAAGCTCCGGCAATCGCCGCACTATTCGGCGCCCTCGCGGGGTTGGCTCTTGCTTTCGGGATCCCGAACACGGTACCCGCGTTCGTGCGCGCGTTAGCCGGCGGAGGAGTAGTGCTCATAACCTACTCGGTGGTCCTTCTTGTGGTCATGAAGCAGTGGAGTTTCTACCGCGACCTGCTGACCCAGTTACTTGGTCACAAATCGGCATGAGTTCTCTACCAAAGTCGCTATCGGCGCTTCCGGCTACAATGGCGAACCCAAGATCTGGCTGCGGAAGCTCAACCTACCGAGAGGTTCCAAGCCGGGCCGGGTGATGTCCTGTCAATGAAGAGAAGCGCGACATCATCGGCCGGAGACTGGGTGCAGGTTCTTTCCCGGGAGGAAATCCTGCGCACGCTGGACCACCGGGCAGAGCTAGAGGGATTGCCGTTCATGCCGGAGATGTTTCATTACTGCGGTCGCCGTCTGCAAGTGTGGAAACGAGCTCATAAAACCTGCGATACCATACATCAAACAGGCGGTCGTCGGATGCAGAATGCTGTCCATTTGCGTGGAGCTCGCTGCGATGGTTCGGCACACGGCGGTTGCGATGCCTCCTGCCTGATTTTCTGGAAGGAAGCGTGGCTCAAACCTGTTGACGCCGCCTCCGCGATCGCCAGCACGCTCACCGGAGCTTGTACAGAAGCGCAGGTTTTACAGGCCACTCGCAAGTCCGCCAGTCAGGACAGGGAAACGCCGGGATACGCATGCCAGGCGACTCAATTGTTCGGGGCTACGTCTCCCCTGCGGTGGTGGAATTGTTCACAATACCTCGAGGACTATTTGTCGGGAAATGCGACACTCGGGCGCCTCGTTCGAGCTTTCATATACTCCGCTTATTTCTCGCTAGTAAAGGCCGGCATCGGCCTGGGTCGGCCGCTTCGCTGGCTTTATGACAAATTCCAAGCTGTTTCGTGCGGGCCACCTTTCCCCCGCCGGTATGGGCAAATACCTGCGAACAAGCCGACACCCATCGGAGTGCTGAACCTGCAACCCGGGGAATTGGTTCGGGTAAAGTCCTATCAGGAAATCCTAGCAACCGTGAACACTGAGAACCGAAATCGCGGACTGGGTTTTGATGCCGAGATGGTACCCTACTGCGGCGGAACCTACCGTGTACTGAAGCGAGTTTCTAGGATCATCGACGAGAAAACCGGCGCCATGTTGGAAATGAAATACCCGTGTATAATCCTCGAAGGCGTTGTGTGTGAATCGCGATACAGCGCATGCCGCATGCTTTGTCCTCGATCCATCTACTCGTATTGGCGTGAGATCTGGCTCGAACGCCTCCCGGCGCCGGAAGATGAGATGGCACGGAAAACAGTCAACACCTGACGTGATGAAACGCGCGCTTCGGTTTCTTTATTCCTCGCAGGCCGGTATATCGATTTACCAGCGTCTGCGGCGCAGAGTTTTCTCGAACGGCAAATATCTGGTCCTCGCGGCCATGCCAAAATCAGGCTCCACGTTTCTGTCCCATACTCTGTGCGCGCTCACCGGTTATCGGCATTACTATCTGGCCTGCGCTTACGATAATATCGAACAGGAGATCTACCTGCCTAGGGTCATCGACGGATTCGGATCCGGCACTGTGGTCCAGCAACACTTCAAAGCGAACCGGCCCAACCTCGACGTTCTGAACCGGTTTGACATCAAACCAGTCGTCATAGTGCGAAATATTTTTGACCTCGTCGCCAGCATCCGTGATCACTTGGTAAAAGAGCGGCTCGATAATCTACCTGCAGTTTACCCGAGCGAGGACTTCATGAGCCTCAGCGCGGCTCGGCAACTGGATTTCGTGATCGATATGGTTGTTCCGTGGTACATTACGTACTACGTGTCCTGGTATCAGGCCGAAAAACAAAAACAGATTCGGTTTCAGTGGGTGGTTTATGAGGAACTGGTCGTCGACTGGGGCGCCGGAGTCCGGCGCGTACTCGACTTTTTCGGCATAGAAAAGTCAGACACGGCCATTGCACGGGCGATCGAGATAACTAGGGCAAAGCCGAAAGAGCAGACTCGCCTGAATGTCGGTGTTCCGGGACGAGCGTGCACGTTACTCTCCAGTTCCCAACGAGAAAGGATTGCGCACTTAACGGAGTACTATCCCAACGTCGATTTCACCCGAATCGGGATCTGTTGTTCGTTCCAAGAGAACCATAGCGTAAGCCCGCGCCATAACAACAGCATCGCATGAATGGATGATAATCGGCGTAGCTTTTGACACCCGGGCGCTTTCTCCAGTATCTTTCGAGCGTCGTTCCTCAGAACATTTTCGGGGCGTGGAATGCTGTTATACGTTTCTGCGGTACTCGATGTTTCATTGTTCAAGCCCGCACGCGCCAAGCAATGCGCCGCCGTGTTTCAACCACGGAGCATAGACGATGGTTTTTATTTCCATTAAACTGAAAGGGCGCTTTTCTGGTCGAACCGGAATGCCGCGAACATTTCTGCCGATTGGAGAAACCACTCGAGGATCGGCCGTGAAATTCATATGAAGGTAGTTCTATTCTGTGGCGGCTTCGGGATGCGGATGCGTGAGTATTCCGAGGCCGTCCCAAAGCCAATGGTATCGATTGGATATCGTCCCATCCTCTGGCATGTGATGAAGTACTACGCGCACTACGGGCACAATGACTTTATCCTCTGCTTGGGTTACAAGGCCGACATTATCAAAAAATACTTCCTCGAATACAATGAGTGTGTATCAAACGACTTCGTTCTCTCCCGAGGAGGTAAAAACCTAGAATTGTTAAGCAGTGACATCTACGAGTGGAATATCACCTTCGTAGACACAGGCCTCACGTCGAATATTGGCCAGCGTCTGAAAGCCGTCCAAAGGTACCTGCAAGGCGAGGAAATGTTCCTCGCCAATTATACCGATGGCCTTTCGGATGTTTCCCTGCCAGCGGTTATCGAGTCGTTCAAGCAGAGCGGAAAGGTCGCCTGCTTTGTGAGTGTAAAGCCTAGGGCCAGTTTCCATCTGATCGACATGGACACAAAAGGAGTCGTGAAGAGCATTGAGCATATTGGGAAATCTGGAGCAAGAATGAACGGTGGTTTCATGGTCCTACGGCCAGAAGTCTTTAATTACATTCGCGACGGCGAGGAGTTGGTTGAAGAACCATTCCGCCGCCTTATCAGCGAAGGCAAACTGATGGCCTATCCGCACGAAGGCTACTGGGCGTGTATGGACACGTTCAAGGAAAAGCAGGACCTTGAAGATATGTTCGGTCGCGGAAACGCGCCTTGGGCTGTCTGGAATCAGAGGAGTTGAAGGGGAACTGCGACCGTCCGTGAAGATTTGTCGAACCTGACGAGCGAATTCCCTGCGCAGGTCCGTAGCAACGGAACAGCAACACGCTAAGTGCAAGCCCTCCTAGGCTCAATTGTATCGGGTTTTGTGCCTTTCCGGGCGCTCGGATGAGATTGGGATCGGCCCCTAGTGTACCTGATTTAAGTTGGCAGCATATTCCCGAATTGGAGACTCGCTCGGTAATATTCATCGCCCATTAGACGGTGTGAAGAAGCGAGTCGAAGGGCGGAGGCGTTTTATGCTCGCGAACTGATTTTGAAGATCCTTTGTTTCCCCGCCTCATATAACAGGATTTCATTTCCATCCTGGACGAGCTGGTTTCGAGTCGCTTGATGATGAAACAATAACCCTGCGGTTCTACCTGGAACCGATGCGCAAGATCAAGACAACTTTCAGCGCGGCGCAGGTACAAAAAGTACGATAATTTTTTCATCCAGCCTAAGCAAACGTCGAACTGACCTCTCGGCGCAGTTTGCTGAGGTCTCTTCTCGTCTGCGTCGAGCGGACGTACTCGTTTATGCGCTACTCCTAAGTCTCGGTGCTTCGCAATTTTTCTCCTATGCACGAGCGCCTGACTTCGTGGGCGGCGGTGTATTCTGGGTCGACTCTGCCCGGTCGCTTACCGAGCACGGATTCTACGGCGTCAACGGTTATTCAGAAACAAATATGCCGCCTGGTTTGCCGGCCGTTGTGGGGGTAATGGGCGTGGCCTGGGGTTACAGTCCCGCCATCGTTCTCCGCGCGAAGGCTGTGTTTGGAACTCTGGCGTTCCTGGCTAGCTACGAACTGTTACGACGCCAAGCACCACGGATCATTGCCGCCGCGATTTGCCTGCTCTTGATGACGTCACTGACTCACTTCAGACTTGCGACTCGGGTCGTATGCCCCTCTTACCCATATGCCTTCACGACAATTAGCGCCTTATTAGTTGCGGCCAAACTTGAAGCAGCGACCACTCTAACTCCTCGCATCATATGGGGAGCTTTGTTGGCCGCTCTTGTTGTGATTTCCCTTATGTTTGCTTCCGCAGGAATTGCGTTTTTGGGTGCAATCGTCGTGAGTATTGTTACGAGCTTCTTGCGAAATCGCCATTTGGCCTTAGCTCGCCTAAGGATTTACCTTCCTGTGCTCCTTTTAGGAATCGTTGTCCAAGGACTCTGGATGTATCACGGACGCATCCCTGCTAGCGCAGGCATTTCAGCTACACAATGGCCTCTCATTGGCTTCCCGCAATCCTATCTGTCGCAATTGAAGGTGAAAAAAGGCAACTATCCCGAACTGGGGCTAGCCACGCCGCGCGATGTTGTGATCCGGGTCTTGGAGAATGCTCGCGACGAGGCCGAAATGCTAAGCCGTACACTTATGCGAATCCTGCCTGTAGTTAGAACGGCGCCGATCGAAGGTGTCCAAGGCTCGAGAGCCCACGTTGGTTGGACTTCAATCTTTGTTGCTGTACCACTTTTTTTGGTCGCCTTGGGCTGGTGCGATTCCATCCGACGAACGGGAGGCGGTCTGCAAGAGTGGTATTTCGCAGGATACGAATTTATTTATTTGCTTTGGCCTTGGGATTTCGAACCGAGATTTTTTTTGCCAATCGCGCCGCTGGTATGTCTTTATTTATGGCGTGGAGGAGAAACCGTCATCCTCTTAGCGAGGAGCAATCCCCGAATCATCGCTAAGGCGTGGCTTCCGGTTGGGACAATCCTTACAATCTCTGCTGGGTTTTCTATACATGGCTTTCCAACAGGCGGGCAATCCCCCTACGTCGAATTACAGAATGAGTTATCATTTGCGGTCTGGTTACTCTCTGCCGTTCTTTCCGCTTGGATAGTTTGGAGAAATACCGGGTGGTTGAAACCTGCTTCTGCGGTGGTTCTATCCTGGAGTAGATCGATAGCCGCTGCGCGAATGACCCGGCCGCACCTATTGCAGGCATTAGGACGAGGGTTTGTGGTCTGCCTGATTGTCCTTGGACTAACACTGCAGCTTAAAGAGGCGCGGGCTAACCTGGATCCTAACTCTCTCTTTAATCGCTCGGCGGACGCCGACGCCGGCGCATGGATCCGTTCGAATACAGATCCGTCGACTATAGTCATGGCAAGACAGGTTCCCGCCGTGCATCACTTTTCGCAGAGAAAGGTTGTGTGGTTTCCACCGAGCTCAGACCCACGTTTGCTGATGAAAGGCATCATGGAACATAAGGTTAATCTCGTTGTCGTGGTGCGAGAGAGCTATTACTACCTTCCTCCAGACGATGTTTGTTTTGATGCATTAGTTGCAGCCTACCCAGACTCTTTCCATCTGATCTACAAGACCCAGGAATTTGAGATTTTTAGAGTTGACGCGGAGACTCTTTCCCAAGGCAAACGTAACTCGGCGCAGGCTCTTGCCGATTGTGTTCAAAGCTAAGAATACCATGCCGCGATTCTCGCTTTAGCGAAGGAGCGTGATTCCAGCAAGAGGCCTGTTAAGTCTTGCTGAGGGATAACGATGGGCGGGTCAGAGCGAATAATCCTCGACTTGAAGCCGCGATTTCGCATGAGACTGTCTTAAGAGATCGGCTGCTCTATCTATGTTTGACTATGCAATCATCGGGGGCGGCATCGTCGGGTTGGCCACCGCACTGGCCTTGTGTCGGAAATATCCCAATGGCCAAATCGTTCTTTTCGAGAAGGAGCCGGAATTCGCCCGACACCAGAGTGGCCGAAACAGCGGTGTGATCCACTCTGGCATTTACTACACACCGGGTAGTCTTAAGGCCAGGTTTGCCCGGGAGGGCAATCATTCGATGATCGAATTCTGTCGCGATCACGGCATTCCTTACGAAGTCTGTGGTAAGATCATTGTGGCAGTCGATGAGAAAGAATTGCCTGTTCTCGAGAATCTTTTCCACCGCGGCCTCCAAAACCAACTGAAAGTCGAAAGACTTTCCGCCGCACAAGTCCGGGAGATTGAGCCGCACGTTCACTGTCTCGCTGGAATCCAAGTGCCATCGACGGGCATCACTGACTTTCCAAAGGTCTGCGCGAAATATGCCGAGTTGATCGAGAAGATGGATGGAACCTTGAAATTGGGCGCCAAAATTGAGGCGATTCGGGTCAGCCGCGATGGCTACGTGCTGGAAACATCGCAGGGTCCCTTCGAAAGCCGCTTCCTCATCAATTGCGCGGGATTACAAAGTGACCGGATTGCACGACTCGGCGGAGTGGATCCAGAGGCTAAAATTGTTCCTTTCCGCGGCGAATATTACGAGCTGATTCCGCAACGGCGCCATTTGGTTCGAACACTAATTTATCCAGTGCCTAACCTGAATTTCCCCTTCCTCGGCGTCCACTTCACCCGCATGATCGATGGCTCGGTTCACGCCGGCCCGAACGCGGTACTGTCCTTCAAACGCGAAGGCTATCACAAAACCAGTTTCAACCTCGTGGACTTCGTCGAGACAATGACCTTCGGCGGTTTTTGGAAGTTGGCCCGAAAGAATTTCGATGAAGGTTGGATGGAGAAGCAGCGTTCCTTAAGCAAGGCCGCGTTCGTGCGGCTCTTGCAGCGCCTCATTCCGGAGTTGCAAATGTCCGACATAGTGCCCACTCACGCCGGAGTGCGTGCCCAAGCCGTCCGACCGGACGGTGATATGGTGGATGACTTCCTGATCATCAAAGGCCGGAATTCAGTCCACGTTTGCAATGCCCCCTCTCCCGCTGCTACTGCGTCTCTTGAGATCGGGCGGGCGATCGCCGATCATGTCCCCGAAATGCGACCGCAGACGATGGTCGCGGTTTGAAAACCGGGGCGGCGATCGGTTAATCCGAGGGAACGACTTCTTTTACCGAGGAGTTAAAAACATGCAGTCACTCAAGTTCGACAAAATTAAGAAAGTTCTCTGCTTGGGAGCGCACTCGGATGACATCGAGATCGGATGTGGCGGCACTTTGCTGAAGCTAGTGCGGGAAACACCGGATCTCGATGTTCGATGGATCGTCTTTAGCGCCGGGGCTCGAAGGACCTTGGAAGCGCAACGCAGTGCGCGTGATTTTCTCAGGAACGCGGGGCGAAAGAAAATCGTTGTGAAGCAGTTTCGGAACAGCTTCTTTCCGTTTGAAGGGCAGAAAATCAAGGAGTTTTTCGAGACTTTGAAATCATTCGATCCGGATTTGGTGTTCACACATTACCGGGAAGATCGTCACCAGGATCATCGCCTCCTATCGGATTTAGCGTGGAATACTTTCCGCAATCATGTCATCCTGGAATACGAAATTCCCAAGTATGACGGCGATCTCGGAATGCCAAATTTCTTCATTCCATTGAGCCAAGAGCTGACCAGGCAGAAAGTAGACAACGTGTGTCGGCACTTCCAGACCCAGAGTAACAAGCATTGGTTTAGCGCGGACGCCTTGTTCGCGTTAATGCGTCTGCGCGGAATTGAGTGTTGTGCAAGATACGCGGAGGCGTTTTACGCCCGGAAAATCACGTGCGCTTGAGGAACGTCCTGCGGATGGGAGAGCTGCCTTCTTCATTGAGCGCAGCGAGGAGTGGAGATTTCGAGCGTGTGAGTATCTAAAATTGTTTTCATGATACGCCCTGATATTGTGGAACGCGGCGGTAAGGATGAGCCTAAGCTCTCCGGCAAAGCATCGCGTTCAGCTAAAAGATCTTTCGGTGGGATTTTTATTCGAAAAGAGCGCTGGGGATTTTCTTGGTACGGATGGTTGCTGGTGGCGTTTGTGTTATTCTTGGGAAGTGCCGGGATTGTCCATACGATATTCCCTTTCCTCGCGATAACGGACCGTGTCGATTCAGACGTGCTGGTAGTGGAAGGTTGGGTGCCGCCATTCGCAATTGAGGCGGCAGTGCGGGAGTTTCGGAACGGCGCTTACTCGATCGTTTACACAACCGGCGGGCCCATTGGCGGCATGGGTGGCTACACAAACGATTACAACACGTTGGCTAGCCTGGCGGCGACTCGTCTGAGGGCCGCAGGATTGTCTCCCGAAGTAGTCCAGATGGTTCCGTCACGCGTGATGGAGCGCGACCGAACATACTGGGCTGCAGTGGCGCTGCGGGATTGGCTGCGCGAACACGGCGGTGCTCCCGCGAAGGTCAATGTCCTCACTACGGACGCACACGCGCGCCGTACGCAGTTGCTCTTTCAGCGTGCGTTGGGAAGCCAGGTTCAGGTCGGGGTGATCGCGATCCACGATCCTGATTACGATCCAAAACGCTGGTGGCACTACAGTGCCGGAGTGCGGGAGGTGGTGGATGAGACGGTAGCGTTGATCTATGCCAAGTTCTTCTTCCATCCCAATGCAGAGGAAAAGTCGCCAAAGCGAACTTGACGCTAATAGCATGAAAGTTCTTGTCACTGGAAGTGGAGGTTATCTAGGCTCACTCCTCGCACCTGTTCTGTTGGAACGTGGTCACGAAGTTACCGGGCTAGATACCGGGTACTTTAACAGCGGTTATTTATATAACCCGAAGGTCAACACTCCACTTACCCTCGCAAAGGACATCCGTTACGTGACGTCCGACGATTTGCGCGGCCACGACGCTATTGTCCACATGGCGGAACTTTCCAATGATCCGCTTGGTGAACTCGATGCTAGCGTCACGTACGAAATCAATCACAAGGGCACCCTGCGCCTCGCCCATGCCGCAAAGAGTGCGCGCGTAAAGCGATTCATCTACATGTCGTCGTGCTCGGTTTACGGCGTAGCGACTGATGGAGAAGTCACCGAGGAGACGAAGCCTAATCCGCAAACCGCTTACGCGATTTGCAAAACGCTGTGCGAGGGAGATCTCAAGCAACTAGCCGATAAGAACTTTGTTCCCTGTTATTTTCGCAATGCTACGGCATTTGGCGCGTCACCGCGGCAGCGGTTCGACCTGATGTTAAACAATCTCTGCGGTTTTGCATGGACGACAAAGGAGATCAAAATGGTCTCCGACGGAACACCATGGCGTCCTCTTGTTCATGGACTCGACATCGCACAGGCCATTGCCTGCGCGTTGGAGGCGCCTGCCGATGCGATCTATAACGAAACATTCAATGTTGGCAGCAATGGCCAGAACTATCGAGTGAAGGAAGTTGCTGAAAAAGTTGCGAAGGTCTTCCATGGTTGTACACAGACCTTCGGGTCGCAAGGCTCCGACAACAGAAGTTATCGCGTTAACTTCGACAAAATCAGCAAGCATCTGCCTCAATTCCAGTGCGAGTGGGACGCAGACAAAGGAGTGGAGCAGTTCTACGAGCTTTTCCGCCAGATTGATCTTACGTTAGAAACCTTTGAACACCGTGCTTTCACACGACTCAAGCAACTTCAGTATCTCCTTCGGACCGGCCAGATCGATCAACGGTTTTTCTGGAAGACAAAATTTTAATCCTATCTGTAGTCCTGCCTGAGTTTGGACTTATGAATCAACCGAAATGTCGCTTCTGTGCTGCGCCCCTTTGTCACGTGCTATGTGACTTAGGGATGTCGCCACTGGCCAACTCCTACGTAAGGTTTGAACAGGCGAACAACGCGGAGAAGCTTTATCCTCTCAAGGTCTGGGTTTGCAACAACTGTCTTCTCTCACAGCTTGAAGAGTTCGAATCGCCCCACGCAATCTTCAGCGACTACCCCTATTTCTCCAGTTTCTCGACCAGCTGGGTAGAACATGCGCGGCGTTACTGCAAAATGATGGTAGAGCGATTCCATTTCGACACAAACAGCCAGATCATCGAGATTGCGAGTAACGACGGATATCTGCTTCAACATTTCAAGGCCGAAGGGATTCCGGTCCTTGGCATTGAGCCAGCCGCAAACATTGCGAAGGTCGCCTGGGAACAAAAGCAGATTCCATCAATCGTGAAGTTTTTTGGTGTCCAGACGGCCAAAGACCTTGTTGCCGATGGAAAGACGGCTGACCTGCTCGTAGGCAACAACGTCCTTGCCCACGTGCCAGACATTAATGACTTCGTTGCCGGATTGAAAATCGCGCTCAAGCCCAGAGGAGTCATCACGATTGAGTTTCCCCACTTGTTGCGACTCATTGAGCAGAACGAGTTCGATACCATATATCACGAACACTTCTCATATCTCTCATTCCTCGCGGTAGAAAAAATATTTGCCCATCACGGCCTGACACTCTTCGACGTGGAGGAAGTTCCCACTCACGGTGGTTCGCTTCGCATCTTCGCCCGGCATGTCGAAAACAAAACCGCGGCCGGAATGACCACAGACCGTGTGGCAGCGATGAAACACAAGGAAGAGCGCTTCGGCCTTAACAAGCTCAAGACTTACACTGCGTTCGGCGAAAAAGTAAAAGCGACCAAGCGCAAGCTTCTCAAGTTCCTTATTCAGGCAAAGGATGACGGCAAAACCGTAGCCGCCTATGGCGCAGCTGCCAAGGGCGTAACTCTGATGAACTATTGCGGCGTGCGCGACGACCTCGTCGATTACGTCGTGGACAAAAGCCCGCACAAGCAGAACCATTTCATGCCGGGTGTACGGATCCCGATCTTTGCGCCGGAGAAGGTCTTTGAAACCAAACCGGATTACGTGCTGATCCTGCCATGGAACCTGAAGGATGAAATCAGCGAACAAATGGCCGGAATCACCGAGTGGAACGGCAAGTTCGTCGTGCCCATCCCCGAGGTTAAGGTGTTGTAAAGGAAAGGCGGTGACCCTCAAATGATCTTTACTGAAACCAAACTGGGCGGCGCCTTTCTCATTGACGTCGATCGTAAAGAGGACATCCGCGGATATTTTGCGAGGGTCTTTTGCGTCGAGGAGTTCCGCGCGAAAGGTCTCAATGCGCAGGTCGCGCAGTCCAGCATCAGTTTCAACCGTCGCCGAGGCACATTACGCGGAATGCATTGGCAGGCTGCGCCCAGAGCGGAGGTCAAGCTCGTCCGCTGCACACGCGGGGCAATCTTCGACGTGATCGTGGATCTCCGTCCCAAGTCGCCAACGCGCCTCCACCATATCGCTGTTGAGATGAGCCAAGGCACTGGACGAATGCTTTACATCCCAGAAGGGTTTGCGCACGGCTTCCAGACCCTGACTGATGATACCGAGGTTTTTTACCAGATGACGGAGTTTTTTGCGCCTGAATGCGGGCGCGGCGCGCGGTGGAATGATCCCGCTTTCGAGATCGCGTGGCCCTTGCCCGATCCTATCATGAACGATCGCGACCGGTCCTGGCCGGACTTCCGGTGAGCACGAGACCTCCACAATCTTCCAACGTCGAAGCGGCGGAGGCGATCTTGTCGCTCGCCGGAGAGCTGCAACCGATTTGTCGCAGCATTACAGGCGATGGTCTGCGCGAGACACTTCGGATTATCGCCCGCGAACTACCACTTACCATCCATGAAGTGCCCAGTGGCACGGCAGTGCTGGATTGGACCGTTCCCAACGAGTGGAACATCCGAGACGCCTATATCAAAAACGCGCAAGGTGAACGCGTGATCGATTTCCAGAAGTGCAGTTTGCACGTGATCAATTATAGCACTCCAGTCAAGGCGACCCTGACCCGAACGGAACTGGAGCCGCATCTTTACTCTTTTCCTGAGCGGCCCGACACAATTCCCTATAAGACGTCTTACTATCGTGATGCTTGGGGCTTTTGCCTCAGTCATAACCAACGCAATAATCTGGGGAATGGGCCTTTTGAGGTTTGTATCGACAGCTCGCTCAAACCCGGGTCGCTGACGTACGCCGAACTGGTCGTGCGCGGTTCACAATCGGACGAATTCCTCGTTTCGACGCACTGCTGCCACCCTTACATGGCCAACGACAATCTTTCGGGTATCGGCTTGTCGGTGGAACTTGCGAAGCGTTTGTTAAAATCGCAGCCGCGATTGACGTATCGGTTTCTCTTCATTCCTGGAACGATCGGTCCCATTACATGGCTGGCGCTGAATGATTCGAGTCGAGTTCGGCACGGTCTGGTTCTGACATGCCTTGGCGACGCCGGCGCTTTCACCTATAAGAAAACCCGGCTGGGAAACGCGGTCATAGATCGTGTGGCCAGTCATGTTTTACGTCACTCGGGCTCCGCCTATGCAATGGAAGATTTTGTCCCGTACGGCTATGATGAGCGGCAGTACAATTCGCCGGGCTTCAAGCTTTCGGTCGGCGCACTGATGCGTACTGCTAACGGACGATATCCGCAGTACCACACAAGTGATGACAACCTTGACTTCATTAGGCTGGAAACGTTAGCGGGACCGTATGCCGTGCTCTGCTCGATCATCGACATCTTCGAACACGACGGCAAATTCCTGAACCTCAATCCGCGCGGCGAACCGCAACTCGGTAAACGCGGGCTTTACGACGGACCCCAAGAAGAAACCATGGCGCTCCTCTGGGTGTTGAATTTTTCGGATGGCACATTTTCTCTACTGGA
>Ga0066388_100000423_pt1 | contig 19712 bp, 21 predicted proteins | sample PanSoiMetaGPlot6_FD_64539 | JGI IMG/M metagenome (GOLD analysis project Ga0066388, IMG submission 64539) | Tropical forest soil microbial communities from Panama analyzed to predict greenhouse gas emissions - Panama Soil - Plot 6 (Hybrid Assembly) | ecosystem: Environmental > Terrestrial >... | reverse complement strand
GTCGGCCAGCACCGCGCGCGCGATCGCGAGCCGCTGCCGCTGGCCCCCCGACAGCGAATAGCCGTACTCGCCGACGATCGTCTCGTACCCGTCGGGCATGTCCTCGATGAACTCGTCGGCTCCCGCCAGGCGGGCGGCGCGGCGCACGGTCTCCATCGGAGCCTGCGGGTCGGCGAAGGCGATGTTGTCGCGCACCGTGTCCGAGAACAGGAACGTGTCCTCGAAGACGATGCCGACGTTGCGGCGAAGGTCGTGCAGCTTGACGTCCCGCACGTCCATGCCGTCGAGGAGCACACGGCCGCCGTCGACGTCGTAGAAGCGCGGCACGAGCCGGGCGACGGTCGTCTTGCCCGAGCCGGTCGGGCCGACGACGGCGACCGCTTCGCCACCGCGGATCACGAGGTCGAGGTCCGTGAAGATCGGGCGCCCACCCCGGTAGCCGAAGGAGACGTTCTCGAAGCGGATGTCGCCCGGTCCGGGCGGCAGCGCCCGGGCGCCGGGCTTGTCGACGACCTGCGGATCGGTGACGAGGATGGCGTCCAGACGGCCGGCGGCGGCCGACGCGCGCGACGCCTGCGCGACGAGCATCCCGGCCATGCGCAGCGGCCAGATCAGCATGAGGACGTACGAGTTGAACGCGACGATGTACCCGAGCTGCAACTCGCCGTTCAGCACGAGGTGGCCGCCGTACCAGAGGATCGCCACCAGCGCGAGCGCGGGCAGGAAGTCGACGAGCGGCAGGAACCCGGCCCGCAGCCACGCCAACCGGAGGGACGTCGTGCGGACGTCGTCGGCTTCGTCGTCGAGCTCTCGTTCCTGGATCCGCTCCGAGCCGAACCCCTTCACCGCCCGCACGCCGGCCACGCTCTCCTCGACCACGGTGGTGAGGTCCCCGAGCTTCGACTGCAGTCTCGTCGTGACGGGCTGCATCTTCCGGCTGAAGCGCATCGCGCTGACGTTGAGCAACGGCAACGCTCCCAGCGCCAGCAGCGTCAGCGGCACGCTCTGCAGCGCCATCACCGTCACGACGCCGACGAGGGTCAGCGTGCTGGCGATCGTGAGCGGGATGAGGATGACGGCCTGGTTGATCTGGAAGATGTCCGTGTTCGCCCGGGCCATGAGCTGGCCGGTCTGGGTCTCGTCGTGGAACGCGAAGTGGAGCCGCTGGAGGTGCGCGAACAGCCGCTGCCGCAGGTCGGTCTCGGAGCGGTACGCGATGCGGAACGCGCAGAACCGTCGGAACCCCGACGACAGGCCCTGCACCACTCCGACAGCGACGATGACGAGCGAGTACACGAGGATGGCCTCGTTGTTGCCGGGCAGGATCCCGTTGTCGATCGCGCCGGCGGCAAGGAGCGGGACCGCGATCTTGGCCCCCGTCCAGGAGACGCCGGCGAGCACGCCGAACCCGAGCCAGGCCTTCTGGGACCCGAGGGTGCCGCGCATCAACCGCCAGCCGGCCCGTCGGACTTCGCGCTCGCGATCCACCTGCTCCCCCTCGACCCCTGCGCGCCCGCGGGCCGCCCGCCGTGAGGTGTCCGCGGGTGCGCGTACCGAGGCTACCAGCGGTGTTCCGGACCCCCGTCTGCGATTGCGAGACTGTCGCCGTGGACACGACACGCCGCCGCGGCCGCGCGACGTGGGGGGTCGCGGCGGTGGTGGCCGCCGCGCTCGTCTATGCCTGGATCGCGTCGGGCTGGCGACCGTTCACGCATCCGGAGGCGATCGCGGTCGCCGTCCCCATCGTCCTCGGCGGGATCGCGATGCTTCGCGCGCGTCCCGACGCCACCGACACCACCCGCCGGGGCACCTGGGTGTGGGCCGCGCTCTTCGCCGCGCTGTTGACGTGGGAGCTCGTCTCGTACCGGCTGTCGCCGCGGGTCGACCACCCGACACTCAGCTCGATCGCCGATTGGGCCATGAGCACCCACCCCGGTCGCTTCGCGATGTTCGCGGCGTGGATCGGTATCGGGTACTGGCTGTTCCGGCGGTGAGCTCGAGCACCGCCGGCTACGCGGTCTACGCGCTGATCGCCGCGGTGGCGATCGTCTGGGCCGCGATCACCTACCTGTTGCGCCCCCGGTTCGCCACTGTGGACGACGCCGTGACGCGCCTCGTGCGTCACCGGGTGGCACGGTGGATCGTGTGGGCCCTGTGGGCCTTCGTGGGCTGGCACCTGTTCGTGCGCGGCTCGGGCGCGTTCAAGTAGTGGTCCACCACCCTTCGCGCCGCGGTCTGGATCCCCGACCCCTCCGCTTCGAGCAGGGGGTGCTCGCGGTGGTCCTGCTCGTCGGGTTCGCGTTCGGGGCCGAGCTGCTGATCCCGGTGGTCACGGTGGTGCTGGCCGCGAGCGGCGCGGTGGGGCCCCGGCGGGCACCGTTGCCGCGGCTGTTCTCGGCAGTGGTCGGCGACCGTCTCGAGCCCCCCGACGCGTTCGTCGACCGTCAGACGGTGCGGCTGTCGGTGCTGGTCCAGACGGGCGCGCTGCTGATCGCGTCGCTCTTCGTCTTCCTCGGGCTCGGCTTCCTCGCGTGGGTCGTCGCGCTGGCCGTGGCGGCGACGGCCGCGTTCGACGCCGCCACCGGCAGCTGGGTCGAGGCCGGCTTCTACTGGCGGGTCGCCCGGCGACGCCGGCCGTAGACGTCAGCTCGTCGCGCGGACGACGAACAGCGTGACGACGGCGAGCACCACGAAGATGGGGAGGAAGAGCGCACCCGAGTCGCCGGTCGGGTCGCCCGTGGCGATGATCGCCAGCGCCAGCAACCAGGCGTTGCGCACCAGAGCGAGCGACGAGACCGGCCGCTCGATGGCGACCGCGCCGAAGCACGGACATGGCTTGCGGTCGCCGCTGCTGAGGTTGGCGACCACGACTCCCGTGAACAGCGCCAGGAGCGCGATCGCCGCGAACGCGGGGACCGGTGAGTACGGGAAGCCGAGGAGCGCGACCGCGATCACCAGCTCGACGGTCGGGACGACCACGGCGGCGGCGACCGACAGTGGGGCCGGGACGCCGATGGCCCGCATCTGGCCCGGCAGCCGTCCTGCTTCGTGCATCTTGGCGAACGCGGCGTAGCCGAGGACGATCGCCACGGTGACCCGGGCCGCGAAGACGAGCGCGTCCACGGTCAGCCCCAGGGGCCCGAAGCGCCCCACCGGTCGAGGAAGGACGTCTTCGAGATCGGCTTGCGCACGTTGGGGCCGAAGTTCCCCTGCGGGTAGCCCAACGGCACGCAGAAGTGGAACCCGACGTCGTCCGGGATGCCGAACATGCGGTGAAAGCGTTCCATGACGGAAGGGTGGAGCGTCGTCGGCACCGAGCCGATCCCGAGCGCGCGTGCGGCGAGCATCAGGTTCTGCACGGCGGGGATGACGGAGTCGGCCGGCCCGTCGTGCGCCGCCAGTGCGAGCACGATGCACGGCACCTCGCCCATCGCGTCGGACAGGCCGGCCGCGGGATGGAACCCGCGCGGGAGATCCTCGAACTTGCGGAACCCTTCGTCGTGGCGCTTCGCCCACCAGGCCTCGCGGTACAGCGCGCCGAAGTCCCGGATCGTGTCGGGGTCGGTCACGACGAGGAAGCGCGCCGGCTGCAGGTTGCCGCCGTTGGGCGCCCTGACCGCGGCTTCGAGGACGAGCTCCACGTCCTCGGGCGGGATCGGGTCGCGCTTGAACCGGCGAATCGCACGCTGGGTGAACATGGCCTCGCCGAGCGGCATCGACAGCCGGCTGGGATCCACCCGACGACCGTCAGCTGGTGAAGTGGCCGTAGCCGCCCCGATAGAAGATGAGCGGCCCGTCGTCGCCGAGGACTCCGAGCTCCTCCACGGCTCCGACGACGATCAGGTGGTCGCCGCCGTCGTGCTGGTCCCGGATCGTGCAGTCGACGTACGCAAGCGCGTCGTGCAGGATCGGCGAGCCGCTGGCCGACGGACGCCAGCCGATGCGGCTGAACCGGTCGGCGCCCTTCGTCGCGAACACCCGGCAGATGTCCTCCTGGTGCTCGTTGAGGATGTTCACCGTGAACTTGCCGGCAGCCTCGATCTTCGGCCACGTGCTCGACACCTTGGAGGCGCAGAACAGCACGAGCGGAGGATCGAGGGAGACCGAACTGAACGAGTTCGCCGACACGCCGATGGGCTCGTTGCCGTCCATCGCCGTGATGATCGTGACCCCAGTGGCGAAGTGACCGAGAACCGTCCGGAAGGACGGCTCGTCGGGCGGCATGAGCGTCTCGGCGCTCTCGCTCTCGGTCACCGCGTCAGGACGGAGCGCAGCTCGACGACGAGACCTTCGCGAGCTGCGAGCACCTCGACGCCGCCCGCGACGCGTTCGGCGAGCGCACTGCCGTACAGGTGCATGAGGTCGACGTTGTCGTCCGAGTGCGAGGGGCAGTGGTGGAACAGAACCAGGCGGCGCGCGCCCGCTTCACGAGCGACGTGGACGGCGTAATCGACCGTCGAGTGTCCGAAGTGACGCTTGTTCTCGTACTCCTCGCAGGTGTGCTGCGCGTCGTGGATCAGCACGTCGACGCCGTCTGCGAGGTCGAGGATCTCCGACGGCACGAAGTCGTCGGCGTCGTCCGAGCAACCCGGCCCGTGGTCGGACACGTATGCCACCGTGTGCCCTTCGAGGTCGACCCGGAACCCGATCGTCGGGCTCGTGTGTCGCACCCAGCGCGACCGGACCTTGGCGCCGTTGACGGCGAAGTCGTCGGTGGCGGTGTCGTGGAATCGCACGGTGCCGTGCAGCTCGTCCGGCGTGATCGGGAAGTACGGCTGCTGCATCACGCCGGTGAACACGGCGTCGAGCGGCCCCGACTCCTGCGCCGGGCCGTAGATGTCGAGCACGGCTTCGGCCTCCGAGATCGGACCGAAGAAGGGGAGGCCCTGGATGTGGTCCCAGTGCAGGTGGCTCAGAAGCACGGTCCCGTGGAAGGGCCCGTCGAGCTCGAGCGACTGGCCGCAGGGCCGCAGGCCCGTGCCCATGTCGAAGATGATCGGGTCGTGGCCGTCCGCCTCGAGCGCTACGCAGGACGTGTTGCCGCCGTACCGCACGTACTGCGGCCCCGCGCACGGCGTCGATCCCCGCACACCATGGAACGAGAGCTGAATCCCCCCGCGCACCCTTGGAGGATACCGATTGGGGGCCCGCCGAGAAACACGGGCCGCCCGAGGTCACAGCCCTTTTGTCGCCGTCGCAGGCTCCGGCTTTGCGGCGGCGGTCGGCAAAGCCGCCGCCGCCACGCCCTTTAGCTCAGGACCCGCTTCTTGAACCCGTTGATGCCCAGGTAGAGGAAGAGGGCCGCGAAGCCCGCGAGCGCGAGATACACCACCGCGAGCGACATGTGGTTGGCGGTGGTGAAGGCACCCCGGAAGCCCTCGCTCATGTAGACGAGCGGGTTCACGAGCACGAGCCACTTCAGCCACGAGAAGCCCCACACCTTGATCGGCCCCAGCGCGGTCCAGGAGTAGTAGACGCAGCCGAGGAACGTGATCGGGATGATGATCACGCCGAACATCATCGGCACCGTCCGGGGCTCGAACCGGGTCCCGAACGTGAGGCCGAGCGCCGAGGAAGCGACACACGCCAGCGGGACCAGCGTGAGCACCACCGGCCAGTTGAAGCTGAGGTGCACGTCGTTGGCGGGGACGACCGCAGCGATGGGGAAGACGAGGAGAGCGGCGATCAGTCCCTGGATCGCGCCCGACGTGACCTTGGCCAGCGCGACGAGCGACACGGGCAGCGGCGCCAGCACCCGGTCCTCGATCTCCTTCGTGTAGCCGAACTCCTGCACCATCGGCAGGGCGACCGACTGGATGCCCTGGAACAGGATCGTGATGCCGACGACGCCCGCGACGAGCAGGGTTGCGAAGGCCGACTGGGCGGCCGGTCCGCCGCCGCCGCCGACGCCCTGGCCGATCTTCGGGAACACGTACGTGAACACGAACACGAGCAGGAACGGCTGCAGGATCGTCCGCGGCAGGAACTCGTTGAGCGTCTTGCGCAACACGGTGAAGTCACGCAGCAGCAGGGCCCGGAACGCGGTCCCGCTGGCGGTGACGGTGCTCCGGCGGGCAGTCGTGAGCGCGCCGGTCGCGTCTTCGGTCGTCGTCGTCGACGTGGCGGTGGCCATCAGTCCCGAAGCTCCTTCCCCGTCAGGTTGATGAAGACAGTCTCGAGGGTGGGCTCCGCGAGCGACAGGTCCGTGACCGTGAAGCCGCCCTGTTCGGCGGCACTGATCACCGCAGGCAGGACGCCCTGGGAGCCGCTCACGCCGAGCTGCACCGTGCTGTCGACGCGAGTCGCGCGGGTCGCGCCCGGCACGCGCGCCTCGAGGAGACGTGCCAGCTCGTCGAGGCCGCCCTCGGCGGACACCGTCACGATGGTGTCGGCGCCGACGCCCCGCTTGAGCGCGCCCGGCGTGTCGAGAGCGAGGATGCGCCCGTGGTCCATGATCGCGACGCGGTCACACAGCTGGTCCGCCTCCTCCATGTAGTGCGTGGTGAGGAGGATCGTCTGCCCCTCGCCGTGCAGCTCCTTGAGGATCTCCCACAACGCGATGCGGCTCTGCGGGTCGAGGCCGGCGGTGGGCTCGTCCAGGAAGAGGATCGCCGGGCGGTGCATGACTGCCCGCGCCACCATGAGCCGCTGCGCCATGCCACCGGACAGCGCGAGCACCTCGGCCGACGCGCGATCGGCGAGCCAGAACTTCTCGAGCAGGCGGTGGGCTTCGGCTTTCGCGTCGCGCGCGCTCATCCCGAAGAAGCGGCCGTGGAAGTAGAGGTTCTCCGCCACGGTGAGCGACCGGTCGAGCGTGTTCGTCTGCGGCACGACGCCGATGGCCTGCTTGGCGAGCGCGGGATGCACGGTCACGTCGACGCCGCCGACGACGGCGTTGCCCTCTGTGGGGATGACCATCGACGTGAGCATGCCGACGGTCGTCGTCTTGCCGGCGCCGTTCGGGCCGAGCAGGCCGAAGATCTCGCCGTTGCGCAGCGAGAGGTCGAGGTGGTCCACCGCCTGCACGCCGCCCGGGAAGATCTTCGTCAGGCCCGCGGTGCGGATGACTTCTTCGGTGTCAGCGACTGTCCGCGACATGGACGCTGCTCCTTTCCGGCTCGGAGGCGCCGTCGGCGGCCGAGGCGTATGCGTGCAGCTTCTCGAGGGCTCGGGGGAGGACCTCCAGCTCACGGGAGGTCAGCTGCGACCGCAGTTCGGCGTCGGCCGCGCTCATGACGACCGCGAGCTGCTCGAACCGCCGGCGCCCCGCGGCCGTCATCGTGACCCGGACTACCCGCCGGTCGCGCTCGTCGCGGCGGCGGGCGACGAGGCCCGCGCTCTCGAGCCGATCGAGGTGCCGGATCACCGTCGGGGGCTCGATCCCCATCCAGCCCGCCAGCTCGCGCTGGCTGACGCCGGCGGCGGCTTCGGGACGCTGCAGCGACTTGAGCACGATCCAGTCGGTGACGCTCGCCGAGTGGGGCGCGAGCACGCGGTCCACCCACTCGTGCACCACCTTGTGCGTCAGCGCGAGGTGGCGACCCAGGAACTCGTCGTACTTCGACTCGACCACGACAAGAACGTTAGCTTCCTAATCATTAGGGTGCAATCGGTCCCCCGGGCCCTAGGCTCCCGAACATGGGGCCCGGGCGGATCAGCGCCAACGGCATCGACTTCGCCTACCTCGAGGCGGGCCCGGCGGAGGGGCCGCTGGCGCTGTGCCTCCACGGTTTCCCCGACCATGCCCGCACGTTCGAGGCGCTCCTCGCCGACCTCGCCGACGAGGGCTTCCACGCCGTGGCGCCCTGGATGCGCGGCTACCACCCCACGGGGCTCGCGCCCGACGGCAACTACCAGATCGCGTCTCTCGCGCTCGACGCGATCGCCATCGCCGACGCCCTCGCCGGGGACGGGCCCGCCGTGCTCGTGGGCCACGACTGGGGCGCGATGGCGGCGTACACGGCCGTGGCGCACGCGCCGGCGAGGTTCCGGCGCCTGGCCGACATGGCTGTGCCCCACGCGGCGGCGCTCGGCCAGCACCTCTTCGACCCCGCGCAGTTGAAGCGGTCCTGGTACCAGTTCTTCTTCCAGCTCCCGGTGTCCGACGCGGCGGTGGCGATGAACGACTTCGAGGTCGTCGATCAGCTGTGGCGGGATTGGTCACCGGGATTCCAGCCCGACCCCGGCTTCATGGCCGACCTGAAGAAGACGCTCGGTGCGCCCGGGGTGCTGCCGGCCGCGCTCGACTACTACCGGTTCGTGTACGGCTCGAAGGAAGCCGATCCCGCCCTGTCCGAGGTGCAGGCGGCGTACTTCCAGCCGATCCCCGTGCCGACGCTGTACCTGCACGGCACGGACGACGGCGTGATGGGCGCGGAGATCGTCGCCGAGGACGAGCTCCGCCCGCACTTCCCCGCCGGCCTCGAGCTCGTGATGGTGCCGGGCACGGGCCATTTCCTCCATCTCGAGGAACCCGACGTCGTCAACCACCGCATCGTCACCTTCCTGAAGGAGTGACTGCGCAGCCTGGCGCGCCGATGTAGCGGTCCCACAACGCGCGTACCGTGTCCGCCTGTTGCGGGAGCGCGGAGACGAGCTCGTCGCGCAGCTCCGCCGGCGTGATGATCCCGAAGGCGTGACGCGCCACGACGCCGCGAAGGGCGGCGATCGTCTCGTCGCCGCCGACCGAGGACGCCAGCGCGAAGTAGAGCTCCGGCGCCTGGTCGTAGATCAGCGAGCCGTACTGGTCCGCCGACGCGAAGGCGTTCGTCGGCCGGTCCGCGCACTCGGTCCTGACGCTGCTCGCGTCGCCCGGGCCGCCGTCGAGTGGCGCGCACCCGCTGCCGTCGGCAGCGGCCACGACACACATCGAGTACTGCGCCAGCGGTTCGTCGACGACCGGCGCGCGGATCGAGTCGTTCCCGACGAGCGCGTGCCACCACTGGTGCGCGAGCTCGTGGTCGATCGTCAACGCCGAGCTCCGGGGGCCGTCGGCCAAGCCGTCGATCCACACCGCGCCGGGCCACTCCATCCCGCCGGCGTCGGGGCCCAGCGACACACCGATGACGTCGAGCTCCGACCACGGGTACGGGCCGAACCGGTCGCCGAGCGCCTGGAGCGCGTCGGCGGCGACGCGGGCGGTGCCGTCGACGTCGATCGGCCGCGGGCCGATCACACGCACGGTGACGTCACCGGCGCGAGCCTCGGCCTGTTGCACGTTGCGCACAACCACGAGCGAGAGGTCGCGCAACGCGACTCCCGTATCGGTCACGGTCGTGTCGCCGCCCGTCTCCTGCCGGTCGACGGTGACGCCACCGCTGGCGACATCCCATCCCTTGGGCACCCGCACACGCGCGGTGATCGCGCCGGCGGCGAAGTTGCCGATGTCGCCGAAGCCGGAGAGGGCGGGATCGCCGTCGGCGCCGGGCGGCAGCCACACCGGGAACCAGTGGCCGAACTGACTGCTGTCGGCACTGCGGGACAAGAGCGCGATGGTCGCCTGCGTCAGCGGGCGTCCGTGCGTGGTCCCGGCGCGCGGGACGCGGTACGTGAAGCGAGCGCCGACGACGGTCTTCCCCGACGCCGCCTTCGGAGCGGGGACGGTGAGGAGCGCCTGGTCGAGGTGCGCCTGGGCCTTCCTGCCGTCGACGGAGACGTCGCGCACGGTGAGCCCGGTGTGGAGCGCCGGCAGCCCGGCGAGCATGCGGAACCGGAGGTCGCCGTGCTTCGGAGCCGGCACCTCGGCGCGCACGCGGCCGTCGACGGTGCCCGTCCGCGGATCGATCCGCGCGCTCAGCGCGTAGCGGGGCGCGCTGTCGAGCGGCTGTTGGTCGAGGTACGCACGGCCGCCGGGTGACAGCGACGGCGACGCCGGATCGAGCGCGGGGATCGGTGGGAGCGCGGGGAGCTCGTGCGGCCGTGCCGTCCCGGCCGCGCCGGCGGCGTCGACCGGCGCCAGGACGAAGAAGAGGAGTGACGCCGCGAGAGCAACCCGTGCGGCGCGGCCCATCCGCCGAGTCTGGCAGAAGGCGTTGTTCCCGAAGAGTCGGTGCTGTCAGCCGGGCTCCGGGCCGGCGGCGCGGGCTTCGTCGACGTGGGCCAGCGCGTCGCGCAGCTGCTGGATCCAGTCACCCTCGTGCTCGCGCACGAGCTGGACGCACCAGGCGAGCGCCTCGCTCCGGCTTCGGGCGACGTTCGCCTCGACCAGCGTGTCGAGCACGGCCCGCTCGCGCATGCGCAACCGGGTCATGACCGGGATGCTGAGAGTCGTGAAGACCTCCCGCTCCTCGCCGCACGCCACGCCCCAGGCCACCTTGCGGCCGAACTTGTCCTCGGCGTCGTCGGCGATGCGCATGCGGTGCTGGCGGGTCTCCTCGCGGAACGCCTCGATCCGCGCCCGCCGGGCTGCCGCCCGCGCGTCGGCATCGGCTCCTTGGGCCGCCTCGGGGTCGGGCAGCGTCCCGATCACGAGGATCTCGTCGCGGTCGTAGGTGATCTCGGGTGGCCCCGCGAACCAGCCGTCGGGCAGCCGGCCGACGAACCACCCCTGCGTGGTGCTGGAGACTTGTTTCATGATTACAAGATTACACCAGCTGCGCCCGGATGCCAGCCGCCACCGCCGCGGCCTGGGCCTCGCCGGCGTACTTGGTGCGGGGCCAGAAGAAGCCCCGCAGCCCGTCCTTCGGCCGCCGGGGGACGACGTGGACGTGGAGGTGGGGGACGCTCTGGCTCACGACGTTGTTCTCGGCCACGAAGCTGCCCGGCGCCTCCATCGCCGCCCGGACGGCGGCCTCGACCCGCTGCACCTGCCGGAAGAAGGGGCCGACCCGGGCCTCGGGGAGATCGGCCAGCGTCTCGATGTGGTCGCGGGGCAGGACGAGCGTGTGGCCGGGGAAGAGCGGCCGGTGGTCGAGGAACGCCACCACGTCGCCGTCGTCGAGGACGAAGTGGGCGGGGATCTCGCCCTCGATGATCTGGCAGAACTTGCAGCCGGGCGTCACTCCGCCGACGGGTACGGGCGCCGGCGCGGCTTCGCCGCCTCCCGCTTGAGCACCATCACCTTGCGGCGGAAGTAGCAGACCTCCTCGCCGCGCTGGTTGAACCCGCGCGTCTCCACCGCGACGACGCCACGATCGGGCTTGCTCCCGGACTCCTTCTTGTCCAAGACGGTCGTCTCGGCGTAGATGGTGTCGCCGTGGAACGTCGGCATCTTGTGCTTGAGCTCCTCGACCTCCAGGTTGGCGATGGCGGAGCCGCTCACGTCGGGAACGCTCATCCCGAGCACGAGCGAGTAGACGAGGTTGCCGACGACGACGTTCTTACCGAACTGGGTCTGGGTCTCCGCGTACCACGCGTCCGTGTGCAACGGATGGTGGTTCATCGTGATCATGCAGAAGAGATGGTCGTCGTACTCGGTGATGGTCTTGCCCGGCCAGTGCCTGTACACGTCGCCGGGCTCGAAGTCCTCGAAGTACCGCCCGAAGGGCCGTTCGTGCACCGTCATGGCGTGAGAGCTTACGATCTCCCGCTCCGGCCCAAGAAGGAGCACCTCATGTCGCAGGTCTCGTTGCTTGCCAGGTTCACGGCCAAGGAAGGAAAGGGCGACGAGGTCGTCGCCGCGTTCGAGCCGCTCATGGACCAGGTCCGCAACGAGCCCGGCACGCTCCTGTACGTCATGAACCGGGCGAAGGACGACCCCAACGTGTTCTGGTTCGCCGAGCTCTACGCCGACGACGACGCGTTCGCCGCCCACGGCAGCAGCGAGGCGATGGCCAAGGCGATGCCCGCTCTCGCCTCGCTGATCGCCGACAGCGAGCTCGTCGTCGGTGAGCCCGTCCTGGCCAAGGACTTCCCCGGGCTCGCGTTCTAGGGCGTCGCGCCGCCTCGTCGGTCGTCCGGGTACAGCACCATCTGCGTGCACCGTTGGAGGGCGATGGTGCGGCCGGTCGCCTCGTTGGTCACCGTCACGTCCCACACGTGCGTCGTCCGCCCGAGATGGGCCGGCGCGGCCTCGGCCACGACGGTCTCGCCCGGGCGGGCGCTCCCGACGAAGTTCGTCTTGAGCTCCACGGTCGTGAACGTCGCGCCCTCGGGGATGTTGGCGTCCGTGCCGGCCGCGCACATCGCGTCGGCGAGGCCGATCACGACCGGCGCCCACAGGTACCCGGTGCCGGCGACGAGCTGGTCGGTCACCTCGAGCCGGCCGCGCACCACGTTGCGCTCGACTTCGAGCACCTCCACACCGATCATCGACGGGAACGGCCCCCAGCCGTGCTCCTCGTTGAGCTGGCGCACCCACTCGGCGCCGGTGTTGCCCACGAGACTCAGAGCCGGTGGCGCTCGAGGAGGCCGCGCGCGATCACGAGGCGCTGGATCTCGTTCGTGCCCTCCCCGATGATCATCAGCGGCGCGTCGCGGTAGTAGCGCTCGACCGGGAGCTCGGTCGTGTAGCCGACTCCGCCGTGGATGCGCATCGACTCGGTCGCGATCTCGAACGCCGCCTCGCTGGCGAACAGCTTCGCCATCCCGGCCTCGACGTCGGTCCGCTCCCCCGCTTCTTTGCGCGCCGCCGCATCCTGCGTCATCAGGCGCGCCGCGTGGAGCTGCGTGCCCATGTCGGCAAGCTTCGTCTGGATGGCCTGGTGCTGGGCGATGGGCTTCCCGAACGTCTCACGTTGCTGCGCGTATTCGATCGCGGCGTCGAACGCGGCCCGTGCCACGCCGACCGCGCGGGCAGCGATGTTGATGCGACCCACCTCGAGCGCCGAGAGGATGAAGTGCTGCCCCCGACCCAGGCCCTCGCCACCTCCGAGCACGGCGTCGGCGTCGACGCGATGGTCGTCGTACGTCATCTCGACGGTCTCGATGCCCTTGTAGCCGAGCTTCCCGATGTTGCGGCTCACCGTGATCCCGCCGAAGCGCTCGGCGCCGGGCTCCTTCTCGACCATGAAGCACGTGATGCCCTCGTCGGTGCGGGTCGCCAACGCCACGAGGCCGGCGCGCTGGCCGTTCGTCACCCACATCTTCGTGCCCGTGATGCGGTACTCGTCGCCGTCGCGCACGGCGCGGCACGTGATCGCGCTGGTGTCGCTGCCGGCGTCGGGCTCGGACAGCGAGAGCGCGCCCCGGATCTCGCCGGCGGCGAGCCTCGTGAGCCACCGCTTGCGCTGCTCGTCGGTGCCGTTCGCCTTCAACAGGTTCGCCGTCATGACGTGCGTGTTGAGCACCCCCGACAGCGACATCCACCCCGCCGCCAGCTCCTCGATCACCCCGCAGTACGTCGGCAGGTCGAGGCCCAGCCCGCCGTACTCCTCGGGGATGGTGACGCCGAAGAGGCCGAGCTCGCGCATCCCGTCGACGATCGCCACCGGGTACTCGTCGGCGTGCTCGAGGTCCGACGCGACCGGCACGACCTCCCGCTCGACGAAACGGCGCACGGTGCCGACGAGCTCGGCCCGCACCTCGGGGTCTGTCACCACGCGTCCGAGCCTAGGCGTCGTTCCCCAAGGCGGCGGCGAGCTCGGCGCGGCTGCTGACGCCGAGCTTCTCGTAGGCGCGCTGCAGGTGGTTCTCCACCGTGCGCGTCGACACGACGATCGTCTCCGCGATCTCGCGGCTGGTCATCCCGCGCGCCGCCAGCGTCGCCACCTCCCGCTCCCGCTTGGTGAGAGCCGCCGGCTGCGGGCCGGTCTCGAGCGCCGGGCTGCGCGCCCCTTCGCAGCGCTCGGTCAGCGTGCGCGCCCGTTGCGCCGACGCCGACGCCCGGCGGCGTAGCCCTTCACGCCCGTACAAGGTCGACGCCTGCGTCGCGGCCTCGGCGGCGAAGAGCCACGCGCCGATCGCCTCGAACGCCTCCGACGCGCCGTCGAGTCCAGGCGCGTCGCTCTTGCTGAGCGCGGTCGCGTGCGCGAGCCGGGCCGGCATCAGCTGCCCGTCGACGTGCTCGGCGACGCGTTCGAGATGCTCGACCGCCTCCGCCGGCTCACCCAGGCGGGCGAGGTCGTGGATCGCGCCGGCGGCGAGCGCGTACTGGCCGTTGTCGACGCCGGCGTCGGCGGCGGCGTGCAGCATGCCGAGCGCACGCCCGTGCTCGCCCCGCAGCCACGTGTACCAGGCGCGCCCGCGCTCGATGTCGACGTCCATCATGCGGATCGGCGTCGGCGGCTCGGCGTCGAGGTCATCCAGCGCGGCCTCGGCGCCGTCCAGGTCGCCGCGCAAGGCGAGGGCGTGTGCCAGACCGCCGAAGCTCCAGCGGGCACTCGGGTGCGCAAGCTCGCCCCACAGCACGGCCGCTTCGCGCAGCCATCGCACGGCGGTCTCGACCCGGCCCTGGAGCAGACAGGTGCGACCGAGCATGACGGTGAACCACCCCTGCCCCTCGAGCACCTGCGACTCGACGGCGCCGTCGTACCCGGCCTCGGCGGTCGCCTTGGCCTCTTCCAACCGGCCCGCCTCCGTGAGCGCCAGGGCGCGCGCCACGAGGTACACGCCGGGCCCGGCCATCTGCACCTGGTTCCCGAGCTCTATGCGCAGCTCGAAGGCGCGGTCGGCGACGCGGATGGCATCCGCGGTGCGACCGGCCAGCGCGAGCGCGGTGCCGGCGGCGAGCGCGGCCTTCACGACGACCCGCCCCGGGTGGCGCGTCTCGTCGAGCAAGGGCTCGGAGAGCGCGAGGGCCTCCGTCATGTCGGCGGCGAACACGGCGTGCACGGCACGCTGGGCGGTCAGCTCGGCGCGCAGGTCCGGGTCGCGGACGGCGCGCTCGGCTGCCAGCGTGACCTCCTCGGCCTCCTTGGTGCGGCCCAGGCCCCGGAACAGGTTGCCGACGCGCGCCTCGGAGATTTGCACCCGCTCCTCGTCGTTGCGCGCGTCCGACTCGACGGCGCGCAACACCTCCTCGGCGTCGTCGTGCTCGCCCAGCGTGTCGAGCATGTTCCCGAGCAGGTGGCCCGCCTCGATGCCCGCGCCCGCCTCCCACGCCGCCGCCGCCAGCCGGCGCGCTAGGGGGAAGTCGAACGCGAACGCGGCTTGCCGCGCCGCCGTCATCAAGAGGTGCTCGTGCTCGGTGTCGCCGCTCTCGAGGCGCCACACCCCCACCCGCAGCGCGTCCTCGGCGGAGAGCTCTCGGACGTCGGCGCCCTCGACCGCGTCGGCGAGCAGCCGACAGATGCGCTGGTAGCGACCTGACGGCAGCTCGGCGCGCAGCACCTCGCCGTAGAGCGGGTGCGCCATGCGCACCTGGCCGGCGTTGCCGTCGGCTTCGATGTCGACGAGCGCGCGCGCTTCGAGCCGCTCGATGCACGACCGGTCCGTGAGCGCGTCGATCGTCGCGAAGGTGACGGGCTCGCCCACGCTGACGACCTCCAGTGCGTGCCGCTCGGCCTCGTCGAGCGTGCCGAGCCGCATGCGGACGAGCTCGGTGAGCCGCGGCGACGCCGACAGCGAGCCCTGCAGGCGCCACATGCCGCGCACGTCGGTGAGCGATCCCGAGGCGACGGCGGAGAGGATCAGCTCCCGGAGGAACAGGACGTTGCCCTCACTCGTGGTGCGCAGCGTGTGGACCGTGGTGCCGTCGACAGGCCCGCCGAGCACGTCGGCGGCGAGCATGGCGACGTCGGCGACCGTCAACGGCGACACCTCGATGCGATCGAGGAGCTCGTCCTTCCAGAGCATCACGACCGATTCCGGTGCCGGTTCGCCGGTGCGCAGCGTCACGACCGGGAACACCCCGCTGTTCAGGACGAGGTGCAGGAGCAGCGCCGCCGACGCGTCGTCGAGGTCGTGGGCGTCGTCCACCACGAGCAGCAGGCGCCTGCCGTCGGGATCGTCGAGGATCGCCTCGGCGAAATATCTCAGCAGGTCGCCGCGGCTCTCGGACTCGCGGCTCGTCGCCGGCGGGAGCAACGCCGCGAACGCTCCGTAGGGAATGGTCGCCGAGCTTCGGTTCGCCCGCACGTGGGCGGTGCGGTACCCGTGCTGGGACGCCAAGCTCAGGCACTCGAACGCCAGACGGGTCTTGCCGACGCCGGCCGGCCCGGCGAAGAGCACACCGCCCGCCCCGCCGTCCATGGCCGCGGCCACCTGGGTGAGCTCCGGGACCCGGCCGACCAACGGCCATGTCGCCGTGTTCACGACGGGGGCGTTTCGTCGTGTCCCTGCCCGCGGACCACGGGCGGGAGTCTCCCACGCCGCCGCCTCGCGCGACGGTGAACCTCAGGGGAATCAAGGCCTGCGCCGGTAGGTTGGAGCGCAGGGATGATGTACGGAGCTTTGCGCGGCTTCCGCCGCGATCCGGACGAGTTCGCAGGGAAGCACGTCGAATGGGCGCTCATGCGGCGCGTCCTCCGCCTGGCGCGCCCGTACCGCTGGCTCCTGATCGGGTTCCTCGTCACCGCGGTCGCGGCGGCCATCACGACCGCGATCCCGCCGCTGCTGTTCCGGGCCCTGCTCGACACGGCCGTGCCCGAGAAGAACCGGACCCTCGTCGCCTGGCTGGCCGTCGCCGCCGTCGGCCTCGCCGTCGCCAACGCTCTGCTGAGCCTCTGGCAACGCTGGTACTCGGCCCGCATCGGCGAGGGGCTCATTTTCACCATGCGGGTGAAGCTCTTCGACCACATCCAGCGGATGCCCGTGTCCTTCTTCACCCGCACCCAGACCGGCGCGCTCATGTCGCGCATGAACAACGACGTCATCGGCGCCCAGCAGGCCATCACGAACACGCTGGGAACAGTGGTCGGGAACGTCATCTCGATCGCGGTGACGCTCACCGTGATGTTCGGTCTCGAGTGGCGCTTGACCGTCCTGACGCTGCTCGTGCTGCCCGCGTTCATCATCCCGGCCCGGCGCATCGGGCACCACCTCCAGCGCATCACCCGCGAGGGCATGCAGCTGAACGCTTCGATGAACAACACGATCGCCGAGCGGTTCAACGTGGCCGGCGCGCTCGTCGTCAAGCTGTTCGGCAAGCACGACCGCGAGTTCGACCAGTTCGAGCGGCGTGCCGAGCGCGTCCGCGACATCGGCGTCTCCACCGCCATGTACTCGCGGGTGCTGTTCGTGGCGCTCGGCCTCGTCGCCGCCGTCGGCACCGCCGTCGTGTACTTCGTCGGCGGCAACCTCGTGATCTCTGGCACCCTCTCGATCGGGACGGTCGCAGCCTTCGTGATCTACGTGACGCAGATCTACACACCGCTCACGCAGCTCACGAACGCCCGGGTCGACGTGCTGACAGCGCTCGTGTCGTTCGAGCGGGTGTTCGAGGTGCTCGACTTCGAGCCGATCGTCACCGACCGCCCGGGCGCCGTCGACCTCGTCACGCCGAAGGGGCGTGTGGATCTGGAGCACGTCTGGTTCCGCCACCCGCCGGCCGCGGTCACGTCGTTGCCGTCGTTGGAGGAGGGCGTCGTCGTCGCGGATGAAGACGACGAGGGCGGCAGCGGCTGGATCCTCCGGGACGTGTCGTTCGCGGTGGAGCCCGGCGAGCTCATCGCGCTGGTCGGGCCGTCCGGGGCCGGCAAGACCACCACCGCACTGCTCGTGCCGCGGATCGCCGATGTGAGCGAGGGCCGGGTCCTCGTCGACGGCCACGACGTGCGCGACCTCACGCTCGAGTCGCTGCGCGACGCCGTCGGCTTCGTCATGCAGGACCCGCACCTCTTCCACGACTCGATCAGCAACAACCTCCGGTACGCGCGTCCAGACGCCACCGACGACGAGCTCGTCGCCGCGTGCAAGGCGGCCCGGATCAACGACCTGATCATGAGCCTGCCCGAGGGATACGGCACGATCGTCGGGGAACGCGGGTACCGGATGTCGGGTGGCGAGAAGCAGCGGCTCGCGATCGCGCGCATGTTGCTGAAGGACCCGGCGATCGTGATCCTCGACGAGGCGACGTCACATCTCGACTCCGAGTCGGAGCTGGCGATCCAACGGGCGCTCGCCGACGCGCTGCAGGGCCGCACCGCGCTCGTCATCGCGCACCGCTTGTCGACGATCGTGAACGCCGACCGCATCCTCGTCATGGACGACGGCCGCATCGTCGAGCAGGGACGCCACGAGGAGCTGCTGCGCCGCCGCGGGCTCTACTCCGATCTGTACCGCACGCAGCTCGACCGCGCCGCCGAGCCGGCGTAACGCGCGCCCCGGTCGCGACACGGACCGCCGGTACGCTCACGGCATCTGGCGTCGCATCATCCCTCTCGGCGCGGTGGTCGCGCTGCTCGGCGCCGGGGTGGCGTTCACGCTTGCGGGACCTCTGCGCGACCGCGGTGACGGGGCCGAGCGCCGGGCGACCACGGCGACCTCCACCGCCGCGCCCGTCACCGGCGTCGCCGCGCCGGCATGTCGAACGCCGCTGAGCGCGGCCGACCCGCTGCGACTCTGGATCGGCGGCGACTCGCTGGCCGGCTCGCTCGGCCCGTCGCTCGGCGACCTCGCGGGCAGGACGGGCGTCGTCCAGCCGGTGGTCGACTCCCGCGTCTCGAGCGGGCTGGTCGCGCGCAACTTCCTCGACTGGCCCGTGCACAGCGGCAGGGACATGTCGCTCTACGACCCCGAGGTCGTCGTCTTCATCATCGGAGCCAACGACGCCAAGAACATCGACAACGGCACCGAACGCGACCCGACGTGGCGGGCGCAGTACGCGGCGCTCGTCGAGGAGATGCTGACCGTGCTGCGCGGCAACGGCCGCGCGGTGTACTGGGTCGGCGCGCCGGTCATGGCCGACGCCGACTATTCGCAACGCGTGCAGGGCGTCGACGACGTGTTCCGAGAAGTGGCGGCGCAGCATCCGGAGGTTACGTACATCGACGCGTACTCGCTCTTCTCCGGCCCGGACGGGTCGTTCGCTCCGACGCTGCCCGTCCCGGGCGGCGGCGTGACGCGTGTGCGGGCGGGCGACGGCATCCACTTCACGCCCGAGGGCGGCGACCTCCTCGCTCAGCGCGTGTTCGAACGGCTCGACGCCGCGTGCAGGGTCACCGAGCAGGCGGTGCGGGGCGTCACGAAGCCGACCATCGAAGCCCAGGGCAGTACGTCGGTTCCCGGCACGCGGCGAGGACCGACCACCTCGACCACCCGCCCGCCGGGCGGATAGGCGGGTAGGGAGGCCCGCCGCGGCCGTCGGTAGTCTCCCCGCCATGACCGCTGGTCTGGAAGCGGCGGCGGCCGCCGTCGACGCCGCCGCCGAGCTCACGGCGACCGCCTCGGAGCACCTGGCGCGGGGCTCCGCCGAGGACGGGCGCATCTCCGTCGCCAAGCTCGACCGGCACCAGGTCCTGGCTTACGACCTCGCGCACGCCGCCAGCGCCATCGAGGGGTGCCGCGTGATGCTGGACTACGGCGGCCACGGAGAGCTCGAGGCGATGCTGGCGGGCGCGTATGTCGCCGATGCCGTCGCCGACGTCGCCGCCAGGATCGTGGCGCGCGACGAGGTCTGGGGCGTGTCGCCCCGCGTGCTCACCCCCGCCCTCGACTTCGTGGCCGAGCGGCGCTCGCCCGAGTTCCTCGAGTCGATCGCGGCCCGTCTCCCCAAGGACGGCACCGGGCCCACCCACCTGTCCGACGACTTCGAGCTCGTCCGGGAGACCTTCCACCGCTTCGCGGAGGAGAAGGTGCGGCCCGTCGCCGAGCACGTCCATCGCACCAACGCCGACATCCCCGAGGACGTCATCGCCGGTCTGGCCGAGATCGGCGGGTTCGGTCTGTCGGTCCCC
>Ga0066388_100000422_pt1 | contig 19725 bp, 16 predicted proteins | sample PanSoiMetaGPlot6_FD_64539 | JGI IMG/M metagenome (GOLD analysis project Ga0066388, IMG submission 64539) | Tropical forest soil microbial communities from Panama analyzed to predict greenhouse gas emissions - Panama Soil - Plot 6 (Hybrid Assembly) | ecosystem: Environmental > Terrestrial >... | reverse complement strand
CTGGACGACATTGCCAAAGAGGCTGAGGTGGGAGCGGGAACGCTGTACCGCCACTTCCCAACCCGAGATGCGTTGATCGAGGCCGTCTATCACACCGAAGTGGGAAAGTTGGCCGCAGCCCAACGGGAGCTTTCCGCAAAATTGCCTCCCGTCGAGGCATTGCGCGGCTGGATGTTGCTCTTCGTGGACTACATCGCTGCGAAACACCTTATCGCCCCTGCTCTGAACACGTTCGTCGGCGGCCCTTCGAAGCTGTATGAAAGTTCCCGCAGTCAGATCCAAGGAGCGATTGAAGCGCTGGTGAAGCGCGCCATCCAGAGCGGTGACGTGCGCGAGGACATCGAGCCATTCGATCTGCTTCGCGCCCTAATCGGCGTTTCCAACGTCGCTTCCACTCCCGATTGGCAGCAAAGTGCAAAACGCCTCGTGGACATCCTCATCACCGGCTCCCGCACGAGTCCAAAGGCATAAGCAACCCACGATAACTTGCAGCTTGGGACGTCCTGAGTCCGGAACTTTGCTACTGAATTTGGATTCGAGCGTAACGAGCAAATTTTCGCTGGCAATCGATTCCAGACTGGCGGACCGCTTTGAATTCCGTCGAATTCCGGACTTTGTCGAATAAGGGGTCGCGATCCACCGAGGGATAAATGCAGAGATCGCGCTCGGAAGCGGCACGCAGCAAGCGAATCGCCGCATCCTTCTTTCCGGCAAAGGCTTGCATGGCGGCCCCGAAATACCAGGCATCCGTGAAGGTGAGGCTGCGGAAGCTAGCTTCCGATTCCTTTGCCGTCTCAGCACATTTCGCGGTCGATGAATCCGGCCAGCAGTCGCGAATCAATTCGTAACCCTTGCCTCCGGGTATCATCTTCAATTTGGGCAACGCTTCTTCTACCTTTCCCTCCCGCAGCAGAATCTGACCCAGCATCATCGTGCTGAACTCTCCCGGTGAATGTTCGATTTCCTGGCGTGCCTTCGCAAAGTCCCCCATATGTATGTAAAGCACGTAGCAAGGAGCGCTGTAGAGATCCGGGTCGAGCTCGCGCATGGTCTCGCATTCGCGGGCGGCCTCCTCGAATGCGCCTGCCGCGCGCAGTACTTCAGAAAACGCGAGATGGACCTCAGCCCGCCGCGGCCACCTTCGAGCCAGCTCTTGCACCCGCGCAAAGCTTTCAGAAAGGTCTCCATAAAAAGTCCCGACCTCGATTAACTCAGTCGAGACAAACAGCAGCCCGGGATCGAGTTCATGGGCCCGCTCGTAGGCCGTAACCATTTTCTTGTACATCTCCTCTCCGCCGCCGCCTTGGTTGGCTTCAAGGAAATAGCGCAACCCAAGCGTCATCCAGGCGGGCGCATACCCCGGGTCCAGCTCGACCGACTTTTCGAGAAGCGGAATCGCTTCCTTGTTGCGCGCCATATTCCAGTAGGAGCTGTCCTGGCTACGCAGGTAGAGTCCGTAAGCTTCGTAGTTTTTCGGTTTTGTGACGGAGAGCTGGACATCCTGCACGCCGAGGGCAGGCAGGAGACCCTTTTGCAACGAGCCTGTTAATTGTTGACGCAAACTAAAGATGTCGTCCGCAGGTACCTCAAACGAGACGCGCCAAATCATTTCGTCTTTGGCAACATCAACACCCTCGAGCGTTACCCCGAGGCGATCCCCCTGGCGAAGAAAATGGCCAGTAACGACCTTTGCCACGCGCAGTTGCTCGCCCGCACGGTGTGGGTCGACGTTGCCCCCGGCAAACTGCTGGGACATGCTAAAAGGGCGCACGCTCAACGTAGGTGCGTAGCTGAGTGTGGTGACGGCTTCATCCGGCAGCGCCATCGCCAGGTAGTCCAAACTATTGTCCGTTGAGGCGTTGTGGAATGGCAGGACCGCCACAGTTGTAGGCCGCGAAATCGTGCGCGTGATTCCCCTGTCTGCCTTCATGAGGTACCAACCGACCGCACTCGCCAGAACTAGCACAGTCAAAACCACACCAACCACGACGCGCCTAACCGTCAGAGATCCTGCGGCACGCGCCCACGCCATGTGCGCAACCTTGCCTTCATGTAAATCGCGCTGCAGCCGCCCCAGATTCGCTTTCAATTCGGACACGGTCTGGTAGCGTTCGCTGGACTTCTTTTCCAGCGCTTTAGACGCAACGCCATTGAGTTCAGCAGGGAGCTTGTGATTTGCGCGAGATGGAGCATTCGGCTGGGCATGCAAGATCGCATCCGTTAGCGCTGCGGTGGTCTCTCCCTGGAATGCCTGAACGCCCGTAGCCATTTCATAAAGTAGCGCACCGAATGCCCAGATATCCGTTCGGTTATCGACGTGCTTCCCTAACACTTGTTCAGGTGCCATGTAAGGGAGGGTGCCAACAACGGCTAAACTCTCGGTGAAGGTTTGAGTCAGCGTGGCATCGTCGTAAGCGGGCAACGACTTGGCGAGACCAAAGTCGAGAATCTTTACTTGGCCTTCTGAGGTTACGAAAATGTTGGCAGGCTTTATGTCTCGATGGACGATGCCTTTTCCATGGGCGGTTTCCAAAGCGTCGGCGATTTGAATTCCCAGGCGGAGTGCTTCACTGATTTCGAGAGGACCGTCGCGAAGGCGGTGCTTCAGGGTTTGACCCTCGAGATATTCCATCACAAGGAAGGGGCGACCTTCATGCTCGCCGACGTCGTATACCGTGCAGATGTGGGGATGGTTCAAAGACGAGGCAGCGAGCGCCTCACGCTGAAAGCGTTCGAGCGCACGGGAATCGCCGGCGAGTTGGTCAGCGACAAACTTGAGGGCAACGAAGCGGTGCAAGCGGCAATCTTTGGCCTTGTACACCACCCCCATGCCGCCGCCGCCCAACTTCTCAAGAACGGCGTAATGAGAAATTGCCTGGCCGATCATGGCGAGGGCCTGGAATGGAAGCGATGTTAGGTGCGTGTTCGTCGTTAGTCAACTTCGGCATGCCTTTGCGGTCAAGCCGATGGGTCAAGAGGAATTTCTTACTTAATTGTTATAACTATTTCGGATATACTCTCTCGTAAAAACGGCACCTCAAGTGCGCTAACTCTTGAAGAATCGGCAGATCCGCAACTCCTAAACCACCCACTCTTTCCAGTCTCCGAATCCAAGGACTGTTTTCCACAGGCTAGGCGTACTGTCATGGACAAGCCAATTTCAGGGCGATACTCTATTACCTCCCCGCTCCGTAGGGGAGCCCTCCGCGGGCTCTGGAGCACTCAGAAGTCGAGGTCGTTCGTTATGGCAGCAGTGATTCCGCTTCCAGCCAAGGCTGCGGAAACTAAAGGCCTGTTGTACTGGATGGAGCGCGTGCTCGAAGAACGCGAGCGCGCCATGACTTCTCCTAACGAAGAGGCCGTGCACGATTTGCGGGTGGCCCTGCGCCGCTGCCGTTCCCTTGCATCAGTTTTTGAGGAAGTCGATCCCCATCCCGCGTGGCGCGCGCTGCGCAAAACAAGCAAGAAGCTTTTTCGTAGTCTTGGTGTGATTCGCGACGCGCAAGTGCAGGAAGCATGGACGCTGAAACTTGCCGGCGCCGAGGACGCTCTGCGCGGACAGATTTTGTACGCCCTGAAAGCCCGGCGCCTAAGGCAGGAGCGCGACGCGAAAAAGAGTGCCGCCAAATTCGACGAAAAATATTGGGTGCGCCTGGCGCGGGAGTTGCGACCACGCGTGCGTATGCTGTCAGCGGATGGCGACGCGGCGTTATGCCTCGCGTTGGAGCGGCATAGCGAGGCAGCCGAGCTGCACCGGCGCGCGTTGCGCACGGAAAAGATGAAGCCATGGCACGAGTTGCGCATCGGCATCAAGCATTTCCGCTATACCATGGAGAATCTCCTCCCGAAGTTGCACGGCGCATGGGCATCGGATTTGAAGCGCCTGCAGGACTTGCTTGGCGACGTGCACGATTTGGACGTGCTGGCCGAAACAGTGCGCGCAACTGCGGCGGACTCGACTTCGGTGACAAAGTGGCAGGAAACGATCGCCCGCGAACGCAACGAGAGAATCGAGACATACCGACAGTTGACGCTGGGCACAACGAGCTTGTGGAATCAGTGGCGCGCGGGGCTTCCCACGAACGGACGAGTGGCGGAAGTCGCAGAAGCGCGATTGCGCGTGACGGCACGGGCCGCGAATCCCAATTTCTCAAAAACGGCGAGCGAAGGCCGCCTCGCGAAAAAGATTTACAGAGAGCTGCAGCGCGCGCAATTTGCGCCAGCCGTAAAACAAAGAGAGCTTGAGGTCATAGTGCGCGCAGCGGCGATGCTTCATGGCATCGAACCGGAAGGAACAAGAAAAGCCGCAAACAAGGACGCGCGAAGATTTCTGGCAGAGCTGCCGCCGCCTCCCGGATGGAGCCTGGAAGATTGGCAACTACTCGCGCTGATTGTGCGGTATCACCGCGGCGCGACACCTTCGTCCGATAGCGGCAAATTTGCGAAATTGGAAGGAGCGCAGCAAAGCAAGTTGCTGGTGATCGCGGGTGTGTTGAGAGTTGCGCGAGCGTTACGAAAGACAGGGGTACAGCCGGCCGCGAAAATTCGCGTGGAAACAAAGACAGATTCCGTCGCACTTTTTGTCGAAGGATTTTTGGAAGGACAACCGGTACCGAAAGGGTTTGCTGTGGGAAAGCAGATGCTCGAAAGCGCATCAGGCAAAACGATTGCGGTCCGGGGCTTTGAGAAACTGGCGCCCATGCTGCCGCTGGAATTCCCCGCCGCAAAGGAAGAACCACTGAAAGCCAGCGCTGACTAGACTCTTTCAGGGGACGTATTAACGGCTTGCTTTCTTCAGAAGCTTTGGCGTCGCCAGCCAGACCAAAGTTCCCGCCGGCGGCGCTACCCGACGCAATTCAAGACAGGCTACGCCCGCCTTTTTCAAACTCGTGGCGTCGCGTTTGCAGGCGAGAACGGTGGAAACCAGCTCATCCATATGTGGCGCGTGTCCAAAACAGAAGATGGACTCCACTTCTTTGTTTTTTGCGAGCTCGCGAAAAAACGCGCCTGGCTCGGAGCCTGGAAGAAGCAAATTCGTTTTGCGGATCTTTTGTTTTGGATATTTGAAAGCAGCGGCAAAAAGTTCTGCGGTTTGCATTGCACGAACATAGGGGGAAGAAATAAATAAATTGGATTTTTCCACGAGCGACGCGACGCCACGCGCAACTTCGCGCGTTTTTTTGATTCCCTCTTCCGTCAAATAGCGTTCCGCCTCGGCGGGACATTTCGGATCCTCGCGATCTATCGCAATTCCATGACGCACGAGATAAAGCAGCATTTTCTCTCCAAACTTCGTACTTCAAAATTCTACAACGACGCTTGCGCACCGACAGGACGAAAATACAAACGAACGTGAAATTCATGCTCGAAGAGTTCTGCGCTGCGATTTGCATCGCGAATATCTTCGGCGGCGTCGCCGCGCGTCGCAAGCTGCAAACCGACTGCGCCGCGCTGGAACTTTGCTTGAATGGCAGTGATACGCTGCCGGTGTGAATGATCCAAACCTTCCGCAATGCGAAGAATTGACGCGAGGCGGCGGGCCAGCTGCTTGTCCGGATTGTTGAGCGCGCCGTAAGACGAATGATTACTGGAAGGATCCGCCTTTCGATTGTGGTAACGCACGACTGCAGCGACGAGATTGCGATCACGGCCGGTGAGGCCGGAAATGTCCCCGTTAAGGGTGAGGTATTCGCCGTGCTTGTGGTGGCCGCGATTGCTGACGGTGTGGCCGACATCGTGAAGCAACGCCGCAGACTCGAGAAGAACCCGAGATTCGGAAGGAAGATGATGAACGGGCTGAAGCTGATCGAATAGCCGAAGACTCAATTCGCGGATGTGTTCGGCGTGGCGGCGGTCACTGTCGAGGCGGCGTGCAAAGGCGCGCGTTCCAACGAGAAGTTGACGTGCGTTCGAATCGTAACGGTGCGGTTCTTTGCGGGAGAATGCTTCGCGCGCAATTTCGCGCAGCAAGCCTTCGCGAATGCCGACGCGAGGGATGGAGAATGTGCGCAGGTTCAAGTAGCGGCCGAGCGTGAGGAAAATCAGACCGGCGATGCCCATGACATCGGCGCGATCGCGGCGGACGCTGAATGTTTTCATGCGTGATTCGACGTCGCGACGCAAAAGATCGGGTAGCCGTTCGCGAAGGAGAGTTAGTTCGAGAGTAGAGAGGCCATGTTCGCGCGGACCGGGGGCGAGCTCAGCGAGAGCTTCCGCGTTTCCGCCGAGGGCGACGGCAAGTTCGCCGCCGAGATTCGGACGAGGATTGAGCTTGGACTCGAGAAGAGCGCGGAGATATTTACGCACCTGATCGGCTTGCGCAGGAGAGATGGGGCCAGTGATACCAAGCGTGGTCATCAAGCGAACTGTGCCGACGGGAAGTTGTGCGGACTGAACGACGTTGTGGTCGCGGAGAATGCTGACTTCAAGGCTGCCACCACCGAGGTCGGCGACGCAACGCAGAGGAGACTCCGGACCGAGCGCGGCAAAGACTCCTTCCCTACCGAGACGCGATTCTTCCGCCGAGTTGATGACTTCGAGACGGATTTTGGATTTTTGGCGGATGCGGTGAACGAAAGCATCACGATTTTGCGCTTCCCGCGAAGCGCTTGTGGCGACGGCGCGGTAACGAGTTACGCCGAATTCGTCCATCACTTGCTTAAAATGACGAAAAGCCTTGGTTCCCTTTTTGAAAATCTCTTCGCTGAAGCGATGGCGGACAAAAACACTTTCGCCGAGGCGAAGCGGGTAGCGTTCGTCGAGGAGGGGTTCGAGGTCGATGGCGGAGTGGGCTCGAGCGACGGAAAGACGGACTGCGTTCGAACCGGCATCAATCGCGGCAATGTGAACCGGCTCTGGCATTCGCGGTTATCAGCGCCAAAGATGCGCGAGAGCGGACGAAGGGGCGTATTTCGTGCCGCGAATGCCGAGATGCTCCGCGATACGCTGACGCAAAAGTTTGTTCACCGTGGGCACGCTGGCCTCGCCATCGAGTTCGATGAAATTGTATTTCTTGGCCTGGGCTTCAAACTCGCGCTTAATCATCGTCTGATAGCGGATGAAAGACCAGTACAAATCGTGAGATAGAGACATATCGCGGCCGGCTTCCCAGTAGCTGATGGCTTGTGCTTTTTTGAATTCGCGGCCGAAGGCGGTTTCGGGGCGAACGTTGAGCCAGAAAGTGAGGTGAGGGCGAAGTGCCATGGCGTAGAGACCGCTGAGATAGTCGCGGTTGATTCCGCGAACGACGCCCCGGGCGATGAGCGTAAAGACATAACGGTCAGCAAGAACGACCGCGCCGGATTTGAGCGCGGGAACAATGCGATGCTCGATCTGATCGAAAAAGTCGGTGGAGTACATCAAGGCAAGAGTGAGGCGGGTGACAGCGTTTTTGGCGAGCAGCTGGTCGATGTCGCGGCCGACAAGATTCGAACGGCGGAGGCCGCTGGTCTGGACAGAAAAACCTTCGGACTCAAGCCACTCCTGAAGTAAGGAGATTTGTGTGGAGCGACCGGAGCCGTCCATGCCTTCGATGACGATGAGACTGCCGCTAATTTCACTGGGATCGAAGCCGACAAGTGGCTCGCCAAAGAATGGCAGCGACGCCTCCTCCTCGAGGGGAGGCATAGGAGGTTTCGCGGCGACAGGAGGTGCCGCGGGCTGTTGCGGCTCGGCGGTAGCTGCAGCTTTTTCCTTTTCTGGTTTCTCTGGCTTTTCAGGCTCGGGCATGTTTTATTCGGCCTCGGCGGCGTGCGGCGCGAAACGTTTTAGATCAATTCGGGAAGCAACGATGTCGCGCATCTGCTTTTGGAGCTTATTGACAGGAAGAGTGCCGTCGAGCACGACGAAATTATCGCTTTCGACCATGTTGTCGTAGCCCTCGAGGATGCGCGCCTGGAACAGGCGAAAACTTTCGGCGCGATCATAGGAGAGACCAAGGTCCATGCCAGCTTCATAATATTTGAGTTTTGGACGGCCGCTAAGGATGCGCTGGACGGCGACGTCGAGTGGCGCACGGAAATAAAAAGTGATGTCAGGAATTGGGGCAAAGCGATAAAGGTTACGAAGCCATTTTTCCGGGCAGCCACGGGCGCCGTCTCGCGCGAAAGCGGTGTACACGTAGCGGTCAGCGAGAACAAGATAGTCGCCCTGAAGGAGCGGCATGATCTGGCGCTCGCAGCGGTCGGCAAAATCGGCGGCGTGCAGGAGAGAGAAGGTGGTGGGAGTGAGAAGGCGGCGCTGCTTGCCACGGCGCGTGGCGGCTTTGACGAGCGGAGAAGAGTTCCACTCGGTGAAGTGAAGTCGATAGCCACCGATTTCAAGCCAGCGTTTTAGAAGATAGAGCTGAGTGCTCTTGCCGGAGCCATCGGTACCCTCTACCACGATGAGAGCGCCTGGATAAGCGCGGCTGGGGACCGGGCGCCCTGGCTGGGGGAGAGTAGATTTTGCTGGTTCAGAGCGCTGCTGTTTTTGCGCTTCCTGCGTTTCCATAGATGTCGTTTCTCGCACCTGTTGCGGTGGATGGTACGGTGCTAGTGTTAAGGAAGCATTACATCATAGATTCAAGTTGGGGTTCAAAGAGGTGAGAACGGGAAAGAACTTCGTTGAAGATTCAGGCTCGCTGGCACCGTCCAGTTTCCGTCATAGTCGGAATCAAAAAGGAATAAGCTGAATCTAACATCTCGAGGAAGGACAATTATGGGGCGAGGAGTACAGTCTCCTGCAGAAGTCCCATTCCGGGACGAAGCGGGGAAGGGTGAGTGGAGTCCGTTTTCCATCGAGTCTGTTCTCAAGCTGCAAAGGCTGATTTTTGCCGGCTCTCCCCTATCTGAAGTTCTTACAAACATTGCCCAATTGGTTGAAGTGCAGGGTGAAGGCATGTCCTGCACGATCTGGCTACCAGATGAGGACGAAAAAGAGCTTTATTGCGCGGCGGCGCCTAGCCTTCCCGGGTTTATCACTAACGTAGGGCGCATGATGATTGGTCCGAAAGGCGGATCCTGCGGCACAGCGGTTTACCGGAGGGAGGCTGTGTATGTAACCGACATCCTCCGCGACTCCGCCTGGGATCTCTATCGTGACCGCATGTTGCCTTATGGAATTCGTTCCGTATGGTCGCGCCCGTTGTTCACGAGAGGAGGCAAAACCCTCGGCACATTTTCTATTAACTATCGTGAGTCACGCAGCCCCAGTGCCAATGACCTCCGGTTGATTGAAAATGCCAGCCACATTACAGGCATCGCGATCGAGCGTCACATGAACGAACAAGCGCTGCAGCGCGAACGCGATCGTCTGCGATTGCTTCTGGAAATTACAAGCAGCGTGACATCCAGGTTAGACCTCCGGCAAGTGGTTGAGGCGCTTTCGACGAATCTATTCAGGATAATGCGGTGTGATGTGTCTGCCTTGCTGTTACCCGACTCCGAGAGCGGCGAACTGCGCGTCACAACCTTGTACAACCCCGATGCGAGAGGGCCCTTCCGCGAGGGATCGTTGGTGCCGATGAATAGCTCGATTTCGGGTCAGGTATTGCGGAAGGCCAAGAGCGTCCGGATCGACAGCTACGCACAGGTCCGGGAGGATCCTGAAATTTATGGGAATCCTGACGGCCAGTTTCTTTATAAGTGCGTGGTCGAGGAAAGCCTCAAAACGGGGTGTTATCTTCCGCTCATAGGCCGCGATCGCGTGGTTGGCGTTTTGATGCTTGCCAGGCGTTCGGATTGTCATTTTGGCAAGGACGACGTCACCTTGCTCGAGCAGGTGGCTTGTCAGGTGGCGATTGCAGTTGAGAACACGCTGGAGTACGAAAGGGCGACAAAAGATCGGGATAAAGAAACGAAACAGAGACTCTACCTTGAGGAGGAAATTCGGGCTGAGTTCGGCGAAATCGTCGGAGAGAGTCCAGCCTTGAAGACCGCATTAAGTCTAGTGTCGGTGGTGGCCCCTACGGATTCGAGCGTACTCATCCTGGGAGAAACTGGAACCGGCAAAGAGCTCGTTGCGCGCGCAATCCATAAGCTGAGCGGTCGCAGCGAAAAAGCATTCGTAAAATTGAACTGCGCCGCAATTCCTCTTGGACTTCTTGAGAGTGAACTCTTCGGTCACGAAAAAGGAGCATTTACAGGAGCAATCGCCCAAAAAACAGGACGGTTCGAGCTCGCCGACAAAGGCACGTTGTTTCTTGATGAAGTTGGCGATATTCCTCTGGAACTTCAGGCGAAACTTCTGCGCGTTTTGCAAGAGCAGGAATTCGAGAGGCTCGGCAGCAACCGCACCCACAAGGTTGACGTGCGCCTGATTGCAGCCACGCATCGCGATTTGCCCGCGATGGTGAAACAAGGGACGTTTCGCGAGGATCTTTACTATCGTCTGAAAGTATTTCCGATCCATGTTCCAACTCTGCGGCAACGCGCCGAGGACATTCCGAGACTGGTACGGCATTTCACGGCACTCTACGCGCAACGCATGAACAAACGAATTGACATATTCCCCTCGGACACGATGGAAGCATTGGTGCGATACCCGTGGCCCGGAAACATCCGCGAGTTGCAGAACTTTATCGAACGCGCCGTGATTCTCTCGCCGCTTTCGACATTGCGTGCACCAATTTCCGAGCTGGAGCCGTTGCAACCTCGCGAAGTTTCCAATGCCCCAATCAATGGTCTCGCCGAGGTCGAGCGGGATCATATTCTTCGAGCCCTGGAAGCAAGCAACTGGGTGATCGGCGGTGAAAGTGGCGCGGCTACGCGTTTGGGGATGAAGCGAACCTCCTTGGCTTACAGGATGAAGAAGCTTCGCATTCGCCGACCTGCGGAGGTTCCCCGGAAACGCGGAGTCGGCGCTGCGTCGAGCGACGACTAAGTTTTTAGGCCGTTGCAGCAAATCGCCAAGTGTCAGTGGGCCCGACGGAAATTCGTCAGCGGCGGACATCCGTCGGTGGTCTGTCACGCATGATTCGGGACTCGTTAGATTCTTTCTCACCAACTTCAGCCAACAGAACGATTTGCATTGAGTGTTCTCTCTTTTGGGCACCAAACGTCTTTGGTATCCCACCTGCGCTCAGTACCAAAGAAATGAGGAGAGGGCTCTATGAGTGATGCAACGCCGCAAACCTCCGTGGGACGGGCTGGGCCGCGGCGAGCTGATCCCCGATTCAGCGTACCTCACACATCAATTCATAGGGTCGAAGCAGATGGCGTGCAGGTGTTCTATCGCGCGGCCGGGGAAGAAAGCGCGCCCGTGGTTCTCTTGCTGCACGGATTCCCAACCTCATCGTTTATGTTCCGTGAACTCATTCCACGCTTGGCCAACGACTACCGGGTGATCGCACCAGACCTTCCGGGTTTTGGATTTACCGAGGTGCCGCCTGAACGAAAATACGTGTACGCGTTCGATGAGTTGGCTCGCACGATCGAGGCATTCACACGCGCACTTAACATTGACCGCTACGCAATCTACGTCTTCGACTATGGAGCGCCGACCGGCTTCCGGCTGGCGATGGCTCACCCTGATCGGATCACGGCCATTGTTTCGCAGAATGGGAACGCATACGACGAAGGCCTTGGTGACGCTTGGGGTCCGATCCAAAAGTACTGGGCTGCGCCCACGGCAGAAAACAGGAGCATCCTTCGCCAAACTATTTTGACTGCGGGAGGGACGCGGTGGCAGTACACGCATGGCGTAGCGAATCCGAAAAGTGTTCCGCCCGAGTCCTACACTTTGGACACGGCGCTGTTCGAACGGCCCGAGAACAAAGAGATTCAGCTCGACTTGTTTCTCGACTATGCCTCGAACGTAAAGCTCTATCCGAAATTCCAAAAATATTTCCGTAAGTCGAAACCACCTTTGCTGGCGATCTGGGGTAAGAACGACCCGTTCTTCATTCCCGCCGGAGCAGAAGCATTTCGGAAAGACATACCCGGCGCGAAGATTCAGTTCCTCGATACGGGACATTTCGCGCTAGAGACCCACGTCGTTGAAATTGCTTCCGTGATGAAAGAGTTCCTGCAGGAAAACGGTATTGGAGTGCGTAGGAAACGCTAGGAGCAACATGCGTGCAATTGTTTTGAACGGTTTCGGTGGACTTGAGAGTTTGGTGATTAAAGAGCTGCCGGACCCTAAGCCAAAAGCTGGCCATGTCTTGATTGCAGTAAAAGCTTTCGGCGTAAATCACGCCGAAACCCATATGCGCAAAGGTGAATGGGCTGAGGCTGCCGAGGTCAGCGGAATTGAGTGCGTGGGTGAGGTAGTCGCAGCACCAGGTGGAGAATTTCAGTCCGGCGACAAAGTAGCCGCATTCATGGGCGGCATGGGCCGAACGATTAATGGCAGTTACGCGGAATTGACGCTTGTGCCGGCGACGAATGTCCTGAATGTCGCAACAGATCTGTCGTGGGAGGAGTTCGCGGTAATACCGGAGTCCTACGCGACGGCATGGAGCTGTCTCTATGGCAACCTGCAGATCGAAAAGGGGCAAACTCTACTTCTTCGCGGGGCGACTTCCGCTCTTGGTCAGGCAGCATTGAACGTTGCGGCTAATGCAGGGCTGAAGGTGATCGCGACGACGCGCAATAAGGCGCGTTTTGAAAAGCTCCTTGGACTTGGCGCGCTGAGAGTGGAGATCGAAGGGCCAGAACTTTCAAAGCGACTGCCCGAAGCAAAGAAAGTGGATGTTGTGCTCGACCTTATCGGCAACAGCACGCTTCTCGATTCGATTGCAATTCCACATCGTCATGGGCGTATCTGCCTTGCCGGCTGGCTAGGTGGACTCCAGCCAGTGAAGGGCTTCAACCCATTGCTGCAGATGGCCAGCGGAATACATTTCAGCCTGTTTGGCAGCTTTGTGTTCGGTACTCCGGAGTTCCCCCTGTCGGAAGTTCCTCTTCAAGAAATTGTGGATCGAGCTGCAAAAGGCATCTACAAGTCAAAACCGGCGGCAGTGTTTTCATTCGATGAGATTCGCGAGGCGCAGCGGTTGATGGAATCGGGTAAAGCGAACGGCAAGATCGTGGTTAAGGTGTGATTGAAATAGCGCGAGATATCTGAATCAAGGAGATACGGAAATGAAAAAGTGGGCAAAATTTGCAATTCCTGTTGCCGTTGTTGTGATTGTGGTCGCGTGGTATGCATTTCGGCCGGAGCGGCTTGTGGTCAATCACCAAGTTGACGAAGCAATGCCGAGCACCCCTGGCAGTTTGTCGACACAACCTCTTGAATCCGGACAGTTCTACAGCATTGTGCACCCGACGAACGGCACAGCGACCATCTACCAAATGGGAGACGGGAGTCGCGTGCTTCGATTGACAAGCTTCCGCACATCAAACGGTCCCGATGTGCACGTGTACATGGTGGCAGCCGACGACGCGAAGGACGCTCCGAGCGTAGAAAAGGCTGGTTTCGTCGATCTGGGAGTAATCAAGGGGAACATTGGCGACCAGAATTACGCCCTCGACAGCGATTTGGATCTGGCGAAATACCGCGCAGTGTCCATATGGTGCAAGCGATTCAGTGTGAATTTCGGAGCGGCTGCGCTGAGACCGACAGAGGCTTCCCAAAATCACTAGGAAAGTGCCTGGTATTTCTCGAGCAGAACGCTAAGGCCATTCTGGTTCACCCACACTAGTAGGACCGCTATTTCGGTTTTCAGCAACGCAATCGGCCCACGTGGTCGCCGATGAGAAGTGAAAGTATGACTGGTCAAATCCCATTAGTTGCAAAGGTGGAAGGGCAAGCGCGATGCGAAGCGCGCGAAGTCAGCGACGAGCGCGGCCTTGTAGCCCAAGCAAAATCTGGATGCACCAGCGCTTTCGGGCAATTGTACGAACGCCATCGATTGATGGTCTATCAAACGATCTTGCGCATGGTTCGACAGCGGGAAGATGCTGAAGATGCGGTTCAACGATGCTTTCAGCAAGCCTTTACAAATCTAGCCAGATTTCGCGGAGAATCGAAATTCTCGACCTGGGTAACTCGAATAGCCATCAATGAAGCGTTTATGCTCCTTCGTCAAAGGCGCGCGAGCACACCACTCTCAGAGACAAGCTATGAGAACACTGAGAGTCTCTTCGTCTTGAATCTTGCGGATGGGGCGCCCAACCCGGAACAAACCGTGGCCGCAGACGAGCTTCGTACCACCCTCACCCAAGCAATTTCAGATCTCCGGAAAAACCTGCGAAGTGTAGTGATGCTGCGTGAATTTCAAGGACTGACGAACGAAGAGACTGCTCAACGTCTTGGCTTGACCGTGGCCGCTGTTAAAGCACGAATTTTTCATGCAAGACGCTGGCTCCGGCAGCGCTTAGAACGGAACCTCAAACGGGCGTCTATCCGTTGAAGTGACTGCATCTGCTGCCGAGATAGTAAGGCACTAATGTTTAATAAGCATTACATCATAGGTGAGATGCAAGGTAAGAAGAGAGCTGAGCGCGAGACTCCAAACTATTCTTGAACGCTTTCGAGATGAGTGACCGGCCGGACGATGAGTTCCATTAGCTCCCTTGGTGGTTGCGAGCCAATTGTGATCTCGTGAAATTCAGTCCATTCGCCCTTTTCGTTCATTCGCAATACAGACCTTGTCGCGATTTCCCCCAAGATGAAGCCCCATGTGAGCCCCTTGCCATCTTCCAGGAGTTTCACTTCCGTCTCAAGAAAGCGACCGTCGTTGAATGCGCGCATACGATAGGTTCCGGTCTCATCATCGTAGGAGACAAACCCCAGAGCTTGAAGAGCAGGCAATCCCGTTGATTTGTTGGTTCCGACTCCTTCGATGAGCAAGATCATACCATCCAGCTTGTATTGAGCGTTCTCGGTCTGCTGGAGTTCTATCGTATCCGCGCCCCGGAAAAGTCGCGCCGTGCCAACCCAGGTTCCAACCAGAAAACTCAGGTTCTTCATGGCAGACCGCTGAGCGTTCAAATCGAGAACCCGGGGTAACTGGGTCATGAATCACCTGAAATCAAGATTGCCTCAAACAGGATGGCTCGTTATTGAGACGCTGGGAATGAATTTATCCCTTTCCAGATACCGCGACCTTCGAACTCTTGGCAGATTTGAGTGCGGCATCGAGAGAAATTTCCTTGCCATCCGCGTCCACCCAGTGGATATCAAAAGCTGCATCGGAGCTCAGAAAGACCAGACACGGGGCCGCGCCCGACGCAGGTAGCGCGATGAACGTGACGCGGCGGCATAGACGAAATCGCCGCGGTGCGCCAGGAATGCAGCTTCACCGTGCATTCGCGTTTGCAGAGAACCACTTACGATCATCACTGTTTCGCTGGGGGAATGCCAGTGAAATGGAGCCACACATCCCGGAGCAAATTTAGCGAGTATTACGGAAGGACCTTTCGTAGGATCGCCGCGCTCGACAGATACGGTAAAACATTCCGGTGCGTTTGGTATTGCACTGAATTTGGCCGTGGCTGCTGCAGATGCCGTTGCCTTTTCATCTGTGGACTGCGGCGTTGAACGAACCGGGCCGGTGATGAGAACTAGCGAAAATGTAGCGAACAAAGCACGGAGGTATTTAGAAGACATCAAAATGCTCCTAGAAAGGGGCGAACTATACTCCTAATATCCTGCTTCTAGGAATGATTTCCTTGCATGCTTCTGTCTAGAAGATGCCGACTTTGATGCGAAGGAATTTCTTGGGGTTTTGGCGGAAGTCGCCGATGAGGAGGCGGAGGTCGCCGGTGAGACCGGTGAGATTGTCATAGAGTTGCGGGTCGGAAAAGAGTTTGCCTGCGGTGGTGGTGTTGTCGTTGAGTTTGGCAGTGGCGGTGGCAAGATTGGAGCTGGTGTCGCGCAACTTATTGTAGAGCGTATCGTCGGTAGCGAGTTTGCCGAGCGAGCCTTTTCCCGCGCGAACGTCGCCTACAAGGCTATTGGTCTTGGCAATGGCTTCTTTTGCTTCATCGTAAAGGGTCGGATCGGTAAGGAGTTTGCCGAGGGTTCCCTTCCCCGCCCGTACATCAACGATGATTCCGTTGACGTTGTCGATCGCTTTGTCCACTTTCGTATACATCTCGTCGGAAGCGACGAGTTTGCCGAGCGTGCCCTGGCCTTGCTCGATATTCTTAACCATCTGATCGCCGTGAGCGAGGATGCTGTTCAGGTGGTTGTATGCTTGTTCGTCAGTGAGAAGTTTGCCAAGGGTGCCCCGGCCGGCTTTGACGCCAGCAACCATGTCCTGCGCGTCCTCGGAGAGCGCCGTGAGATTGCCGAGAAGTTCGGCGCTACGCTCGACGACTTCCTTGATCGCTTTTTCTTCTGCGCCGGGAATCTCCTGATTTTCCGTGATGGCCGTGCCAGTGTAGCCGCGTTTGATTTCGACGTAGCGGTTACCTAGCAGACCTTCTGTGACGAGGCTGGCGACCGAGTCGCTAAGAATTTCGTTTTGGTAGCGGCGGTCAATCCGCATATCCACTTCCACGTTGCGATTCTTGTCTACGGGCTTGCCTGGAACGCGAGGAACGAATTTGATGGCCTCCACATTGCCAATCTCGACGCCATCCAGTTTTACAGAAGCACCTTTTGCGAGGCCGGAAACTTCAGGGAGGAATGTCTTGATGCGATATTTTGGGCCGAGAATGCCCGCGCCGGTGACGTAGAAAATTCCCGCGCCGAGAACGGAGAGTCCGACGAGTACGAAAAGCCCCACGCGAAGTTCCGCCCAAGTGAGCTGTTTTCGCTGCGGCATTTACGCTTCCCTCCCGAATGCGCGATTCCACTATCGCACAACTTCGCGCGGATTTAGACGAGGAACCGCTTCAGATACGGATCACCGGAGGCAGCTAATTCTTCCGGCGAACCCTGAAAGCAAACTCCGCCGTCTCGTAAAACGAGAAACCGCGTCGACTCAGCATTCGAATGATTTCTGTTGCCATGCTTTCCGTCGTGGACCACGCGATTGGAGTTCTTGTCAAAGTGGAAGTTGGCCAGCGCGAAGCCATCCTGAAGGCGATGTGTGGCAAGCAGGGCTGTGACCCCGTAAATGTCGCGCAAACGCAAGATGAGCGTGATGATGGTTTGCGATGTGACGGGGTCGAGGCCGGCGGTCGGAGAGTCGTAAAGAACGATGGGCGGACGGGTGATGAGAGCGCGGGCGATGGACACGCGACGACGCATGCCGCCAGAAAGTTCGGGAGGGACAAGATCCATAGTGCGTTCGAGTTCGACGAAGCGGAGCGCTTCGCGCACCTTCGGTTCGATTTCGTCAGGATCAACACGGTCTTCCAGCAGGCGATAGGCGACGTTGTCTGCAACGGTCATGGAATCGAAGAGCGCGCCCTCCTGGAAAACGAAACCGATTTCGCGGCGGAAGCTGAGCAGCTCGCGCTCGGCCATGGCCCCGACATCTTTGCCGAGAACGCGAACCGTGCCGGCGTTCGCTTTGAGGAGGCCGGCGGCGAGTTTAAGCGAGAGAGTCTTGCCCGTACCGGTCTCGCCGAGGAGGACGAGAGTTTCGCGAGGCATGACGCGGAAAGAGACATTGCGCAGGACGTCCCCTTCGTCGAAGCCAACGCGAACTCCTTCGAACTCTATAGCGGGACTTTCGTAAAGTTCACTGTAGGCAGTAGCCATCAGAAAATCTTGTCCGAGAGGAAGAGTGCGAGCTTGGTAAGGAAGGTGTCCGCGATGATGATGAGCACGGAAGAGATGACAACGGCCTGGGTTGTGGCGCGGCCAACGCCTTGCGTACCGCCGCGAACGGTCAGGCCTTTGTAGCAACCGACGGTGGCAAGGATAAAACCAAAAACGAGCGGCTTCATTAGGCCTTGCATGAGATCGCCGAACTCAAGGGCGTCGATGGCGCGAGTCCAGAATTCAACGGCACTAAGGCGCAAAGAAAAAACGGAAGCGGCGCAGCCCCCGAGGAGACCGACGAAGTCGGCAAGACCGGTAAGCAGAGGCTGCATGAGAATCGCGGCGACCACGCGCGGCGTGACGAGTTTGCGGCTGGGGTCCGTGCCCATGGCACGCATGGCATCTACTTGTTCGGTGACGAGCATTGAGCCTAGTTCGGAAGCGATGCCTGCGGCGCAGCGACCGGCGACGAAAATCCCTGTAAGGGTGGGACCGAGTTCGCGAACGAGCGCTATCGAGACGACGTCGCCAGTGAGCGCGCTTTGGCCGAAGCGCGTAAACTGCGAGCCGGTCTGCAAAACCATAACCACGCCAATGAAAAAACCTGTGAGAATGACAATGGGAAGCGAGCCCACGCCGATGTCGTCCATTTGATCGAGGAGATCCTGCATGTAGTGAGGGCCGTGGAGAATGTTGGCGAGCGAACGAGCGGAGAGAACGGAGTATTCCTGAACATTGGCGACGAACTGCATCGCGCTGTTGGTGAGCACGTCAAAAACCGAGATTCTGTCTTCCCATCTCGGTTGCTGTTCCGTCACCTGAAAAGGCGTGTCGGCCACGTGTCCCTAATCTGGAGCCGGTCTGCGACGCACCAAGAGCGCCGAATCGGAATGGCCTCGTGGTTTATGCAGAAAGGCGCTAAAAAGAAGCGTAACTGTGAGGTAGCGGGACGTCAAGCGACCGAAAACCGGGAGCGAGATACGGAGGCTGTTTCTTGGCGCAGACTCGGAGGAGGAAGAGGTCAGAAATTGCACTTTTGGTGGACGGTACGGAATTGGAAAGATAGACTGAGTGATTTCGTAGACGATTTGGAGGCTCCAGAAGAGCCTGCCACCAACTGAGTTGGGAGGAGCGCGAATGTTGCGGTACTACACCGCGGGGGAGTCGCACGGGCAAGCGTTGCTTGCGTTTGTGTCGGGACTACCGGCGGGGATGCCCGTTGATGTGGAGGCGATCAATCAGGAGCTGCACCGGCGGCAGCTAGGTTATGGACGCGGGGGGCGGCAGAAGATTGAGAAGGATCGCGCAGACATTTTTGCGGGAGTGAGACACGGAAAGACGATCGGGGCACCGATTGCGTTGAGGATTGAAAATCGGGACTGGGCGAATTGGGAAAAGATTCTGCCGGTGGAAGATAATTCCGAGGACGACGCGCCGACGAAGAAACTTGTGGCGCCGAGACCGGGGCACGCGGATTTGGCAGGTTCGCAGAAGTTTGATTTTCACGATGCACGGTATGTGTTGGAACGGGCGTCGGCGAGAGAGACTGCGGCGCGGGTAGCGGCGGGGGCGTTTGCGAAAATGCTTCTGAGAGAACTCGGGACGGAGATTGCGAGCCACACGGTGCAGGTTGGTCATCACAAACTGGAACGGAAAGCGAGTTGGGAGGAGATCAAAAAAATTTCGGGAGATTTGGAGTCGCCGCTGCGGTGCGTGGATGCGGCGCTGCAAGACAAGATGAAGGCCGAAGTAGATGCGGTGCTAAAAACGGGGGACACGGTTGGCGGCGTGTTTGAAGTGGTAGCCCACAATGTGCAGGTGGGTCTTGGTTCGCACGCCCAATGGGACGAAAAATTGGACGGGCGGCTAGCGCAGGCGGTGATGAGCATTCAAGCGGTAAAGGGCGTTGAAATCGGCGCGGGAATTCTGGCGGCCGGGTCATTTGGAAGCGAAGTGCAAGACGAAATTTCGTACGACAAGGGCGTGAAGAGGTTTACCAGGAGTTCAAATCGCGCGGGTGGCCTTGAAGGTGGAATCACGAACGGCGAAGACGTGATTGTGCGCGGATATCTGAAACCGATTTCGACGCTACGGCGCGCGTTGCGGACGGCAGACATGGTGACGAAGGAGCCAGTGCAGGCAGCG
>Ga0066388_100000421_pt1 | contig 19734 bp, 15 predicted proteins | sample PanSoiMetaGPlot6_FD_64539 | JGI IMG/M metagenome (GOLD analysis project Ga0066388, IMG submission 64539) | Tropical forest soil microbial communities from Panama analyzed to predict greenhouse gas emissions - Panama Soil - Plot 6 (Hybrid Assembly) | ecosystem: Environmental > Terrestrial >... | reverse complement strand
CGGCGGAGCTGGGCTGAGGCTTTTCGCCTCAAGTCTTTGGAGAATGAAAGCATCGATCGGATTCCTAACCCATTGTTGATCTTTCACTTGCGGAATGGCCGGTCGCTCAGGCGTCCGAAATGCCCAATGGGAGCGATCTGCGGCAGTTACTGGGGTCTCTTGATAGGAAGGTGAATTATCGGCCCGCGCGAAAGGCCCACTTAAGACGATGGCAAGGCACAGAAGCACACGGCCAGACATGGAGAAACCGTTAGATTTTGAGTCTGCCCCAAGGGTTAGTGCATAGAATTAAAGCGTATTCGATTGCGTGGCGGGATGCAATCCGGGATGACGATTCGCGCCCCCGTAAACCGCTCCACGCCACGAACCTCATTGCCCAGCGGGGGCGTCAATTCTCATGACGCTACCCGCTACGCGAAACTGGCGTAGAATATAGAGTTTCCCGGCTTTCCGCGCAAGCGCTCATCAGGACGAAGAGCGGCCGGCGGCCGGTTGTTTTTGCTCCCGGCCTGTACCGGGGTTAGGGTTCAATCTCGATGCGACGGATTAGTCAGACGAACACTTACGAGGATAAGCAGAGCGTTCGGCGCGCCTTCGGTGAGGACGAGCTGCCTAAGCGCCGCAGCCGGCGGTCTCTCACAGAGCTAGAAGACGAGCGTCTCGACCTGACTGCCGAAGAGTCCGATGACGAGGATGAGGACGAGGAAGAAGAAGACGATGCCCGGGCCACGGACGACGCTCAGGCAGCGTCCGAAGAGTCTGAAGATTTCTCCCACGGACCGGACGATGCCCTAGGACTCTATCTGCGGCAGATGGGTGCCATTCCGCTTCTTACGCGGGTGAACGAAATTGAAGTGGCCCAACGCTTGGAGCGCGCCCGCGATCGCTTTCGCGCCGCTTGCTTCCTATGTCTCCCGCTCATGAAGCGAGCGCTGGAGATGTTCGAAAGCGTCCAAGCGGGCGAGCTGGCGTTCGACCCGACCGTAGACGTGATTGCAACGGCCGAGTTGCGCCGCGATCAGATCCTGGCCCGCTTGCCGCACCATCTCCCGACGTTGCGAAACCTGCTCGAGCGTGAGGAAGAGGATTTCGCAGACGGGCTGAGACTCGACACCGTCTCCGGGCTGCGCCGTTGGCGCCTGCGCCGTTGGCGGAGGATGCACAAGGTCGCCCGTTTGATGGCCGAGCTATCGCCACGCACGGAACTCATCGAGAAGTGGCTCGACGAGCTGAACGAGAAAGCGAACGAGCTCTTCGGCAAGATTACCAACAGCGGCTATCGCCTGACGCGCTGCCCCGCCGAGCGCGCTCGGCGGAATAAGGCATTCCGGGAACTCGTCCTCGAGTTCTATCTCGATCCCGAGGAACTCCTGCCGCTCCTTCGCACCATCGCGGGCCGGCGGCAAACATATCAAAAGGTCCGCCGCGAGTTGGCAGAGGCCAACCTGCGGTTGGTGGTATCAATTGCCAAGAAGTACCGCAATCGGGGGCTACCGTTCGCCGACCTAATTCAGGAAGGGAACCGTGGGCTGATGCGGGCGGTCGATAAATACGAGTACAAGCTTAATTTCAAGTTCGGCACATATGCGACCTGGTGGATCCGGCAGGGTATCACTCGGGCCCTGGCCGACCATGCTCGCACCGTGCGTGTCCCGTGCCACCAAATTGCCACACTTGCCGCGATCGAGCGCGTCCGGAACGAACTGGCGGTCGCTACGGGCAAGGAGCCCACAATCGAGGAGATCTCGAAGAAACTGGGCGTCAAGACGGACGACACCCGCTCGCTACGCGTGGTCGGCCGTCATCCGGTCAGCCTGCATGAGCCAATTGGTGGCGATGGCGAGCGGGCGCTGGAGGACTTCCTAAGTGAAAGCGGCGAGCCCAATCCCGGCCAGCACGTCGATCAGCGGCTCTTGCGCGAACGAGTGGCTGAGGTGCTGCGATCGCTGGCCCCGCGCGAGCGTGAGGTGATCGAGCTTCGCTTTGGGCTGCGCGACGGCCATCCGCGGACGCTGGATGAAGTGGCTAAGGTCTACGGCATCACGCGTGAGCGCATTCGCCAAATTGAAGCTCGCGGCTTGCTGAAGCTGCGCCAACCTCTCCGAAGTTCGCGGCTGGAAGAGTTCGCAGACGCGGAGTAGCTTGGTTGGTCGATTCCTGAAGAGGAAGCACGCCGGTGATTGGAACTTCTCCCCAATCGCCGGCCCGTTTGTCCGCTCGCCCGCGGTGGCCCGAGGCTCATCTCCGCTTGTTCTCTTCCGGCTCCGGCACGGACACCTCGGTCGAGCGCCGAATCTCTCGCAGCTCGCGGTCCATCTCGTCCTGGAGTGCCCTCACCTGCTGTTGATAGTTATCCTCGTTGATCTGGTCGGGCGCCAGGCGCGGGACCGGCGGCGCATCTTGTTTTTTCGAGCTTAGTTCCATCTTCTCTTCGCGCGGGTCGTCCGGGCGCGCCTGCCGAATCGTGCTCTTTTGCTTGTCGCCGCCGACGCAGCCGACTGACGCGAGCGCCCCCGCAAGCAAGAGTGCCTTCACGTACTTCCTCATGGTTTCTCCTCCGGCTTGGCCGACACCCGGCCGCTGCGAGCTGATCTCTCGTCGCCCTCCGACTTGGTTGAAGTCGAGTGCACGGTGTCGGTCGCGATCCCCGTGCCCAGCTTTGCATCGAGCCGAGCCTCTGCGGACAGAGTCGTCAGCCGCGTACCTGGCAGACGCGCCACCTTTTTGTGATAGAGTTCGGTCGCTTGCTTCTCGAGGTCATCGGCCTGCGTGACGAGTCCGTCGTCTCCGCTCAAAAGGGCGATCTCGCGCAGCCGCGTGCAGACCGCGAGGCGCTGCAAGTAGGCCGCTTGCTCTTCCGAGAGTGTCTTGGCCGCGGCCTCACGTCGGACGGCCTGCGAGCGGACGGGCACTGTTTGTGTTGGCTTCTGGGTCCCGCCGAAGAGCCGGCGATACCAGGGAACACCCAGGCCGACGTCGGAGGCTCGAACCTCCGGTACCGGCGAAGACGGCTCGGCGCCTCCTGCCGCCACACCAAGGGTGCAAAGCAGGGCCAACGAAATTCCCCAGGCCCCAAATCGGCGCATGATCGGTCCCCCCAATCCGGCACCGGTCCCCCGACCGGCGATTATGCGCACTAATCGATGCCATCTCTGTGTGTAGACCGGGGCTTATGCCAAGAGAGGCGAATGGTGTCTAGAGGAATTCCTGGAATTTGGGTGTGGTTACCGCAACAAGCAAGAAAGCTTCGAGGCAAGAGAAGAGGTGGCGCTAACCCACCGGAGGGGAATAGGCAAGATTACTGCGACCGCAGCAACCGGAGCATCTCTGCATGCACGGCTGGAGTGGCGGCCAGTAAGTCGGGTTGGAACGGATCGAACGACGACCCATCGCAGCGCGTAACGACTCCGCCCGCCTCCCGGACGAGAACCGCGCCGGCGGCCACGTCCCAAACATAGTTGTCGAAGGCCCAGTATGCGTCAAAGCGCGCCGCAGCAACATAAGCAAGATTGAGTGCCGTTGAACCGGTGCGTCGTAAAGCTTGCGCCTTGGCGGAAAATCTCTTCCACCAGAGCATGTTCCGTTCTTGAGCGGCGAAATCGGGGGGGAAGCCGGTCGACACGAGTGCCTGTCCGATGTGCGGCACAGCGCTGATATGGACGCGCTTGCCGTTGAGAAATGCGCCGCGACCCTTGGCTGCGGAAAAGAGTTCATTCATCCGCGGGTCGTAGATTACCCCAACGACCAGTTCGCCCCCAGCCATCAGCCCGACGGAGACGCAATAGGCGGGAACGTCATGCACGTAGTTGGCCGTGCCATCGAGCGGATCAACGATCCAGGTCGGCGTGCCGCGCGACTCACTGGGCATCGAACCTCGCGGCAAGGCATTCGTATCCTCTTCGCCCAGGAACGCATGGCCGGGAAAGCGGCCGAGCAGGCATGCCTTGACGGCTTCTTGCGAGGCGACGTCGGCTTCAGTCACCAGATCGGCCCGCGCCTTTTCGCGTACACTGAATCGTGCGCGCCATTCTTCTAATCGGGCTGCCCCGCGGCGCGCTGCCTCTTCCGCCGCCTCAAGCCAGTCGGTCAGCTCCTGCTGATCCATTGCTTCCTCAATTGCGATGCTCGACACCGGCGCGGCCGCCAAGGCGGAAGAGCATCTCTGCACAAACACATCCGTGCCTCATTGTATGGTGGGCTTGGCGAGTTGTCTGGAACGGCTCAGATGCGCCGGAACTGCTTTTCCAACTCTTTGTGGCTGAAGAGCAACGATGTGGGCCGGCCATGCGGGCAGTGATGCGAATCATCGGCCAGCTCGCGCAGGGCCATCAAATGTTCGATCTCTTCTGCCGTCAGGCGATCCCCTGCCTTCACGGCAGCTTTGCAAGCCATGGTTGCCAGGAGGTGGTTGAGCAACTGCTCCCGCGATGGTGGCCGCTCTTGGGTGACCAGGAAATCCACTACCGCGTGCAAAATGGCGCCCGGCGCTGCATGGCCGAGCAAGGCAGGGTAGGTCGAGAGAAGGACTGTGCCGCCACCGAAGTGCTCGACCGTCAGCCCGAGTTCCTTCAACTCATCGCGTGCTCCGAGCACGCACGCGGCTTGGTCGGGCGGCAGGTCGACTGGCTCGGGGATGAGAAGCGGCTGTACCTCCAGTTGCCCTGAGCGAAGCCGGCGCTGCAATTGCTCGAAGAGGATTCGCTCGTGCAAGGCATGCTGGTCGATGACGAGCACACCGTCGGGCGTCTCGACAACCAGGTAGGCATCGTGCATTTGAATGGCCCGGAGTGGGCCTTCGGTCGGCGCGCTGCGAGTCGGCGGCGGCGTTGGCGGCCGCGCTTCACTGTGCGGGCCGCCGAAGGGGAGCGGTGTCGACTGGACCGGTGATCGCAGCTCCCAACGCTGCGGGGTCTGATCCGTCAGTTCCGCTGGCGGCCATTTCGGAGACATCGCTCCCGGAGGAATGGGACGTCGTTCGAAGGCAACGGCGCGCTGCTCGCTCTCGACCACATCGGCCGGCACTTGCAGCCCTGGAGTGAGGTTTTGTTTGCTGAGCTGGTCGCGCACGCCGCCTCGAACCAGATGATAGAGTGCATGTCCGTCGCGGAATCGGACCTCGGCCTTGGTCGGGTGAACGTTTACGTCCACCTGGTCAGGCGGCATATTCAGGAAGAGGAAGGCGACCGCATAGCGCCCAGTCATCAGAAGTCCTCGATAGGCCTCCTGCAGAGCATGCATCAAGCTGCGGTCTCGAACCCAACGGCCGTTGACAAACAAGTACTGCTGCTTGGCATTGCCGCGCGCTGCCGACGGGTCGGCGATCAAGCCCGTCAGAGTCACCGGTCCTTGCTGGGCCGAGAGAGGATACAGCTGGTCGCGCACATCAGCGCCGAAGAAGAGACCGATGCGATCCGGCAACGAGGTATTGCCGGGCACTTCATACACGAGCCGATCATTATGCCGCAGAGTGATGTGCAAGTTCGGGCACCCCAGCGCCAGGCGCGCGATGGTTTCGCTGACGTGGCCCAACTCAGTGGCGGTTGTGCGCAGGAACTTCTTGCGTACGGGGGTATTGAAGAAGAGGTGCCGCACTTCGATCCGCGTGCCGAACGCCCCATTCCATGGACGAATCTCGGAGAGCTCACCCCCATTGCAGGCGATTTCCGACCCGACTGCCGCGCCCGCTGCACGCGACTGAAGCATCACCCGCGTAACGCCGCCAATTGATGCCAGCGCCTCGCCCCGAAAGCCGAGCGTGCCAATTCGAAATAGGTCATCCGCATCAGCAAGCTTGCTCGTTGCATGACTTGCAAATGCCAGCGGCAAATCGTCCGGCTCAATGCCAGACCCGTCGTCCACGACGCGAATCAGCTCGACTCCACCTTGCTCCAGGTCGACATCAATGCGCTTACTCCCAGCATCGACGGAATTCTCGAGCAGCTCCTTGACGACGCTGGCGGGGCGTTCGATCACCTCGCCCGCGGCGATCTTCGTGACTACCGATGCAGGAAGCTGGCGGATGCGCGGCATGATGTGTCCATGCTCGGGGTGCCGGCTCGTTAGGGTTCTTTGTCCTCTTCAATGGGCTGGCGCAGTTTCTTCAGCTTCTTCTCCAACTCCGCGGGCTTCATGCCCATTTCGGCCGCGGCTTTCGCAGTGTCGGAGCCCGTCGCGGCCAGCGCCGCCTTGATCTTATCTTCAACCTTCCAGTCCTGGATATCTCGGTAGAGTGTCCGCTCGCCGATGCCGAGCATTCGAGCCGCTTCTTCGCGATTGCCGTTTGCTAACTCCAGGGCGCGCTCCTTGTAGTAGCGCTCGACGTCCCGCAGTGGCTGGCCGACGAGAAAGTCCGAGCCGCCCCGCGCTCCTGTAGCCGGCGCGGGAACCTGGCGGAGCGGGTCTCCTTCCTGGATGTCGTCGATCCCCAGTACTCCGTCCGTATCCACAACGACCATGCTTTCTATCTGGTTGCGCAGCTCCCGAACATTCCCGGGCCAGTCGTAGGAGGCGAATGCCTTGCGGACCGCGTCGCTGATTCCCGTCACCTTCTTGCCGTGACGTTGATTCATCTCCTTGATGAAATGCGCCGTCAGAAGTGCAATATCCTCCTTGCGTTCCCGCAGCGGTGGCAGCACGATCGTCGCTACTCGCAGGCGGTAGTAGAGGTCCTTACGAAACTTCCCTTCTGCGAGCAGAGCGTCGATGTTCTTGTTCGTGGCCGCGACGAGGCGCACGTCAACCTTGATCACCTCGTTGGAGCCCACGCGGCTGACTTCACCATTCTCGAGCACACGCAGGAGCTTGGCCTGAAGCGGCAGCGGCATGTCGCCGACCTCGTCGAGGAAGAGCGTGCCGCCGTTGGCGTATTCGAAGCGCCCTTTGCGGAGCCGTTCGGCTCCCGTGAACGCCCCCGGCTCATGGCCAAACATCTCGTCGTCGAGCAGGTTTTCATTGAGTGCCGCGCAATTCATGGCGACGAACGGCTTCCCCTTCCGCGGGCTGTTGACGTGCAGCGCCTTGGCGACCAATTCCTTTCCCGTGCCATTCTCACCAAGGATGAGCACTGTAGCCCGCGTCGGGGCCAGCGCCTTGAGACGGTTGATGACCTCATGCATCTTCGAGCTATTGCCGACCACGCCTTCGAAGCCGAACTTCTCGTCGAGCCGCTCGCGCAATTCGCGATTGACGCGGTTGAGCCGCAAGCGCTCGGCCGACTTGTCAACGATGGCCCGCAGCTCGGTCAGGTCGAGCGGCTTAAGCAGATAATGACCCGCGCCTTCCTTGATGGCCTGCACAGCCGTCTTCACGTCGCCGAAGCCCGTAATTACGATGACCTCCGCCTCCGGCTGCTGAGCCTTCACTTTGCGGACGATCGCCAATCCATCAAGGTCCGCCATCTTCAGGTCGGTCAGCACCAGATCGAACTCGTCCTTCTCGATCAGGCGGGCTCCTTCCTTACCGCTGGTGGCAACGGTGCAAACATAGCCGTGCCGCTCGAGGCTCTCGGCGACTGTTTCGGCATGCGCTCTTTCATCGTCGATGACCAGAACGCGCAGGGGTTCGTCAGTAATGGCAGTCATAGCTCGGTAGTTGACCGGTCGATTGCCGATGGCGCCAGTAGGCAATGCTCGCTCGGCGCGCCGGTTTTTGACAGGTTTTCGGTAGGTGCGAAATCCACAAGATCTTATCCACCACTCACTTATCTAAAGTTCACTAATCCAGAGTTGGCGCGCCTCACCCGATCCGGTTGGTAGGGCTCGGGTGCCACGAACCAAAGTGGATAACTGCGGGCAAACGGCACCTAATCTCGTAAATACAAACTCCTTCTCTCCATATAGTTGTGATCGGAGTGCCACGCGAGGTGTTACTTCTGCACATACCGGCTGCGGTGACATCGAGGCGCATTTGCGCGTGAACTCCCCAACACATCCCTCCCTTCCATACTAGGCAACGGCTGCCAAACTGACAGGCTCCGCCTCACCTCACACGGGTTTTTGCGACTGGGACTGAAGTCACTACCGCAGGCCTGCCGACCTAAGTGATAACCCGCAAACTCCGCGCAACCGGCGCACTCGTCAGACTCGGGGGCCTTCCCGATGACCGACACGCGTGTCTTGCTCGACAAGATCACCGCCTTCCGCCAACGGCTGGAGTCGATGCCGCGCCTCGTGCCGCAGCCGATCCCCAACGAAGCGCCTCACACGAGGCAAGGCGCTTCGGTTGAGGGGCTCGAGGAGAAAGTCCGCGCCGGCTCGCGCACCCAGGCGCTGCTCGAAAGCTCACTGCGCCAACTGACGCGGCTCGATGGCGCCGGCCCCTGCCCCAACGAACTAACGGCGCGGGCTAAGCGCGTGCTGGGTGAAGCCAAGGAAATCGTCACGCGCTTGCGAACGCTGGCCGATGATCCGTTGCTCGCCGGTCCGCCGCCTGGGTCTGATGGTGCGCAGTCTGAGATCGATCCTCTCTGTCTCCATTACCGGGAGACGGTGGCCCTCATGGAATCGGGTGTGCGGCTCGCCTCAGCGTTCCCCGACACGCCCAGCGTGCAGCTCCACTTATGTGATGGCATCGAAGCCATCCTCGACACGGGTCGCCGCCGGCTCGCCGATCTGCACCAGGCTCTGGTCCAGCGCGCCCACGACACCGCTCAGGTCGACACGCTCGCGCATTTGTTGGCCTGCCTCGACGCGGGCAAGCATCTCGACGAGAAGCCATTCATCGAACTGGCCGAAGCGCTGCTCGGCGAAGACCCATCGACACCATTGCGGCTCTTGTCCGCTTCTCCATCAACGAAACAAGCATTCCTCGGAGGACGCGCCTTCGCCCCGCCAGTCCGCTTCGTTGCGTGCCACAGCTTGAGCGTTGCGCGCGTCTTGGCTCGGATGATCCACAATGACGCGGTCTGGGCGACACAGCCTCTACCTGTCATCTTGAGCGCTTTGGTGCATGACATCGGCATGTTGCGCATGCCGCTCGAAATCTTAACGGCAACCGATCCTCTCTCCGACGATCAGCGCCGGCAGCTCGAGGCTCACGCCGGCGCGGGAGCGGAATTGGTTGTAGAGCGGGTGCCGGCGCTGGCGATGCTAGCGGAGCCGATCGCCCACCACCACGAACGTCTCGACGGTACTGGATATCCCAGCGGTCTGCGCGAAGGGCAGCTCAGCTCGCTGGCGCGGCTCGTGGCCGTTGCGGACGTCTACGCAGCCCTGAGTTGCCCGCGATCGCAACGCCCGGCCCGCGATCCGCGGACGGCTCTGACGGACACGCTCTTACTGGGTGATCGCGGCCAGCTCGACCGCACGCACGCCCAGCGGCTGATGAAGCTCGGCCTTTACCCCGCCGGCTCAGTTGTTGAACTGGCCGATCGCTCGGTTGGCGTCGTGGTCGCGAATCATCCCGCGAAAGCGAACCTAAACTCTGCGGCGCGCCCCGTGCTCGCCCTCTTGACCAGCCCGGAGCGACACATTCTCCCGAGCCCTCGCCACCTCGACTTGGCCGAGACGGAGCACGGGTCGGTCGTGCGCACACTTTCGCCCGCGGAGCGTTCGGCTCTTCTAGCGCGGCATTATCCGCAATGGGCAGTATGAGTGCTGGTGAGTGGTGAGTGGTCAGCACGAGTCATTCGAATAGACGCGAAAGCGATCGGCGGCTGTTAGCCGATGATCAATCAGTCACCACTCGCTACTCACCACTCACCACTCACCAAACCCTATGGGACACTCGCACCCCTCCTACCTATCAGCGACGCGCCACCCCTGGCCGTGTCTGCTTTTTCTGTTGCCACTGTTGGCGGCGTATGAGGGGGGTGTTTTCTGGCTGGGCGGTGCTCAGGCGCCCGCGGTGCGAAATGGAGCGGATGCATGGTTGCGCTGGGGATTTGAACTGTTCGGCGTCAAGGCGCTGCTGGCGGTGCCGGCGGCGGTCGTCGTCATCCTGATCGGCTGGACCATCTGGCGGTGGGGAGATCGGCCATCCGATAACCTCGGCATCTGTTTCGGCATGACCATGGAGAGCGTGCTGTTCGCCTTCGGTCTCTGGGCGGTCAGCCGCAACTTCAGTCGATTGCTCGAGGGGCTTGGCCTCCCGTTGGCCGCGCAGGTGACGGTTCCGTCAGATACATTGGCCCAGATCATCACGTACGTCGGAGCGGGGATTTACGAAGAAGTACTATTCCGTCTCATCCTCTTCGCGGGGCTGGCAGCGGTCTTGCGTTATGCATTCGTGCCAGGTTGGCTGGCACTACTGATGGCCGCGGTGACTTCGGCGCTCCTGTTCGCCGGCGCACACCATTTTGGTCCCTATGGCGAGCCGTTCGACCCATTTGTGTTCGTCTTTCGCGTGGCCGCGGGATTGTATTTCACATTGGTATTCTGGTGCCGGGGGTTTGGCATCGCCGTCGGAGCGCACGCGGGGTACGACGTGCTCGTTGGGGTGCCGTGGAGATGACCAAAGGAGAATGCCGGCGAGCCGGGAGCGACCGGAGGAATATGAGCGAGCCGGGAGAGTAAGCTTCCTCCGGTCGCTTACACTGCCGGCTCGCCTGTTCAGTTTCAATCCCGCAGCTTGATCGAAATGTACTTCGTCTCCAAATAGGCCTCCAGCCCCTCGTGAGCCAGTTCGCGCCCCAGGCCGCTCTCCTTCATCCCGCCGAAGGGGCATTGCGGTGTCGCCGGCACCGGGTCATTGACGCCAATGATCCCCGCCTCGATCCCCTCCGCCATCCGCCAGGCCACCGTCAGATCGTTGGAGAAGACATACGCGGCCAGACCATAGCGCGTGTTGTTGGCCGCGGCGATCACATCGTCGAGCTTGCTGAAATCGAGCACCGGCAAGACCGGCGCGAATGGCTCCTCAGTGAGGATCTTGGCATCGGGGGAGATATTCTTGAGCACCGTCGGCTCGAAGAAGTACCCCTTCTCAAAACGATCGGAGCGCTTGCCGCCGGTGAGCACTTGCGCCCCTTTCCCCGCGGCGTCTTTGATGAGATCGAGGGTATTGTCAAGCGCCTTCTTCTCGAACATCGGGCCAACTTCAATGCCCGGCTCCAGCCCATTGCCCAGCTTCAGGGCCTTGGCCGCGGCTACAGCCACCTCGGTGAACTTCTTCTCGACGTCTTTGTGCACGAAGAAGCGGCTGGGCGAAATGCAGACCTGCCCATTGTTGCGGAATTTGCCGATGACCGCAGCCTTGGCCACCACCTCCGGGTCGGCATCGGGGAAGACGATGAACGGCGCATGTCCGCCCAACTCCAGGCTGAGACGCTTCACCTGATCGGCCGCGGCACGCATGAGTTGCTTGCCAACTTCGGTGGAGCCGGTGAACGAAATCTTGCGGCAGATCGGGTTCTTGAGGAACTCCTCCGAAATCTCGGAGGCTGAGCCGATGACGAGGTTGGCGACCCCCTTGGGGAGCCCCGCCTCAATCAGGATGTCGAAGAGATTGACGAGCGAGAGAGGAGTCTGGCTGGCAGGCTTGCAGACGATGGTGCACCCCGCGGCCAGGGCCGGCGCGATCTTGCGCGATTGTAGTGTGACCGGGAAGTTCCACGGTCCGATGGCCCCGACCACTCCGACGGGGTGCTTCAGGGTCATGTGCCTCTTACCCGCAGCGCTATTGGGAATCACCTGGCCATAGGCGCGCTTCCCCTCTTCCCCGAACCATTCGAACGTATCGGCCGAATGAAGTATTTCGGCCTTGGCCTCCGCAACGGGCTTCCCCTGTTCCATCGTCAGGGTGCGAGCGAGCCCATCCGCGCGCTCGCGCATGAGCTCGGCCGTTTTCTTGAGGACCTTGGCCCGGTCCCAGGCGGTCAGCTTCATCCAGGCGGGCATGGCTTTGTGGGCGGCTTCGAGCGCCCGGCGCGTGTCTTCGCGCCCGCCGAAGGCCACTTCGGCGATTGTTTCCTCCGTGGCCGGATTGATGACGGCAAGGCGTTTGCCGTTGGCGGCATCGCGCCATTGGCCGTCGATATGAAGCTGTCGGTAAGCGCCGACGGAGGGTGCATTACTCGGAGCGGGTGCGGTCGCAGTAGGCATTGTGCGGTCTCCTCGAAGGGCTGATATGGGCATGCTATTCCCGCCAGACAGACTGGACAAGCAAGCAGGCGGTTCGCCCGAACCCGAACTCATCCACTCAAATGCCTGCGCCCAGCGGGCGAATGTACTATAAGCCGTTGTGCTGAACCTTCTGGCCGACACACAATCTTCATTGAGAAGTCGCCCATGAAACGCTGGCTTACGACCCTGGCTGTCGCGGCCGTGTTGTTCTTCGCTTCGTCGCGGAACGCCCAGACTGCCTGAGGCACCGGGGCCTGCGAGACCCCGGAGGCAGTTGCCGCCCGCAAGCACCAGCAAGAACAGATACAAACCGGCCTGTGCGCGTTGGTCGCTTTGCCGGTCCTTTACGGCCTTTATCAGCTTCTGCGCGACTTCCGCGACGTTCGCCGCCCCTCAGACCGCTGGTGACGCAACGCATCGAACTCGGCGGGGTACGCGAGAGGTCGCTCGCGCCAGTGGGGGCGTTTTACAATTGTCCAGCGCAAGGCAGCGCTGAAAACCCGTCTTGACTTTGCACTCCCGCTTCGGTTCCCTATAGGCTCTCATCCGGTCCCACGGAGGTGACCGCGCCTTCCCGCGACAGCGCTCTCGGGACAGGAGGTTCCGGGCGTCCGCGTTCGATCGATTCGAACCGACCCCGCTTCGGAAACGACCGGCGTGCCACGGGCCCCAAGGCCCCGGCGTCCGCCCTGCGCCTAGTAGACCACCCTTGACGGAGAAATGGATGCTCCTCTTCCTGACTTCCTGGCTGAAGCAACGACAACTGAATACCACTGCGAGGCACCCCGCCCGGCGGTCGGCTCCGCCGCAGTTGCGCCTAGAACCGCTCGAGGAGCGTGCCGTCCCATCGCACAGCGACTTGGGCATAGCGGGCGATTTTAACGGATTTTTCTTCGACAACTTCCACTCGTACCAAAGCGACACCGAGGGGCGGCTCGCCATCGGCGGTGACGCGACGATTACCGCCTATGGCCTCGGGACACAGCTCTCCAATTCCAATGGGGCGCGCGACGACTTGATCGTCGGCGGCGCCCTTGACTTCAGCAATGGACAGGTCTTCAACGGGAACATCGCCGTCGGCGGCGCGGCAACCATCGCACAGAACGTCGGGCTCCCGAACGGTCACGTCAATAACACCGTCAGCCTCGACTTTGCCGCGGCCCAGACTGAGCTGCAGAATAAGTCGGCCGAGTGGGGCGCGCTTCCCACGACCGGTATCGTGCTCAACGACTTCGGCACGCTCAGGCTCACCGGCACCAGCACTGAGATCAACGTCTTCCATCTCTCCGCGGCACAGCTTGCCAATGCCAAGGGGCTCCAGATAAACGCCCCCGCCGGCTCGACGGTGCTGATCGACGTTGAGGGGACGGACGTCACTCTGCACGACTTCGCGATCTGGATCAATGGCACGGACCGCAGCCACGTGCTCATCAACTTCTACCAGGCGACCAGCCTGACCATGTATGCGATCGGCATCCACGGCAACATTCTGGCGCCGTTCGCCAACGTCGAGTTCAATAATGGCCAGATCAACGGCGAACTGATTGCCAAATCGTTTGACGGCAATGGACAGCTCAATGCCAACCCGCCCGGTGTGGATGTGCCGTGCGCCATGGGGCAGATCAGCGGCCGCGTGATAACGCGCGACACATGCGGCTGCCCCAAGGGCGTGGCGGGCGTTGAAGTCATCCTGCAAGGCACCAGCGTTTACGGCAGCGTGAACCTGACAACGACGACCGACGACAATGGCGATTTCACCTTCAGCAACTTCTCGGAAGGGACGTATTCGATCTCGGTGGTCCCGCCGTCCGGTCAAGGAGTCACAACTGAGACGATCGGTTCGCTAGGCGGCGACCCCGGCGCTGGCACCGATGGAACGATCGCTTCCATCACCATCGGCGACGACGACGCGGGGAGCGGCTATCAGTTCGAGCTGGGCCCGCAGACCGAGGTGAAGGCACTTGCGCCGACACCGCCGCCGGCCTTGCCTGAACTCTTGCCGATCCTGGCGAAGAACCCCGCCTTCCGGCTCCAAGGGCTGGGGGACATCAACGGCGATGGGACGCTCGACATTATCCTGACGCTGAACCGCCGCGGCATTCTGGTCGTTGACGGCAACAACCTCCGGCTGCTGCTGCAACTCCCTGGAGTGGGACGCGGTCAGCAAGTCGATGGGTTGGTGGCGATTGACACCAATCACGACGGCAAGGCCGACTTCCTCGCGGTGATCACGGGCAAGACCACCCGAATCTTCTCGAAGACCGGCACGTTCGTGGCGAGTCTCCGCACCCAAGACTTGCAGCCGCTGCTTGGAACGCTCACCGGCACGGCATGATGGTCGATCAGGCGTCGAACGCCATACTGGCGAAGCTGACGCTCTCGAATCCCTGGGGGTGGACGTAACGGCTGTGGTGCAGTAATCGCCCGCGGCGCGGTTGCGCCGCCTCCAGGACGGTGAAGGTCGGCGGCAGCCCGCAAATCCGCCGGCTATCCCCCTCTTCAGCGACTAACTGGAAGTAGCCAGTGGCGTCGGCGGCCGCGGCCCGTTCCAGCAAAGCTTCATCCCGCTTCTGACTGCGCTCCAAGAGCGGCTCACCGACCGGATCGGCATCACCGAACTTTGGACCGAGGTGCGCCAAGTCGCCGCTGATGATGTAGCAGACGGACGCGGTCGTTTCCTCCTCCGCTTTCCGCAGCGTGGCGATCATGCGCCGAATGTCCGCCTGTGCGGTCGGGTCCGTCTTCCCCTCCACACAATCGTTGAAGGGCCCGACAACGATGGGGACGATGCGGAATGGTCGCTTCCCTTCATAGAGGAATTGGAGGAGCACGACTTCCAATTCAATCGAGTGCTCCGGCAAGTGCGCCAGCGGATCGTCGAACAGGCCATCGCCGTAGTGCACTACCAGCTTGTCGATGAATGCCTGGTCGGTCGGCACCGCACCGAGAGGCGACTTGAAGTTCTTGCGCGTGATTGTGAAACGATGGGCCGAGTAGTGAGAAGTACCAATGACGATAAACAGCTCGGCGTCGGAGCGCTCGATGAGTTCGTGGAACCCCCAGCCATAAGTGATACCGCCGCGCGTGTAGTCAACATGCGGCAAGAGAGCTGCGCGCAGGCGGCCTTCGGACGCGATGCGGCAGCCGGGACTGCCGGGCATCCCCGGACCACCGGGAGCGGTGAAGAGTTTGCGAAGTTGCCGGCGCATCAATTCCGGCTCGGGCGGATAGCAGCCGATGCACGCGGGCTCGCGGTCGGGACCGACCAAGTACTCCTGCAAACGAGGGCTGTCGAGGAAGAACGAGACGTCGAGCCGCGCGACGAGTTCTTTGATCTCTTGTAGTGCTACCAGCAGGCCGCCGCTCAAAAGGGTCGCTTCCGTCTGGATATCGCGCAGGGAGCGCTCGCCGTTGAAGAGGCGTGCCCAACCGAACTCCTGGCGCGACAGACGCACCGGCCGGCCGCCCAGGCGGAGCTGGTCGAAAAGATAGACGAAGCGCTGGTCGGCGGCGTCGGCGGCGGCCGCCAATCCGGCGCGGAGTCGCGGGAACTCAGGCAGGTCATTCATGGTCCGTCACCTTTGCGCTCAGCTCAGCGCGCTGGGCCGAGCGACCTCATCCGTGAGAGTTTATCACTTCTTCGGTGAGGCGGCCGGGGGTGGCGCATAGCCCGGTGAGGCATTCCACCCCTTAACGAGCGAACCGTCCGCGACCTTCCAGACGCGGACCTCGCCGTCATAGGATCCAGCCGCTACCTGTGAGGCATCCGCGCTGATCGCCGCAGCGAAAACGTGGTCGTTCAGGCCGCTCAGCGTCTTGGTATTGGCCCCACTGTTGGCGTCCCAGATCTTCACGGTCTTGTCGGCCGACGTGGTCACCAGAATCGGCTGGGCCGGGTGGCTGAAGAGCTTCAGGATGTCGTCGCCATGGCCGCCCAGTGCTTTGATCTGCTTGCCGTCGCCGGTTGCATTCCACATACGGAGTTGCTTGTCGGTGCCCGCGGAGAAACCGACTTTGCTATCTGCCTTCACCGCCACCCCAAACACCGGCGCCTGGTGGTCGGGGAAGGTAAGCACCGATTCCTTGGCCGCCAGGTCCCAGACTTTGGCGGTCTTGTCGCGGCTGCAGGTGAGCAGATGCTTGCCGTCAGCAGCGAGCGCGACACCGAGCACCCAGTCAGCGTGGTTCTCGATCGTCTGTTCCAATTGAGCATTGACGGCACCGTTGCTGATATCCCAGACACGGACGCTGCGGTCGCAGCCGCCCGCCGCCAGCTTCTTGCCATCGGGCGAGATGGCCAAACACAAGACCGAATCGTCCGAATCGAGAAGCTGCTTGAGCATCACCTTCGGGTCGTTGACGCCATCGAGGACCGCGACGCCGCTCTCGGTCTTACCCGGGCCGTTGATGTCGAAGATGCGCACATCCCCCTCCTGTCCCGGCCGGCCGCCAGCCACAATCAGTTTGCCGTCGGGGAGGAAGAGAATGCCGTACGCGCGCTCGGCACGGGTGTAGATGCGCTTGAGTAGTTTGGCCTCGGCGATATTCCAGACGGTCAATTCGTGGTGGCCGCCTGCGATAAGTTCTTTCCCATCGGGCGTGAAAGCCAACGCGTTGATGATCGTCGGGAACTTGTAAGCGGCGGGCGGCGCCGGGGGCTTCCAGCGGACGCGAAGTTCCTTCACGAGGTCGGCTTTGGCATCGATGCCCGGATCGAGCTTGGCGCCTTGTTCGATCCAAGCTTTGACGATCTCAACCTTCGGTTTGGGGAGTGGCGAGAGGTTATCCTTTTTGGGCGGCATCCGGCGATCACCGGTCCCCGCGATTAGCTCATAGAGTTCGCTGTCGGCTGGTTTGCCGGGAACGATCGGCTCGCTGCCGGGGCCATCCATGAACTTCTCGAAGGTGGTCATGTCGTACTTGCCGGAGCGCTTCTTGGCGTCGTGGCAGGCGAAGCAATTCTCCTTCAGAATAGGCGCTACATCGTTGACGAAAGAGAGGGGCTTGCCGGGTTGCGGGGCCGGGGCCTGCGCGAAGGCCGCAGGCGCGTGCATGAGCAACAGCCAGGCGGCAAGCGCGGCGATGACAGCGCAGAGAACGCAATAGCAGGCGCGCGAACGAAACATGCGAGGGGACTCCGACAGAGGCGGGCCGATCCAGGTGGGATGAAGATAGTGTACGACGTGAGAGGTGGTCCATTCAACACGATTGCGTCGGGCGACGCGGCTTCAGCGAACTTCGAGTCGGAACGTCGGCAGCTTGCGGGCGTCAACTCCTTGGACCAGACGAAACGATTTGCCAAAGACGTTGGATTTCACCCAACCTCCTTGCTTGCGGGCAGCGACATAGCCGCGAGCCGTGCGGCGCAGCATGTCGAAGGAGAGCGGTTCCTCGCGAGCATCCACCAGCCAATACTCTTTGACTCCAGCCCCCCAGTATGCTTCCCGGAGCACCTCGGTGTCCTTCCGCACGGAGCTGGTGCTGACTACCTCGAGCACCATATCGGGAGAACCTTGGACCTCGAGATAGCCCCCGTCCTTCGATTCGATCAATCGTGCTTCCCCCAAATCCAGCCCGTCGTTGGAGAGGAATAGGGCATCGGGGTTCCCGGAAATGTCCGCGGAGAAGTTCGTCAGGAGTACCCCGTCCGCGAGCATCAAACCAGATTTTTGCTCATCTACCAGCCGGTGTAGAACTGAGGTGACGACTGTCTTCACGAGGACGTGGGTGGATATCTGCTGCTTGCTCATGTCCACCCACACCTCCCCGCAGAGCCACTAGGTGTTCCCTTCCTCAGGGAACTCTTCCGAATCTGTCCACCGGCGGAATGAGCGGAGATCTCGGACCCATTCGGGCAAGCTCACCTTTGTCCCTTCGTCCACATAGATCGTGATCATGGCACCCCCGCAGATCTGAACGTGGTCGGACGCGAATATCATAACGTCACCGCGCACTCGCACCAGCCGAACTGTCTCGCCGGAGCTTTCCCATGTGCCACCGCCTCGTGCTACTTGTTCTCCTCGTCGCCGGCTGCGGGCTCTTCTTGGCCTTCGGGCAGAACTCTACCCCCACCCCGACGGGTCCAAAACCCCTTCATGACTTCGGCGCCACAGGCGACGGGCGCACCGACGACACTGCCGCCATTCAGAAGGCCGTCGATTCTCGCCAAGGGTCGATCCACTTCCCGAAGGGCGTATATCGCATCACGAAGCCAATCGTCATCGACCTCGACAAGACCGGCTTAACGTCGTTCACTGCCGACGGGACCGCCCGCTTAGTCATGGCCGGAGCGGGGCCGGCATTGCGCTTTGTCGGCACACACACCAAGGGCACCGCCGAGCCCAAAACGGTCCCGCCGGGCGTCTGGGCCAGCGAACGCATGCCCGTCGTTGACGGGCTGGAGATCGTCGGCGATCACCCGGAAGCCGACGCTATTGAGGCGAACGGCACCATGAAGCTGACGGTGAGTCGTGTAGCCGTCCGCGAATGCCGGCACGGGATTCACCTCATTGGCCGCAACCGCAACATCCTCGTGGTGGATTGCCACATCTACCACAATCGCGGAATCGGCGTCTTCTATGACGATGTGAACTTGCATCAGTCGAATATCGTCGGCTGCCACATCAGCTACTGTGCCGGCGGCGGAGTCGTGTCGCGGGGCGGCGAGGTGCGCAATATCCAGATCGGCACGTGCGATATCGAGAGCAATATGAGCCCCGACGGCCCGCCGACCGCCAACGTGCTGCTCGATTGCACAGGGGGCTCAGTGGCGGAGGTTGCCATCACCGGCTGCACACTTCAGCACAACTCGCCCTCACCCGACTCGGCCAATATTCGCGTCATCGGCCTTGGCAAAGACATCCCGCGCAAGGGCGAGGCTCGCTGGGGACATGTCACCATCGGCGACAACGTCCTCTCCGATGTACAGGTGAACGTGGATATCCGCGACAGTCGCGGCGTAACGCTTTCCGGCAATACGTTCTGGATGGGCTATTCGTACAACCTTCGCGTGGAAGGCTCGCAGCAAATTGTCGTCGGGCCCAATGCCTTCGAGCGCAATCCGGGGTACGACTACGGCACCAGCCGGGAGACGAAAAACGCTGTACTCTTCCGCGACTGTTCCGACTGCACGCTCACTGGCCTCCACATCCACAATGTCTACAAGGCCGATGCAGGGCTCTCTTTGGAGAACTGCCGGCGCTTCAATGTGACCGGCTGCTCGGTCCTCGACTGCGAGAAGGTGGGCGTTCTACTGAAAGAAGTCCGCGACAGCCGGCTCTCGGACTGCCTGATCCGCAATGACCTGGAAACCAGGGAGCCGCCGCTAGCTCTGCGGGCGATCGGCGGCTCGGGGAATATGATCGTCAACAACCTGCTCGGCAATCCTTTTGAAATCGCCAAGGAGACCGGAATCGTTGCCGGCAACTCCGATGGGAACGGGAAGCCCCGTCCGTAAGGTCTGGAATGTGCTAGATAAACGTGACCGCACACCAGGTGCACCGGGTTTCCTCGCCCAGTCCCGGATATACTGAAGATCGGGCATTGTGTCGCCTGATCAGCATGTCCGAGGCGCACGGTCCCGGCCCCGCCCTACCCGAGGGCACCTCATGCCGACTGCACCCGTCGCAGCCGCCGACTTCGTCGCGCTCGTGCAAAAGAGCGGCCTGCTCAGCGC